>Ga0182024_10014485_pt1 | contig 15237 bp, 11 predicted proteins | sample P32metaG_FD_120480 | JGI IMG/M metagenome (GOLD analysis project Ga0182024, IMG submission 120480) | Permafrost microbial communities from Stordalen Mire, Sweden - P3-2 metaG (Illumina Assembly) | ecosystem: Environmental > Terrestrial > Soil > Wetlands > Permafrost | place: Sweden: Stordalen... | reverse complement strand
GAGATGTCCTGGACTGCATGCAGCTCGTCGTAGGTGGTGCTGCGCAGTGGGTGCAGCACGCGCTCCTTGAGCGTCGAGTACTGCCGGTGAGGCAGCCGGAAGGTCTTGCTGACGTGCTCGACCGAGACGGCTGCGTGAGTCGTGGACGTGGGGGCGTCCGGCGTAGGCGCCGGGCGTGTGGTGGTGGTCGACAAGGGCCAGTGAACGCTAGCAACCGTAGGTTGGCCCCGCATATGATTGAGTTTTCCAACTGACCTACGCGGACGGGGCAGCCGCCGACCTGGCTAATCCTGCGCCTACAATGCGCCGATGTTGATGCCCTCGCCGCCGGTCGAGCTGGCTATATACGTCGGCGGCCACAGCAACGAGGATCCGGTCGCCGCCTACCTGGAGGGCGGTGCCGCATATGCCGATCACCTGCTGGCGGCGTTGCCGGCAGGGTTCGATCTGGGTGGGACGCGAGTGCTGGACTACGGCTGTGGATCGGGGCGGATCATGCGGCACATGGTGGAGCGCGGCACGGGGGCCGTGTTCGAGGGCTGCGATATCCATCGTCCGAGTGTGGAGTGGTTGGCGGCGCATCTGGCGGCTCCGCATGCGGTGTTCGTGGGCGGCGAGATGCCGCCGCTCGATCGCCCGGACGGACGCTACCGGATGATCTACGCCACATCGGTGTTCACGCACCTGGCAGCCAGCTGGTCGCGGTGGTTGCTGGAGCTGCATCGGCTGCTCGACGACGACGGCCTGCTGATGGTCACGCATATCGGCCCCAGTTTCGCCGAGACGTTCGGCGAGGATCCGTGGCGTGAGGATCGCATCGGGATGCTCACTCTCGCGCCCGGCAACCCGTGGGAGGCGGGAGGGCCGATGGTGCTGCATTCACAATGGTGGGTCAGGGCCCACTGGGGTCGCTGCTTCGAGGTCCTCTCATTCGAGCCGGATGGTTTTGGGAGCGCGCCTGGCACGCCCGGCAGCCAGGGTCTGATCGTGTTGCGCAAGCGTCCGGTCGTCCTCGCCCCGGAGCAGCTCGAGACGCTGGAGCCCGGGGAGCCGCGTGAGATCGAGGCACTACAGCACGCGCTGCGGCGCGCTCACACCGAGTCGATCGAGCTCAATATCTATCTGAATGCCTACGTGGGTGCCTACAAGCAGGAGGCGACGCGCAGCGCGGCGCTGTCCGAGCGGTTGGAGGCGACCGAAGCCGATCTGCACGCCAAGCTGCGCCAGGCCGAACGTCCGCGCAATGCCGCGCGGGCCGTGGTCCGAGGCGTGAGGGCGCGCCTGCGCGGCTGAGTCGGGCAGGCGACAAGACGAGTACGGTTCTCATACGCGCTGGAGCACGTAGACGTCCTGATTGTCCTGGTTGCGACCGGGTGCGAACTCCAGCACGCGCCAGCGCGGGCAGAGGTGCGTGAGCATCCACTCCGGCGAAAGGAAGGCCGTGCCCCAGTCGGGGTTGACGACGCCCCAGTCGCCCTCCTCGCCGAACTCGGGCGCGTACCACCAACCCTGGTGGTAGAGGGCGCCGAGGATCTCCTCGACCTGCTCCTCAGAGCGGCCATGGGCCGAGCTGTAGGCGACCGAGATCAGTCCGTGCGTGGTGCAGACGAGATGGCCGCCGGGCCGGATCAGCCGGTGCATCTCCTCGAACCAACCCAAGCCGAGCTCGGGCGCGAAATGCGACCAGATCGAGATCGCGTAGGCCATGTCGAGCGAGCCGTCGGCGAGCGGCAGCGGCGGAGCGTTGTCGTTGACAAAGAACTCGATCCCCGGGAGGTTCTCGCCGGCCCACTCGATCGCTGGAACGTTGGGGTCGCAGCCGTGCCAACGAGCATTGGGATAGGCGGCCTGAAGGGTGCGGGTGACGCGGCCGGAGGAACATCCGAAGTCGAGGCCGTCGCGCACGTCTTGCATGTCGACACCGGCGCCGGCGAGCGCATCGACCACGATGTCGGCCTCGTAGAGTCCGCCCGCGGCGGAGAGCGGTCCACGGGCCATCACGTGGATACCCTCGGGGGGCTGGGCGTCGGTCAGGCCCGTCTTCTCGACCAGGTTCTGGGCGCCGAGCCAGACGCCGAAGGCGAGCAGCACATGTCGCCTGGCCGCACCCTCGGGCGCGGCGGCATAGTGCTCCCAGGCTCCGGGGGTATCTCTGATCAACTGCTCGACCGCGGCGATGTCCGTGTCGCTCAGCCGGCGGTAGAGGAGATCTGTCGCCAGACCCTGCTCGTAGGCCAGCAGCCCCGGCGTGAGCTCCCGCACGAAGCGTGTCGGGTCCGCTGGCTGTGGCTGTGGCGGTGGCTCGGGCTCGGGGACCTCGACGGGCTCCTCGACCGGTGGCGCGGGGGTCTGGACCGCGGTCAGCACGCGCAGTGCCGCTCGCACGGTCAGCGACCGCAGTGAGCGTCGGTGGCTCGGCTCGGTCACGGCGCGTGAAGCTATCAGTGGCGGCCATCCAGATACCCTGCGATATTGATATCCCCATGTTCGAGCGAGCTTTCATTCATCGTTTTCCGCTTTCGCCGACTGCATACGGGGTGCAGGCTTGAGCTTGCGGCGCCGTGCGGGGGCTCCTCGTCTGATCGATTGGACCGGAGAGCGGTGCGTCCCCTGGACGCCCGACGTCCAGGTCGTCTACGAGCACATGCATCGCTATCTGTGGGCGGCCACGGTCGTTGCGGGCCGCCGCGTGCTGGACCTGGGCAGCGGCGAGGGCTTCGGAGCATCGATCCTGGCCGGCGGCGACGAGACCGAGGTCGTCGGTATCGACATCGACCCGCGCACCGTCGAGCACGCCCAGCTGAACTGGGGCGGTCCTAGAACGTCGTTCAAGGTGGGCGACGCACTCGATCTCTCCGAGTTCGAGGACGGCTCGTTCGGCGCGGTCGTTGCCTTCGAGGTGATCGAGCATGTAAACGAGCAGGAGCGGGTGCTCGCCGAGGTGGCGCGTGTGCTGGCCGACGACGGAGTCCTGATCATCTCCACACCCGACCGCCGGCTCTACAGCGACGCCACCGGGCAGGTCAACCCATTCCATCAGCACGAGCTGACCTACGAAGAGTTCTCCGCGCTGCTCGAAGGGCCGTTTCCACACGTGGCCGTCTGGGGTCAGCGAACGATCACCGGCTCGCACCTGGCGGCGCTCGGCTCCTCCGCCGAGGAGCTCTCAGCCACCGAGTTCTTCATCGAGCGCGCCGGCGACGAATGGCGTATGGCGAGCGAGCCGGCAGCTCTGTACCTGGTGGCCCTGGCGTCGAGGGGCGAGCTGCCGGACGTTTCGTCCTCGTCGGTGCTTGGCGACTGCGATCTCGAGCTTGTCAGGGCTGCGGAGAGGAAAGCTGGTGAGGCGGCGAAGGCAATCGCTGCCGAACGCGACGAACTCGCCGAGCGCGAGCGGCATGCACGAATCACGATGGAGCGCGAGCGGAATGAGACTGCCGCTGAGCGAAAGCGCGGCGAGCTGGAAAGAGAGCAAAACAATATCTTGTTGGCCGAGCGCGACGAGTACGTACGTCATCGCCAGGCCGAGATCGATTCGCTTCGCGCACGGCTCGAGCGCACGACTTCTGAGCTTGCCGATCTGGGGGAGAACTTCGAACAGGCGCAACGCTTCAACCGGCGGGTCGAGGAGTCCGTGACTTGGCAGACCTTTCAGCGGGTGCGCGGTCGCGTCTTCTCGTCCATCGGCGGCGAGACCTCGTTGTTCGCGCGGGGACTGCGGTTCTCGCTGCGCCTCGCCGGACGCGTCATCAGCAGGCGGCCGGCGCCCCCATCGTTGGAGCAGGTAGGGGAGCAGGAGGCGTTGGACGCTCTCGCTCAGAGCATCGAGCTCCCGACCTTCGATCAGCCGCGGGTATCGCTGGTGATCCCGCTTTTCGCCGCGGCCGATCTCACTCGTCGCTGCCTGGAGACGATCAGCGACAACACGACGGCGATCGGCTACGAGGTGATTCTCGTCGACGACACCGCCGATGCCGACACCAAACGGTTACTCGAACAGGTGCATGGGGCACGGGTGCTCGTCAACGAGCGGAACGAGGGCTACCTGCGCAGCGTAAACCGTGGGGCCGCGCTCGCGCGCGGCAAGTGGATCGTGCTGTGCAACAACGACATCGAGGTGCAGCCCGGTTGGCTGGAGGCGATGCTTGCTTGCGCCGAGTCCGACGAGTCGGTTGGTGTCGTGGCGCCCAAGTTCGTCTCGCCGGACGGATCGCTGAGCGAGGCCGGCGGCATCATCTGGAGCGACGGGACGGGAGCCAATTTTGGCCGCGGCGACGAGCCGGGCAGGTTCCAGTACGAGTATCGGCGCGAGGTCGACTATGGCTCGGCGGCCGCGCTGATGGTCAGGGGCGAGCTGTGGACGGAGGTCGGCGGATTCGACGAGCGCTACCTGCCGATGTACTACGAGGACGCCGATCTCTGCTTCGAGGCGCGTGAGCGCGGCTGGCGAGTGCTCTACGAGCCGAGGGCGGTCGTCATGCATGTGGAGGGAGGAACGGCGGGGACGGATCCCGACGAGGGGCACAAGCGTCATCAGGAGGCCAACCACCCCAAGTTCGTGGAGAAGTGGCGCGTGCGGCTCGAGGCCGAGCATCTGCGCTCGGGGGATGTGCGGGTCCGCCGCGCCGCGGATCGCTACCGGCGCGAGCAGGTGCTGATCATCGACCACCGGATGCCGATGTGGGACCGAGACGCGGGATCGCTGCGCATGCTGGAGATTATGCGCTCGCTGCTGCGGCTCGGCTACGGCGTGAATTTCCTGCCGGACAACTTCACGCCGGTTGAGCCCTATACGGCGGAATTGCAGCAGCTCGGCGTCGAGGTGATCTACGGTCAGGTAGACATCCGCGCGGAGCTCGCCGACATGGGCACCCTGCTTACTGCGGTGATCATGTCGCGACCACATACCGCGAGTCGCTGGCTGGACACAGTCCGCGAGCTCGCGCCCTCGGCGGTGGCGATATACGACACCGTGGACCTGCACTGGATGCGCGAGACGCGCCGCGTCGCCCTCGATGCGGTTGGCCGAGCCGGGCAGAACGGGGCGATATCCGCTCAGGGCGCCAAGGCGACGGCGCTGCGCGAGCTAGAGCTCGCGATGGTCAGGGCAAGCGATGTCACCGTCACCGTCACCGAGGAGGAGCGGGGGCATGTTCTCGCTGAGGTGCCCGATGCTCGGGTCACGATCGTCCCCACGATCCATGAGGTCGCATCCGAGGTTCCGTCCTGTGATGGCCGCGGCGGTGTGTTGTTCGTCGGCGGCTTCGAGCATCCACCAAACATGGATGCCGCCGTCTACTTGGTACACGAGGTGATGCCACTGGTCTGGGCTGTGCGGGGTGACATTAAGGTCACGATCGTCGGCTCGCATGCTCCCTCGGAGGTCGAGGCGCTCGCGACCTCGCGAGTCGACGTACGGGGCTGGGTGGCCGAGCTCGAGCCCTTACTTGACTCGGCACGCGCGCTGGTGGCGCCGGTTCGTTTTGGAGCCGGGATGAAGGGAAAGGTGACGCAGGGCTTGGCTGCAGGCCTGCCGGTCGTTACGACCCCGGTCGGTGCGGAAGGTCTCGACGCAAGCGATGGTGAGCAGATGCTCATCGGGGAGAATGCTGAGGCGCTGGCCGAGCGGATCTTGCGGGTCGTCGAAGACGACGCCCTATGGCGGTCGCTGTCCCAGCATGGCCAAGAGTTGATCACTGCCAAATGCTCGCGTGAGATTCTCGACGAGAGACTGCGAGAGACGCTGGCGAGTAGCCATCTCGGCTGGCCGGTCACCGCTTAGCGCCGTGGATCGAGTCGTCGTCGTCGGGAACTGTCAGGCCAAGGCCCTGGAGATGATGCTGAGCACCAATGAGGAGTTCGCAAAGCGGTTTGAGTTTGTGACCTTCCCGGCGGTGCACGAGATCTCCGAGGCGATGGTGCCCGAACTGCACCGGGCGGTCGCCGATGCAGCTGTGGTCATACCTCAGCGTGTCCAGGAGGACTACCGTAATGGGATCGGCCTCGGCACCGAGACGCTGGCGAGCATCGCGGGATCGGCGACTGTAGTGCGCTGGCCGAGCGTGTACTGGGCCGGTTACTTCCCAGATCTGTTTTACCTGCGAGATGCGGAGGGACAGCCGGTGGTCGATGGTCCATTTGACTACCACGACCGGACGATCTTGGAGGCATACGCTACAGGTATCGATGTGCCGGGCGTATGCCATCTCTTGGAGGACTCTGAGCTACCATCCGAAGCGCACGCGTGGGCGGCGAGCGCGACGGCCGAGCTGGACATCCGTGGTCGGGACTGCGAGGTCAAGGTCACCTCGTTCATCACGTCCAGATTCCGTGATGAGCTGCTGTTCTTCACGATGAATCACCCGGCGAACCACCTGCTCGGCTTCATGGCGCAGCAGATCACTGAACTCATCGGGATCCCTGGGAGCATTGACCACCGGCGGATTCCAGACGAGATCCTCGGACCCACGTTCTATCCGCTTCACGCCAATCATGTGCGTGCACTGGAGCTGGGGTTCGGGCCAGAGCTCATAGCTGGGAGCGCACCGTTCAAGATCCGGGGGGTTATCTATGAACCAGCGGAGGCTGTACAGGCATTCTTTGACTACTACGCCGAGCACCTTGAGCTGGTCGAACTCAACGTTGATCGTTGCAGGCTGTCAACGTAGAGGCCGAATTCGCGTACGAAACAGAACGAACACCGCGCGAAACCCATCTCTCCAGGTAATGCCCTTGCCCTCGTCGTAAGTTCGACCGTAATACGCGATAGGAGTCTCGTATACCCTCAACTGGCGACGACAGATCTCGCCGGTGATCTCTGGCTCTATCCCGAAGTGATCCTCGGTGAGATGAAGTTGCTCCAAGGCGTCGGCGCGAAATGCCTTGTAGCCCGTCTCCATATCCGTGATGGTGGTGTTGAACAAGAGTCCGGTCAGCAGAGACAGGAACCGGTTGCCCACCAGATGCCAGAACATGTACGCGCGCTGGGGTCGCCCTCCGGATAGACGTGAGCCATAAACCACGTCAGCTACCTGCCGCTGAATGGGCTCGATCAACGCTGGCACGTCACGCGGGTCGTACTCCATGTCCGCGTCCTGGATCACAACTATATCCCCACGACAGTGCGGAATGCCGTAACGCAGAGCCGAGCCCTTGCCTCCGTTGGGCTTGCGTAGCAGCTGAATTCGATTAGATGGCTTGAGGCGTGACTCGACAATATCGCCCGTTCCGTCTGTCGAGCCGTCATCTATGACTATAGCCTCGTAGTCGAGATCGAGCGTTGCGATGCGATCAAGCACCTCGTTTATGGTTTGAGCCTCGTTGTAGGCCGGGATGAGAAATGTGATTTGCATGGAGTAGGATATCCTAGCCGTAGAGGCTGCTACTCCTTCCTCCCGTTGCGTCAATGACGTTGTGTTGAGACAATCGGGAGGATGCATGCTGGCGCGCTGTGTCTGATCCGTCGGCACAGACCAGATCGACGCCTGTCTCCGCTGCCGGTGTTGACGGCTATATTGTGCTCGCGATGAGCACGTATCAGGGCGCGGCCAGCACGTTCCGACTACCAGGCGTATCTCGGCGGGCATGGGCGTTGGTCGCCGGTGCGATCGTCGCGCTCTCTACGCTCTTCTTCCTGCTCGCCAACGGCGCCGGACTATCCGATCCGGGCCTCCAGTACGACGAACTGCTGTTCGTCAACGCCGCACTCGGCAACACCCACGCCTATCACGGCTTCATCTATTCGGAAGCACTCGGGTTCCCGACGATGCTGATGCCCTACATCGGGGCTCTGAAGGCGTGGATCTACACCCCGATCTTCTCCGTGTTTGGTGTCTCGGTGGACAGCATCCGCGTGCCGGCCCTGCTGCTCGCGGCGCTCGCCCTGATGTTCGCTGTGCTGCTCGTCCAGCGACTGCTGGGTACGTGGGCGGCCGTGGCGCTGGCGGTGCTGCTGGCCACCGATCCAGTCTATGGCGCGGTCTCGCGCGCCGACTGGGGGCCGGTTGTCCTCAGCGCGCTGCTGCGCATGACGGCGCTGCTCTGCTACTTCGGCTTCCTGCGACGTCACTCAGTGCGCTACCTGTGGCTGCTCGTTGCGGCCTTATCGCTCGGGCTCTTCAACAAGCTGGACTACGGGTGGTTCATCGCTGCGCTCATCGTCGCTGCGCTCGTAACACACCACCGCGAGTTGCTCGAGATCACGCGCCGTCGCACGGCCGCCGTCCTGCTACCGCTAGGAGTGCTCGCAGCGGTGCTCGTTGCAGCGTTTGTGGTGCTGATCTTGCCAGCGATGCAATTGCCGACGACCGACCCGTCTGTGTCCTTGGGCACTCGCATCAGTGAAGTCGAGAACCTTTTTCGCATCACCGTCAACGGGACCGCCGTCTATCAGTACGTGACGGGCTCTATCCTGGATCACTCCACGCTCATGGGATGGTTGTTCCCGTGGATCCTGGTCGCCTCTGCGCTCGTTGCTGCGTGGGGCTTCATCTGGGGTCGGCGGCGCGAATCTAGCGATCCGCTGCGAGAGATAGCCTCGATGACGACTTTCTTCCTGGTCCTGTTCGTGGTGATCGTCATCGGTATCGTCACCACTCGCCAGGCGACCGGACCCCAGCACATCATGCTGCTCTGGCCGCTTCCGTTTGTTCTGGCGATCTGCCTACTTGTGACGGCGACGCGCATACCGGGGCGTGCGGCCAGCAGAACCGCTGTGGCCGTCCTCGTCGGTGCGCTGGCAGCGCTGCTGGTAACTCAGGTGCGGGCCACGGTAGCCTACGTTCATGCCTACCGCAACGACAGGAATTGGAGCTCGATCTGGAGCCCGGAGATCTATCCGGCGGCCCGCGCGGTTGCCCGCGCGGCGCCGCAAGTCGATGGCATCGTGACTGCGGACTGGGGTCTGGGAACCCAAATCTTCGCGCTCGGCAACGAAGCCGTCCGCGATCGCCTCAACGACGAGTGGTCGGACTTTACGAGTCCCACGGCTACCGCTTCAACACTTCAGCGGCAGTGGTTCCAAGGTCGACGCATCATCATCGTCTACCATGCTCAGAGCGCACAGATCATGCCCTCTACGAGCCAGCGTGTGGAAACGATCCTTAAGAGTCTCGGCGCATCACGTATACACCCGATCTTCGCCGGTCGACAGATCGAGGCGGACGTCGTTGAAGACTAGAGTTTGGTAGCCTCCTGTTGGAGCCCGCCGAGTCTCATATCGAGCTTGCGGAGTGGGCTAACACGCCAGAGAAATCAACGTTAGTTCGGCCGACTAACGAGTCTATACAGATCCCATCCATGATCGGTAAATTCGATTTTGCCATGCTGTGCCAGCGCCTCGATAAGATAGTCGGGCTCGCTCGGCGAACGCGGCGCTTCGGATACCAGTGCCCAGTCGATTCCTATCGCGCGTAGGTCGCGAAATGCTTGGTCGCCAGTTGTTGGTGATGGCCCTCGAAGCTCGAGACGAACTGTGACTTCCCAGGTGTAGTCAAGGTCCCGAAGTCCGGTCAACCATGCACGCTGGTACGCCTCCGAGACCATCAGCGAACCGGGGGGAGAAAGTCGGTTGAAGGCCAGCACGGTAGGACGTTCTAGAGATGCTGCGTCTTCATAGCTCGACGCCTTCCAACGACCGATCGCGGCATAGACGGGTGGCTTGTGCGCAGGATTCCAGAATTGACCGAGGGTCACTGGAAACGAGGCGATTGCGGCGAGGGTTGCACCAAGGATCCCCACCGATTGCCCACGCCCTCGCAGGGACATACGGGGAATAACCATGAGGGTGAGTGCAACGGAAACGAAACTGATCGGCAACAAGTAGCGCAGGTAGCGTAAATTCACCCACCAGTAAACAATAGCCGCCAGTAGGGCAATCCATACCACGATGTTGGCTCGAGATCGTTCACGTGCACACCAGCCAAACAGCAGCGCGAAAACAACCGCGCCGATTAGGACCCCCAAGGCCCCAGGAGGAGCTGCCTCCATCATCAGGCTTGGATCGAGCACTGCCTCCCAGATGGCTTTCAGCGGGCCGAGCGTGCCGGGGTGAGGCCAAAACGGAAAGTTGAATGTTTCGTTGACCGGTAGCCAATACTTGCTGTGGAAGATATTGTTGTAAGCTGGCAGGACAGGATTGCCCGTGTCTATCCAGCGGACCACTAGTAGCGGAAGGCTTGTGATGGCTGCTCCTAGTGCGCCATAGCCGAGGCGTATAGTGGCTGTGCGCGAAGTGCGGTCGGCACAGATCCAGCCGAGTAGCAACACCGCGAAGAGGGGAGTCAGATGGAGCTTCAATGAGGGCCCAGAGCCCGCCAGCAGGCCCAGGGCAAACGCGCTCCCGCCTACTCCCTTATCGGTATTCGCTCGCATTGCCTCGACCACGGCGACACACATAGCGAGGGCACATAGAGCAAGCAGTAGATCATCATCAGCGGTGCTGGCCTGCCAGAAGAGATGCGGTGTGACCACGACTGCAACCGCCGCGATCGGTCCGAACGCGCCATGACGGCGACCCCACCACCAGAATGCGGCCCCTGTAAACATAAGGCCCAGCAACTGCATGTACCGTCCGACGGCCGGGCCGTCTAGCAGATGCCCATAGATGGCAAGTATCTGAAACCAACCCGTAGTCTCAAGTTGGGCGTGTGCCCCCAGGGAGCCGATATGACCAGTCTGTGCCCAGAGCTGGGGCAGGTAGGCCTTGGCCGAGAGGGGATCGAACTGGAGCTCAGGTGCTGCTGTGTAGATGGCGGCCCACGCACATGTCAGCAGGATGATTCCGGTACTCACGAGCGCCATAGGGGAGTCTATCTCGCGCAGAATTGGTTGGCGGTGCGCAAGGATCTGTCTCAGAAGGCGCACGATTCCGACTAACCCAATGACGATCACAAGCAGTCCAAGCGTCCACCAGCGCAAAAGTGAAAGTCGCCCCAGCAGCAACGTGCCCAAGCTCCATGGCCCAATGCCGGCGAGCCAGGCAACGAGGGCGATCCTAGCCAAATGCGGAGCGCCCAGAACGCGTAACAGCCGCTCTCCGACATCCCAGATAGCTGCCATCGTAAGAGCGGCGCATAACATTGCCACCGCCTGCCCGCCGGGAATGGCGGTGGCCAGGATAATTGCCAGCAAGAATGCTCCAGGAGCACCGATCGCAAGCCAACGCCAGCGGATGGGCGCGGCGACCGCTACGAGTGCGATGAAGGTCGCCGCCACGGCATCGGCCCAAACATAGTGATGTGCCGGTAGAGCAGTAAAGATGCCAGACGAGTGCAGGATGTGCCAGCCAGACACGAGTTGGATGGCCAATAGGATCACGCAAATAACACCCGCGATGACCGCCAGTAAACGTGGAGACGGCATTGGAGCGTGCAAGGCGATGTGGTGCGTACCAGCATCTCGCTGTACCGGCGGCGACTGGGCGAGTGACGGAGCGCCAAGCATTCGGCGCAGACTAGCGTATCCGGAAGTCGCGTCGACGACGCAACCTTTGCCTTCTAGAGAGCCTCGGTCCGTTCAGCGATGATATGGACGATGTCACTAAGTCCAGGGCGGTCCAAGAGGTTTGCCGCCGCGTACATACCGACGAAAGCGAGCACGTGGACAGGACCTGGGCGATCCACCATACGCACGCGCTGCCACAGTCCTTGCCGCTTCAATGAGGATAGCTGTCGTATCTTAACTACTCTAAAGCCACGATCTTCGATAAGTGTCACTAGGGCCTTGGTGCTGAAGTAGTGCAGATGTGGACTCGGCAGGCCAAATTGCCACAGGCGCTGATAGGGTCCGTAGATGCCAACCCGCGCAAGTACGCAAGCGACCCGGAACGCTATGCCGTCAGCCGTAGGAATATTTATACTCAATAAACCTTGCGTGGGCAGATGCTCATGGCAAATGCTAATTGCACCGGGGACGTCAGGCAGATGCTCCAAAACATCGTTGAATGCAATTATGTCAAAGTTCTCGCTTGCCGGGATAGCATCCGGGAAGAAGCCAACTCGTACGTCCCCAGTAGAATGGGATGCAATATCGGCGTCTGGCTCAATTCCCACCGCGACGGCGCCTGCCGCGGCAGCCTCCTCTAAGAACCATCCATACGCCGAGCCCACATCTAGAATCCGAGCGTCCTGCAGTGGTCGGAGGCTGCGCAACTCGCTGAGGATGACGCGGAAGTTCTCGCGCCGAAGTGGTTCGAGTCCGGTGATACGCGTATGGGTATCGAGCTCTGGCCCCCCAACCGGAAGATTCGATGCCCATGAGCGACAGGTATCACAACGAGCCGACCATGCCGCTATGCGGATGTGGACTGGACCGCCACAGACCGCACATGCGCGTCCCTCAAGCACGGAATGGAGTCTAACCTCATCCGCCCTCGACGGTATCTCGGAGGCTACCCCGAATGGTGGACCACTCGTTGATATCATCGCGGCGGAGGGTGGCATCGTCCCATAGCTATGGTCTGCTCTGATTCGCCCAGACGAATGCGAAGTTCCATTTGGATCCGCGTTGCCATGACCCCTTGGGCACTAGATCCGCTCGCCCATGTCTGGACAGGAAGAAATCGAGTAGCTCATACCATGGCAATGTACGAGAGCCCGCTGTCTGTTCCAGCACCAGACGCGCATACTGTGTCGTGAGCATACAGGCTGTCATCATCGAGGCAGGGGCTTTTATGCTCCTGCTGTCGACGGTCGCGTTGGTGCGCAAGCGCTTGCTGTCGATTCGTTATGGTCTGGGCTGGATCACCGTATCGCTTGTGGGCTTGGTTGGCGCGCCCCTTCTCGTCCTCTTGTCTGGCCAGGCAAGAAAACTTGGTTTCACCCCAACTGGGTTTTCACTCGGTATCTTCATAATTTTTCTTGGATTGCTCTGCCTACAGCTATCAATATCGTTGTCTGGATTGCATCGCGCGATTCAAGATCTAGCAGAGCATTGTGCGCTGGTTGAGGAGAGGGTACGCTCAATGGAGAATCTTCATCACGGCACCTCCGACAGCCAGACTTCGCCGTGGTGCCAAAGGGAGCCAATATGAGTCGCATCAGCCTTTCAGAGGTGCCGCTTGTGCTGATCCCGGCACTAAATGAGGAGCATAGTGTTAGCCGGGTGGTTCTGGCAGCCCGCTCCATTGGGTATCCGGTATGCGTTATTGACGATGGCTCGACCGATACAACCGCGCAGACGGCGCGGGTTGCTGGGGCTATCGTGCTGCGGCTTCCCCTCAATGTTGGTGTCGGAGGAGCTCTGCGATGCGGTTTTCGTTATGCCGTAGCTAAGGGCTTCTCGACGGTTGTTCAGGTTGATGGAGACGGCCAACACGACCCACACGATATACCAGCAATGTTGGAGAAGATGGTGACGAGTGAAGCGGACATGGTTATCGGGTCTCGCTTTGTAAGCTCTGATCGCCACTACCCGGTGGCTCGCGGTAGACGTCTGGCCATGCGAGTGTTAGCTTGGCAAGGGAGCAAATCTGTCAGCGCGATAATTACCGATGCCACGTCCGGGTTTCGCGTGATTCGTCGGCCTCTTCTAGAGTATTTCGCAGAGGACTATCCTGTCGAGTATCTGGGGGACACAGTCGAGGCGCTGATCGCCGCTGGCTCCCGCGGAGCTCGGGTCGTCGAGCATCCGATTCAAATGTCGCCTCGCTGGCATGGCAGTTCAAGTGCCGGGATGCTGGCAAGCGTCTGGTATATGGTGAGGGTGCTGCTCGCGGCGAGTCTAATGCGTGGACGCTCGGTTCAGGCAACGCTCGGGCAGGCGCAGCTCGGGCAGGACGACAACCATCGCGAGCTGTCATGAGTCTCTTGGCTATGTTTAAAGCATAGGGACAGGGTCGAGTCCGTGATCCATAGGCTGCGCATCTACCTGCGAGGGTGACGCGAGTTGTAGTGCACCAGCGCCACCCCGATGAGTATAAACGGCAAAAAGTTTACGAGGTGCAGGACAAGCGCGTAGGGCAGCGCGGTGGAGTGAGGCACGCCGTAGGCACGCAGCGCGATGAGGGTTGCTCCCTCAAAGACGCCGAGCGCAGCTGGCGGCGACGGCAGGATCATTGCTAGTCCGATCGCTACCTGTACAAGCAGGGCGGCCCCGAAGGGCAGGCCGAGGTGGAACGCGAGCATCACGAAGAACGTACACACACTGGAGAGCATCCAGGCGGTGATCGTCCACAGGAGCGCCTCCAGCGCGACACGCCAGTTGTGCAGGCCGCTGAGGCCATGGACGAGCTCGGCGACGGTACGCTCCAAGCGCTCCTCGGTAAATGTGGAGAACCGGCTCAACGGTCGCAGTAGCACGCGAACCGGGCGATCCCCATAGATCACCAGCACGGTCGCGGTGGCGGCGATCGCCAGCGCGAGCCCGCCCGCCACGATCGCGGCTGTCCCGAACCAGCTCACATGCGGCAGCCACGGCTCTGCCACAAAAAAGATCATGAGGATCGCGACCACGTCGTATAGGCGCTCGACCACGACCGTCCCCACGGTCTCGACCGGCGGCGCAGAGCTGCGTCGCGTGAGCACCACCACTCGCGCCGCTTCGCCCGCTCGAGCGGGCATGATGTTGTTGTAGAAGTACCCGATCATCGTCGCGTTCAGCGTCGGCCGCGGTGGTGGCCGTCTGCCGGGGATGAACAGCGAGCGCCAGCGCAGAGCTCGTGCGACGTTGCCGAGGCCGAAGGCGATCAGCGCCGGGATCAGCCACCGGTAGTCGCAGCTGCGCAGCGCGCTCCAGACCTCGCTGAAGTCGATGCCGCTGAGTGCGATGTAGGAGAACACGACCGTGACGGCGATCGTCACGAGGGTGAGCGTCCGGCGCGAGCGGCGTTTGGCCCTCAGGCCGGTGGGGCGATCACGCTCGGTGCTTGAGCCGGAACCATCGGTCTGTTGTTCGCGCTCCTTCAACAGCATCGGTTCACCACGTTAGTCGATGCCGCACCTGGCAGGATTGCCGCTTTCGTGGCCCGCGGTCTCAAGTGCGGTTATGAGGCGGTCGGAGGACAACTAGCGCACGGCGAACACACGCACACCTACAGATCCACCCAAGTTGGTGAGCCGTCCTGGGTTTGACGGAGACCGTTTTTGTAGGTTCCCAACATTCAGTTGGTGGGTGTGATTGGCCTGTCTTTCACAGCGTAGAGTTCCTCGATCTCTCGTGGCGGCCGGTCGTGGAGGGCTTGGTGTAGGCGGGTGTTGTTGAACCAGGCGACGTACTCAACGACGGCGAGCTCGAGCTGTG
>Ga0182024_10014484_pt1 | contig 15238 bp, 11 predicted proteins | sample P32metaG_FD_120480 | JGI IMG/M metagenome (GOLD analysis project Ga0182024, IMG submission 120480) | Permafrost microbial communities from Stordalen Mire, Sweden - P3-2 metaG (Illumina Assembly) | ecosystem: Environmental > Terrestrial > Soil > Wetlands > Permafrost | place: Sweden: Stordalen... | reverse complement strand
CATCGCTCACCACAATCAAGAGCCCAAACCCTTTATCTGGACCGCCAAGGCTTCCGATATCCTGGAAAAGGTCAAGCGCGGCAGGGCCGCCTTGAATAAGATGGCATCTGCTTGACGCACTACTCTAGCATCTGAATAGTGAGTTCCTTGTTCCCGTGAGCCGCCCGCTCGAAATCCTGAAACGCGAAGTGATCGCCTGCGAACGCTGCCCGCGACTTCGTGAATACTGCGCGCGCATTGCGGCCGAGCGCCGCCGCGCCTATCGCGATCAGGAATACTGGGGCCGCCCCGTCCCTCCCTTTGGCGACCCCCGTGCCCGCCTGTTGGTGATCGGTCTCGCGCCCGCGGCGCATGGCGGAAACCGTACCGGCCGCATGTTCACCGGCGATCGCTCCGGCGACTTTCTATTTCGCGCCTTGTATGAAACCGGCTTCGCATCGCAGCCCCAAAGCATCTCGCGCAACGATGGCATGCAACTCACCGGCGCATACATCAGCGCTGCCGTGCGCTGCGCGCCACCGGACAACAAGCCCACGCCCGGCGAGTTCCGGAACTGCCGCGGGTACCTTGAGCGGGAAATCGATCTGCTCAAGCGCCTGCGTGTAGTGGTCGCGTTGGGGAAGCTCGCCTTCGATGCCTATCTCGGCATTCTGCGCGATCGGGGTGTGATTCGCACCCGCTCGGCGTTCGCTTTCGCACACGATCGCGAGCATTCGATCGGTCCGGATCTACCAATGTTGATCAGCTCCTATCACCCCAGCCAGCAGAATACGTCGACCGGACGATTGACCGCAAAGATGCTGCACGACGTGTTCGCCCGAGCGCGCCGACACGTGTGAGTGGGGCGGGTCCCCTTACTCACGTGCCCCGCGCGCGACGTTCTCGTCGCGCTACGAGCCGCGCAAAAAACCGGCTGCGGACGAGGGCGTCCGCCCCACATTGGTTCACAAAGACTCTGGAGTCGGCTAATGACGCGGCGGCTTGTGAAATGATCAACTAATGCGCGGCCGCCTCGAACGCTACTTCGAATTCCGACGTCTCGGCACCAACTGGCGCACTGAGATTCTAGCCGGCGCCACTACCTTCGTCACCATGGCCTACATCATTTTCGTGAACCCGTCCATTCTTCACGAAACCGGCATGCCGTTCAAGGCCGTGGTCGCCGCCACGTGTTTCTGCGCGGCCTTCGGCAGCATTCTGATGGGCGTCGTCGCGCGCTATCCCATCGCGCTTGCGCCGGGCATGGGCTTGAACGCCTACTTCACTTATACAGTCGTGAAAGGGATGGGCATTCCGTGGGAGGCCGCGCTTGGAGCGGTTTTTCTATCCGGAATCGCGTTCCTGATTCTGACGTTCTTGGGGATTCGCCAGTTGATCGTCGAAGCCATTCCGCCGGAGCTTTACGCGGCCGTCGCGGCCGGTATCGGACTGTTCATCGCCCTCATCGGGCTGCGCAACGCGGGCATCATCGTGGCCAGCCCCGCGACTTTGGTGACGCTCGGCAATCTGCGCGACAAGAACACCCTGCTCGCGATCTTCGGGCTGGTTCTCATTGCCGCGCTGCTGGCCCGCGGTATTCGCGGGGCGATGCTGATCGGAATTCTCACGACCACGCTGGTAGCCGCGCTTTGCGGCCTCATCAAATGGACACCCGAGAGCTATCACTTCTCCGACATCGCCGCGACCGCTGGAAAGCTCGACATCCGAGCCGCGTGGCGCATGGGTTTCGTCGAAATCGTCTTCGTATTCCTGTTCGTTGATCTGTTCGACAACGTCGGGACGCTGGTGGGCGTCGGCAAGAAGGCCGGACTCTTCGATGAAGCCCATCGCATCCCGCGCATCGGGAGTATTTTTTTGACCGATTCAGCCGCGACCATCGCGGGATCGCTCGCGGGCACCTCCACCGTGGTCAGCTACATCGAGAGCGCGGCAGGCGTTGTGGCGGGCGGGCGCAGCGGCGTCACCGCGATCGTGGTCGGATTGCTGTTCATCCTCGCGATGTTCATCGCGCCCATAATCGGCGCGGTTCCACCCGCGGCGACCGCTCCGGCGCTGATCGTAGTCGGGTCGTTGATGATGTCGCAGATCGGCGAGATCTCCTGGAAAGATCCCACCATCGCGATTCCCGCGTTCCTCACTCTGGTGACTATTCCGCTGACGTTCAGCATCGCCAACGGGCTCGCGTTCGGATTCACGGCATATGCGCTGCTGCGGATCGTCACCGGGAAGTTTCGTGAAACGCACTGGCTGGTGTATGTGCTGGCGGCGCTGTTCATCGTGAGGTTTTTCTATTTGGCGCGGGGATAAGGCAACCTCTCGGGTGCGTTCTTTGGGATAAACGGAATTGCGGCCGAGGCCGTGATCGAGCAGCAATCGGATTGAGCAGCGTTTTGTCCGGCAACTCAGGTGGGTTGGCGGACCGTCTGGTCAACTCCGCAAATAGCGCGCTCATGCCGGCTACCAGGCGCCGCGCCGCTTAGGTGTCGCCGCTTAGGAGGATCAAAAACTGGTATTGGTGTATACTGACGTAAACCTGGGACTCATATGGGGAGTTCCAATCAAACGGCTAATGGGGATGGGAAGCGTTGTTCAACGTTCGTATCCGGTCAATCTTGGCCCTTCTGGGCAAGAGTGAAAAGAAGGTTGCGGCGGTCTTTGGGATCTCGCCGGAGCCTTGTCATGAGGCGGTCGTGTACCTTAGGGCAGGCGCGCCGAACGTCCCGGTTTGGCTTTTCGCCGCCGAGCCACCTTTTCCGGAAACCGCGGCACTCTGCGAGCGCGTGTATCTGAACCGGAGCTCGTTATTCCTGCTGCTCCAGGCTCAGGTCCGGCTGTGGCCCTACTGGGTCGCCATCATGGTGAGCACTTGGACCGCGGAGCACGGCCGATGGCCGCTGAAGCTCGGACCGTTTTTCATTCCGCCTTTCCGCGTGCTGCTGCTCAATAGTTGGGGTGGATTTTTTCCGGGAAAGCCGGCGTTGATCTCGCTCCATGCGCGCCGCTTCATGCACGGCGCTGCGATCGCCTGGTGCATCCGGATAAGAGAATTCGGTGCAGGCTTACGGCGCCTGCTGTTCTACCACATCTGGCGCAGTGGCCCGGTCCGGCGCACGCAGGACATCGGATACGGCTTCTGGCGGCTGGTGTCTTACCATATTTGGCGCAGTGGCCCGATCCGGCGCATGCGGGACGTCGGATACGGCTTCTGGCGGCTGGTGTCCTACCATCTCTGGCGTTCGAGCCAAGTCCGGCGCGTGCGGGACGTTGCGTCCGCCATCTGCCTGCTTGCGCTCGCCACCATGCTGAAATGGCTCTCCTACCCGCATCGCGGCTGGTTCAAGCGGATGCAGGGGGATGAATCTATCGACGTCGGCGAGACTGTCTCAGGCAGTGGCATGGATCGGTTCGTGCAGCACGGGCATGGGTGGGATGCGCGCGGTCTTGCGGACTTTGTCGAAACCAGCAATGCCCGCTGGATTCTTTGGCAGCAGAGCCAGGCGAACTCGGCCGAGGCCGCTATCGCCGGGATGGAAGAGATCTTGCCCTTGTTCGCCGATCCGCGCACGTTCGCCGTGGCCTGGCAATCGGAGGCTCGAGGGTGGAAACCCGCGTTGTTCCCAATGGCGCCGTTTCGGCATCTGCAACCCCGGACCGCGAGCCAGGTGCTGGCGCCGCTGGCTCAAATCATTTTGATCGATCGGTCCAAGCTCGCCGCGCTTGGCGTCCCACGAATCGCGTTCACGCAAACCGCATGGATGCTGTTGTTCTGGAAGGCGGCTGCCGCGGGATGGCGCTGCTATAGCGTCCCCGAGCAAGCGCAAGCAGTCAAGCAGCCGGACTTCCCACAGCAGGAAACGGCGTTTTTCCTGCGGTTTCTAACCGATCGGCAGTTGCGCCGGCTCGGCCCGCGCGAGCCGGATTTGTCCCGCGGCAACATTTCGTTCGCGCCGGCTCTTCAGTTGCCCCTGCGGCCGGGCCGCCTGAAAGTGCTGGTGGTCTCGCCGTTCTTGCCGTATCCGCTGGCGCATGGGGGAGCAGTGCGGATTTTCAATCTTTGCCGCGAGCTCTCCAACCGTGTGGATTTCATTCTGATCGCCGTCCGCGAGGCGCATGAAGTGGTGCAATATGAGAAGCTCCACCCGGTCTTCCGCCATGTGTACGCGGTGGACATCGACCAGCCTGAATCGAACGATGAACGGCTCCCCAGGCAGGTGCGCGCCTCTCAATCGGCGAGCCTGCGTGCGCTGATCGCGGACGTGTGCGAGCGGCTTCAACCAGACCTGCTTCAGATCGAATTCACGCACATGGCCGGCTATCGCGATAGCGCGCCGGACGTGCCCGCGGTACTGGTGGAGCACGATCTCACCTTCAGCTTATACCGCCAGCTCGCGCAGACCGCCCCCTCCGATGCGGCCTGGGGCGAGTACCGGCGTTGGCTCGATTTTGAGCGGCACTGGCTGGCTGCCTATGACGCGGTGTGGACCGTATCCGAGGAGGACCGTCGCCGCGCGATTCGCGCGGGCAGCGGTCCGGGGCGAACGTTCGTCGTCCCTAACGGCGTGGACGTGCATCGGTTCTCTCCCGATGAAAGGAAGGCGCTCCCGGAAGTGCTTTATGTTGGCTCCTTTCGTCACCTGCCGAACATTCTCGGGTTTCAAAAGCTGTGCCAGGAGGTGATGCCGCGCGTGTGGCAGCGGGTCCCCAACGCGCGGCTGCGCGTGGTGGCCGGTCCTCGGCACGAATATTTCTGGAACACGTTCACGAAGAACGGGGAATCTATGGATTCCGACCCGAGGATCCAGATAGACGGATACGTGGAGGACCTGCGGCCGCTGTACGCGCGCGCGGCCGTGGTCGTGGCGCCGCTGGAGGTTTCCGCCGGCACCAACATCAAGGTGCTGGAGGCCATGGCCTGTGGCAAGACTGTGGTGGTCACGCCCGTGGGCTGCGCCGGGCTGTGTCTCGACGACGGAGAAGACGCCTTCATCCGCCAGGATTGGGGAGGGTTCGCGGCGGCTGTATGTGAAACTCTCCTGAACGCGGCCCTGCGATCTCGCGTGGGCGCGCGGGCCCGGCGGACGGTGGGAACGCACTTTTCCTGGACATCCATCGCACGCCATGCCTATTCGATCTATGATGAGCTGGCGGTCCCGCGCGAAGACCGCTCGCGGACCCTCACCACCATCGCCAGATAGCAAAGCCGGTCAAGAACTCGGGACAGTATACTCAAAAGACCGATTCTACGCGGTGCCAAAATAGCTTTGAGTGTACCGCCCGAGTCTTCCCTCCTTGACTCAACCGCCAGTAGACCGTCTGGAAATGAGCGGCGCTAGCCATCGAGTGTCACCTCCCGGAACTGGTATATTCTGAGATGCTTCGAGACCGAAGGAGAAAACGCAAGTGAACTGGGATCCTTTCGTGAAGTATTGGTGGGCCGTCGCCATTGTTCTGGTTCTCGTCCTCTATAAGCTCATCTTCCGATTATTTGGCGCGGTGATCATTCCGCAGGACAGCATCGGCGTCGTCAATAGGAAGTTCGTATTGGTGGGCAGGAACCGGACTCTGCCCGATGGCTGCATTGTCGCTCTCAACGGAGAAGCGGGCATCCAGGCCGACACGCTGGCCCCAGGTGTTCATTTCGGTTTCTATCCCTGGCAGTACGAGATCAAGATCGAGAAATTCGTCACCATCGCCGAAGGAAGAGTGGGAGTCGTCGAATCGCGAGACGGTAAGTCTCTCTCCGCGGGCCGCGTTCTCGCCCGGCGCGTGGATTGCGATTCTTTTCAGGATGCCCGCAAGTTCCTGAGCAACGGCGGCGAGCGCGGCCCTCAAATCACCGTCATCCCTCCCGGGACGTATCGCATCAACTCCGGTCTGTTCACGGTGGTCCAGGAGCCGGTACTCGAAATCGAAGACAACATGGTAGGAGTGGTGACCACGCGCGAGGGCCGGGCCCTGCCCACCGGCGACATCGCCGGCGGAGAAATCCCGGGCCACAACATGTTCCAGGATGCCCAGGCCTTCATCGACAACGGCGGCTATAAGGGCCTTCAGGAGCAGGTTATGCTCGCGGGCAGATACTTCATCAACCCGCGCTTCGCGACGGTGGCCACCAAGCCTATGACGGAAGTGCCCATCGCCAACGCCGGCGTGGTGATCGCCTTCGTCGGCGATGTGGGCGTCGACGTTACCGGCGATTCGTTCAAGCACGGTAATCTTGTGGCGCGCGGGCAAAAGGGCGTCTGGGCGGACCCTCTCGATCCCGGCAAATACCCCATCAACCCCTACACGCACCGCGTGGAGAATGTGCCCACCGCGAACGTGGTTCTGAACTGGGCTACCGGAAAAACCGAAGCCCACAAGTTGGATGCGAACCTCTCTACCATCACCGTCCGCTCCTCCGACGGATTCACGTTCAATCTCGACGTGAGCCAGATCATCCACATTCCGCGCAATGACGCCCCTAAGGTCATCGCCCGTTTCGGCAGCATGGCGAATCTTGTCACGCAGGTTCTGGAACCAACCATCGGCAACTACTTCCGGAATGCCGCGCAGGGCTCGGATGTCATCGAATTCCTGAAACAGCGGCAACAGCGCCAGGCCGACGCGAGGGAACAGATCTCCGCCGCGCTCCAGGATTACAATGTCGGAGCCGTGGATACCCTGATCGGCGACATCACGCCGCCGGATGCGCTCATGAAGACGCTCACGGACCGGAAACTCGCCGAGCAGGAGAAGGTCACTTACGAAACCCAACGCCTGGCGGAGCAAACCCGCAAGGAACTCCAGAAGGCGAGAGCCGAAGCCGATACACAGGCCAATGTCGTCACCGCGCAACGAAAGGTGGAAATCGCCGAGTTCGATGCGCAATCCACGGTGAAGAAGGCCGGTGGCGATGCGCAATCGCGCACCATTAACGCGACCGCTGACGCGCAGGCCAAAACCATCAACGCCGCGGCCGACGCCGAGGTGCTCAGGACGGTGGGCGCCGCCGAGGGTATGAAGATCACCGCGGTCGGTGAGGCCGAGGCGAAAGTCATTCAGTTGAAGACCGATGCCGTGGGCCAGGGCAACTACGCCGTGATCGAGGTGGGGAAGGCACTGGCCGGTAGCGGCTTCAAGCTTGTGCCCGATGTGGTCGCCGGCGGCTCAGGCGAAGGTAAAGGCGGCGTCATCGATGTTCTGATGGCGGGACTGCTCAGGGATTCGTTGAACAACAAGCGTCCGGCTGCAACCACGGAGACACCCCTCCCGTAAGAGAAACTGGGACCGTTATTCATACGTCGAGGTAGCGCCCCAGGGACAAATAGCCGCGTAGTTCACTTGTGCACGCAATCGGGCACGCGATGCGGGGTTCTATCAGCCGCCTCTTAACGCTCCTGTTAATAGCCAATGCACATAACCGCCGCTTGCGGCATGGCCGCTTCCACCTTGGTGCAGAAGTCGTTCGCCCCGGGGCTTGCCGGGAGGGGAAAGGGAAACGTGCTCGGCGTGTAATACCGGATATTGGATTCCTGTTGCTGCTTTAATGTCACACTCTGGGTGAGAAACCGCAAAGAGACTAATGGCATGAAAAAGAGGTCGGCCGCTTCGCGGGGACCGTCGATGGCCACTACTTTCGCCCGTTCTTTGGGGAGAGCATTCATTTGCTCCGCCGCGATAGCATTGTTCCCATCGAACCAACCGGGCAGCCTGGGGTCAGCGGCCCACACGTAAAAATACGTGTGGATGGCTTCCCCCGTGAGCGCGCAGGCCAAAGCCGTGACTGCTATCTTCCACATCGAAGTGGAGATCGTGGCGGGAATGGCCGACAACATTGCGGTGGCGCCGATTGCGGCAAAAATAACGATGGGGGGGAGAAGGAGGATCGATCGCAGGGCATGCGGCATGCCCTCGTTTGATAGTACGGCGGGGATGGCTCCGCACAACATCCACAGGAGTAGAACAGCAGGCGGCAGCAAGGCTGCGGTAGACGCGCGCGCAAACACCCTCCGAACGGCAACCGCTACACCGAGGGTCATCAGCAATGCGACGGGCCAGAAAACCTCAGGCCGCCCCGGGTAATTGTGCCGCCAGTTTGCGTCTCCCTTCCAATACAACATCGCTACCGTCTTCCAAATATTCTTTGCAATGTCTTGGGCCGCATGTGTGCTTTGGAAAACGGATACCTGGTTCACCCGCCCCATAGCCATGTCCGGGTGCTTCACCAGATAAGCTGCCAGCGGATAAATTACCACCGCTGCCCCCACGGCGAACAGGCCGGCCGCGGTCCAGTAGCGGCGCATCCAACCGGATTTCGAAGCTTCCACGAACAGGAAGCTCAGCACCAGAATCACTAAGACCGGTGTCACACGATAGGCAATGTAGGTATGAAAGCCCAAACCGTAGATCACGCCCGCAAGTGCGGCTTGGACTGCAAACTTACGCCCTTCACGAAGCCGCCGGAACGCCAGCAGTAAGACGTACAGGGCCCACACCAGGAACAATGGCGCTGCGATCGCACGAAAGGCGATCCGGGAGAAATTCAGATGCCAGAAACTGGTCGCCAGGAAAAACGCCGCGGCCAGCCCGCCTGGTGGAGACAGCAGTTCGGCCGTCAGCCAGTAGACTCCCGCAACCGTCAGGACTCCACAGAGGGCCGCGGGCAACCGTAAAGCCCACGCGGTGGATCCAAAAAAATGAATGGAGACCGCGGCCACGTTGATGTACAAGCCCTCCCGGCCGTTATCTTCCGGATAAAAGACTTCGAAATTGCCTGTCTCGAGAGCCTGGATAGCGTTAGCGCCATCGGCCGCTTCGTCCAGATATAGCCCCGGTGGCGTGCTCGTGATTCCGTAGAACCGTAGACCGGCCGCGATCGCGAGAATGATCGCCAGAATGGTCCAGACCGATCTCTTCGATAGCTCGAACCGCGTTTCGGGCGCAGGAGCCGCAGCCGGCTTGCTGGCTTTGACGCGCGCAGCCCTTTTGGATCGTGACGACAAGCACTACAGCCTTGCATACAGCCGTCAAACCAGTCAAGTGACGCTCCGCGCCTGCGCCGTGCAGAAGAGGACTACCATTGAGGTCACTATGAAGATGCATAATCCGCCGCACCCTGAGAAGTGTGCGCTACACGAGCCTATTTAGCTCGCGCGCCGTAACGGACGCACGTCGCTCGAAATCGCGGGGTTCGTGCGTTGCGCGACATCCAACTCGTAGAGCGCCTGCAGATTCATCCAATAGCGCGCCGACGTGCCCCAGAACGCAGCCAACCGCAGAGCCGTATCCGCGGTGACGCCGCGTTCACCCCGGATGATCCGGCTCAGGCGGTTCGTGGGAACACGGAGAGACCGGGCCAGCTCATTGATGCTGATTGCCGCATCGGCCAAGTCCTCTTCCAGAATCGCTCCCGGATGAATCGGCGCTTTAGTGATAGTCGGCGATTTCGACATCGAATGCCCTCCCTTGGCTCCAGCGGAAGCAAATCCGCCACTGGTCGTTCACGCGAATGCTGTGCTGTCCCTTGCGGGTCCCTCGCAAAGCTTCCAGTCTGTTGCCGGGAAACGCCGACAGGTCTCGCAGCGTTTCCGCAGCGTCAAGACGCCGCAATCGCGTCCGTGCCTGCGTCTCCAACGCACGGAACCGCCGGGGACATTCTCCCCGATATAGCCGCTCCAGATCGGCGCTCCGCCAGGACGCGATCATCTATTACCAAGAAGGTAACACCCTTCAGGGAACAACCGCAAGTCAAGCGAGGTCTCCGGGCTAAATCGCGCCGCCGGATATCTCGCGTGAAATGCTTCCTTCACTTGATGATGGTCACCAGGTGCTGTCCGCGAGGAAGCAGCAGCACGCCGCCGGCCATCTGCGGATGCGCTTCGACGCCGTCGATTTCGACTTTGCGCGGCGCTCGCTCCAGTTGGGCCATCGCCCGCGAGCTGCTGCGGTACGCGAATTCGATTCCATCCTCCAGCGCCGCCGCCGATTGCAATTCTCCGTTGAAATCGATCAGCCGCAGCGCGGGAGCCTTCGCCGAGGGCTCAATCGCGTGCATCCCTCGCGGCAATAGAATCGCCGATCCGTTCGATAAGTTCGATCCATTCACGACGGGCCACAATCGCCCGTCGACCAGTGCTGACCCGGCCCACTTCACCGACACGCCGCGCCGCGATTCAATCACCAGTTTTCCACCCGCCTGCTCCGCGCGATCGACAGTCGACGCGGCCGACGCCAGCAGCGCCAGATCCGGATTGGCAATCGAATTTTCGGAATACAGCGCCACGCGCTCGAAGGCGGCCGACGCCAGGTGCACCAACTGAAACAATTCGGTGCCGGTCTGCTGTTTGGTGGGGTAGACGTCCTGATACCTCTCGACAATATTGATGTCAACGGCGAGCTTATCGTGCGCCGGCGTGAGCGCCTGGTAGCGCGCCGCGATTTGCGGATAGCGCTGTGGACCCAAATTCCAGATGGTGGCCGGGTCCTCGATCAGGAACGTGAGATCGTGCAGCGCGAGCAAGGGAAGCACGCGGGACGCGTCCGCGCCGATCTTTTCGCGCATGGTGGTGTCGAACCGGTCGTCGACGTGCGTCAGCGCCAGGTCCAGGTGCGGCTTGGACTTGCGCATGGCCTCCAGCTCCCCGATCCATTCGACTTGCTGGCGCCGCGCAAGCTCCGCGCGAAAGTTGATAAAAAGTGCCAATCCAGCCGTGTTTCTCGACCAATATCGCGCTGTTTTTGCATCGAATAATTCCACCGGGTCGAAACCCGCCGTGCGTTGGAATTCCGCGCGCACATCGCCGTTCATCGGCGTCAGCCGCGCCGGATTCTCAAAACCCTCGAGCGATTCGAAATACAGCTCGGCCAGATTCACGCCGTCCCAATCGAAACGGGCGATCAAGTCGCGCGTGCCCTTTGACACCTCCGCGAAGGCGGCGCGATTGCTCAGGTTCATCAACTTGCGCCAATCCAGTTGCGCGTCCTGAAGCAGCGCGGTTTTCTCGCGCCACTCCGGATGCTCCGCCCAAAACTTCTCGCTGACATGCGGCAGCTCCAGCCACGCGTACACCGCAATCGCGTGCGCATGGCACGCCTCGATCAACTGGCGCAGATATTCGTCGGCTTGCGGATCGCGCTCCCAGTAATGCCAGGCCGCCACGTGCAGCGCCGAGATCCCCGACGCGCGCCATCGCGCCGCGAAGTAATCCAGATCGACGCGCGCGCGATACGACGAATCGAAGAACGCCCACAGGCGGTTCGACCGGAATGGAGTTTCCAGACCAAGATCGGCCAGCGCCTGCAGGATGTAGGGAAACCGCTCGTAGCCTCGCGCAACATTGGGTTCCCCGTGGGTTTCCATGGAAGCGTGAGGTTCCATCGGAGCGTGGATTTCGGTCGGGGACGCGCCTGGCCGCTCGCTTGGAGGCGTGTTCGGAGGAGCCGCGATCCACAGCACCCCTCCCGCCCCGCGTCGAAAGCCGGCCATCAAGGGCGCGTGCTCCCACCGTTCGCGCGCGAATATCTTCGCTTCGGGCGGCATGTCGAACACCGGCAGCACCAGCTCTTTTTCCCAGATGATGCGCAGCTGGGGCGCACGTAAGTCCTCCACGCTGCGAACGGTCGCGTGCGGTTTCGATCCAGCGTGGAACCCGAACGATGCCGCCAGCGGCGATTCGCCTTCCAGCACCAGAAGGGTCCCTTGCTCGACGCGCGCGGCCCACGCGGATGCGGAGCCATTGGTTCCCTGCGGCGCGACGACTACTGTCGCATCGCCCACCGGGCCGTTCAACAATCCGATTGACTTAAGGATCGCCGGCCACGAACCGGCCTCGCCCCCAATCACCGCATACGAAAACGATGCGCCGGTCATCAGCGGAGCAGCCAGTAACAGAAGCCACAGGCTCCGCCTCCGGACTTCCGGCTCCTGACTCCTGTCTCCTTCTTCCTTACTTCGTGAACGCATACCAGATTCCCACCCGCACATCGTTAAAATTCGGACGGCGCGGATTTCCCTGATTCTCGAGATACGCTCCGCGCATCGCGTCGATCGAGAAGCGCAGCGGCACCCGCCACTCCTCAAATCGAAAGCGCACGCCCGGACCCGTCTCCGCATAATTCGCCCAATACTGGCGAAGCGCATCCACGGTCGCGTTCCCGTTCCAATACACCTGCGCGTGAATCGCGCCCCACGCTTCTGTTGATCGCAGCGTGTAACCCGCGCGATTTTGCGAATACAGCAGCGTGTCGTTGCCGAAGCGGCTGACGAAAATGCCGTCGTCGTTGGTCTCCGCGAACAGCCCGTGCCCTCCGCGCGCCAAAAGGCCTCCAATGCCCTTCGTGAACGAAACCCCGCCGCGATAATCGGGCACCAGGCGCCCCGCGTCGCTCGCCGAAGGCGAATAGCGCAGCATTTCGCCGGCTTCAAACCACGCGTTCGCGCCGTGCCATGGAATGGTCGACGCGCCCAGCGCCAGGATCACGCCTCGCTCCGACAAGTATTGAGGACCCAGGTTCGCCACGTTCACCGCGCCTTGCGAATCGCCGATGAATCGCACCGACGCGTACGGGTGCACGAACCATCGCGGCAGCCGCAGCTCTGTCTTGACCTGCGCGTAGGCGAATGCGTCGTGCCAGCGCGTGGAGAACATGGGGAACGCCCAGAAGGTTGTGCGAAACCGCTCCAGCGCCGGTTGCAGGTTGCGATACGCCTTGGCGGCCTCGGCCGCCGTTTTCGGATCGGGACTGCGTTGCGCCAAGTCGAACCATCGGATCGCTTGCGCGTCGTCGTTCATGAGGTTGTAAGTCCAGCCCAGCTTCAGCATCACCTCGAAGTCCAGGGGATCGTTTTCATGCGCGATTTGCAGGTACTTGAGCGCATCCTTGAGGTAGCCATTTTCGAAGCTTTTCTCGCCCAGTGTTTTTGGATTTGCCGCAGCGTCCGGCGTCTCCGAATCCAGCCGCGGCGTTCGCAGCCCTTCCCTTTCTTGACCCGGTGAATTCACCGGACTCAATCGCAACAGCCGAAGCTCGGCCGCGGCAGCCGCGTCGTCCGGGGCGTCTTTCAACAGGATTTCGAACTCGTGCGCCGCGTCCGCCCGATTCGACATCTGCAGATGCAGATACGCCAACTCGCGCCGCAGCTGGATGTTCAAAGGATCCAGCGCCAGCGCGCGTTGGAACTCGTACACGTAGGGGTAACGCTTCGGCAGCATTTCGCGAGCCTCCTCCGCCACGCGAGGCTCGCCGCCGCGCGAGGCCGCCAGCAGGGCCGCCAGGGCATCCTCATCGTGATCCGGGGTTCTTACCTCATGCGCCGCTTTCGCCTCATGCGCCGCCGCGATAAGTGTCCGGCCCAGATCCACCAGCAACCCGCGCTTGTCGGGCCGCAAGTGCCACGCGCGCGCGTATTGCTCGGCGGCCGCCGCGGGCTCGTCGTGCTGTTCCAGGAGCCGGGCCAGCGTTTCATGGCCGCTGAAATTGCCGGGCGAAAGCTCCACCGCTTTCGACCATCGTTCGATCCCTTCGCGCAGCGGCCGGTCTATATTTTCGAAAGCGCTGGCGGCGGTCCGGTTTTCAGTGTTGCGCAAACGGTCGAAAATGCGCCGGGCGATAATCTGCTGGCCCGTTTGCACGCTCTCGTAACACAGGAACGCGTACTCCATCGCGGTGCGATCGTCGCCGGGGTCGAGTCTCAGCGCCTCCGCAAACTGATCGCGCGCCGCCTCGGTTTCACCAACCTTCAGAAGGACGTACGCCACATCCTTGCGAACCGACGGGCGCTCCGGCGCGATGGCGATGGCTTCCCTGAACCCGGCGATCGCGCTATCGTAGTTTTTGGCGCGCAGCGCGTCATAGGCTTTTTCAAGCGGAGCGTATACCGGGTCCGCGGTCTGAGCTGGAGGAGGGTTTTGCGCTGCCAGAGAAAGCGCGGCCGCCACAAGCGCGGTTGCGATAAACATGACGGCCGCCGGCAGGACTAGAATGACTCTGGGCACATAATCCCCCTCCGCGTAATGAGTGCCCGGAAGGGAGCATTTCTCTCACATGCGAAAACGGATGTTCTTGCGAAATCCCAGGGTGTTGCCACAAGTAGCCTTCCTTATTTCCATGGCCGTTCCGCTCACCGCGGGCGATCTCTCCACCCAGATCGTGAGAACCAGCGAGACGAAGACACTGGACGCGGCTCCCGCCGGCACGCTCCATCTGGAAAATCCGCGGGGCGCGGTGAATATCGAAGGCTGGGATCAGCCTCGCGTCGAGATCACGGTCATCAAGTCCACCACGGGGGTTTTCCGCGCGTCCGATCCGGGCCGGCGCGACGCCGCTACGCATCTGCTGGAACACGCCCGGATCAAAGCGGATCGCAACGGCGATGAGATTCTCATCTCCACCCAGGTCCCCCGGCGCGATCGCGGCGCGCTGAAGGTCCTGTACTACGTCAAAGCCCCGCGCGATTCGAAAATCGTGATCGATCGAGGCAATGGCGGCGTTTACATCATCGGTATGGCGGGCGATATCCAGGCCAACATGCGGCAGGGCCAAATCACCCTCACCTTGCCGGAAAATGCGGTATACAGCGTCGACGCGCGAGCCACGTTCGGCGAAGTGTATGGGGAGTTTGACGGGCAGGGCGAGCGCCGCCATCTGTTGGGCCACAGTTTCGTGGGCCCCAGCGTCTCGGGCGGCCCGTCCACCGCGACTCCGGCGCCGGTGCAAACGGTTCCGATCAGGGTGACGAATTCGGTGGATGGAGTGGAGCAAGCGCCGCGGCAGATCAATGTGCCGGTGGTGCCGGATTCCACCAAGGCGCAGTCGGATCAGCACAGGCTGCATCTGAACGTGTACTTCGGCGATATCGTGATCACGAAAGCGTACACGAAACACGCTTCGTAGCTCGGTTGGTGGCGCAGGCGATCTTGTCACCTGCCAGTTTTGTTCGATAGCCCCCTTCCCCGCCCAGTACCAGACATAAGACTTCCTTAAGCCGGATTAGACAGTAAAAGCCCTACTTCTCAGCTATTTACACCTACGCCATAAAGGGTCCGGGTGCGGTGCCGATTGATTACGATTGAATATGTTCGGAGCTACGCTGAGACTCACGATTAACGTCGCGGAACAAGTAAAGTGAGAGGGTCCGAATGAAGGCAAAAGCACCGGTACGAAGAGGGCAGCGGGAGAGCGGGAACGCGATGCTGGAAGGGGCGTTGTACTTTCTGCCTTTGATGGCGCTGATCTTCGGGATACTGGATTTTTCGAT
>Ga0182024_10014483_pt1 | contig 15241 bp, 7 predicted proteins | sample P32metaG_FD_120480 | JGI IMG/M metagenome (GOLD analysis project Ga0182024, IMG submission 120480) | Permafrost microbial communities from Stordalen Mire, Sweden - P3-2 metaG (Illumina Assembly) | ecosystem: Environmental > Terrestrial > Soil > Wetlands > Permafrost | place: Sweden: Stordalen... | reverse complement strand
GTGCCCGCTGCGAAGTGAGCATACGCTTCAGCGTGCAGGCTCGGTGACTTTCAAGACCTGGTCGGCCGAGACGTTTTGCAAAATTTGAACAATTCCCGAAGGCCAGTGAATCTCGACCAAGTCAGCGCGGTTTTCGGCGCCCAGGCCGAAATGGACCGGCCCGTCGCTCGAGGACGCATAGCCTACGCTGGTCGTCATGTGGTTGTACTGCGCGCCGTTTTTGGTCACCAGCTTGATGCGAGTGCCGATGCCGTCGCGGTTGCTCTTGGTCCCGCGCAAGGCTACATCGAGCCAATGGCCTGACTTCGCGCTGCGGTTCATCCAGATTTCAGCGTCTTTACCGAGAGCACTCACCACCACGTCGACCCTGCCGTCTCCATCCAGATCACCGAAGGCACAGCCGCGATGACGCGCCGGGGGAACTGATTGGAAACCCGCTTCCTCGGTCAATGGCACCCATTTCCCGCTCGCGCCGACGTTGCGAAACACAGTGTTCGGTTGGTCAACGGGCTGCCCGGGCTGATTCAGCGATTCAACATGGCCACGGCTTACGAAAAGATCCTTCCATCCATCATTATCGAAGTCATATAAAGCAGCCCCAAAGCCAGACATCTGGCGACTGGGATCTCTCATGCCGCTCTCGGTAGTCACCTCGCGGAAATCGCCTTTTCCCGTGTTCCGGAAGACAGGAAATGTCTGATTGTTCAGGGCAACGAATGCGATGTCGGGATAGCCATCGTTGTTGAAATCGCGAAAGTCCAATCCCATGCCCGAGATAAAGCTCCCGTCTTCGGTCAAAGCGACGCCGGTCTCGAAGGCGACTTCCTCGAATCTGTTGCCCACGTTATGAAAGAGCGAGTTGTAAGAAGCGTCGTTGGTGACGAACAGGTCCGGGCGGCCGTCGAGATCGTAATCAGCCATCCCCACGCCCATCCCTTTGCCAACGTGTGCGCGGATGCCCCATTCTTTCGAAACATCCTGGAAGGTGCCGTCGCCTTTGTTCAGAAATAACTGGTTGGGCTGGCCCTTGTAGAACTTCGGACTACAGTAGTCGGCGACGCCCTGAATGGCGCACAGCGGCTTGTCGGAGTAGGTCCACTGCATGTAGTTGACGACGAAGAGATCGAGCAGGCCGTCGTTGTTCACGTCGACCCAGACGGCTGTGACCGCCCACCAGGGGCCATATTCAGGATCAGGACGATTCAAACTCGCCTCCAGTCCCGATTTCACAGTCACATCGGTGAAGGTGCCGTCCCCATTGTTGTGGTAGAGCGTGCTATGGTGCAGGCCGGCGACGAACAGATCAGGATGGCCATCGTTATCGTAGTCGGCGACCGCAACGCCCATGTCGTAGCCGGAGCCAGCCAGGCCGGCCGCGTCGGTCACGTCGGTAAACACGCCATTGCCCTCATTACGAAACAACTTATTGCGGTATTTAGGGGAGTCTTTTTTCAGCGTGGAGATGTTGGCGCCGTTGGTGAAGAAGATGTCGGGACGTCCGTCGCCGTTGTAATCGAAGACGGCCACTCCGCCGGGCATGGTTTCGGGGGCGTTCCGGGCGGGCGTCTGGTCATTTTCCAGGCGGAACGGAATCTTCTTCAGTTCGAACCAGATCGGGCTGGAAGCCGGCAAAGCGAAGCGCATGGCAACAGCGCCCACACTCAACAACGCACCCGCAATGATTAGTCGAGCCAGCCCGGGGAGAAGCATTCGCGTCCAGAAAACAAGGGGTGGCTTTGCGCCACCCCTTCGAGATCTACCTTATGAGGAACGTAACGTCCCTGCAGTATTCGCCCAGGTCGAAAACTTCGGGCGCATCAATTATTTATTCGTCAGACTGAAGTTAGCACTTAACGTGGTACCTTTCGAAACCACAACCGTAGCCGTCACGGTATAGGGCCCGCCAGCCTTCGAGTTCGCGGTCAAGACCGCCGCAGTGGCGACGCCGCTCGCGTTCGTCCAAGCGGTGGTCGTCACGGTGGTGCTGTCGGCAAATGTGCCGCTGGCGGTGCTCGCCACCCCCGCAGCAACCGTAAACGACGGAGCCGTAAACGTCACTAGTGCGTTGCTCACCGGGACCGGCGGGGTACTGCCGTCTAACACCGTCACCGCCAGCGCAGTCGCAAAGGGCGTGCCCGCTGTCGCGCTTTGCGGTGTTGTTCCGGCCGCCGGCGTGATCGTGGCCGGCTTGATTGTGTTCGACAGGCTAAAAGTGGCCGTCGACGCATCGCCGGTAGGCTGGGCGGTCACAGAATAAGTGCCGACCGTCGCGTCCGCAACGAAAGTCGCCGATGTGGCGACGCCGCTCCCATTAGTTGTTGCGGTTGTGGTATTGGTATCGGTGTCGATGAAGTAGCCGCTGACTCCGGACGCCGGCGCAGTAAATGTCACGGGTAAGCCGCTCACAGGCTTTCCACTAGCGTCCTTCACCGTCACGGCCAGCGCGTTCGCAAATTCCGTGCCAATTGTCGTGCTTTGGGGGGTTCCGCCCGCCGTCGTGATCGGCGCTGGCACCAAGGTGTTTGACAGGTTGAAAAGGGCCGTCGATTGCGTTGATCCAGCCGAGGCGATCACAATATAAGTGCCGGCTGTACCATTGGCGGTGAAGGCTGGCGAGGTGGCGACGCCGTTAGTGCTGGTTGTGATCGTCGTTGAGTCGGTGCCGTTGGGGAAGGTCCCGCCCGCTCCCGCCCCCGGAGCCGTGAACGACACCACCGCGCCGGACACGGGCGTTCCGTTCGTCGTCACCGTGACGGAAAGCGGCGACGCAAATGGCTGGTTGAGCGTCGTGTTCTGCACGAAGGGGCTCATGGCCGTGACCGTTGTGATCGCTGCAGGAGTAACGGTCGCCGGGGTCGAACTACAGCCCGTCAGGAAAGCTAGGGCCAGGAAAATTGAAGCTGGGACGCACCAATAAGCGTTGCGGATCATGCTCCCCCTTCCGTTTTTACGACTCATGCATGCGCTCCTTAGAACCGATGAGAGGTACGTGTCCATAAATTACGCCCTCCTAGAAGTAGTACTTCACGGCGAACAGCAGTGACCGACTGCCAGTCTTGAATGCGGGCTTGCCGGTTGTGTTGGTATTCGTGTTGGTTTGCGACAAGCCAACCACAGGTACGGCGCACGGCGTCGGCGTGGGAGGTGGGGGAGTACCCGACTGGGGCACCAGGAGGTTGCACTCCGCCTGACTGCTCTCGCTAAATGTGTAGCTGCGCGTGAAGTTGAGCTGATTATCGCTAATACCCGCCAGGTTAAACTGCGGCAGCGGATGATTTAGCCAGTTTGTCGCCGAGACGCGGAACTGAAGCTTTTGCCTCTCAGAGATCTGGAAGTTCTTGTACAGTCCTAAGTCGCTGTCAAAATAGGCAGGCCCACGCATATAGGGCATGTTGAGAGTTCCCTGTTGCCCTAAGAATTGCGGAGGCGCGAAGCAGTTCGGGTTGAAATACGCTCCAGATGCGTGCTTGCGCGGGTCGCAGGTCACCACCGGCTGCAGCAAGTTGTAGGAACTGGAGCCGAACCAGGTGGACGGATTCATCGCGTTCGCGTACAGCCCGTTTGGCAAGAGGAGAGCGTTGTTCGGAAGATCCGGCGCGCCCACAAGCGGTGTCGTAAGGCCACCCGGGAAAACAGCGTTCATGTTTCCACCCATGCTGGGTTGAAGTACCGGGCCGCTTTGGTACGTGGTATAGCCCGAGAGTTGCCAGCCGTTCACCGCTCCCGCAAGAACCCGGTTACCGTGAATAAACTTGGGCAGGTTCCACACATACGAGAAGTTCAGAATATGCGTGTGGTCATACGCTAAGGGGCCATAGTTGTTCTGAATACTAAACGGATCGACCACGGTACCATTGCCGGGTCCGTTGTCCGTTTGTCCATCACGGATGCCTAGCACCTTGCTGAAGGTGTAATTCGTCAGGAAAACGATAGGGCCGGATTGTTTTTGCCACGACACCTGCAATGAGTTGTAGTTCGCGTAGCTGCCGTGACTCAGGAGGTAAATGTCCTGGTAGTTGTTCAGCGGACGGTAATCGTTGCTGTTGAAGGCCGTCGTGTAGCTCGCATTGCAACCAGTAAAGTTCAGCAGAGGATTGGTGGCGATGCAATTTGGTGAACTCGGCGTAATCTTGAGTCCCTTTACTGGATCCGCGGAGAAAAACCCGCCAGCAGGAATGTTGTTGAGGTCACCCAGCTTGCCGTTCGTTCCGTCGATCCATTCATTCTGACTCTTATTGGCCACATAAGAGACTTCGAGAACAGAACGCCCCGGAAGCGCCTGCGAAATCGTGACGTTCCAATTCATGGTTAACGGAGTCTTATTGTCTCCCTGCTGCAGACCATACACGGTCGCTCCATTTTGGGCGACGCTGGACGGCGGCGTGAACCCTGTACCTCCCGAATTGATCTGATTGTACCCAGTGCTCGTACCGGCGGTTGTATAGGTAAACGAACCCTCAGGCCCGGTAGCGGCATCGGCCACCTGGGTGGAGATTTGGTAGTGGAATACGGCAAAGCCGGAGCGAAGCACCGTCTTTCCGTTTCCGAAAATGTCATATGCCAAGCCGACGCGCGGCTCATAATAGAACAATGGAGAGACGAGACCGGACAGCGGTATCTTGCTGTCGAGCGCGTGCCAGAGCAGACCGGTATTTGCCGGCGCGTTCGGACCGTTGACATAGGTGGCTGGATTCCAGACTTGGAATCCTTGCGGGGTGCCATACCACTGGCCTACGTGATCGAAGCGCAACCCATAATTTAACGTGAGCTGTCGATTCGCCTTGAAAGAATCCTGGGCGTAAATCGACCATTGATGGAACTTGAGGTCGTTCGTGGGGAACGAACTCACCTGCTGGTAGCTGCCGGTGCGGCCGAGAAGGAAATCAGCCACCACGTTTCCCGAGCTGTTCGGGCCCCAGCCTAAATTGTAATTGCCGTTGTCGCTGACTCCAAGCCCCCCGCTTGACTGGATATTCTCGCTGGTGTCCCAGTAGAAACCGGCTTTCAGGGTGTGAGAGCCAATCACTTTGGTGAAGTTGTCGTAAAGCGCAGGATCCTTCTTGGTGGCGCCGAAAGCATTGCCTTGGAACCCTCCGTCAAAGGAGAATTCTTCGATGTTCGGGAAAGCTCCGCCCCAAGGACCTTGGAAATTCGGTATCTGGGAAGTGGTATGGCCAAACAGGCCCTTCACGTTGAACCCAAGGGCAGTGCGGTCCACGGCCTTCGGATCGGCGAGCGTGCTGGGGTTGATGTAACGCGCCAATGTGAACACAAATTCGTTCGTCGTCGTGGGACTGAAGACGTGCGTCAGGTTCGCCATGACCTCTTGCGAAGTGGTGGCCGCAACCACATTCGATGGATAGGGTAAGGTCCACGGTGGAGTCCACCACACACCAATTGGGTGCTGATCGTTTTCGATCTGCCTGGTGTAGGAGACGGACAACTTGGTATTGTCGCTGATAGCGTAATCAACTTTTCCCGTGGCTTCCCAGCGGTTCTGGGGAACGGTGCTGATGTACTGATAGTTGTTCCAGCCATTTGCCGCAGAGGGACTAATATTTGGCTTCGGCATTGTACCGAGAATTCCGACAATGTTCGGGTCGTACTGGCTCGTTGGCATCGTAGTGGAAGTACACGAGGAGCAGGATGGCAGACCGTACGGAATAGCATAAGCGTATTGCCAAACACTCTGTAACTGCTTCAGAAGTGCACTTGACGATCCTCCCGGTTGGCCATTGATTGTGGTTTCGCTAAAGTCGCCCGCTCTTTGTTCCAGCGTAGGCACGTTGTAATTAATCGGGGTCGCGGCAGGGTGCTGGTCCATGTACTCATAGCCTGCCCAAAAGAAGAGCTTCTTGCGGCTCTTGTTGAAATCGGTGAACGGTATCAAAATCGGACCGCCGATGTTCCCACCCATGTAGTAGTAGTGCTCGTTGGAGTTGGGAATACCCTGACTGTGGGCGTATGCGTCGTCCGAGTTCAACGCGCTGTCGCGGGCGTACAGGTAGCCTTCGCCGTGGAACGCATTGCCGCCGCTCTTGCTGAACGCCTGGAAAATCACTGGGCCTTTGGCGTACTCAGCGCTGTACGACGACATCAGAACCTTGACTTCAGAGACCATGTCCTGATTGATATTCGCGATCTGCGTGCCGGCGTTGCCGGGATCCACCAGGTTGGCGCCGTCGAGCATGAAGGCCATCGCGCCGTAAGGCTGCGTGCCATTCGAAGAGTAGGCGCCCACGGGACCGTTGTTCGTACCGACTACCTTGTCGTTAAACCCAGATCCCTGGCTCAGGCCGTTGGTCAGCGCCATTCCAGGCATGACCTTCAACAATTCGCCCGCATCGCGACCAAGGATCGGGACGTTTTCAATCAGATCCTGATTCAGAGTCGTGCTGACCTCGGAGTTGTCGGGAATGACTACGTCGGCACCCGCCTTAATTTCGACAGTCTCGCTTACCTGCCCAACCTCGAGCTTCACGCTGGGCAATGTGCGGCTGTCGCCTTGGGCGAAGACGATGCCCGTCTGCTGCCAGGTTTTGAAGCCTGGGGCCTCAACGGTAACGGAGTAGCTTCCCGGCTGGACTGCCGTGACGGTGAAGTAGCCGGATCCGTTCGACACCGTGGTGCGCACGTCGCCGGATCTCTCGTTCTTCATGGTCACTTTTGCATTCGGCACGACCGCGCCTGCGGAATCGGTTACCGTGGCGCTCAGCGTGCCGGTTAGCTGCTGCGCGAAACCGGTCGACGCCAGCAGGATGAGAACCAGCAGCAATGCTGCCGCACTCGCAGCCTTCTTCAACCCTGTGCGGTCAAAAGTAGAAGTCATGGCCCCTCCCCGGATTGCCTGAAAATCGCTAAGACTAGTACAAAAACTGCCGAAGCCGGAGACTTTCGCGGCGGGCAGTCCGTAAGCCTTTACGTAGTGGTTTTATACTATCCCACAGAACAGCGAAACGTAACGCCTATCGATAGGCACTGTCAAGAGAAAAATCGATTTTTTATGAAAAGCGTGCATCTTCTGACCATTCCGGGTAAACTGTCCGGGTCTTGATCGGGCCGGAATCTGGGGAAAGCCCGCTTACTGGGGACGGAAGGCGGGATTCGTGAGGTGGGTGTATATGCCTGCACGCATTCTTCTTGTAGTTACGCTGAACGCCTTGGTCGCTCTTCCTGCGTTGCTCGCTCAAACCACTCCTCCTCCCTTGGTTGAACCCAACCGCCCTGTGATTCACACCACCACGCGGGAAGTACTTCTCGATCTGGTAGTCCGGGACAAGCACCAACACGCTGTTACCAATTTGCGGCCCGAGGAAGTGGAAGTCTACGAAGATGGCGTGCGCCAGACCGTTCGAGTGTTTCGCAACATACAAGGCAGCGAACAATTGCAAACCGAACGCAGCATTGCCGGAGCGCCCAACGCCGCGGCGCCGGCCAAGAGCGGGGAAGATCAGTATCCATTGAATTCCATGCGGCAGGTGAACTTTGTGTCAGTGGTGTTTGGGCAGATTGCCCCGCTGAATCTGGAATTCGCGCGGCGAGCGGTATTGGAATTTCTCAAGAGCGATGATTTGCCGAACACCTACGTGACGATCTACAGGCTGGATCGCAGCCTGGAAGTGATGCAGCCCTATACCAGCGACAAGGATTCGCTGGCCAAGGCGGTCGGCGCAGCCACCAAAGGCTTGAAAAGCAGTAACGGACTAGACGTCTCAGCATCGGTTGTGAGCAGCGCGCAGGCGACTCTGCAGGCATCGGCCGAGAACATTCTCGCGTCTCCGATGACCGGAGCGGCCACGGCACAGGCTGAACTAAACGCACTAACGAATCCGCTGCCCGCGATATCGAGAGATCCCTTATGGGCAGCGAACGCAGCTTCCCAGGATGTTTCGGTCACCCTGGGCAATGCCCTCATTACTCAGGCCGACTTAGTCAAAGGACTGCGGTTCGCGAGCAGCTTGTCGGAGGGCATGGATGCAATGGACTCGCTGCATCAACTGGTTCGCAGTCAGGAACGATTGCCGGGTAGGAAAATTGTGCTTTACCTCGCGGACGGGCTCATGTTTCCGGTCAACCGCCGCGATGCCGTGGACAACCTCATCGGTTATGCCAACCGCTCGGGGGTATCCTTCTATACCCTCGACACGCGGGGTCTGAACGTGGAAGACCCGATGATGCAGGCTCTGGCGGCGCAGCGCCGCACCGGAGCCGAAAGTTCGGCTCAAGGGGTCGACCCCCACTTCGCGCATTTCGAAGACGATGATATCGAACTCACGGCGGTCGCAAGCGGCCAACTGGCGATGCGCGAATTAGCCGAGTCGACGGGAGGCTTTGCGGTTACAAACACAAACGAAATCTCTCTCCCCATGCAGCACATGATGGAGGACATACGCACGCACTATGAGCTGGCGTATTCTCCCACGTCGACGAATTACGATGGACACTTCCGCAAAATCGAAGTGAAAATCAGCCGCCCGAAGATTACTCTCCAGACCCGAAAGGGCTACTACGCCGTACCAGATTTGAATGGAGAGCCGCTCCAACCCTTTGAGCTGTTGGCCCTGAATGCAATGAATGCGCAGCCTGCCCCGCTGGAATTTCCCTACCAGGTCTCGGCCATGAAGTTCCGGCCACAGGAAAATGGGGTTGAGTACGTGATGACGTTTGAAATCCCATTGTCCGGAATCAAAGCGATCCCCGACAAGAAGACAGGCGAACTCCACGCTCGAGCGGCATTGGTCGCGTTCATCCATGATTCAACGGGAGAGATCGTAAGAAAGGTAAGCCGGGAGTTGGTCCGCAAAGTGCCCAGCGGCGACGCGGCACAACTGCAAAGCGATCGCATTCTCTACGCCGAGCCCGTCGAATTGCCGCCCGGACATTATGTGATCGACACGGCCGTGGAGGACGAGCAGACGGGCAAGACGTCCGCCAAGCGCGTCTCGGTCTTTGTCGATCCGGGCAAGAATCTCTCTTTGAGTTCCGTGGAGCTGGTGCGACGATTCGAGCCCCTGACGGGGCCGCGCAATCCCCTCAGTCCATTTGAGCTGGAGAATGGCCGCGTCACACCAACGCTCGCCGATTCGGTAGCCCCTGGAAAGCCGGTCAGCCTCTACTTCGTCGTTTATCCCGCAAAGCCAACCGACCGCGAACCACCGCAGGTCACATTGAAACTCTTGCGGGATGGCCGGGAGATCGCGCGCAAGCCATTGGATATGACGCACCGCGAGGCCGACGGCTCGATCCCGATGCTGGTGCAAGTGTCGCCTGGCCCAGGACAATGCGATGTTCTGGTGACAGCGAAGCAAGGCACGTCCGTCGCGGAATCAAGCCTTTCCGTAAAGATTGAGTAACGAAGCCGGTCGACCATTCGTTCCGGGCTGTTTGCAAGCCTTTGACATTCGAGGTGCTAGCTCTGGGGTAGAATCACACTGGGCTGAACCAATGGCCGGCAGCCGGAGATGTTTTCGAATGGTGGCCTCCCTCTTGCTCCGAACCCGTGTTCTTTTGGCAGCCGTTCTGTTTGTGGGCACAGTGGGCGCGCAGAGAGACAATACTTCCTCGCAGACGCCCGCGATCCCCGATTCGCGGAAGGCCGATGCCAGCGGTCTAATCTTTCATCAAAGTGTACGGCGTGTCATCGTCGATGTGGTGGTTTCTGATTCGAATGGAAAGCCGGCTTCTGGCCTAGCTGCCGACGACTTCTCGATCTCCGAAGACGGAAAGCCGCAGCAGATTCGCTTCTTCGAGGTTCACGATTTTGATTCGCTTTCAGATTCCCTTCCCAAACTCCCCCCATCCCTGCCAGCCAACACGTTCGTGAACGTTCCCGCGGGACCGGAACGAGGTCCGCTTTATGTTCTGCTTCTGGATCTCGTCGACATGGGAGTCGACGACCAGCCTCGAGCGCGAGAGCAGTTGCTGAGATTCATCCGCAGCAAGCCGCTTGGAACCCGCTTCGCGATCTTCGTTTTCAGCGATGGGCTTTATCTGGTCCAGGGATTTACCGAGGACCGCAACCTGCTCGCTGCCGCTGTGGATCCGAAGAAGCCTCGCTCCCACGTGCCCCGGATTTTTCTGTATGCCGACAATTATCGACCTTATTTCTCGACCCCTCGCGTTCTGATGAACATCGCGAGATTTCTATCCGATCTCCCGGGACATAAGAATGTGATTTGGCTTTCCGCGTCGTTTCCCTCCTCCGGCATGCCCAGTTCCGATCCAGGGATAGAGGCCGTGAGCATCAACGACGAAATCAAGGAAGCCACCGATACCCTGGCTCGCGGGCAGATCGCCGTCTATCCGGTCGACGTTCGCGGCGTGGTCGTTACCCACGTGATGGCTCGTCCCGAGGGCGGAGCGATGGTGACCACTACCGACAGTCCTGTGCTGAACGCCAGTTACATGACCGAACAAGAAATCGCTAACGCGACCGGAGGCCGCGCCTTCTACAGCACAAACGACGTGGCGACCGCGCTCAAGGAAGCTACGGAAACCGGCGGCCATTACTACACTCTTACGTATTCTCCCAGCAATCAGACCTATGACGGCCGCATGCGTCATATTCATGTTGAACTTTCGAAACACGGTTGTCAGCTCGCCTATCGCCGCTCTTACTACGGCAATCCCGCTACGGCTTGGCCGGAGGAAAAGCATTCCGCATCGGACCTGGAGCCCCTCCTGGTGAGCCGGCCGGCAGATTCGTTGTCCCCCAGCATGCAGCACGGCGCTCCCTTGGCGCACCAATTATTATTCCGGGCCCACATCCACGTCCTGACTCCGCCGGCGAAAGCCACTCCCGAGCAGATGGCGAATTTAGCCGATCAGCCCGCTTTCTTTCGGGAGCGTCGCAAGAATAGGCCGGCCAAGCCTCTACGGCCCATTCAACTGCAAACTTACGAAATTGATTACACCGCTGCGGCCCGTTACCCCGCATTAGAAGTGGCGGCCGCGGCCTTTGACGCTGACGGGAAAATGCTGAATGGTGTGATCCAAAGGACCGCAGAGGACAGCGCCGCCGGAGAAAGGCGCGACGGCATCTATAGGGTTCAACAACAATTCGATGTTCCTGTGGCCGCGGTGTCCATCCGGGTCGCGGTGCGGGATGTGGCAACGGACAATGTCGGCGCCTTAGAGATAAACCTGCCACTTGCGCCCGAGGGACAAACTACCAATGCTTCCATTCTTCCAGCCGCGTCGGGCTCTGAAGCCGCAGATCCGCCGAAGCCGCGTTAGCTCGACTTCCTACGCCGGGATCGAGGAACGGCTGACTGTGTGTGCGTGAGAGCTAAATTTCCAGGAGAGCGGTGGTCCGAAACTGCCAGACTCCAGCCGCGAAGCGGCGGCATGTGAAAGCCCGGCACGGGAGTGCCGGGTGGGAGTGGGAAAAGCACCCGAGTCCCGGAGGGACGGCACGAGTACTTACGCACTCTTTGACTGCCCAAACGCTGGACCGATCTCTCGCCTTGCGCATGGTACGATGATCCTCCGGAAAAGACTTCCAGCCTGGAAGACGGCTCTGAAGTAAATGGTTGTCGTGGGTGCAGCGAACAAGGGGATGCGAACGATTCCTAGGTGGCGTCTTTGCAGGCCAGAGAAGTCGCGCCTGGCGCTCATGGTATTGCTCTTCACGCTTTTGCCTCGATTGTGCGCTGCGCAAGCCAATCCAGCCAGTTTTTCTGACGTGGCCTCGAAGGCGATGGCCGCCCGCGAGGCGAACGACGTTCCCGGCGCGATCGATCTCTACCAGCAGGCGCTGAAGCTCAATTCGCAGTGGGCCGACGGATGGTGGTTTCTGGGATCACTGCAATATGGAACCGGCGCCTACGCCGCGGCCCGGGATGCGCTCTCGTATTATCTCGAAATCACGCCCAACGCCGCACCGGCTCTGGCTATGCGTGGTCTTTGCGAATTCGAGACCGGCGAGTATGGGAAATCGCTCAACGATATTCAGCGGGCGCTGGCGCTCGGCGCAGCCAATCAGCCCCGCAACGAAAAGATTCTTCGCTACCATGAGGCGTTGCTGCTCACCCGGACCGGAAGGTTTGAAGATGCCCTGCGCAGCTACGCGTTTTTCACTCATGACGACGACTCCAACCCCGAACTTCTCCTGGCCCTCGGGCTGGCTGGCCTGCGCACCCCGCTCCTTCCGAAAGAATTGAAAGCCGATCAACAGGAGTTGTACATCAGCGCAGGGAAAGCGGCGTTCGACTTCATGAAGGGAGACAAAGAAATCGCACGCGTGGAGTTTCAGCGCCTTTTCCAGCGCGTTCCAGCGGTGCCCAACGCGCACTATCTTTATGGATACCTCTTGTACGCCAGCGATCCCGATGCGGCTGTGGTTGAATTCAAGAACGAGTTGCAAGTGGCTCCCAGCGCCGTCGCAGAGGTTATGCTGGCGTGGATTCCATTGCTGCAGAACGATGGTTCCGCCGCACTCCCCTACGCCCGGAAGGCAGTGGCCGAAGACCCGACTCTCCCCAGCGCTCAGCTTGTTCTGGGCCGGGCGCTCACCGAGATGGGTGATACAAGGGGTGGCATCGAACACCTGGAAAATACCGTGCAACTCCAACCCGATAATCTTGAGGTCCACCTCGCTCTGGCCAAGGCATACTCCAAGTCCGGACTGAAAGAAGATGCCAGGCGGGAGCGTTTGCTGTGCCTCGAAATGACGAAGAATGATACGGCGCCGGCTACACATCCTTAGCCCGGTCGCGGGTCTTCTGACTTGCATCGCAGCGCTCTCGCTATGGGCGAGTGCGCAAGGCAAGACGGAGTCCGCATGTGTATCGTGCCATCGCTCGCAGTCTGAGTCCCAGCCGCGAACGCCAATGGGGCGAGCGCTGGAACTTCCGGGCGCCAATCCTACGCTTCGCGAGAATCCGAAGCTGACGGTTCGGAAAGCCGCCTATACCTACACCGTCGAAACACACGGCGAAGAGAGTACCTACAGCGTGAGCGATGGCACCCGCACAATTTCCATTCCCATTCACTGGAATTTTGGTACAGGGGCGCAGACGTGGGTTCTGGAGCGCGATGGACGCCGCTATGAGAGCGCAGTGAGTTTCTATCCCTCGATTCCGGGTCTCGATTTCACCACCGGAGACGAGGATCTGAAACCTCGCAACCTCGAAGAAGCGATCGGACGCGAAATCTCTATAGCCGAAACCAAGGTCTGTTTCGGTTGTCACGCCAGCAGCGCGGTTACAAACGGAAAAATGACTTTCGAAAGCCTGCGTCCGGGGGTAACCTGCGAGCATTGTCATGCCGGCACAACCACGCACCTCAGCGATTCTTTCAACGGCGATTTCGATTCCGCGCCGCCCGATCTCCGCAAGTGGCCGTCGGAAGACATCTCGAATTTCTGCGGCCAGTGTCATCGTACCTGGGAGACGGTGGTGCGGAATCACTGGCGCGGCGAACTGACGGTTCGCTTCCAGCCTTACCGTCTCGCCAACAGCAAGTGCTTCGACGGCGCGGATCCTCGCATCAGTTGCATCGCCTGCCACGATCCTCACGTGGATGTCGTCCGCCAGGACTCTTCCTACGATGCCAAGTGCCTGGCATGCCACTCATCGTCCGCCGCTTCTGCGGGTTCCTTGACTCCGGCATTGACCTCATTTCAGACAGCGCCTCAGACCCATGCCAAGATTTGTCCCACCGCCAAGTCGGAATGCGTGAGCTGTCACATGCTCAAGGGAAAGTTGCCCAACGGACACCTGACCTTTACCGATCACCAAATTCGGGTGGTGAAGCCGGGGGCGCCGTTTCCCAATTGAGCGGGAGACTGAAAAACCGGGCGCTTCGCAGTCTCGCATAAATCCCGATCTTGCGATTAGACGAACAGAATGGATGTAGAATTGGCCGGTACCTTGAAGTCAAAGAGGAGATCCCGGCTTGGCATCGCAAGCGTAGTAGCCCGTCGACGCTTTCTCCCAATTACATAAGGAATTTTTTTATGGATAAGACAGGAATGATTGCGCTGCTCGCCCTCATTCTCCTTATCCCACGCAGTTACGCTCAAACCACGCCCGCAACAAAGGGGGAGAGCCCCACAATCGTTTCGAACGTCGACGAGGTCACTCTCGATCTGGTGGTTCGCAACAAGAAGAACAAGCCCATCCTGGATCTCAAGCCTGAAGACATCGCGGTTACAGACAATGGTTCTGCCGTAAAGCTCTCCGACCTTCGTCTTGTGACCGGGGCATCCCGCGCGGAACACTTGGTCACCCTGGTCTTCGATCGTCTCGAACCTTCAGCGGCGACAAACGCGCGCGTGATCGCCGCAAAAATTCTCAAGATGGTCCCCGCAAATGGCTTCTCGTTTTCCGTGCTCAACATTGGGGGACGTCTCAGGTTGTTTCAGGGATTTACCTCCGACCGCGTTGCCGTGGGAAAGGCGATCGACGCTGCCACCGAAAGAGACGAAGGAATCAAGGACGATGCTGCGGCACTGCCGGAGAAAAACCTCATGGCCGCGGCGCAGACCGGAACAGATTCTTCCGGAACGCGTGTCAGCACGAAGGAGCGCAACGCAGCGCGCATAATGCTGGCCTCGCTTCAGGAATCGCAGCACATCGTACAAGACCAGCACTGCCTGCCTTCGCTCGCAGGTTTGCTCGCACTGGCACGTACCCAAGGGCAGATCGCGGGACGAAAAGTCGTGATCTTTTTCGAGCAGGGGCCGCAGCTGGATTCGAACGCCAAAGACATTCTTCCCACCATTGCCGGAGCGGCGAATCGCGCCAGTGTAAGCGTTTATGCGGTGGACGCGAACGCCGTGGACGAGCAAGCCGGCGAAGGACTGTTGGCGACAATGGCCATCGGCGGCGTGATGGCTACAAACCGCATGAATCCGGCACCGACCGGCGCTGCTACACGAGCAGCAATTCCGTCGGCGCCCCCCGGGTCAATCGCGGCGGGCAATGACTCGCTGGACCGGCTTGAAACCGAGGGCATGGCCGGATACAAGAATCCTCTGGCGGAACTGGCGGGGAACACAGGTGGTGCTTACATTGTGGCCTCCGACAATTTAAAGAAGCCTCTGCAGCATCTCATCGAAGATATGACCACGTATTACGAGGCATCGTATGTTCCGCCGGTCCAGGAATTTGACGGAAAGTTTCGGCCGGTTGCTGTGAAGTCGGTGCGGACTGGGCTCAAAATACGCTCCCGGGCAGGTTACTTTGCGCTGCCTCCGGGCCCCGGTTCGGGGATGAGGCCGTTTGAAGCGCCGCTGATG
>Ga0182024_10014482_pt1 | contig 15241 bp, 20 predicted proteins | sample P32metaG_FD_120480 | JGI IMG/M metagenome (GOLD analysis project Ga0182024, IMG submission 120480) | Permafrost microbial communities from Stordalen Mire, Sweden - P3-2 metaG (Illumina Assembly) | ecosystem: Environmental > Terrestrial > Soil > Wetlands > Permafrost | place: Sweden: Stordalen... | reverse complement strand
TCATGGGCGAGTCTCCTCAGCCCCAGCACCACGAGCATCTTCAGCTCCGGGAGAGAAACCATGCTCCGAGGATCATCATCATCGAGTTAGTTCAGCTCATCATGGGCGAGTCTCTTCAGCCCCAGCCCCGAGGCCATCGTCGGCCCGAGGGTCACATCCATCTTCGCGTCCAGGAGAGAAACCCTGCTCCGAGGACCATCATCATGGAATTAGTTCAGCTCATCATGCACGACCATCGTCGGCTCAACACCCAAGATCTTCAGCTGGTCCACGACCATCTTCAGGTCCGGGACATGAACCTTGCGAGTCAAAAGCACATCCTCGTGCTAGCTCCCATCCTCATGCGCGACCATCGTCTGTTGCAATTCCGAGTTCCGCCCGAGGGCCACGTCCATCTGCGGGTCCAGGACCAGAGCCCTGCGAGTCAAAAGGACATCCCCGGCCTAGTTCAGCTCCCCATGCGCGACCTTCGTCAGCCGCTCCACGACCATCTTCAGGCCCGGGAGAAAAGCCTTGTCCCTCCTCTGCTGCGCATGCTCATCCAGCCTCGTCGGCAAGACACGGACGTCACGGTCCATCAGCTAAACCCTCTGCGGCGCCAAGTTCTAAGGCTCATGCGCCGCCTCCGTCGCCCTCATCGGGCATGGTGGGTTGCGACGATAAGGAAAAAAAACAAAGACGTTGAAGGGGATGGGTCGATGATGATAAGTACTTTGTTCACTGATTCGGGATCGTTTTTGGAGAAGCGCTGTCGACGATGTTGTACATCGAGAGGATGGTGTTCGGGTATTTTTAGACTTTTTGAAAGATATTGTAGTTCGAAAGCTATGCCCTTTAGAAAACTTTATAATAGTAATTTTCAGAAAACCCAGGTCAGGTTGTCAAATAAACGTCGTTCCGCTCCAAATAATAACTGTACAACTCGATGGCTCGTTCCTTGGACCGTTATGTTATGGATGGTTGTGAAAAAAGGTATCCTGCCTTGGGTCCCTAAACAAGGACAAAGAGACTGAGTGCGATACCATGGCGCGTAAGAGGGTACCCAAAAAAATCACTGGATACGTGTTTGACCCAAAAAACAAGCTTTTGCCCCCAGACGGAATCGAACCGGCGACCTCTCCCTTACTAGGGGAGCGCAATAGCCAACTATGCTATAGGGGCTTTTCGCTTGTGATCTGGACTGGTGATTAATGGGACATATACCACCACATCGGAAAGCCGCATGGCAGTAAGATCCTGCAAGTCATGCCTAAAGGTCAGAGAGTCTACTCAAGCAAGTGTTTCCGAGGATGAAAATAAGCAATCCAAAACGCCTTATAGGCTCTGGAACGAAGTTTAGAGACTGAAACTAAATGTTGTCTCGAATCTGAACGTTTAAATGTAAATATCGTAAATCCCGGCTCGTGATGATCTCGCTTTACATATAATTATGCCTGCGCAGGTCAGCAACGTAAATCTACGCCTCGTACGAGCAGAGGCCAAAGGTACAGGCTTAGTCCCGGCGAGCATCCTGTAATCGCAGAGCCCTGTGAGAGGGCCAGCGGACACGTCTCTCTGCACGTTGAGAGTTGCTTCCAAGGACGAATGAATGGCTGACTTACGACATGTCCTGGAATGGCTGAAAGGGCATATTCCGCTTGTTCGGACAGTTGATGTATGAAGCTGACTTGTTAGGAATATCTTGATCCTCAGAGAGTCTATGCAGAAGTCGCGGGGATACTCCAGTCAAATCCACTGCTGCATCCCCGGACAAGTATCTTTGGTATGTGTGTCTTGTTGCCGTGATTAATGACTAGTTCATGAGGATGGACGATCAGAGTTGTTGCTTTGTATAGATGGATTACTGCCTATCCACTTTCGAAATAACAATTACAAGATACCCGTTGCGATATGGATTCCGCAGGATTACCCACAGAGCCCGCCGATGGTGTTTGTCACCCCGCGGAAGGACATGATCGTCAAACCGAGCCGGAACGTTGATGCAAATGGGAAATGCTATCACCCGACTTTGGCGAATTGGAGCGCTGACCCAAACGTACACCCATTCATAATACACTGTCTGAATCACTCTAGAACGCGAACTACAGAACAAGCAATCTACAGACGATAATACAAATATTCCAACGACTCTTCAGTGAGACTCCTCCGGTGCGATCAGTGAACCCTCCGCCTCAACAGCTTCGTCAGCAGGCCCCTCCGCCGCCTCTCCCGCCAAGGCCTACAGGCTCTACATCTCCGCCAAATAATCCTGCATCTCCGATTCCTCAAACTCCGGTTTCGCCAAGCCGTGCTCCGCCACCGCCTCCACCGCGGCCGCCCAGTCTGTTAAATCAACCTCAACTGCAGATCGATACAGCAAATGGCGTATCACGGAGTAGCTCTTCCAGTTCGCTAGAGCAGCTCTCACGAAGTCCTCCTTTGCATCACAGGTCACCTCTTCCATTGCCACCCAATCCTCCGCCGCTACCGCCTCACCATTACCGGAATAATACCCCTCCTCCCTCTGCAAATGCGTATCGGCCTCCCCTTCCCCAGTCTCCTTATCAACAACAGTTCAATCGGCCTCGTGCCACTTCTTTGACACAACAATTGTCTCCAACGACCTCTCCTGCGCCAGCTCTCCTTGATACTTCATTACCGCCAGCCCAATCTTCCGTGCTTCCGCCTCCACCCTTGCCCCCAAACCCAGAACATGCGAGATTGGTGAAACACGTCAATCACCTCATGCAAGGCTATATCCAACCCAGCATCCAGTCAACGAGAGAAAGGCAAACTGAAGCCCGAGCAGAACGAGAAAAGCTTCTCAACGTTGAAGTCCAAGTGGAAAAGGAAATCGCCGAGGTATTTGACGAATAATGCAGTTTTAACGTGTAGTTGACAAGACTAAAGGACTCTTGTGAGAGGGACATAACTGCCTTGAAGGAGAGTATACATAGTTCGCAAGCGGTCATTGAATGGGCACGCAACAGAGGCGAAGTCTCAGGCGATGAAATCGTCTGTGCACAAACAGTTGTTTATGACCAGTAATTCCAAGACCTACAAGCGCTTATAACAGGTTATTCAATTTAGTAGCGGACGATCTAGCCATTGAGGATACCATGGAAATACTAGCGAAAGCATTGGATTATGAGAGAATAACTCTCGATGCATTTCTCAAAGAAACAAGGAAACTGGCGAGGGAACAGTTCTTGATCAAAGCTCTGATACAGAAGATTGTGAAGGCTGCTGGTGTGGAGAACGGGTATGTGAATGGCGGGCCGGTGGTTGTGGGAGGTGGAATGACCCCTGCTGAGTATTATTATTCATAATCCGTGGATTTTGTATTAATATCGGAAGGTATACAGCGTCGTATTGATAGCATTCATGCATTGGAGTTTAAGCATGAGAAATATATCAATTGAATGTTTGATCCTTACGATTGCAGTTAATACATGTTGTGTTGGTTATAATAATACTACAGATAATAAAATCACTCGGCTTCTAGGCATCAATCCCCAATTTCTTCAAAGCTTTGGAGACGCTGTCGCCAGGACTGCTCCCCAAATGCACTTCCTCGATGACTCCGCCTTTTCCGATAACCCAAGTACTCCTCAAAGTTTTGTTACCCTCCTTCGTTGCTCCCAAAGCTTTCAACAATTCGCTCTTCTGATCACTCAACAAATGATACTGCAATCCCTGTTTCTCCTTGAAGTTCTTGTTCGCCTTTGGGGCATCCGTAGAAATCCCATAAATCAAGTAGTCCTTTGAAGACACCTTGTCGAAAACATCACGAAATCCACAAGCCTATATTAACCGACGCGATTGAAAAGAATACCTGTTTAGTGCATCCCGGAGTCGAGGCCCTTGGATACGCAAATAGAATGATCCCCTTTTCGAAGGTGATATCCACGATCTTGACATCACTTCCCGTCTCATCCTGGAGCGTGATATCAGGCAACTTGTCTCCGACAACAAGTCCCTTCTTCGCTTTCTTGACAGACTCGGGTTCTGACGCGGCTGGTTTTTCGGCAGGCCGTTTTGGCGCGGGAGTCGGCGCGTCAGCCGGCGCGGCGGCTTTCTTTGATTTCGGCGCCGCTGTCGCGGACGTCGTAGACGATTGAGAAACTACTCGCGTGGACCGCCGAGTTGGTTCAGTCGATTGCTTCTTAGTTGGTGGCATTTTCGATGTATGTATGTTCTTGCGACGAGAGTTGGCCTGTCGCGATTTAATGCCGTTTCAGGGCGGGTGGCTGTACTGGGACTCAGCTTGAAGCGTACGTGGCGTTTCCAGGCCAACGGGTTGCGCGGTAAGTTGTACCCGAGTTTCGCCGGCGCACAGACCCGCAGCTGCCCCTGAATATTAGCAGAATATGTGATACTGCTGCAAAGGCAACTGACGCCGCGCTTCTTCCGAAGCTCTCCACAGAACTCCGAAGCCATGTGTATCCTCCGCAAAGCATATACCATGTGATTGATCGCCGCCTGCCAGCGATCTGGTTTGATCGGTATCTCGGAGATGCCTGCCTAGTTAGGGTTCTTCAACCGACGTCATCGATACTTAATATTACCGCGTTCCAATCAATCTGTTCAGTTCGAACTCCCGACACAAATAAAAGAATTGTTCAACGACTATTTATTCTTATCCCCTCCGATTTGAAACGCCTGTATCAATTTTCAAAGAAATATGTCTCTTCCAAAGTCGATGAAAGCACTTCGTTATTCGGAGCCTAAGAAGCACTCTGTGGTGGAAGTTCCGCTTCCTACCATGCGAGACACAGATGTCTTGATTAAAGGTATTCTTCACATCGAGGAATGGAGTGACTGATGACAGTTGCGGCATGTGGAGTCTGTGGAACGGACTTACATATCCATGACGGTGAATTTATTGCAAAGGTACCATAAGATATCCAAGACATTGAATAATTTTTAGTTTCCTTTGATCCCTGGCCATGAGACCGTCGGAAAAGTCGCCGCAGTGGGAAAGGAGGTCAAAGGATTTAAAGTCGGCGATCGGGTCTGTGCCGACAACTCTGAACTATGTGGACATTGTTTCTATTGTCGACGTGGTGAAGCTCTCCTTTGCGAAGACTTCCAGGCCCATGGCGTCACTAGTACCTCTCCCCCATCTCACGAAAAACATCTAATCGTCAGTGAATGGAGGATTCGCAGAATACTGTGCTTATCCTCAGGGAAAAGTATTCCACATCAACCACTTGAATGACATCGACGCCACTCTCCTTGAACCAGCGTCCTGCGCCGCCCACGGTCTTGAAAAGATCGCTCCAAAGGTAGCCCCATCTCCAACAAACGTGGCTTATAATAGCTCGGCTCCTCAGTGTTGATGATTGGCGCTGGTCCAACGGGTCTTGTCCTCGCTCAACTCCTCAAATTGAATGGAGGATGCCACGTCACTCTCGCTGCAAACGCAGGCATCAAAATGGAGTTGGCCCAGAAACTTGATGCCGCAGATGAATATATCTTCCTTGACCGCAAGAACCCCGAAAAACAATGGGAACAAATCAAGAACGATAATCCATACGTACTCCTCCTCACCTTGTGTTGTCAACTATGCTAATGCGATTTGCAGGGCTTTGATATTGTTGTTGAAGCTACAGGAAGCGCAAAGATCCTCGAAGATGCAATCCACTACGTCCGCCGAGGAGGAAAACTAGTAGTCTACGGAGTCTACAGCAACTCCGCCCGCGTCTCGTGGCCGCCCTCCAAAATCTTTGGCGACGAAATCACCATCATTGGCTCCTTTTCAGAGACCTTCCAATTCCCCAATGGTACTCCCTTTCAGCCCTCCTGAAAGAGATGCAACATTTTGAATAAATGGCTGATTTGTAGCGCTTGCGTATTTGGATTCTGGCAAGGTCAAGGTCGAGGGGATTGTTAATAAGACTTTTACGATTGATCAGTGGGAGGAGTGTCTTGAGAGTATGAGGAACAAGAGTGCTATCAAGGCGGCTATTGTTTTTGAGTAGACGCTTATGAATCAGGCGCCGATTCTGGAAATAAAGGGGCTCTGCTGTGGGTATTTCGTATATAGTCAAAAGATCTCATCCACAGCACTGCAGTTCTTCATTGAACCGCATCTCTCGGAGAGAATTCGCGAAAAGAAGAGGTTTTTATGATGACAATATCCCAGTGTTATAGCTCTTTTTGTATCCGTTCGACTTCCGCATCTCCAGATTCCATGATTTCCTTCCCTACCTGCAACGCCAGTTGAACCATCTTTGTAAACTCCTCCAGTTTAACGCCCCGGCCAGCTGAATACCCTTCCGCCAGTCCCACCGATTCACAGAACACTACTTTCCGTCGATCTGATACGGAGTTCAGGGGAGCACTAGCCACGACATATCTCGCCGTCGTAACAAGTATCTCACTCGGCGACGCATCGAAAAAGATCGTTTGATTAACCTATGGTAAGATTCGAAAGTTCGAGGAGATACGATATTCGCAGTTGCTATGACAGGAAGTTTCCACCAGTCTTTCTTCGGTATTAACGGAACCGCGTTATCCTAGGATCAGTGTCTGTGTCGGGTCGTTGATTATGTGGAGGAATTTACCCAATCGTCATCGACTTGAAAGACTCGTTCTTCATGAGGTTCTCTTCCTTTCTGCATATCCATTATTGAAGCCCGTTCCTCGTATGTTCTATCCAGGGGTACTTCCTCCAACGTTATATGTGGAATCAAGCTCGTCTGTAACGCAACTCGAATCGCTAGCGATAATGCATCCAACGGCTGCGGTATATCACTCGATAAAATCTCATCATTAACTTTCTTGTCACAAAGGAAACGCTTACTACACAATCAATCCAAATATGCCATGCCTTGGTATCTGTAACGATCAAACTCCGTGGATCAATCCCATATGAGGAGGACTGACGAGGCCGTAATAAAGAAGACAGACTCTCTACTAGAAATGCCGTATTATCCTCATCGCCATCGCTATTCTCAGCTATGCCCTTAATATAGAAGAAGAATACACGTCAACAGAAACTTGTCCCCCGACTACTCCCTTGGATATTTCGATTGTGTTGTCGATTTGTGCTTTTACCACGACAAGCACATCACCGCCCTCCTTGCCTGTTCCCCAGGTCACTCTCGCGGAACCATTTGCCGTGGAGAGAAAGTCTGTTTGTATCGAGTATGGCCGATACTGCGTTAACGAGCGAAGATCAGGTCGTAGTGGCGGCGACGAAGTTAGTGAAGTATGCAAAAATGATAATTCTGCAGGAGACAGTCTCATTTCGACTGCCCAACGTCCGTTGCAATGCTCAATCGTCGATGTTCTCTGAAAATCAAATTAGGGGAATTATCTCCCAAAACCACAGGCGCGGCGGGATGAGTCCCGGGGATATTCCGAAATTGCAATTAAGGGCCGATTCGTCGCGTCTCGCGATTGTCAAACTTGATCGACTCAGGACACACGATAATGTCTTTCCTGGGAGCAATGTACTCTCGCCCAGACTAGTAGGGATCTAACGTGTGATAGCAACGCGAGAACACGGAATACTTTCAAACCCAAGAAGACCACCACAGACGGCTCGAAAGCATCCCAGCTAAAACGATACGCAACCGCCGTCCTCGGAAGCGGGAACTTAAAACAAGCAGTCACTCTCCCTGAAGGCGAAGACCTAAGTGAATGGCTCGCCGTCAACAGTATGTCCCCTTTCTCTGAACCAGCTGACTCGTGTAGCCGTCGACTTTTTCAACCAAGTAAATATGCTGTACAGCACCGTCACGGAATTCTGTTCTCCCACCGCCTGTCCTACCATGTCAGCCGGCCAACGGTACGAGTACCTCTGGGCTGATCCCACGCCCTCGAAAGCCATCTCATCCAAGACTGGTGCCCCCATCCCACGGGAGCCGCTTAAGATGTCTGCGCCAGAGTACGTCGATACGTTGATGACGTATATTCAGTCACGGATTGATGATGAGGCGACTTTCCCATCAAGGATTGGAGCGCCGTTTCCAAAGGGGTTTATCAGTGTGGTCAAGACGATTTGGAGACGCTTGTTCAGGGTTTATGCTCATGTTTATTGTGAGCATTTTAGCGTTATTGTGGGATTGGGATTGGAGAGTCATTTGAACACTAGTTTCAAGCATTTCGTGCTTTTCGCAAAGGAGTTTGAGTATTTCCCTGAACCCTGTGTCTGCACTTGGCGTTGCTTTCCCATCTTTTTTGGCTACGGATTAATGGTAGGTTGATTGAGAATAAGGATTTTGCTCCGCTGGCAGAGTTGGTGGAGAGTATGCTCGAACAGGAAGAATAGATGTAAAGGACACTGGGTATTAATACGATGGATTGGGACGGGATCAAGATACTGGCTTTAATTGCACAGCAGGCTATATACTATTAAACTCTAGAATCACCCGTTTCTGAGACTGCTTCCGAACCCTTTGCAGCCGACAACTTTGCCTCCAATTTCTCAAACTCCTTGAGGGCGATTTCCTCCTCATCATCCATGACCTGTCTCACAGACGTAACATCCGGTAAATAATGTCTCATCATCGCCTATTCTCAGTATCTTCACATGCAAGCAAGAGGGGTGTGTTCGGGGGGATACCTCGATTCCATTTTTGAGGGTGACGACACTGCTGTCACAGGTTCGGCAGGCACCTCTCAATTTGAGTAATACTTCTCCATTCTCGAATCCGCGAAACTCGATATCTCCTCCGTCTTCCATGATAGCAGGTCTGATTCTCGTTTCAAGTAACTCCTTGATCATCTGGACCGTCTCGCTATCGCCCTCCTCGATCCTTGTATCGGCCGCATGATCCGTGTTCTCCGCCAAGACGGGCTTGCCACTAAGTAGATGTTCCATAGTCAGGGAAAAGACTTCCGGCTTGATATGACTCCAGTTCGCATCTTCTTCCTTTTCCACTGTCAGGAATTCCGGCGAGAACATCACGCTGCGGACCCCCGGGATAGCAAGTAACGACCGAGCAAGCGGAGACGGGACGCTCGGGGAAGTGCTGAGGAATTCAACGGTGGGAGAACTAGGTGGCAGAATCGAGTGTTCAGTGGGAATAAATTTGAGAGCATTGTCGTTTGGAGTAGGCGAAGTCTGAATGAAGACTGTGCGGCGTGAGAAGCGTTGAGGAACGATCGGGGTCGGTCGAGAAAGGGACGGGCGGGAAGAATTGTGGATAGAAATGTATGTGCGAGTACAGCTGGTGCACTGCACGGGAGACCGGTATAAGGGTGTTAAGGGGACTTGCACCGATTGAAGCGGTGTTCTGTTGACTCGACGAAGATGCCGGAGGACTGAGGTCGTCCGTGAAGATGTCATGTTGTCGAAGCAGAAGAAGTGGCGAGGATCCCGATCGAAATCGGTGACAAATTTAGGCCCCAGCACGCGGACGGCCACTTGTCCACCAGCCCATCTCAACGTTATGATGGGCAGGCAGTCTCATGGCTGAAGCGTGTCGGATTTAAGCACTGAATTGTGGGCATCTTGCGCTTTCCAGAACGAGAGGTACTCTCAATATATGATCACTGTTAGGGTCAATATAACACTTAATCCATTACTGTGTGCTCGTAATCATACAACGACCAGGTATCAACTTGAACCACTCTTCTCTTCTTTCTTCTCCCTCTGCATCCTCCGCATGGCAGCATCAGCAAGGATATCCCGTCTACTCAGTCCCTCATCGACCCCCTGTCCCCCCAAAGTATACGTACCCCCCTCCCACGCCCCTCCATCCACCTCCCCATCATGTTCCCCCTCATAAACCTCCTCGCTGCTCAACGCATGCGCACCCCTCTCACTGAACGGATCCAGCGAGACCACCTCCCTCTCCAACTTCTTGCACAGACTCCAGAAATTCGAATCATGCGGCCCGTGGACATTATGCGTCAACTCATGACATAAAACATTCCGTATCGATCGATACTGTCGAAACCCAGCGTACTCGTCCGTCCGGATCCGCAATTCAATGACTTCCCCCCTATTGCGGTTCAGTCCCAGGGTTTTATGGTCCACGTATGTATGTTCCGCGGGATCCATTTCGACGAGAGCGCCGACACTCCATTTGTACTTCTTCATGATGGCGATGATGCCCCTGTCGTGGACGAGGCGATCCAGGAGGTCCCGCGCCAGGTGCGCGTTGGGGAGATGTGGCAGAGGCACTAGGCGGTGGAAGGTGTATGTTGAATCAGGGGTTGAGGAGGCGGGTTTGGAGGAGGGGAGTTTGATAGCGTAGGGGGATCGGGTTCGAATGGTTGGTTTGTGGGAGTTGATTTCGGTGATTGTTGTCGGGGCTGTGCCGAGGAGCATTAGCTTAGATCCGCTGAGAGTGGAAATGGGCATGTCGCCTTGTAGTTGTTTGCCCTTGGAGAGGAGTTTTTGATGAGATGGAGGTATAGAAGTGGATTCCTCGAGAGCTTGCCTGAGAGCGAGGAGATTGGATTCGGCAGGGAGGGTGATGGGAATGGTTTGTCCTCGGAAACTGACCTGGAGAGCGACTACTGATTCGGATCCTTCAGTGTTTGCATTCTGAGCATCTGCAACTGTATCCGCCGCCATCTTCACCAGTGAAGACTCACTGGCCCGATCAGACGGTGTTGACCTTCTGATTGCGTCGCCCTTCTCGAACTTTCAGCAGGATTTCACCGCCGTCGTTTTTAAATCCCGGCATTCCCTCTACGATGACAAATGCCTGTCGAATCGCCGCTCGCCGCCCGGCCGGCCGGCTGAACCAATCCCCACGCGTAAAAATGACTGACCCTTAATACTCCAACTCCCTTCAATCACCACCTCCATCCAAGATTCCACACCATACCAACAGCTTTCCCACGCTCTCCCAGCATGGTGACATTCTACGACGAGATCGTGCCTGAATTGCACGACTTTATCATTGCGCAGCACGTCTTTTTCACTGCCTCCGCACCATTACATCTGCCCAATTCGCACATCAATGTTTCTCCCAAGGGCCTCGCCGACACGACTTTCACGATCGTCAATCCGAAATGTGTGTGGTATCAGGACAGCACGGGGAGTGGAGCCGAGACCATTTCGCATTTATATGATAATGGGCGGATTACAATTATGTTCTGCTCGTTTGGACCTGAGGCGAAGATTGTGCGACTTTTTGGAAAGGGCACGGTTTATGAGGTATGTATCCGCTTGATCCCGGGCCAAGTGTTATATGCGTAAGGAGGGAGGTTGATGAGTAGTTTGGGAGTAAAGAGTTTGATGAGATTGTTCCGGTGGAGAAGAGACTGCCTGTTGCCAGGGCGGTGATTCGCGTGGATATCTACCAGACGCAAAAGTCCTGTGGCTATGGCGTTCCTATCATGCAATATATCGAAGACAGAGAGACCCTGAATAAATGGGGCGAAGGGGTGATTCGAAAGGTACATCTCTACAACACAGACGTGAGATGTTAATCCCTAGGGTCGCGAGAATCTAGATCAATATCAGGATAAGAATAATACGTACAGTCTGGATGGATTACCTGGTCTTTTGTCGTCGAGACGGAGACATGGCAAGTCAGTGTGGCTGGATGAGAGGAAGAGATGGCTGAGGAGTGTTTGGTATGGGAAATTGGATGCTGTGTTTCTGGGTTGGTTGATTGGTGTGATTATTGCGATAATCAATGAGATTGTACAGCGATATGGAGCTACAATCGAGGAGAATGTTGCAAAAGGCGTGCAAAGTGTTTTAAATCGCGGGACTTGAAGAATGTGTTCCAACAAGGGATCGGGTGCCTATGTACTGTATTGATAAGGATATTTCGGCTAACCAAAGGAGGGTTATATTTAATAGTAATGCAGGTGCTTTCAACTCCATGTTCCCAAAAACTAACGAATCCGTCCAACGCCATGACAACTACATACTGTTAGAGGCACCAGCGTGAGATACATACACAGGACAATTTTCATCAAAGAGGAATAGAGCAACAATTCTCCCTGATCCTTTACAATTTCCACATAACACGCCCCCTAACCGTGGATCTCCAGCTTGTACAACCATCGCATTCGGCGGCGGAATAGCAGAGTATCCATATGGTATTTGTCTCACCTATCATTAATCTCGTCATAATATCCCACGTACCTCAGCGATGTGTCTTCCGAATAGCCGCGCACATGTTCCACATGGCGAGCCATTATAGGCTTTGAATCCCGTATTACGACATTTCGGACAAAAGTATCCAGGCGGGTACTGGAATGGTGATGGTGGTTGCTGAAACTTCGGAGGATACTGTTGCGGCGGTGGAGAATGCTGGCATACCGGCGGCGAGGGATATCCGGATGGAGGATGCGGCGGGAATGGCGGTTGAGGAGTCGGTGCTGAGTACCTGTTATACGAGTTCTGCGGCCTTCCGGGATAGGGTCGTTGATCCGCTGGTCGAGGAAGATTTTGAGCGTTTTGAGGTGGCGGTTGTTCCTGTGGCTGTGCTAGGGGATCAAACCTGCTGTATGGAGGTGGTTCTTCTTGGTCAGAGTCGGAGAAGTCGTCTGGATTGTGTAGGAGGTCGGGCTGCGGCGGTCGACTTCCTGAGCGGGTTGGACGGTTTACTGGAGCATCCGGAGCTGTCGAGGAAGCTCCTCTCAACGCCATGAGACGAGAAAGATGGTGGTGATTGTCTCGGCCTCTCGAACCTTGGTAAGAGGCTGGCTAATTATCTCGTGCGCCACCGGACCCTTATTGACCCTTAATTATCCGCTCTGCTGTATGAAGATCGTTACCACGGTCATTTAATGCCCGCCCTTGACCCGAAGTTCCAGGACGTGTGCTTTTGTTCTGTCTCCTTCGTAGTCGTGAAATCACAAGCAACCATCATGGCTGATGCAACCCGCTTCGTTCCAGAACACCGCCGCCAGGCCTACAAAGGCAAAAACTTATTCAAAGGAGATGAACTGCGTCGTCGCAGAGAGGAGCAGCAAGTCGAGATCCGGAAGCAAAAGAAGGATGAAAACCTTGCAAAACGAAGAAATTTGACTGCCGTCGATATGTCCATGGAAAGTGATACCGACGAGGACACCGCCGTGGCCGACGAGAAGGTGCTTATTCCTTTCTTTCGATGTGTATTTACGTCTAGTGGCGAGAGGAATTGCCTCGACTGGTGCAGGCGGTTCATTCCAATAATGTCAACGACCAATTACCCGCGACGATGCAGTTTCGAAAACTCCTCTCAAAGGAGAAGAATCCGCCTATTGAGGAAGTCATCGCCGCGAATGTCATTCCGCGATTCATTGAGTTTCTTCGATCGCCCGTCACGACGCTACAGGTTTTTCTACCCTTCCATTTGTAGTTGACGCGTCTGTAGTTCGAAGCCGCGTGGGCACTAACAAACATCGCGAGTGGGACTTCATCACAAACGAAAGCGGTTGTCAATGCCGGAGCTGTGCCTATCTTTATCGAATTATTGTCCAGTCCGGAAGCTGATGTTCGGGAACAAGCCGTGTGGGCACTTGGGAATATCGCGGGAGATAGTCCAGACCTCCGAGATAGAGTCCTTGCTGCAAATGCTCTGATGCCTCTGGTACGCGCTCTGATTGGGATTTTTCTAATGCAAGATCAACCTATTGAACGATACTCGAAAAATCTCGATGGTTCGTAACGGGACGTGGACCTTGTCAAACTTTTGTCGAGGCAAGAATCCGCCTCCTGATTGGCGTCAAATTCAACCGGCCCTTCCTATCCTTGCCAAATTGCTCTACTCCATGGATGAAGAGATCTTGATTGACGCGTGCTGGGCAATCTCATATCTCTCCGATGGGCCGAATGAGAAAATCCAAGCTGTCATCGAGTCGGGCGTTCCTCGTCGTCTTGTGGAATTATTGATGCATCCATCTTCCTCTGTCCAGACTCCTGCTCTCCGATCCGTTGGTAACATCGTTACTGGGGATGACGTCCAGACACAAATCATGATTAACTGTGGTGTTTTGCCTGCGCTTGTCAACTTGCTCTCCAGTCCAAAGGAAGGAATTCGAAAGGAGGCATGCTGGACGATTTCCAACATCACCGCCGGCAATAGCGATCAAATCCAGTCTGTCATCGACGCTGGGATCATTCCCCCTCTTATCCATCTTCTCAATCAATCCGACTTCAAGACAAAGAAAGAGGCGTGCTGGGCTATCTCGAACGCTACGAGCGGCGGACTGGCAAAACCGGAGCAAATCCGGTATCTTGTCGAGCAAGGCTGCATTCGTCCGTTGTGCGATTTGTTGGGCAGTATGGACAACAAGATCATTCAAGTCGCTCTAGATGCATTGGAGAATATCCTCAAGGTCGGCGAATTGGACAAGGACAGATCTCCCTCGCAGCAAAATGAGTATGCATATTTGATCGAGGAGTGCGGTGGAATGGAGAAAATCCACAATACCCAGCAAAACTCGAACCAAGACATATATAAGAAAGCCTACGACATCATCGATAGGTATGGAAAATCATTGACGGTGTTAACGATAGGTATTTCGGCGATGAAGAGGATGTCGTGGACGACGAGATTGCGCCTCAGGAAGCCGGAAGCCAGTTCCAATTTGGAGGTCAATTCCCTGGCCCGCAACCTGGTGTATTCAACTTTGGTGGTAGCTGAGCATATATTTGTTGTGTCGTTTAATGTGTACGACAGTGATTTCTCATTCAGCGATTGTAATTCTGTGGTAGCATGTAGCCTTAACCGGCGCTTAGGTCATGTCACAATGTCATGTAGGTAGAGAAATGGATACTAAAGCTCGCATTGGTAATAAACATTGTTTGTATGTGGTGCTTGAGATTGCCAACATCATGCCAACTTGCCAAGTGAGTCAGTCTGCAGACGTCGAGCACGTGATCTTCGATTTTTAAGCCGCAGTTGTCTGCATTTGATTGATTGAGCAACCATAACACAACTCCGTCGTCCTTCACCGACTCTGCGCCAGTCCACGCCGCTCCACCTGGCTCATCCATCTCTATTTTCACTGCGTCCCCAACATGCTGTCCGTTGAGTAAGGTGTCCATTCTTACCATCGAAAGAGCTTTGAGTGCTGGCGATTCTTGGCGCGGGTGACGGGAATGGAGCCCGCAGAACTAGAAGGTGCGCAGCTCGTCCATAGACATCCTAGTAGTTTGTTCCTTTACCAACCATGTTCTGTGTTAGACTTGAAGCAAGACTTCCTCGCCAGTCTGCGAGATGACCTGACCTCGAATTTTCGGCCCGTAATCATGAACCTCACGCAGATAGCGGGGGAGAATATAAATGCAGCGACGACAATAGCCAAGGCTCTTGAAGAACATATTCAGCGGGTAATCTCTCCCGTGATC
>Ga0182024_10014481_pt1 | contig 15242 bp, 11 predicted proteins | sample P32metaG_FD_120480 | JGI IMG/M metagenome (GOLD analysis project Ga0182024, IMG submission 120480) | Permafrost microbial communities from Stordalen Mire, Sweden - P3-2 metaG (Illumina Assembly) | ecosystem: Environmental > Terrestrial > Soil > Wetlands > Permafrost | place: Sweden: Stordalen... | reverse complement strand
TGCCGCTAACATCGCCCTGGCCGGCGGCACCACTTCGATTGAAGAAATGGTGCAGCGCGTCGACAAGGGCGTCTATGTGACACGGGTCTGGTATATGACTGCCGTCGATCCCGAAACGGTGCTAGTCACAGGCATGACGCGAGACGGTGCGTTCTCGATCGGAAACGGCAAAATAGCTGGTCCGGTTAAGAATTTCCGCTTCAACGTCAGCATTCACGAGCTGTTGAGAAACGTACTGGCGCTCAGCCCCGCTGTTCGCGCCGCAGGTGAAGAGGGAACTCCCCAAGTCGTTCCGGCGATGCTGGTGGCCGATTTCCACTTCACCGAAGTAACTAAGTTCTAGACAGCTCAATCATGTGGTCCCGGCGACCGGGAGGCAAGGACGCGTTTCCTTGACCGCCTGGTCGCCCAAACAATGCCATCACAAACGGTGGCACGAAAGCGAGGTACTTATGTATCGCATTTCCAAGACTGTAGCATCTCTCTCGTATCTGCTGGTGGTCTGGCTGACGTGGCGCTGGTTTCATGCCGGTTTCGACATGACCTTCAGCGTCGGCTGCCTGGCGATCAGCGGTCTGTGGCTGGGACTGACGGTGACTCAGATGAGCCATCTTCTGCGCACCTACTTCGACACTCTGTCGCGGTTGCAAGTTCTCGGTCCACTGACTCTGGGCGTCATCCTCAGCGGACTGGCTTTGCACAGCAGTCACACGCTCGGAATCGAGGCACTGTCGGCGGTGTCACTCGTCGGCTGGGTGATCATCTACCTGCTCTATCGGCGTGCGCGTAAGCACTACGCCGAGGTCGGGCACGGACCGCTGCCGGCCGGCGTCTGGCTCAACCCCGAAGCGGCGGCGTTACTGCCTGGTGACATCATTCTCACCAGCGGGCGCATCGCCACAACCATCCACGAAGCAGTCGGGCACGGCGAAATCGTGGTCAGCATCGGCGGCAAACCGATGTCGTTCAGCGCCTACATGGCGGACGGTGCCGTCCTCAATCCGCTGGAGCAAGTCGCCGCAGGCGAGGCGCGCAGCGGTGGTCACTACATCGTCATGCGTCAACGCGTTCCCTGGACCGAGGAAGAGCTGCTCTTGACCGAGAAGCTCGTCTTCTCCATGTTGCGCGAAAACAAAGAGTGGATCGCCAGCACGCGAGCCACCCGCGACGCCATTTGCGACTGGCTGCATCTGAGCGCCGGTCTGAAAGCCCGCGTCCAGAAGAAGTTCCCGATTACAGGTTACTCCTGGATCGGGCTCTACATGGGCAACCGCGCCTGCGACCACTGGACCTGCATCGCTGCAGTCACCGAGCTGGTTTGGCGCATGGGCCGCAAGATGCGCTGGCTGGGCACAGGACTGCTCGGGCTGGGCACGGGTCTTCTTGACCCGATCGCTCCGGCTCGCTTCCTGTCCGAGCCGTCGCTGCGACTGCTCACCGTCGACGACAAGCAGGCATTCGAAAAAGGCCGCACTGCGTCAGGCACCCCTGGCCCAGCCGGTGCCAATCCGACCGTAGCCTGCGCCTGCTAACGCAGGACGAAGCAGCTCTCGAAGACGCTGCACCACATCCGGTGCGGCGTCTTTCACATCGTCGCTGGGAGCGCCGGTTCAACCGGCTTCTAGCCGCGACACTGCCTGATGCCGCCAAGATGGCGGCGCCCCAGGCTTAACCAAGTCCACCCGCGTTCGTAGCAGGTGGGCACAACAAAGCATTTCCAGAGGGTTCTATGAAACGCATGACACGCGTGGTCGACCTGCATTCGTTCGGCAATTCGAACGAGATCCGGGTCTGCCATGCACGCTTGAATCTGACTGTCGATCTCGACAACGAACAACTGCGCGGCTCGGTCACCTTGACCGTCAAGCGCCAACCTGGATGCCCGGCGAATGCGCCGCTGATCCTGGACAGCAAGAACCTCGCCATCGCGCAGGTGTGGGCGCATGTGCCCGGCAAAGGCAAAGTGCCGACGCCATATCACCTGGAAGACGCGCGAACGACGAAGATCCTGGGAACGCCGCTGGTCATCACCATGCCCAGGGGCGTCAACGAGATCAGCATCGATTACAATACGAAGGAACACGCTGAAGCGCTGCAGTGGCTGCCTGCCGCTGGAGCGCGCCGGCACAAGTTCCTCTTCACCCAGTCGGAATCGATCATGGCGCGGACCTGGATTCCACTTCAGGATTCGCCCAGCGTGCGCATCACCTACGATGCCACCATCGCGGTGCCCTCCGGGGTGAAAGCGGTGATGGCCTCGAAGCATATGCCCCGCGGGGAGGCGAACCTCTATCGCTTCGCCATGACGCAATCGATACCGTCGTATCTGATCGCGCTGGCTGTGGGCGAGCTGGAGTTTCGCCCTCTTGGTCCTCGCACCGGCGTCTACGCTCAGCCCTCCGTCATCGACGCGGCCGCGTGGGAGTTCGCTGAAACCGAGCAGATGCTCAAGAAGATCGAACGGCGCTACGGCCCGTATCGATGGGGGCGCTGGGACATTCTCGTGCTGCCGGAGAGCTTCCCACTGGGCGGCATGGAGAACCCAATGCTGACGTTCGCCACGCCCACGCTGCTGGCCGGCGATCGTTCGCTAGTGAGCGTCGGGGTGCACGAGCTGGCCCACTCAAAGTCAGGCAACCAGGTGACCAACGCAACGTGGCGTGATTTCTGGCTGAACGAGGGATTCACGACGTACATCGAGCGCCGGATCATCGAGGATCTCTACGGCGCTGACTACGCGGACATGCAGATCGTGCTGGGAGAAGAGGACCTGGCGGAAGCGTTGAGCACGCTGCCGGCGGCGGACCAAATCTTGCACATCGATCTGACAGACCGCGACCCTGACGAGGCGTTGACAGACATCGCCTACGAGAAGGGCGCTCTGTTCCTTCGCCAGATGGAGAAGGTGTTTGGGCGCAAGCGCTGGGATGCTTTCCTGCGCCAGTACTTCGATCACTTCGCCTTCCAGAGCATCACAACGGCGCAGTTCGAGGATTACCTGCAAGAGCAACTGCTCGACCGGCATCCCCGACTGGCTCGTCGCATCAACGTCAAGCAATGGCTCTACGAGCCAGGGCTGCCGGCGCACGAGAAGCATACCTCGACGCTGCTGGCAGCGGTCGAGGCGTCGGCCAAATCGTGGACCGGCGGGACTGTGGCAGCCAATGCCATCGACACGAAGTCCTGGTCCGCTCATGAATGGGTGCGCTTCCTGCGCCAACTGCCGAAGCTCTCACCGGAGCAGATGGCGGAGTTGGACAGCGTCTTCGCTTTCACGAATCGCACGAATGCGGAGATCGCGCATCAGTGGCTGTTGATGTCGGTGCGCAACGACTACCGCGCCGCCGATCAACGGCTGGAATCGTTCCTTGCCACAGTCGGTCGGCGCAAGTTCGTGCTGCCTCTGTACAAGGAGCTGGCCAAAACGACCGCCGGAAAAGATCGTGCCCGTGAGCTGTACAGCAGGTCACGGCACTTCTACCACTTCCTGGTCACGCGGTCGGTGGAAGACGCTCTCGCCAAATAGGCGACGCCGGCTTGCCACCACAAGTACGGGCAGGCGGAACAACCAGTTCCGCTCGCCCGTACTGCAACGTCTCAACCTTGATTTTCACGTCAAACCTGAAGAGGAAGCGCGCTCGGTGCGCGTTTCCTCTCAAGATTGGAGCATCCTATGCAATCCAAGAACAAACTTATGGTCGTGGTGTGGACGCTGAACATCCTCGTCACTCACCTGGCCATTATCTACTCGCACAAGCACCCGGTGCTGTACGAACCCTTTGTCTGGGGCTTCGCTGCGCTGATGGCGCTTTTCCTCACCGGCGCCAATTTCGTCGGCGGCGGAATCCGCGGACTGTCCGTGCTGAACTTCGGCATCGGATTCGCACTGGCACTATCTCTGGTGCCGACTGCTACCGTGTTACCAGCCGCTTACCTGCCGCTGGTGTACATCACCGGCTTCGCGTTCGTCGCCGGTTTGCTGGCCATCCTCCGCATGTTCGTGCGCACTCTTGCCGCCAACGACAGCGGCAGAACCACCGTTGTCGCAAGCACCTCCAACCCGCGTGACGCCGCCAGTTCCAGCTCGCCTGCCACAGCGGCCGCTGCTCCCAAAGACGACGATCTGTCGCTGGAGCAGCTCCTCAACGGTGTCAGCACGCCGATGCCACATACCCGCATTTTTGCGGACAGCTACGGGAGGGTGACCTGGCTGGCATTGATGATCAGCCCATACGTGAAGGACGAAGACCGCACGCAGATGCTGGGCGGCTACAAGACGCTCTTCACCGAGATGGAGCCGGACACGAAGTTCCTGATCATCTACCAGACCGATCAGGATAAGGCCGATGTCGGGAAAGTGATTTCCGACAACAACGTGGCCAATCCCGAGCGCATCACGTTCCTCAATCCGAACGTCGGTGACCTGACGATCTGGGCGCGAGACATGATGGTCGGCATGTACACGCCCGACGATGCTGCGCACACCGCGCTGCTGCACCAGACCACTCTGCACTCGTGGCACGCCAACGACATGCTGGTGCCGGCCAAGATCGCGGCAGCGTTCCCCTCTATCGTTCTCGACACCGAGCCGTTCATCGTCACCGATGGCGGCGACGTGCAGTCCAACACACACCAGGCGTTCGCCGGCTACTACTCGATCGTCAGCGCGGAAATGAAGATCGCCGATGCGATCGCCAGGGATGCGGCGCTCAAAGCTCGCGTCTATGCGTACTACCAGCGGCACTTCGGCAAGCAGATCGCGGAGCCTGCCGCGGGCGACCTGCACTTCCCCTACGTGAAGCAGGACAGACCGGACGGCTCCTACCAGCTTGTGCGCGATCCCGCGTTCAAGCGCGAGGATGCCGGACCGGGCAAAGTCACCTTGCAGCACGCGCTGGAAGATCTGGCTATTCGCCTGTTCGAAGACCGATTCGACAAGCCGGTGCAGGTGATGGGACGCGAAGATCCCACCTTGCCCGGGCAGGAAATGGACCCCGCCACCGACCACATGGACATGGGCTGCACCCCGGTCGACGACAACACTTCGTTCGTCGGCGATCCCAGCCTGGCCAAGCAAGCCATCGCCTCCATGTCGGCAATCGAGCGAGAAGCGCTGGAAGGTCTTTTGTCCCGGCGTGCCGGCCATGAGGTGAAGCTGCCCGTCTTCGCGCCGCATAATCGCGATGACCAGAGCGACTTCGACGCCTACGTCCACATCCTGGAGGGACTGGGCTACCAGGTGGGTCGCGTTCCGCACCTGGAGCCGCCGAAGCCCGGCGACCCCTATATCTCCTTCAACAACTGTTTGATGGAGCGGTTCATCAAGGACGGTCGGGAAATCCGCCGTGTCTTCCTGCCGCACTACAACAATGCCAAACTGGACGATATGGCGGACGCGGTCTGGAAGGCGCACGGGTTCGAAGTCCATCCGATTCCGCTCTGGGCGCTGTCCTCAGAGTGGGGCGCTCTGCGCTGCGTCAGCAACTGGCTGGACCGCTGGCCGCGAGGCTAGCGACCGCTGGCTGGAACACCCCGACCACTGCAGGCTGAATCGGATTGAGCCTGCGGTGGTCAAGTTATCACTCAAAAGCAACCCAACGCGCGGGACAAGTTCCGCAGAAAGGAAAACATGTGTAAATGCAATTCAGTTGCTAAGCCAACTCTGCTCACAGTAACCGTGCAAGTTATGAGCTGCCAGAATGGGGAAACGCTGATCGGCACGTTCGAAATTCCCGACACGGGCTACGAAGACCTCAACCACCAGCTCGCCGAGCGCAAGCACACGGAGCTGTACGGACCGACCTACGAGTGCACGAGGTGCGCCGGTGGCGATTATCACTTCGCTCGCTACATCAAGGTCGGCCAGTCGACCGGCAAGGTTTGGCAAACTCAGCCCGCCGCAAAGGCAGCGTAGGCTGCAACTGTCACGGACTGTCGATGGATGGCAGCAATCGGTCGGAATTCTCGACAGCGGAGAGCGCTCAGCGAAGGCTGATGCGTTCTCCCTGTCTGGTTTTCTGGCTCACCCTACGTTTTCAACTTGGGTTATCACATCTGCTAAGCCTGATGTTTTAACCCAATTTTTTTCGACCCACCTACTACTCCTAATCGATGGTGCCAAGTCCTACTTGCCCTACTTTCGATGCTCCGCATAATGTCTGCCACAGCCAATCTAACCGCATGCAATGACTCGAACAAATCCAGTATTGCCGTATGCAATCATGGTTTTGTCTGCAGTCGCTAATAAAGCCGAATGACTAGCTGCGGTCGCAAGAAGCATCCGATCAGCCGGGTCGCCGTGGAACTCACCTGGTAAATAACTGCTCTCGATCGCAATCTCCGGACTAATGTCGATTATGGAAACATTGAACTGCTGCACGAACCCTTCGAACCACGTAAGTGGAGGCTGTCCTAGATCCAGTCTGTTCTTACGAACTAACATTCCGACTTCCCATGCGGAGATAGGTGACAGGCAAAGCTCGCCATTTTGAAAACCCGCCTCAATCGTTCTCAATTAAACGCTACCCCTTTCGGCTTTTTCGAAACTGAAAGACTGCCTGGGTTTGTTACTTTTGCAGCGCCACCAAAAGTTGACGGGCGGCACGTTCCCCTGTAGCAATCGCACCATGTACGGTGCCATAGTGTCCTTCTGTATTTGTATGTTCGCCGGCGAAAAACAAAGTGTTCTCAATCGACTCTGCCATTTCTCTTTGTGCTTTCAGCCCACCGACAGCGGGATATGAATAGGCTCCGCGAGAGAACGGATCGCGCTGCCAGTTATGCAGATACCATTCGTGGAGCAGCCCCTCGATCTCGGAGGGTTCTTTGGGGCACCAGGTGTAGAGCGCACTCAGTGCTCGTTCGACCACGATTTCATCGTCTTCATGCTCGAGTTTTTCGGCGAACTTATCGGAAGCCCAGGCGACGAGAATCGGTGTACGCACCGGCCATTGCGTCCACCAGGTGGGGAAGTATTCGTTTTCGCAATGCAGAAATCCGAGGCGCTCCAGACTCTGGTTCTGATCTTCGGGCAAGCGTGCGTTTTCCCAGAAACAACTAGTGAAAACCAGCACTACGCGCATGACTTTGCCCATGACTAATTGTTTCATCGCCGCTTGCTTGGCGGTCAGCGCCGGCTTGAATAGCACCGCCCCCGGTGCCCCAGCCGGAGCTTGCATCACCCCCAGGGGCAGCGTGAGAACAGCGGCGCCGCCTGTATATTTCACCGTCGCACCGGCGGCAGTTTCACAAACAACTTCGACTTGCTTTTCCCGCCAGTTGATCTGCCTTACCATCGTATCGAGGCGGATCAGGCTGGGATCGAGATCCTTCGCCAGGCGGTCGGTGAAGCGACTGTAGCCGCCGGTCGGGCGAAACATAATCTCTTCGCCGCCGATTGCAGCAGCCCCCTTTTGCGCCTGAAGCAAAGCGTGGACGCCAAGCCGATCGGCAGAGGCGGCGTTGAAACCTTCGGCGTACCTCAGTGCCATCGCCTTCGCCTCCTCGCTGGCGGAAACCTGCGCGATAAACTCACGGAAGGAGCGGTCGGGCTTGTTCTCCTCCTGTTTCATCAGTCCGAAAATAAAATCGACCTCATGCCAGAACTGATTGCTGGGAATCAAGTGACCGTCGCGCACAAACCAATGATCGCCGCCGCAAGCGCACAATGGCATCTGCATCTTGTCGGCTGCCCCGATCAGTTCATGCGGGCGCCCGTGAATGAATTCCGCGCCAAGCTCGATCGGATATGGCAGCGAGTGCGACAGAGTGTGCACCCGCCCACCGAGGCGGTCCCTTGCCTCCAGCACGACTGCTCGCACACCGGCCTGAGTCAGCTCGCGCGCGGCGGCCAGGCCAGCCACACCAGCACCAACTATGATGGCGTCAAATGCTGTTTCTTCAGTCTCGATCATGATATCGTTCGCGCGGACGGACCACCAATGTAGCCTGTTTCGCTGCAAAGGGGCAACTGCTGCTCCCTGATTTAATTTGGCTGCCGGGCAGCAGGAAGATCACGGAGTAATCGTAATCTCTGCGCGCAAGTAATTAGGATTCAGAGGTGCGGTGGCATTGCGTTGCTGGAAGTAGAGGAAAAAGCGCTTGCCGAGCAGATCGGGATGAGAGTCTGCTCCAACTGCAGTTGGGTAAAATGTTTTGAGACTAGCACTGCTGCTGGTGAAGAGGGTGGTGGGAGCGGACCAGGACATAAGGTTGCTCGAACTCCGCACCTGAATCATCTTCTGGTTTGTCTGGTAGAACAGCAAATACTTGTGCAAAAAAGCACAATAAATCACTTGAGGCCACGCTATGGCATCAGTGCCCTGCGTCACGATCAGAGTTGAGCTGCCGCCGAGTCCCGGCTCAGTGAAGCCGCCTCCCGGCTCATAGTATTTTTTGAAAAGCGGCGCCTTGTGCACAGCTAGAGCATCGATCAGATCAGCTTTCGCCACCCGAGCAATAGCAAATCCCTGATGTTGGGCAGCCGAATTTCTGTCGGTGAAAATGTCATAGAAGTAATCGCCATCTGCGCTGGTCGAGGAGCCGGCGTAATTGCCATGACCATCTGCCTCGATCATGAAGCCATCAACCGGCAATCCGCCGTTCACACCCAGATCGAAAAATTGTTGCTGCGTCAAATGGGGTGCCAAGATCTCGCCCACCTTGGTAAACGAACTTCCGTCATTCTCGGACACAGCCATGCCTGACCCGCCATAAAACGGCAGCCCTTGTGGATAGTTGTAGTGATATTCTCCGTGATAAATTTGCACGAGCTAGTGCGTGTCGCCGACGCCGAGAACATAGGTCGGTCCGCCACCAGCGTAATCACGATCAAAAGTTTCTCCGTTGGGAGAGGGCTGCAGACGTCCTAGTTCCAATGATGGACGCGGATAGGAGCCGTTCAGTTGTGCGGGAGCAAACTGGTCCAAGCTGCCAACAAACTTGTATGTGCCAGAGGGCACAGCCGCACCTGGACCGATTCCGCCGAAGCTTCCACCGGCACCGAATATGAAGTAGTTGCCTGCCGGTCTGCGCAGGACACCGATGGCGCCATCCGGATAATAGACGCCGAATGTTGTCATTTGTTGGGTAGTTAGCACAGGCGTAGCGGGTCCAACCGTGAATGATTCTGCCTGCGCCGGCAACGCACAGCATGCAGCTACAACGCAAGAAATCACAAGCATGGTGCTGCGGGCGAAACGACAAACATCATTATGCATCGTTGGATTACCTGTGCCAGTTGATCAGATCTACTTTCGTTGCTGACCTGGCTATCTTACCGAGTTTAGCTTTCGATTGCCTGTTTACTGCACACGGGTATTGCCAGACGAATTAACTTCGCTCCGGTTCGCGAAGGTTGACATGAAGCGCCTCAGTGAGGTTCTTACGGGTTTGCAGCGACCATCCTGACGCACGGGTCGTCGAAGTTTTGTGCGGGCGAAAGAGACGGAGACAAGTGTGCCTGTGCTGCCAGCGATCGCAACTGAAATTTCTCGGGACAACCTGATTTAGCTGCGGCGGTATTGTTCGGCGCACCTGAGTTCTGTAGTTTCCCATCTGCCCACCCTTTAATTTTCTCCCCAACGTATCAGCCAGAACAGAACCAGTTCATCAGCTATTCATGCTCCTTTCCCGTAGCAGCTATGGCTGCTGCGATTGAGGAGGCTTGCGTTGATGCAGCTGCAGCTGTCTTGTGACAGCCGCGGCTGGCATGCGCGCAGAAAAGGAACACATATTATGAAAAACAGGAAGGTCCAAATGTTATTGCAGGCGGGGCTAGCGATGGCTGTGCCAGCTCTTTTGCCTTGGGCGCCGGTCAGTTCGCTGGTTATTTCCACGGCTAGCACGCACCTAAGCCCCACCGCCCAGTCCTCCACTGCTCACAGCGCCAGCATCTTACCTAGCGCATGGAAGAATCTGGGTGCACCGCATCACATCTATCCGTTTGGCCAAACCGCCGCGTACTACCGATGGCACCTGAAAAACGGCAACGTCGCCAATCTGGTCGTCGTTGACCTCTCGAAAGGCCAATGGCGATTGCGCACGGTGATCAACGGCAGCCTGACAAATGTAGCCAAAACAGCGCAAAGCTACGGAGCCAGCATTGCAGTAAACGGAGGCTTTTTCGACACGCGCAACGGTGATAGCGTCGGCTATGTCATCGACCAGGGTGACGTCGTCGGTGGACCGCACAAAGCCAAGAATCTGATCGCCAATCACAGCTTAAAAACGGCGTTGCCGGCGATTTTCAACCGCAGTGAGTTGAGAGAGATCGTCAGCCGCGATGGCTCGCGTCAACTGGTGGTCGCTCCTCATGGAGTGCCTGCTCTGGGCGACGGCACGACGATTGAGGAATCGCTGCAGGCTGGACCGCAACTTTTGCCGAGCTATGCTCCGCAGAAGGAAGGTTTCATCCGCCGAGGCAAGAAGGGACGCCTGGTCGATTCGATCAGCACGTCAGCGCCGGAGGCTCGCACCGCCATTGGTATCACATCGGACGGCAAGCTTTTGCTGTTGACGGTGGCCAATCCGGCAAAAGGACCGGACGGTGCAGGACTGACGCTGGTCCAGCTCAGTGCCCTGCTGAAAAGCGTCGGTGCGGTGCAGGCTCTGAATCTGGACGGCGGCTCATCGACGACCATGTACTTGCAACTACAGGATTCCACCGGCCATGCTCATGGCACTGTCGTCAGCGGCAGCCGAATTGCTCGCCGTGTGAAATCCGTGCTGCTGTTGCAACCGATGCCCAGGACCACCGATCAGCAGGTGGCAGCAGCGGCAAGCGCTCGTTGAGATCTGGATGTATGCCACAAACAGTCAGGAGGATCTGGATGTATGCCGCACACAATCTGGAAGGAGACGATTCTGAGTCAGACCGGAAAACGCAGAAGGATGCCACTACTTGCAATGCCAAACGCATGCCTGTGGCATCAGTCTGCGAGCTTTCTTTAGCCTCTCTCTGCTGCTTCCCGCCTACTAATCCATGTAGCACGAAAAGCGAAAACATATCTCTAAAGTTGACGCAGGCTGGGCAGAGGGTGTTGGGATGCGTGTCTTTAGATTCAGCTCAGACATTGGTGGCGAATTTGGTGCCATCCTCAGCCGAGCCACCTTCATGCAAGAGTCGGTTCTCGGCAGTCCCCAACGATCAGCGCCTGGCACTTAAATACGGCAAATACGGCAAACACTTCATGCTCCTCGACGTGCACGAACAATTTACAGCCACTGACAAGGCGCACGACTGCTTTACTGTACAGCTGCTGCATGACTCGCTGCAGAGATCTTGTGAAAAACGGCATGCCCTGAGCCGATTGCTGGCCATCTCACAAGGATCCCATGAAACATGTGCGAAGGTCGCGAAGTAAACAGGCAATAGAAAAAACTGACGCGATCAGTAACGTGACCAGTTCTAAGGTCTCTACCACCATACTGATCGGTTGCAACTTTGTTGCCTTGCTTGACAACACAAGTCTGGGTTGCATACCGTACGCGTATCTACCTCATTCCCCCACAACTTCTCCAACGACACAGCTTAATTCAAGCAATCACAACTCAAACTCGCCGACAAGTCGTCGAGTGGCGATCGCTAATCGTGGGAAAAGCGCAGTTTAACCGCCATTACAACTGATCTTCGTCTTGTGATTGAAATGCGGACGGTGCAATTTCGCTGCCTGCATACGCAGAATCAACAGCCTCTGTAGCGCAATGGGATAGACCTCTCGCTGAAGCGTGAGGTTGCAGGTTCGACACCTGCCAGAGGTTCTGATCAAGGTTCCAACGGCGTTGCGGCTAGCTGCACCGTCGAGAGGAGGTTTACTATGAATCGATTAACAGGTCAAAATGCCGGTGTGAGCGGTCCCCCGCCGTACCTCTTCGGCATCACCAACCTGCCTTTCGGTGTGGCTAACGCCTACGCAGCCGTGGCTATGCCTTTCATTCTCCGGAAGGCAGGAGTTCCCGTCGAAACCATCGCTACCCTGGGAGCGATCGCTCTCATCCCCAGCGCCTATCAGCTCTTCTGGGCACCAGTGCTTGATTTGAAGATCCGGCGCCGCACCTGGCTGGTTTTGTGCGCAGGATTAGGCGCGCTTTGTCTGGGCGCCAGCATGCTGTTGAAGCTGCCCGAACAGCTTGTCCCGTTTGAGGTCCTGTTGGTTTTGGGCGCCGGATTAGTGAGTTTGGTCGGTTCCTGCAACGGCGCGCTGATCAGCACCACACTCGACCCTTCTCAGCGAGGTCGCGCGGCAGGCTGGTTCAACGCGGCCTTCATGGGTGCAACGGCTTTGGGCGGCGGCGCACTGCTTACCACATGCCACCACTTTGGTGCCGTCGTCGGGAGTGTTGTTTTGACAGCGATGATTTTCCTGCCATCGCTGGCCGCGCTCACCATCGAGGAGCCTGCGCCAGCGAAAACGCCGCTCTTCCAGCACCTCAGGCGGATGATGCGCGAGGTGTGGTCTGCCCTGTCCTCGAAACAGGGTTTGAGCGGAGTGCTGCTTTGTCTATCGCCGGTCGGCACAGTAGCACTGACGTACTTGTGGTCCGCACTCGGGGCTGACTTTGGTGGCTCCGAACGAGCCGTGCAGCTGGTCAATGGATACGTCGGCGGACTGATTACGGCAGTCGCGTGCCTGGTCACCGGCTATGCACTGGACCGCATCAATCCTCGGGTCGCCTACCTCGCCGGTGGCGCACTCACCGCCGTCTGCTGCATCGTCATGGCGCTGGCACCACAAAGTGAGGTCACTTTTATTGTCGGCGCGTCCTGCTATCTGCTCGTGGCAGGCTTGTGCTATGCAGCTTTCTCCGCCCTGATCTACCAGATTTCAGGGTCAGCCAAGGAAGGCGCCTCATCGCTGTATACGATCTTCTCAGCCGCCGGCAACCAGGCCATCGCCTATACGCTGTTCCTGGACGGCAAGGCTCATGCGGTCTGGAACACAAACGGACTGCTCTGGTGCGACGCAGCGCTCAACGCCTGTGGCGTCGTTGTGTTGCTGCTGTTACTGTTCACTGTCTTCAGGACAAAGCGTCCTACTGGTCAAACGCGTGTCTAGGGATCGGGGGCGTAAACGCGCACTCGGTATCAGACCGGACTAAAACGGCGAAGACGAGCTGGATGCGCCACCATCCAGCTCATCTTGATTTGTCGGGAAATACTGTAATATATAGTATTCCAAAATCGAGAAATAATCACATGGCTGCATTAATCTGAAACCCAGGTTACGAAAAAAGTGGAAGGAGGAGCGTTCAGCGAACACTCCTCCCCCACCTGACTTACATCGCCACCAGCAGCTCAGTCAGACGCTGCTCCCAGGCTCCAGCGTGCACCACTCGACGGCAACCGCGTTTGATGGCGGCTTGGCGAGTGATGGCACCGGTGGCCAGGTTGCGAGCATCGTCGTGGCTTGTGAAGACGAACACCGCGCCTACGCCCGGGTTGTCTACGACGTACAGCGGCTCGGCATTCTGGCGCTTGGCGATGAAGAGGACGTTGCGACCGAATGAGATTCGTTCGCAGTTCTCGCCTCGCCACATGGCACCAGCAACGACGCGAGCCACTGCAGTCTGACGCTCGGTCAAAACGCGCGGTTCCGGCTTGCGGCTGACGACCTCGCGGTGAAACGGCAGCAGCTCGTGCAGGAACTTGCCCTCGAGTCCATCGAGGAACTCATCCCAGAACGCTTCGCCGATTTGCGGGATCGGGTATTTCCGCCAATCCTGCCCTTGCGGTCGCTCAGGCGGGAACGAAATCACCCCGTTGGTAAGCTCACCGTTGACCCATTGAAAGGCATACTCCATGGTGGCAGCTTCGCCGGCAGCCAGGCTGCTTGCGACGGGCCAGAGAAGTCTTTTGCCTAACCGCAGATCGACGGCAGCCGACATCAAGGTGACCTTGTGCGGATACCAGTACTTTTCGCCGCTGTCGCGAAGACGCGATTCCCACCGCTCGACGACCGTAAGCGCGCGGTTGTAGACCGTGCACTCTTGACCATCGGACAGTTTCAATCGCACACCGCGAATGGTGAGCGGCAATTCGCGCCACGACACCGGACCGAGCCGATCGAAAAGACCGACACGCTTGCCGTTGACGTAGATGCGTTCTGCCGTGCTGGCACGAGCATGTGACGAGCGTTTTTCACGACGACCGACGACCGACACGGTGAAGTGTTGGACGCTTTCGACCGTGACGAGACGCGGATTGGCCAGGCAAGATGCGCTTCTGCGACGCGAATCAAAGCACAGCTCAAGCTGCACCGGACGATTCGCTGCAGCAACAGACTGCCTGAGCACCTCTGAATGTTGTGTCATAAGGTCCTCCTGGTTTTTGTTGACCGTGTCTGAACTGCTGCGACATCGACCTGATGCCGCTGCGTAAGCAGTGCGAGCTCGCAGAAAGTCAACGGACGCGCGAAATCAATGGCGCCGCTGGTTGCGGTGTCATCTCATTTGCGTGTTAGTTGGAAATGCTGCGGTGCTCGAACCTTGGGTCTATTTGTTGGGTGAAAAAGAATCGTCTTGACCCTAGCTTCTGGGGTTTAACCAGATCCAAGGTCATGAGGGGAGGATCACGACTGACATAAGGAGTTGGGACACAAAGAGCGCTCGCACAGGTATGCTAGCGGGCGGACAGGCGTTGCGCTTGCCCATGCCGCGATCGTGACTGCTGCTGCCGTTTTGGCTTTGCTGAACCTGGGTGTTCGTGCAACAATGCCAGCGCTGTTTTGATCTGCCCGTCTTCGCGCGCACTGTCGTTCACTGTTACATCGGGATGCAGCCCGACTCCGTGGATGTTCGCTCCGCCAGGCAGATAATAGCGGTCTGCAGTGATCTTGATCGACGTTTGCTGATCGTCGAACTCCCAGACTCTCTGAACCACACCTTTGCCAAAAGTCTGCGTGCCGATCAGACGCGCTCGTTTGTTATCGCGCAAAGCGCCCGCCAGCATTTCGGCTGCCGATTTAGTTCGCTTGTTGACCAGCACAAGCAGCGGTTTGGCAGCGGTCAAGTTCGGCTCGCGATAGCTGGCAGCAACCACACCGTTTTGCTTGCTGATCAGCAGATGCTTGCGCACGCTCAGCTCCTCGCAATCAGCGGCGCCGTCGGAAGTGCCCAACATTTTGACGAACTTGCCGTTGGATGTGAACAAAGCGAAAATGGCAAACGCGTTGGTAATAGAGCCGCCGCCGTTCTCGCGCAGATCGAGGATATATGCGCGAGCTGTCGTGAGCTTCGCCAGCGAT
>Ga0182024_10014480_pt1 | contig 15242 bp, 20 predicted proteins | sample P32metaG_FD_120480 | JGI IMG/M metagenome (GOLD analysis project Ga0182024, IMG submission 120480) | Permafrost microbial communities from Stordalen Mire, Sweden - P3-2 metaG (Illumina Assembly) | ecosystem: Environmental > Terrestrial > Soil > Wetlands > Permafrost | place: Sweden: Stordalen... | reverse complement strand
CGCATGTGGGGCGCCGCGTCCCACTGGAACTAGGCCTCTGTGGCCACATCGCTGAGACGCTCGATGCGCTGCTTCCACGCATCAAATCGCGCGGCGGCGACCGGGTATTTCTCGATGAAGTGCTAGCCGCCCACCAAAAGCGTATGACGCACATAAAGACATACGTCGAGCATGGCGGATCTGATGGGAAACTTCGTCCCGAGCAGGTGGGGGATGCCGTTAGCCGCCTCTGCGCACCCGATTCAATCATTATCGCGGATACCGGCATGTGCTGCGTGTGGGCGGCCCAACATCTGCGGCTCCGTCGCGGGCAAAGAGTAATGACTTCGTTCAATCACGGCACGATGGCCAACGCCATGCCCGATTCCATCGGCGCGCAGATGGCATTTCCGAATCGACAGGTCATCGCCTTTTGCGGCGATGGAGGCCTCTCGATGCTCCTTGGCGATCTCCTGACCATCGTCTCCCAAAAACTGCCAATCAAGATCATTGTTTTTAACAATTCAACGCTGGGAATGGTCCGGCTGGAACAGCTGGTCGGTGGATACCCCTTCTGGGGGACAGAAATGCACAATCCAGATTTCAGCGCTGTGGCAAAGGCCATCGGCTTCCACGCGGAACGCGTAGAACGAAAGGCAGACGTCGCCCCCGCCATCGAGCGTGCCTTTGCCCATCCGGGACCGGCGCTGCTGGATATCACCACTGATCCGAACGCCATGTCGGCACCGCCGAAGGCAACCTACGAAGAAGCGAGAGGATTCGCATTGGCGATGACTCGAATGGTCATGGACCATCGCAGCGACCAGGTATTCGACCTCGTCAAGGACAATATTCGCGGAATGGTCTAAGCCCACGCCGGGCGCGGACAACGTCGCCTACCGATACGAAGAGCGATGGTCCGCGTTCGCTGGACGCGTCGATGCTTGTACCCCAATCCTTGGGAACTTACTTGTTGGGGAATGTCATGACGATGACTATCTCGGATCTCCAGCGTCCAGCACCCACCGCACTGACGTATTCGCCAGCGATTGATCGGACGCTTCGGATTGCCGTTCTTGTAGCGGTCACGCTAGTTACCTGTACAGAAAATCTCACGACTTATGCGGTAGGGGAAATGCTGACGACATACAGCCGGCCGGCGCAGGAAGCGATCCGGCAAACCGCCGTGGCGTTGCGATCAGCCAGACTACCCTCCGCGTCCGCAAACAGTGTGGCGGTCCGCAAACTGCACGGCCGACTGGCGCTTCAATCGGTTGTCAACACATTCGTAGACACTTTCGCCCATCAGCGGCGCTCGGCATCTTTGCCGTGTGCCTTGTCCTGATGTTCGGTGCCCACGAACAGGTCCGCGCGCTTTTGCGATGGTCGGCCTTCCTTGACCACTGACCGGGATCACCTTATGCGTATGCTGACGAAGGAAATGCCATGAACGTCGTGATGCTATCTCGCATCCAGTTTGCGCTGACAATTATGTTCCACTACCTCTTCCCGCCTCTGACGATCGGGATGGGCGTGGTCCTTGTATTCCTTGAAGGACGGTATCTCTGGACGCGCGACCGGATGTATCACACAGCAGCGCGGTTCTGGACCGAGATCTTCGCCCTCAACTTCGCCATGGGTGTCGCCACCGGAATTGTCATGGAATTTCAATTCGGCACGAACTGGGGGACATACAGTCGATTCGTTGGTGACGTATTCGGAAGCGCGCTCGCCGCCGAAGGAATTTTTGCATTCTTTCTGGAGAGCGGATTTCTGGCGGTTCTCGTATTCGGTTGGGAGAAGGTCAGCCCGAAGATGCACTTTTTTTCGACGTGCATGGTGGCGTTCGGATCGATTTTCAGCAGCGTCTGGATCGTGATCGCCAATAGTTGGCAACAGACCCCGGCTGGATACCACGTCGTCCAGATGATGCGCAATGGGAAGCCATGGTTTGTCGATGGCAAACCTGTCATGCGCGCGGAAGTTACTGACTTTTGGGCAGTAGTTTTTAACCATTCCACATTAGAGCGGTTGCCGCACGTACTACTCGGCTGCTTCATTGTCGGTAGCTTCTTCGTCATGAGTATCAGCGCGTGGTACATCCTCAAGTTTCGGCACACCGATTTCGCACGGCGCAGCTTCACCGGTGGTTTGCTGTTGGCCACTTTTTCGAGCTTCGGCATCATGATCAGTGGTCATTCGCAGGCGAGAAATGTCTACCGCACCCAGCCGGCAAAGTTAGCGGCTTTTGAAGGAAACTTTATAACCGGCCGAGGTGATGAGACTTTATTTGGAATTCCACATCCGAATGAAAGCCGTATTGACTGGAAAATCAGTATTCCCGGGGGACTGAGCTTTCTCTTATTTGACAACTTTTCGAAGACGGTGATCGGCCTCGATCAATTCGCGCCAAAAGACCGGCCGCCAGTGCTCATTCCGTTCATCACATGGCGACTGATGGTCGGAATCGGAAGCTTTCTCCTCGGACTGACGCTGCTGGGATGTGTCTTGCTATGGAAAGGATCGCTGTTTCATCGGCGGCGATTGATGTGGATCTTCGTTTTCTCTGTGCTGGCGGCGGTAGTGGCGAACGAGGCCGGATGGGTGTCCGCAGAAGTTGGGCGACAACCATGGACTGTATATCCGCCCGTACCTTGGACCAGCGAGCCTGGCCAGAGTCCATTAGCGCTAGGATCGGATGGACATGTGCATTACGACGAGGTCAAAGGACTCCGAACGATAAATAGTGTCAGCACGGTGGTAAGCAGCGACCAAGTGGTCGGCTCAATCCTGGGATTTGGAGCGATCTATTTCGTGCTGTTTTTATTCTGGATTATGGTGCTGACACGCAAAATTCACCGTGGCCCGGTTGAGCACATGAACACAGGTCATGACGACGACGGTCTGCACGGGTTTCTCGATACTGCCAGCGAACGGCCAGACCATAAGCAGAGCCTGACCGACACAAGCGTGTCCGCCCTGCCAATCGTAGCACCGTGAATCAATACTGACGCTCGACCAGCGGCAGAAGAGTCGTTCAGGAGAGCAGATGACCTACGAATCGCTTTGCACAATCTGGTTTATTTTACTTGGTGTGTTACTCGGCGGTTATGCCGTTCTCGACGGCTTCGATCTCGGCGTCGGCATTCTTCATCCATTCCTTTTCCGAAGCAACGAGGAGCGAGAGATTGCGCTGGGCACGATCGGGCCGGTCTGGGACGGCAACGAAGTTTGGCTCGTTACGTTCGGAGGGGCGATGTTTGCCATGTTTCCTCTTGCCTACAAGAGCATTTTCTCTGGATTCTATTCGGCTGTAATGTTGCTTTTATTTTTGCTCATATCGCGAGGCGTCAGCCTGGAGTTTCGGTCGAAGATGGTTCATAAAATCGGCCGACAGTTTTGGGACTGGTGCTTCTTCCTCGGCTCCGCCGGCGCCACTTTTCTGTTCGGTGTGGCCGTAGGTAATGCGCTGCGGGGCATGCGTGTGGACAACGCGGGCGACATTACCGGTGGACTGCTAGATCAATTGCACCCCTACGCACTACTTGTCGGAGTGCTGGCCGTCTCGATTTTCGCACTTCACGGGGCAATATACCTATATCTCAAGACACGTGGCGCGACGCAACAGAGGGTACGTTCTGCCGTTTGGCTGACATACGGGATTTTCTTGGCGCTGTTCATCGTGCTCACAATCTGTACGCTCATCGCCGTCCCACAAGCGACCTCGAATTTTGGTCGGCATCCATGGCTGTGGGCCGTCCCTGTGTTGAACGTCCTCGCGATAGCGAACATCCATCGCTCATTGTATCTTGCTCGACCCCTACGCAGTTTTGTCAGCAGTTGCTGCATGATCTTGGCCTTCGTATTTCTGTTGGGCACCGCACTATATCCCAACCTCATAACGTCGGTGCCAACGGAAAACAGTATTACTATTTACTTCGCTGCCAGCAGCTACAAGACTCTAACGATCGGGCTGTTAATCGTCGGGATCGGCATGCCCTGCATACTGACGTACACCACGGTTGTCTACTGGACGTTTCGGGGTGAGACGAAGTCAGAGACAAACTACCACTAAACGCTCGCTTCTGTCCTGTCCCTTAATGGAACCAAGATGGTTGATTACTCGAATACAGATATATCAGATCGCTCGCGGCTTTATTTGGACAATGCGGCGACGAGCTTTCCCAAACCTCCTCAGGTGCTGCAAGAGATGACGGATTACGCCATGCGCCTTGGCGCCAGCGCAGGACGGGGCGCGTATCGCGAGGCTGTCGAGACCGGCGCGATCGTGACCGGATGCCGCCATCGACTCAATCAGCTCTTCAATGGAGAGAATGCCAATCATTTCATATTTACGCTCAACTGCTCCGACGCGCTCAATCTGGCGATCAAGGGGTTGATCGATCCGATGTGTCACGACGCAGGCCGGCTACCTCACGCAATCTGCACGCATATCGATCACAATTCGATCCTTCGCCCATTGAATGCTCTGGCTAGCGCCGGGCTTTTGATACAGACTCGCGTTGCTGTCGATCCTAGCGCGGGATTGGTCGATCCGGACAATGTTCGTAAGGCCATCCGACCGGAAACGAAGCTCATCGCGATCACTCACGCCAGCAATGTCACCGGTACCATCCAGCCGATCAGAGAGATCGGCCGGATCGCGCGCGAGCATGCGATCCCATTCATCGTCGACGCCGCCCAATCCGCCGGGCACGTGCCAATCGATGTGCGGGAGGATTGCATCGATTTGCTCGCCGCCCCGGGACACAAGGGACTGCTCGGCCCTCTCGGAACGGGATTGCTTTACATCCGACCAGGCGTTGAAAAAGCTCTGCGAACTATTAGAGAAGGCGGCACCGGTTCGGTCAGCGAACTGGATCGCCAACCCGATTTCATGCCCGACAAATACGAGCCGGGAAGCCAAAACGCGATCGGTATTGCCGGCCTCTCGGCCGGCATCAAATGGGTGCTTTCCGAAGGAGTCGGAAAGCTGGCAGCGCACGAGAGGGAACTTTGCGCTACTTTTATCGACAGGATCGGTAATGTCGCAGGTCTACGGTACTTCGGGCCGCGCGGCGTGAGAGACCGTGTGGGCGTTTTTTCGGTACGGATCGCGGATTTGGCGCCGGAGGAATTGTCCGCGATCCTGGAGACGTACTATGGCATCCTCACGCGCTCCGGCATCCATTGCGCTCCACTGGCGCACCAGGCGATCGGAACAGCCGCTTCAGGTGGCACAACCCGCATAAGCTTCGGCGCCTTTCATACCTTGCAAGACGCCGATTCTGTCGCTAATGCTCTGATGGATATCACTCGCACTACTCGCTGCAGCCGCACTACGTCGTCCCATGATCAAAAATTGGAGTTTGAAAATGTCTAAATTGCACGCAGCGTTTGACCGCTCCTTTGTCTTGCCACCGGTTGCCGGCAACCCTTCAACCAAGCGGCAGGGGACTTCGCCAGGGTCGTTTGCCAACAAAGGCGCGGTTGGTACGGCCAAGGCCTATAGTTCTCCGGACACGCCTATGATGCCTGGCGTTTCGCCGATAACGGCAATGGATTTCGCAAGGGAAGAAGACAGCAAAGGAGAAACACAGCTTGAGATTGCACGCTCGGGCGCTATCTCTTCAGCAATGAAGCACGTTGCAACGCGCGAGCCGCATTTAACCGCCGAGCAGATCCGCGTCGAGCTGGCAAATGGAAGGATGATCATCCCCGCCAACAAAGTGCATCTGAATTACAACCTCGAACCGATGGCCATCGGCCGAGCATCGCTTACCAAGATCAACGCAAACATGGGGGCGTCGCCCGTTTCATCCGGCACTTTGGAAGAGGTTGAAAAGTTGAAATGGGCCGAGAAGTGGGGTGCGGATACCGTGATGGATCTCAGTACTGGCGGAGATCTTGATGCGTGCCGTGACGCGCTCATCCAAAATAGCACCGTACCAATCGGCACGGTTCCGATTTACTCGATGATCGTTGGAAAGAAGATCGAAGATCTGACCTATGACACGATCCTGAAAGAACTGCAGAAGCAAGCGGCGCAGGGGGTAGACTATTTCACGATTCATGCAGGGGTTTTGCGGGAACATTTGCCGTATGTGCGTAAGCGATTGATCGGGATCGTGAGCCGTGGGGGGAGCTTGTTGGCGAAGTGGATGCTAACACACAACAAGCAGAACCCGATGTACGAAATCTTCGATGATATCTGCGACATCATGCGACAATACGATGTGAGCTTCAGCCTGGGCGACGGGTTGCGGCCGGGCGGTTTGTCGGATGCGAGCGATGAGGCGCAGTTGAGAGAGCTCGCCACGCTAGGTGAACTGACAGAACGGGCGTGGGCCAAGGGCGTGCAAGTGATGGTTGAGGGCCCCGGCCATATACCTTTCGATCAAATTGAATACAACATGAAGCTGCAGCGGAAGCTCTGCCACGGCGCTCCGTTCTACGTGCTCGGGCCGCTGGTAACCGACATCTTTCCCGGCTACGACCACATCACCAGTTGCATCGGAGCGACATCGGCGGCGTACCATGGCGCGAGCATGCTCTGCTACGTTACGCCGAAGGAGCACCTGGGCCTCCCAAAAAAGGATGACGTTAAGCAAGGTTGCGTCGCCTACAAGATCGCCGCTCACGCGGCCGACATCGCCCTCGGCATTCCCGGCTCCAGAGACCGTGACGATGAACTAACCAAAGCCCGCGCCGCGCTCAATTGGCAAAAGCATTTTGATCTTAGCTTCGATCCCGACCTCGCCCGCGCCTATCACGACGAGGACTTGGACGTCGACACCGACTTCTGTGCCATGTGCGGCCACGACTGGTGCAGCGTAAGAATTAGTAAAGAAATCACCGATTTTTACAGCGGTAAGGATATGTCTGCGCAGCCGGCCAAAAGGGTCGCGGTCAGTCCTGGTGTAAATGAGACAGGCGCGGAAACGCTGGTTAAGCGCGGGAATTTATCACGCGAAGAAATTCATAAGCTGGCGCACAAGGGGAAAAGAGGAGTGTGCCATAGCGATAGAATCAAAGATACGTCGGAGACGAAGATGGTGCAGATCAACACACTCAAAACGCACGGAGTGACGGCAAATGATGGAATAATTTGAGGGGGGTAAGGCGACTACTTCTGAGTTTCATGGCAGGACACGTGGGCCGAGCACGGGCGTGTAGCTTTTGTCGTCGCTATCGATTTCCGGCAGCGGGCAGTTCGATGTCAACAATAATGAAGTGCTATTGAGCTACAGCGGCTCAGATCCGATCGCGATAATCGCGGGATATATCCATTCCGGGTTTAACGGCGGGTATTGGAATGGCCCGGGGATTATCTCGACGGCGGCGCAGACGCGCATCGAAGGATTGTTTTACGGAGTGGGATATGCCGACGGCGCAGATGGTGTTGTTGCGGGTCTTTCGTCGGGGCAGATTGAGATCAAGTTCACGCTTTATGGGGATGCAAACCTCGATGGGGTTGTGAACGGGACGGATTTCAGCATTCTGGCGGCGAACTTTAATGAGCCGGTGACTGGGTGGGACCAAGGGGACTTCGATTACAACGGAATTGTGAACGGGACGGATTTTTCGGATCCGGCAGCTAACTTTAACCAGGGGGATGCCGGGGCTGCGGCGGCGGGTGACGTTGCGGCGCTGGACGCGTTTGCAGCGGCGAATGGATTGCTGGCGGACATTCCGGAGCCGGCGGCGGTGGGATTACTGGGCGTGAGCGCGATTGGTTTGCTGGCGCCGCGACGGCGACTTGGTGGGTTTCGAAACACTGCTGGATCCAGGGAGGCAAGATGAGCCACTGCAAGTTTTCGGTCGAAATTCGCTCTAGTGGCGGGACTGATATTTTCGTGCGGGGTGGCACATGGACAGATTTTGGTAACGAACTCTCTCAACGGGACGATTGGGAAATACAACACATCGGGGTCTACGATCAATGCATCCCTGGTTTCCGGATTGAGTTGGGGGATCTTGCTGTCTCCGGCTCCGACATTTTTGTGACCAACTTTCTCTCGGGAACGATTGGGGGGAATACACGACGTCGGGCACGCCGGTGGCGCCGGCACTGGCATGCGGGTTGAATGAGCCGCTGGGGATTGTGGTATCCGGCTCGGATATTTTTGTTGCGAATTATGGATCGGGGACGATTAGTGAGTACACGACTTCCGGCACGCCGGTGAATACGTTGCTCGTCACGGGGTTCACTGGTGTTTCAGGTATGGCCATCTCGGGTTCGGACCTGTTTACGTTGAGCGGGAATGCGGTGGGTGAATACACGACATCGGGGGGGGAACCGTGAACACGTCGCTTGCGTCCGGCTTTGCACATGCCTCGGGAATCGCGGCGTCCGGCTCGGATTTTGTCGTCAGCGACATGAACATGAGCACAATCAGCGAGTACACGGCCTCAGTGTCAACGGTTGGGGCGCCGCTGCTGAGCGGATTCTATCAGCCGTTTGGAATCGCTGTGTCGGGTTCGGATTTGTTCATCGTTAGCAACGGGAGCGGGACGATTTCAGAATATACGACCGCGGAGCGGTGGTGAATGGATCGCTGGTTAAGGGGCCGATTTCTCCGGCGGGAATTGCGGTGGAATCCTCCGGAGGAAATGCCGTAGTAGGTTCAGGGCCGTCGCCATCGATTCTTCCCGAGCCGGCGACAGCGGGATTGATGGCGATTGCGGGAATGGGAATGCTGCGGCGAAATCGCCGGTAATTCGAACTTCAGATCTATGGGCCTAAAGCTTGGAACAGTGGGCCAAGGTGGCGCTCGTAGTTTCGCCACCGCCCTACCGAACGCGTGTAAATGGGCTGGCGAACCTGCCAGGCGCTAATGGTCTGCGTCGTACGATCGGTTTTGTGAAAACTCAGACAGGCCGGGTTCCAGGGTAAATCAAGGAAGCCGATGATTCGGCGGGACTGCGATTCCAAATCGGCGACGAGCTGGTCGTATTGAACTTCGAGCATGGGCAACGGCAGGACCTTTTGCCAGTGAGCGATCAGCCGATCGGTTTGAACGTGATGGCGGCCGCAGTGGGCAAGGTCGAATGAGAAGAGATTGCCGCCGATGAAATTCTGGAAGAAGCAGGAGACGCAGGTGTCGCGGGGGTCGCGGCGGCAGAAGATGATTCGCGCGGAGGGGAAGAGCGTGGCGATCAATCCGAGGCGCTCGACGTTGGCGGGCATTTTGTCGGTTACGCGTGATGCGAAGCCGCCGAGAGACTGCAAGTGGGCCAGATGTCTGTGGGCGGCATCTTTGATGGGGCCGGGACGGCCTTTGGTGGAACTGAGGGACTTTGCGATGTTGCCGATGTCTCTCATTTCGCCGGCGCCGTAGACATCGGGATGGCTGGCGGCAATTTGCTCGACGAGGCTGGTTCCCGACCGCGGCATGCCGACGATGAAAATGGGCAACTGGCTTGGCTCGCCCCAGTCGCGCGTGTGGGCGAAGAATTCAAGCGTAAAGAGCGCGATGGATTCATCGACCCGGCGGGCGAATTCGTAGGGATTGTAGCGGGCGCCTGCGGCGCTACGCATTTGCCTCACCAGCGCGTTGCCGCGGTCGAAATGAGCGAAGGCCTCATCGAAACGATCGGCGTCGTCGAGCATTTTGCCGAGGGCAAATGCGAGTTTCGCCCGGTCGCGGATGGAGATTTGCAGATCATCCAGTGACGCGGTAAGCCGCGACATTTCCTCGAGAGTGACGCCAGCGCCGACGCTGGCCATAAGGGAGTAAGCCTGGGTGGCGCCGGCCTCGAGAAGCAGGATTTGGCGGGCGCAGTCGGCCGCTTCGGCGAATTGGCCAACGTGGCTTAGGGCGACGCCCAGATTAAACCAGCCGGAAATTACGTCCGGCGCGATTTCGACGGCTCGGCGAAAGCTTCCGACGGCCTCGGCGCCGCGGCCCGCGCGGGAGAGGATCATCCCGCGCGCTTCGTGGATGAGCGCGGAATTTGGCGACAGCACGGAAGCGCGATCGATGGCAGTCGTCGCTTCCTGGAATCGATGCAGGTCGGCCAGTGCAGTGGCGAAGTAGCTGAGCGCCTCCACGTTGTTTGCCTCGCACTGAACCGCCTGCTGGAATGCGAGGCAGGTTTCTTCCATTCGGCCTTGCTCGCGAAAAAGCTGGCCCAAATTGATGCGCGGTGCAGCCCAATTCGGGCGAGATTCGATTGCTTTTGAAAAGGCGGCGATGGCCGCCTCGATTCGCGCCGTACGAAGGGCCAGCATGCCCAGCCGGTTCAGGGCTTCGGGATGATTCGGATTCTGCGCGAGAATCGACCGGCAAATTTTTTCGGCTTCGCCGAGACGTCCGGCCCTTTCATGTTCGTCGGCGGATTGAAGTTGCTGCTCGACGGTCATTCTGTCAGTCATTTTAACCGCACATCATCCGCGAAGCGCCGGCCAATTGGGATTTCGTTGACTGATTTTCGCTTCGACATACCCATGCTCAACGAAATGGTGTTCCGCAAAGTGAAGCAGGGGATACGAGGACGCGAAGAGCAGATCAACCTGTCCATCGTGATTCCCAGTCGATGGCCATGGGACGGGGACCGGGAATCCAGGGGGATGGTTTTGATGTCCTGAGACGAACATTGGCAGCCCATCGGGGCCGATGCCCTGGTTGAGGAGGATTTCCGCCTTGGGTCCGGCGCGCCAGGTAACAACCAACTCCATTTTACCATCGCCGTTCCAATCGACGGGCCAGACGAAGGCGCAGTTGTCGCCGGAGGCGATTTTGACGCCGGGCTTGAATCGACCATCGCCGGTGTTGCGATAGAAAAAGACGTCGCCGTTTGCATTTGAGCAAATGAGATCGGTGTCGCCGTTTCCGTAGTCGGCCGGCGCGGGAACCGAGCGGTTGCCGCTATGGGCCTCTAAAGTGTTGATTTCGTTGGAGGTCGGTGTGCCGACGCAAATGGGAGTGTGTCGTCGGTAAGTAGCAGTTTTTCTCCTTTGGCGAAGGCCGGGTTGGTTTTGGTTTCGATGTTTTTGTAGTACCAGACGTAGCCAACGCCATCGCCGAGGTTGAGATCGAGAAGGCCGTGATGGGTCCAGTCGTAGGAACGGGAAGGGACGTGTCGTCGCCAGGGATGAATTCGTCATAGATGGGGAAGCCACCGGAGGTGAGGAGGCCGCGATCTTCGAACGTGGGCTGTTCCGAAGCTGGTCATCTTGGCCCAAGGGACGTTGCCCGAGTCGCCCCGGATGGGATCGGGCAAGCCGTCACCATCGAGATCACCGAGACATGCAGCGATGGCGTTGAAGTTGTAGCAGAGCAGGCAGGGGCCGTGATCCATGGTGAAGCGCCCGCGGTATTCGAATTTTGGTTTTGTGGGCGTGCCGACGTTTTCGAAATAAAAGACTTTGGATCGGCCGCTCATGATGATGTCGAGTTTTTCCATGACCCTGCCAATCGACGAGCCTGGGGATGGTGACATCGGGTGGAAAATCGGTCCAGGGTTTTGGAAATCCCATGTCGGTCTGCGTCCAGACGGGATTCTCGCGCGTGCCGGTGTTGCGATAGAAATAGAGGGAGGGCTCGTTGGTCCAGCCGAAATGCTTTTTGTTTTCGGCGATTTGACCGTGGCCGGTAGGCCGGTGCCTTCGAAATCGCCGAAGGTTAGGGAGGCAGACCAGTTGACATCGATGGGTTGCCCATCTGCGCCGAGCATCGCGCCGCGAGATTTGAGGACTGGAGTCTGGCCCGGCGCGGCGATGTTCTCGTACAGCAAGAATGGCCGGTGATGTAGCCACCGAGGATCAGATCATTTTTGCCGCGGCCAAAATAGTCGAAAACGCGGGGCGGCACGCTTCAGCGCGGAATCCCGGTCGTAGGCAGTAATAATTTCCGCACCGGGCACGGTTCGAGCCAAGTCGGCAAGGCCTTCCAGTTCAGTGACCATTACAACGCATGTCGGCTTGGCAGTCATCCGCTCGAATCCCTCGTTGGAAAGCTGCTCCACACGGGCAATGGCATCGGAACGGAATTGGCCCAATCCCATGCCTGGAAGTTTTGGCAGCGGCATATAGCCGTCTCTTGGATAGGAGCGGATCGGTGACGATTTGCTGGTTGTTGATGCGGACCAGTTCGCCGTGGCGACGCGTGTCGCGAAAGAGGCTTGGCGCGGGGAATTCCATCATGAGGCCGTTGGGGACAGGTGGGAGAACATTGACGTGCGCGGCCAGGGCCAAAGCGGACCAGGGACGGTGCGGGACGCAGGGAATGCCGAGTCCATTAGCGCGCCGGGCTACGTGAAGGAACTGCGTGACCTCGATTCGGTAGGCGCGGATGAATCACATCGACGGCATGGCGATCAAAAAAGCGATTGAATTCGTATTTGTGGCAGAGCATTTCGCCGGTGGCGATAAAAGTTTTGGCTTCTTTTGCCAATTCTGCATGGCCTTCGGCATCGAATGGAGGCAGCGGCTCTTCGAGAAAATACACGTCATATTCTTCAAGCGTCTTTGCGATTCTCGCCGCGCTTTTTGGGGAGACGCCGGAGCTGAAGAATGCGGGGCAGCCGAAGGCAACCATCAGGCGGATCTCGGGGCCGATCGCGCAGCGGATCGCGGCTAGGCGCTGCTTGTCTTCCTGCGCAAAGTGATCTCCCCAGCCGAACTTCACCGCGCGAAACCCCGCGGCAACACATTCCTTTGCTTCCGACGGGAGCTTTCGGGAGATTTCTGCGGCGGCTCAAAGCCGGGGCGATAGTTGGTAAGATCGAATGCGGTGCCGCTGGCGTAAGCCATCACCTTGTCCTAAATGGCGCCCGCCAATCAATTGGTAGAGCGGGACACCACGTGATTTTGCGTGAATATCCCAAATGGCCATGTCGACGGCTGCGGCGGCATTGAGGACAAGACCCCCTCCCACTGCGTCGCCTCGACGAGGTCCTGCCAAATCCACTCGACATCTTCGAGCCGGCGGTTAATTGGAATGTTTGCCAGGCGCCACGGATATTTTTCGAGAATCGGGCGGGTGGCGGAAACGGGCGATTCCCATCCGCCGATTCCGACGAGGCCATCGTCGGAGCGGACCTCGACGAGGGTCATCGGAATTTTCGCCGAGGACTTTACACTGCTGATTTTCATAGAGAAGGAGTTTTCGAGTTTTGACGAACGCCGCGCGCGACTAAGGGATAGATATTTCGCTCACGCGATTGGTTCGATGTTTATGGGAATCGGGCTCGCCGCCGATCAGCCACCATTTGTTTTCGGAGACGTTTATCAAAGGCGCACACGTGGTCTGAATGACGGTTTTACCGACGCGGGAGGCGTTCAGGGTTTCGAGATCAAGCAGCCAGACTTCGTCATGGACCTGTCCATCGGCGCGACCGGCGACAAGGATGTGCTTTGAATCGAGAGGTGCCGCGCTCCAGCAGTAGCCGGGCATGGACAAATTCCCCAGCGGATTCCAGCGATCGGCTAGTGGATCGTATCTATAAGCATCGCGAAGGGTTCGGTCGTGGACGCTGTCCGTGCCGTCGGCGAGGCCGCCAAAAATATAGAGAGAGCCGTTGCATTCGACGACACCGGGATAGGCACGAGCGACGCCTGGCAGGGGTGATTTCTCGACCCATTTTGCGTTTGGGTCTGAAATATCAAGGGCCCAGATTCGATTTGTGGCGGACCGGCCCTGGGGCTGGCCGCAGATCACGAAGAATTTCCCATCGGCGATTGCGCCCTGGCAAGCGGCGAGCGTCAGAGGAAGATCGGGCAGCGGAAAAACCTTGATTTTCCCATCGATGTCAACGATTCGACATGCCACGAAGCTGGCATGATCGGCAGCACTCCATCCGCCGGCGAGATAGAGACCATCGCGCGCTTGCGCAAATGCGCCCTCGGCTAAGCCGGTTGGTAGATCGGGGCCTTTTTTCCATTCTCCATTTTCGAAGATTTCGGTGTCGTTGCGAAATGTTTTGAGGGTGCCGTCGGCGTTCCACGAAGATCCGCCGGCGACGACGGGCTTTCCACTGACCATTCCGCCGGCAGCGCTGCCCCGCCCTGCCAGGATTCTTGGCCCTTCCGTCACTTGGAAGGAGACCTGTTTGTTTTGAAGATCGATTTGGACGGTTTTGAAAGACTTTTGACCCAATTTATCGAATAGTAACCCCATCGCAACTCCTGCTGCCAGTATAGAAAGTGAACAACATCCGCCCAGCAGAATTCGGCGACAGATCAAAACAGCCGACCTGCTGCGGACTTGATTTGGAACTCGAGTAGTACGCGTGCCTTCAGCCATTCAACCATCCTCTGACTTCCGGGATGCGAACGTAAATGCTTCGAGCGATGTCGTTATCCCTCCGGCGTCGAGCCGCGATCCGAGTTTTCTGAGCGATTGGTTCTGGTTAAATGCATGAAAGCTTCTTCCAGATTTGCTTCCAGTTCGGCGAAGCTTCTGACCCTAATACCTGCTTCGATGAGCAGACGTAACGTGGTCTCGAGCTGGGCGTCATCGGCGTCTGCTTCATATCGAAGCGTTTTAGATTGGGAACCGACGACCGTCTCATCGGCGCGTACCGGCTGCCAATTGCCCGGGGCATCGCCAAGAACGCGCTGCGCGCCGGCGCTATTCTCAGCAACCCTGATTTCCATCAGGCGAGTCGGGCGCACCTGGCGAAGAACTTCTCGAACCGTGCCGCAGGCAACCATTTCTCCGCCAACGAGAATCCCGATGCTGTCGCAGACGTCGGCCAACTCGGGAAGAATGTGGCTACTGACGAGGACGGCCTTGCCGACTTTTGCCAGCTCGTGGAGCAACTGGCGCATCTGCACGCGGGCGCGGGGGTCGATCGCGGCGGCGGGTTCGTCGAGAATTAAAACCGCGGGATCGTGCAGTAAGGTCTTGGCGATGCCGACGCGCTGCTTCATTCCGCGAGACAAACTTCCCATTTCGATATCGCGAAACTCGGCGGCGTTGGCGATGCTGAGGCAATAGTCAATTCGGGCCCGGCGGCCTTTTCGCGGGATTCGATAGGCGGCGGCGAAGAAGTCGAGATATTCCTCAACGCTCAGTTGCGGATAGATCCCGAAATTATCCGGGAGATAGCCGACTAGCTGCTTGATTCGATTGCGGTTTCCGGTGACGTCTTTTCCTTCAATCAGGGCGACGCCGCTCGTGGGATCCATTAGACCGCAAAGGATGCGGAAGGTGGTGGTTTTGCCGGCGCCGTTTGGGCCGATATATCCGAAGACCTCACCGGCTCGGACGGTGAGATTGAGCTCGCGCAGGGCGACACGATCGCCGTATTTCTTT
>Ga0182024_10014479_pt1 | contig 15243 bp, 11 predicted proteins | sample P32metaG_FD_120480 | JGI IMG/M metagenome (GOLD analysis project Ga0182024, IMG submission 120480) | Permafrost microbial communities from Stordalen Mire, Sweden - P3-2 metaG (Illumina Assembly) | ecosystem: Environmental > Terrestrial > Soil > Wetlands > Permafrost | place: Sweden: Stordalen... | reverse complement strand
CGCGGCCGCCTGAAGGGCCGGCGGATGTATCTGGGTGGGATGCAGGGTCCGACGGTCTTGGGAACCCTTAACGTCATGAGCGCCGCGGCGCTGGCGGAGGGGCAGACCGTCATCGTCGGGGCGGCATGTGAGCCGGAGGTTGCCGACTGCGCTGACCTATTGAACAAAATGGGAGCTCAGATCACCGGACAGGGCACGCCGGAGATTCGCATCGAGGGCGTTGACACGCTGCACGGCGCGGAGCACCGCATCATTCCAGATCGCATCGAGTGCGGCACGTTCATCATGGCCGCCGCCATCACCGGCGGCGAACTGGAATTGAAGCACTGCAACATCGACCACCTCGCCGCCGTCACCGACCGGCTCGAGGACGCCGGCGTGCGCATCTCGCGGCAGAACGGAACAATCTTCGTCTCCTGCCCGCAGCGACCCGGCGCCGTGGAGATCGCCACGCAGCCGTACCCCGGCTTCCCGACCGACTTGCAGGCGCAGCTCATGGCATTTCTCTCGCTGGGCGACGGCAACAGCGTCATCACCGAGCGGATTTTCCCTGATCGCTTCCAGCACGTTGGTGAACTGAACCGCATGGGCGCTCGCGTCCGGCGCGACGGACCGACGGCGGTCATCGAGGGCGTCGGAGAACTGCAGGGGACCAGCGTCATGGCGAGCGATTTGCGCGCCAGCGCCGCACTGGTGCTGGCCGGACTGGCCGCCAAGGGCACGACACGGCTGGATCGCGTTTATCACATCGACCGCGGATACGAGAAGATCGAGCAGAAGCTGGCCGCCGTCGGCGCGCGCATAGAGCGCGTGAAGGAAGCCAAGGCCGTGGCGTGATTCTGCTTCGTGATTGCCCGCGAACTTTGATTCGACGATGATGCGGAACATGCGTTTGATTCGCATCGCCGTCGTGATTCTTGCCGTCCTTGTCTGCGGCTGCGCGGAGCAGCCCGCTACAATCGGCCAGTGGTTTGGGCCGACCGTTCCCGCGGCCGTCTCGATCCGGCCGGAGCCGGACGCCGAACAGTCGGCGCGCATCGCGCAGACGGCCCATTACATCATCTATACCAACCTCGACGACACCGATCTGATCAATCGCATCGGTCAGTTGATGGAAGGTTCATATTCGGCCTACCGCACGCTCGCGCCGGACACGACGGAATCGCAGACGCCGATGCAGTGCTACATCTTCCAGCGCCGCGACCAGTGGGCCGAATTCACCCGCCTGCACACCGGGCCGGCGGCGGACCTGTACTTGCACATCAACCGCGGCGCTTACACGGTCGGCGACTGGTACGTGGCCTACTACATCGGCGAAGGCTCCACGATTTCCGTCGCCGCCCACGAGGGGTGGCACCAGTTCAGAGCCAGACATTTCAAAGCCACGCTCCCGCTGTTTCTCGAGGAGGGCTTGGCCACGATGTTTGAAGGGGTGCAATTCAAGGACGGGCTGCCGTGCTACAATCTCTCGATCAATCAAAATCGCGCCATCGCTCTGCGGTCGGCGATCGAGACCCACTCCCTCTGGCCGTTCCAGCAGGTGATCGGCATGGGGGCCGGGGATGTCGTCAAGCGGCCCGGCAACGAGATCGAGGCGTTTTATGCCCAGGCATGGGCACTGGGCCGGTTTTTATGGGACGGCGACCATGGCGCCCATCGCGCCGCCCTTCAGCAGCTTCTGGCGGACGCAGCCCATGGAACCATCTACGATCCGACCGGACCACCCCACAATCGCGTGCGGCCGTGGAGGCAGAACGGCGTCAAACTCATGCTCGAACACTACTTGCAGATGGACATCGAGCAGATCGACACCGCATACCAGGCCTTCTGCCGCCACATCGCCTATGACGAGCTGCCGACTATGTCGGCGTTGCCGCCGTGACCTGCCCGGTAAAAAATAGATTCAACAGTTCCAGATTTTTCTTGGCGGCCGGGGCGTTCGGGGATATGATCGACAATCATGTTCGAGTCGGCGGGCGCAACTCACGCTGTCCATCGTCATCACTGCCTGTTCCGCGGCAGGGTTCAGGGAGTCGGATTTCGATACACCACCAAGAACATCGCCATGCGTCATAACGTGACCGGCTACGTTCGCAATCGCTCGGACGGAAGCGTTGAGGTCGTGATGGAGGGGCCGAGCGAGGAAGTCAACAGCGTCATCGACGCGCTCAAGCAGAGGATGAACGGATACATTCAGGGCGTCGATCAGAGCGAGCTTCCCGCCACCGGCGAATTCGCGCATTTTTCGATCCGGCATATTTGAGAGATCTCCACATTGACAGAGCCGGGCCGTATCGGCCCGGTCCGGGGCGGCACGCCCCGGCTCTGTTCACATTTACATCGCGCTGGTAAACTCTTCCCCAACCGCTCCATGCACCGCACCTTCGTCATCATCCGGCACACGTTCCTTGACGCCATCGTGCAGCCAATCTATCCGCTGCTGCTGATCCTTGCCGCCATCACCCTGACTATTTTCGCGCTGCTGCCGTTCTTCACGCTGGGGGAGGACACGCTCATGTACAAGAGCGTCGGTCTGGACGTGATTCTGCTGGCGGTGCTCCTGACCACGCTCTTTTCCTCCAGCAAGGCGATCCACGAGGAGATCGAGGATCGGACCATGATGACGCTGATGAGCAAGCCACTGCGGCGCTGGGAAGTGGTGCTCGGCAAATACCTGGGCATCGTGCTGGCAGCGCTGCTGGGCGTGGCGGCGTTGGGGGGCGTGCTGATTATCTGCGTCTGGATGCGCATCCCCAGCGACTACATGCTCCGAGCCGGGGCCACAAGCCAAGTTGAGGCGAAGCAGATTTGGGACTACCGCCAGATGCACATCATCGGTCTGCTGCCGAGCTTGGTGCTGACATGGCAGCAGGTGTCGGTGCTGGCGGCGATCGGCATGGCTCTCTCGACGCGATTTTCTCTGGTCGTGAGTTTGCCGACGGTGATCCTGCTCTACATCGCCGGAAACCTGACGCGCTTTCTCTTTCCGCTGGACACCGGCGTCCTGGCCGGGCGGCCGGTGGCGCAGGATGTGGCGTGGGCTTTGAGTCTGCTTCTACCCTTCCTTGAAGTGTTCGACATCCGCCGGCTGGCGGTTCTGGGCGTCGTGCGCGTCGCGGGAACCAGCTTTGCGCAGGATGCTCACGGCGTTTATCCGCAGGCCTTGTGGGAATACGTCGGTGTGGCCAGCGTCTATGCCATCGCCTACGCCGGATTTGTGCTCTGCGGCGGATTGTGGATGTTCCATTCCCGCGAACTCGGCGGCGGGGATAGCTGAACAATCCTAATCGCCGTGCTGTGGCGGGGGGCCGATCAAATATAACTTGTCGCCGCCGACGATGGCGCGCCCGTCGGGCAGGGGATAGGCCATCCACGCTCCGGGGGCCGCGAAGTGGCCGACTTCGCGCAGCGGCTGCGGGCCGCGCGTGGCGAAGACGCTGACAGATGGATTGAACATTCCATACCCTCCGCCCGTGCTGGCGTACAAAAGCCCGTTCATCAGTTTCATGTCCCAGTATCGATAGCCGCCGAAGATCATTTGTAACATTGTTTCTTTGTATTCCGCGACTTTCTCAAACTCGGCCGTGGATTCGGTAAGATTCGTCAGGCGGTACTCGTCCAGCGCGTCTCCGCCGGTCTCCTCGCAGAGAACCTCGCCGTCGAAAAGATCGAGATCGAAAAGGACGGCCTTGATTCTCTCCTGCGGGGGCAGGTCGGGAATTGGCGGCAGGCTCAGGCTGTATTTGTCCTCGCCGTTCGCAGGGCCCCACTTTCGATTGACCGAATCCCACGGCGTGTCGGAGATGATTCGCGGGACCGTCGGCCGGCTGATGTCCAGCGTGATCAGGTGTGTGCCCATCACGTACAGCCGATCCTTCCACTCGTACAGCGCCGGATACACCGCCCGTGGGTTGTTATTGTCGAATGTCAGCGGAAGCGGCACGCTTGGCAGATTGCCACTGATGAGGTCGTGCACCGTTAGAACGACCGCGCGTTCATCATTGTCGCCTTCTTCGAAAAGGCCGTAGGCGATCTGAGGTTGCAGCGGGGCCGAGGGTCGATAGAGCGAAATCCAACGATCATCATGCTTTGTGATGGGACTGCCCAGTTCGATTCCGGCGGGGGTCACGTCAATGGTTCGCAGCCAGGAGTTATAGTGGTTGCCGGGGCCGGGCAGCCAGGCCTCGGTCTCCAGGTACCCCGTTGCGCCTAGAAATCGGATGTTGGCGACGCGCTGGCCCGCCGGCAGATCAATCTGCTGCAGAATCGGCATGTTCGTGCCCAACTGATATCCCGCCGACGCGAAGAGGATGAGAAACGCCGCCGAAACGGAGCCGTACATCATTCTGCGCCCCGAGTCGATGCGCCAATTGCAGCGGACGCCAAGAATGCTGACGGCCAGCGCCGCCATTGCCAGGCCGAGCATTCCGGCGGCGAAATGCCGGTGCTCGGCTGGGGAGACCGTCTTCAACTGGGCGGTTGCAATGTTCATCCACTCCAGCGGCGGCAGGATCATGGGCAGGAAGTTGACCAGGAGCATCGCGCCCAATCCCAGCATGGCGGCGTGCGCGGTGCGCCGCACCATGCACCCGGCTAGAAACGACAGGCCGTAGACAGCGGTCCACATGAACGGGAACCATGCCATGATCGAGCGGGAGTCGGAATCGCGGAACGTCAGCATCTCCAGGATCATTGGAATCAGGCAAGCCACCTGCACGACGGCCAGACCGACAACGTATTTCATCAGCAGCCAGCGCGCGACGCCGACAGGGCGGGAGCGCCAGAAGTCCTCCAGGCGTCCGTTGAAATCGCGGCATGACGCCCCGACGGCGACAAACACGGCCAGCACGCTGCCGAGCATCGTTACCCAGGGAAACGCGATGATTTCAAATCGCCTGCCGGGAACCTGATAGAGCGCCTCCAGCCCGCCGCAGATCGGCAGCCCGACGAACACGCCCAGCGCGATCCACAAAAACGCGCGGGTCTCATGCCATTCTTTCCAGGCCAGGGCGGTGAGTTGTCTCATGATTTTTCCTCCGCGCCGGTCGCCAGCCGCGTCGAAGCCCATATCCAGAGTGCGGCGGTGACCACGGCTTGAATCATCGCCATCCCAATCAGCGGCGGCTGGTACTGCGGCTGGTCGGATTTAAAGACGAAGGAGAGCGGCGAAATCGCCAGAGCCGGCCACGGAATCGGCGGGAAAGCCAGCGCAGCCGTCGCCATGACCCAGAACATCAGCACACCCAGCCCCAGCAGGCCCGCGCGGGTTTCATTCGGCAGGTGGATGGTGAGGGCCGTCGTCCAGATGAACAGCGCGAGCGTCGCCAGCGTGGCGCGGACGTAGAAGACGATCATATCGTCGCTGGTCATTTCCCGGCCCCCGGCGAGCATCACGCTCACCGCTGCCGCAGCCGCCATCGGGCCGGCGCACAGGAGCAGACCCATCAGCGTCTTGGACAAAAGGATTCGCCACGGCGTGACCGGCAGGGCCAGCAGCGATTCCAATGTGCCCTCGGCGCGCTCGGCCGGAACCAGGCCGGTCGCGGATAACACCGGCAGGAGGAATCCCAGGGCGCAGACCCATTTCAACATCGCCTCATCGGCGATCATTCTCGCGTGCAGGCCGATGTACGCGGTCGCGGCGAGAACCACGCAGCCGAAGCCGAGCTTCCAACGCTGCTCACGCCACTCTTTCCAGATCAGATTTGGCATCGCGCACCTCCTTTCGCCGGCCGATGACGTACGCCTCGAAAATCTCATCGAGATTCAGGTCCAGTTCTTCGGGTGAGATTCCCGCCGCCGCCAGCGCTGGCCGGGCGGCGGTGATGTCTTCCACCACCGCCGTGCACTGGCGGCCGTTGCGGCTGATGTCCAGCAAACCCGGCAGCGCTGCGAGGATTCCAGCGGATTCCACCGGGGCGATCAATCGCTTCACCGCGGCCCGCAGGTCTTCCGTCGCCGCCTGGCGCACGATGCGGCCGTGATCGAGAATCACCACCGAATCCGCCACCGGCTCGATTTCGTACAGCAGGTGCGAACTGAAGAAGACGCTCACGCGCTGGTCCTGAAGATGCGTCACCAGATCGCGCAGAAATTCCTTGCGCATGATCGGATCCAGCCCCAGCGTCGGGTCGTCGAGAATCACCAGTTTCGGCCGATGGGCCAGCGCCAGCAGCAGCGCCACGCGCACGCCCTGGCCCTTGGAGAGATTCTTCACGCGGGTCTTGAGCGGCAGCTCGAAGCGGTCGCTCAGCTCTTTGGCCCATGCGGCGTCCCACGTCGGATAGAACGGGGCGACAAACGAAAGCAACTCCCCGACGCGCATCCAGCCGAACATCACCTGATCCTCGGCGACGTATCCCACGCGCCTGCGCACCTCCAGCGGATGCGTCTGCGGATCGAGGCCCAGCACGCGCACCTCACCGGCGTCGGGCCGCAGAAGGCCGAGCAACATGCGAATGGTCGTGCTCTTGCCGGCGCCGTTGCGGCCAAGAAACGCGAACGTCTGCCCGGCGGGCACGCTCAGGTCCAATCCCCGCAGCACGGCGTTTTTGCCGAACGCTTTTTGAACGCCTCGCAGTTCGATGACGGGCTTGTCACTCATGGCGTCTGCCCTTTCTTGCCGGTCGCCCGCTGTTTGCCGATGCGGGCGAAGGATTCGTCCAGCAGCTTGTGGACCTCGTCGGATGCGACATTCAAATCGGCGGCGCGATGCGCCAGGCGATCCATCTCGCCGATGAGCAACTCGCGCTGCGCCTTGGCGCGGGCTGGAGAAAGATTTTCGGCGACATAAGTGCCGTCGCCCTGGCGGCGTTCGAGGAGCCCTTCGGCCGTCAGCCGCTCGTAAACATGCAGAATGGTGTTGGGATTCACCGCCAGATCGCGGGCGAGCTGGCGAACGCTGGGGAGCCGGTCGCCGGCGGTCAGGGCGCCGCTGGCGCTGTGGCTGCGAATCTGATCGGCGATCTGCCGCGTGATGGGAATGCCGGAGGAGGATGAGATCCGAATAAACATAGATTCCGCAAATGACTATAGAACTATAACACTAGTCATTCGTCTTGTCAAGTGGTGGTCAACTATGATTCAGGGAGAGGTTGCGGCATGGTGCGAAGATGGTTTGCGGTGATGGGACTTAGCGCGCGAAAGCCCAGGGAACTAGTTCCTTGGGCTTTGTTGGCGGAAGTACGCACAAACCTGGCCGGGATCAGGCCATATGGCGGCCTCTGCTGTCTGCTCCTCCTGTGCCTGCTAGCCCCGGCGCGCGGGCAATGGCTGGCCGGCAATTGGCAATTCCGCCGGCAGTTGGACGTGAATTGGGACGCCAACCGTTCCGTCGGCGGTGAGTTGGCGACGGCCGACATCTACACCGCCGGTCACGTCACCGACGGCTCCGACGTGCGCGTGACGCTTCCCGATGGCCGCATCATTCCCAGCCACGTGCTCGGCGTTGGGCCGGGGGATCTGGTTCGGTTGGTCTTTGAACTCTCGCCGGGACAGACGCGATACGATGTTTATTTCGGCAACCCCAATCCGCCGCCGCCGCCGGTCGGAACGGAAGACGTCCGGTATGACTGCGGGCTGCTCATGGAGATGAAGGCGTGGTCGTTCAACAAGCCGCAGACTTCACAGGAGGAAATCGATCAATGGCAGGAGGGCGGCCCCATCGTCGGCAGGGCGATGATCGATCAGCCCTTTTACACCGAGGATCCGCTGGCCGATCAGGCCAGGCGCATGTTCAAGATCACCGGATCGATCTATTCGCTGGGTGAGGCGGATTATTTTTTTGCCGGCGCCGCATACGGCGAAGCGGCTCTGTGCGTGGATGGAGAGCCGGTCTTGTTTATTCCCGGAGCGCCCAAGGACACGCGCTATAACGTGACGCTTCATCTCACCCGCGGGCGGCACGACTTTGTCATCTATTACGTCCGAGTCATCGACAAGGGATTGCTTGCCCTGTCATGGCGTCCGCCCGGCCAGAACCGGCTGCTGCCGATTCCGCGAACGGCCTTCGGCGTTCTCTCCCACGCGATGGTGGAAGGTCTGGAGGAAAACGGCAAGCCGCTGGTCGCGGATTTTGACGCGGTGTTTGAAGGGGAGTGCCCGATCGGCGAACTCGATTATTCGTATCGATATCAATTCTCCGCCTTCGCACCCCCGACTGCCGCCGTGAACGCCGCAGGCGTGCGTTACGACTGGGATTTTGGCGACGGCATCACTGCGGGCGGGGCGATCGTGGAGCATGTCTATGCGATCAAGGGCGTTTATCCCGTCCGCCTGACCGTCCGCGCCGGCGATGAAACTGATACGCAGACAACACGATTTTTCGTCGACCGCCTGCGCGACGACAAGCCGCCGGTTGACACGCCGCTGCGGCAGGCACAGGTTTTGGCAACCTACGATCCGTCGCTGGTGCCCGAATCCTGGCTGGTGACGATGGCCGGGATCGAGCGCGACGCGCAGCTTCCCGACGCGGAAATGGCCGCCGCTGTCTGCATGACGCGGACGGAACACCACGCTGATCCCCAGTCATGCGTTGCCTTCCTGAAGGACTTTGTTCTGGATCTGGAGACGGTCGGCAAGGCGGACGAGGCGGTCAAACTGCTGGACAACGTGCCCGCTCATTCCGATCTCCAGCCGGTCGCGGCGGCGATGGAAGCGAACGTGCTCACCTGGTGGCTGGCCGATTTTCCGCGCGCGCTGACCGTTGCCCAGCGCGTCGCCGACGCGACTGCTCCGGCCGGAAAGGAAGCCTACGCGCAGGCTCTGGTCCTGTGCGGCCAGCCCGATCAGGCGAGGAAGATTTTCGAAGATCTGGAGGACACTCAGGAGAAGGCCGACGCTCATCTCTCCGCCATCAGCGGCGCCATGGCCCGCACGCTGGAGTCCCGCATCGACGAAAAAAACTGGCAGGACGGCGAAGACGAATGGCAGACCTGGCAGGATCGCTGCCCGGATGCTTTCATGGAGGGAAACAGTGTGCTGCTGCATACCGAACTGCTGGAGCAGCGTTTCGGAGCGTCGTCGTCGTCGGCCGGGGTCAGCGCAGCCGCGGTGGCGGCAAAGGTGGACGAAGCCTTCGCCAACGCCGTACAGGATTCGCCGTTCGCTCCGCAGATGCTCTATCGCGCCGCCCGGTTGCTGAGCAAGACCGATCCCGACAAGAGCCGGCAGTTGCACGACCTGCTCAAGACGCGATACCCGGAGGATCCACTCGGCCAGCAATGAGCGGCGGATAAGAGCATAGGGAACTTGTTCTCTGGGCTATCCGTCGGCGTTTCGGGAGCGTTGAGGTCCGCCAAAAACTTGACATGTCCATTCCGCACTCCAGATAATCCGTATGAGGTTTAAATGCCGGTTCCGGTAGAGCGCATTGCTGAGGCGGGCGATTACGCCGAGCAGGTGGCCCGTGCGGCGCGGATGCTCAACGACGGCAAGGTCGTCGTTCTTCCGACCGAGACGGTCTACGGCGCGGCGGCGCTGCTGGAACACCACGAAGGGCGCGAGCGGCTCAAGGCTATGCGGCGCGGCATGGCTCCATCGCGGGCAGGCGAATCGGCACCGCCGCTGGTGCCGCATCTGGCTTCCGCCGCGCAGGCCGAGCGGTTTCTCGGCTCCGGCGGCGAACTTCAGCAGCGTATGATGCGCAAGCTCTGGCCGGGGCCTGTCGCCCTGCAGTTCGATGTCGAGGCGCCGCGCCGCCGTGAAGTGGCCGCGGGACTGGGGGTCGCCGAGAGCGATCTCTACCGCGGCGCGGAGATTACGCTCCGCTGCTCGGAGCATCCGGTATTCGCCGACGTGGCGGCCGCGGCGAAGCTTCCGCTGGCGGCGGCATTGGTCGGAGAGCCGGGGCATTTCGACGCCGCTCGCCTGTCGGCGGACCTCGACGGCAAAGTCGATCTGCTGCTGGACGCTGGGTCGCCTCGGTTCAGCAAGGCTTCGACAATTGTAAAAGTCGATCGCGACGGCTACCACGTTGTGCGTCCGGGGGTTTATGATGAGAGAACGATACGGCGGCTGACGATGACGACGATACTGTTCGTCTGCAGTGGAAACACCTGCCGCTCGCCGATGGCCGAGGCGATCGCCCGCATGGTGTTGTCGCAGCGCCTGGGCGTTGATCCGGCGGCCCTTGAGAACCGCGGGTTTGAAGTGCTGTCGGCCGGCAGCATGGCCATGCCGGGCGCCAAGGCGACGCCGCAGGCCGTGGAGGCGCTCAAGGCGATGGGCGCCGATCTGTCGCGCCATCGTTCGCGGCAGTTGACGGCGGAGCTGATCAACCAGGCGGATGTGATCTACACGATGGGCAGAAACCACAGCCGGGCAGTCGCGGCGATGGTCTCGTCGGCGGAAAAGAAGGTGCAGCCTTTGAACGGTGAAATCGACATTGACGACCCCATTGGCGGCGACATTGAGCTTTATAATGCCCTTGCGGCGCAGCTTCGCGGCCTGATCGACGCGCGGCTGCGGGAAAAGGTTCTGCCCTGACGCAAGTCGGAGGCGGGACGTGACGAATAATGATTGAAGTATTGTGGCGCACCACAAAAGGCCGCCGGGTTACAATCGCGGCCTGGAGAGATCGGACATGAAGATAGCCGTTGCGTGTGATCATCGAGGCTACGACGCCAAGCGAAAGCTGCTGCCTGTGCTGCGCCAGATGAATCATGAGCTTGTGGACTTCGGATGCGAGGGGACGGCCAGCGTGGACTACCCCGACTACGCCATCCCCGCGGCCATGGCGGTCGGCTGCGGAGCGTGCGACCTGGGCATCCTGCTCGACGGCAGCGGGATCGGCATGTCGGTGGCCGCCAACAAGGTCCGCGGCGTGCGGGCCGCGCTCGTGCACGACGAAGTGACGGCCGTCCGCGCCCGCGAGCACAATCACTGCAACATCCTCTGCTTGGGAACCGACCTGCTCAGCGAGGATCAAATCAAGCACGTCGTGGCGATCTTTCTCACCACGCCGATCGGCGACGGACGCCACGTGCGCCGCATTGAAAAACTGACGCAGTTCGAGAACAAGGACCAACCGCTTCCCCGGTAGTGGCCTGGCATTGCAAGGAGGCAAGCCATGCAGATTTCGATGTGTTTCAAGTCAAAAGATTTAACCACGGAGACAAAAGATTTAACCGCAGAGGACACAGAGGGCCACAGAGGAATTCAGGAGAAAACAAGTGAATTGAATCCAGGATTCTTATCTTTTTCTCTCTCTGTGATCTCTGTGTCCTCTGTGGTTAGAATGCTTTTTTTCCCTCTTCTGATAGCGATCGCTGTTTCATTGGTTGGCTGCTCGACTTCGCCTCCGTCGGGGGCCGACCGCGAAGCGCTGGCCGACGACACCGCGGCTGCGCTGAAGCAGATGTACGCTCAGGACAACACGCTCGCGCCGTTCCTGCAAAATGCCGCGGGTTACGCGGTTTTTCCGTCGGTCGGCAAAGGAGCCATCGGCGTCGGCGGCGCGTATGGCCGCGGCCAGGTTTACCAGCGCGGCCAGTTCATCGGCTACGCCGACATCTCGCAGGCGACCATCGGCATTCAAATCGGCGGGCAGAGTTACGGCGAGGTGCTGGCCTTTGAGGACGCTCCTTCGCTGTCGGCTTTTGAATCCGGCCAGTTCGAGTTCGCCGCCACTGGATCTGTGGTGCTGATCAAAGCCGGCGCCGGCGGATCGGCCCGGTACGAGGATGGAGTGTCGGTCTTCGTCTACCCCGTCGGCGGACTGATGCTCGAAGGCGCGATCGGGGCGCAGAGCTTTACCTATCAGCCGAAATAATCGCGTGCTCAATCCCCGACGCCGGTGACGGTGAACGTGAAATCCGGCACGTCGGTGTCAGTGGTCGGGATGGTGACCGTGGCCGTCCGGGTTCCGGTTGCCGTGGGCTTGAACTGGACCGTGAATTGGCCGCTGGAGTTGAGCTGGGTAATAATGAAATCGGCGGCGTCGGGTCCGGAAAGAAACGGTTCCGCGGTCAGGGAGAGATCAAACGAACTATCGTTGGTATTGAGTTGGAATGTCGATACGGAACTGTCGGACCCGACCTTGACGGTTCCGAAGCTCGTGCCAGCGCTGGTTGACGGGGTTTCGTTGGGCGTCACCGGCACCGAGCCGTTTGTCACGCTCAATCGCGGCATGTCCACGCCCAGCATTTCCACGGTGAAGATCAGCGTCGCGTTGGCGGGGATCGTCGTCCCGGAACCTGCGGTGCCGTAACCGAGCGCCGAGGGAATGAGCAGCACACGCGTCTCGCCCACTTTCATGCCGGGGATGCCTTCTTCCCAGCCCTGAATGACGTTGTTTTCGCCGATCCCGAACTCAAACGGCGTGCGGCCGGGGTTCAGGGAGCTGTCGAAGAGCGTTCCATTGGTCAGATAGCCGGAGTAATTCACTTCGACCAGTTGCCCTGATTGGGCGACGGCTCCGGTTCCAGCGGTGACGATGCCGTATTGGAGGCCGCCGGACAAGCTGACGGGCGTGGGCAGCGCGCCGCCGAGCGTGCCGGTCACACTACTGCCGGTGTGTTTGGCGTCCCCAGAATAGGTCGCGGTGATGTTGCTGAAGGCGACGAGGTCGGAGATGGAGGCGACGCCCGAAGTGTTGACCGCCGCTGAGCCGAGTGTGGTCCCGCCGCAAGTGAAGGTGACGGTTCCTGTAATTGTTGGCGAGCCGGCGACGGTTGCCGTGAGCGTGACGACCTGACCCACGGATGCGTTCGTCGTCGAGAAGCTCAGCGAAGTCGTCGTGGCGGAACTGGAGACTGTTTCTGACAGGGCGGTGGATGTGCTGCCCGCATAGCCGGTGGTTCCGCTGTACACGGCCGTGACGCTATGCGAGCCGCCGGCCAGCGTGCTGGTCGTATAAGCCGCCTGATGCGTCGTGGTGTTGACGGCAACTCCCGAGGCCAGCGTCGTCGTGCCGTCCTTGAATGTCACGGTCCCACCTGGCGACCCGAGGGGAGCGTTGACGGTTGCGGTAAATGTCTCCGATTGGCCGGCCGACGGGTTCGTCACTGACGCTGTCAGCGTGGTGGTGGTCACATCGGCGCTTACGTTTTCGCTGGTTGCGGCGGAGGTGCTGGTCGCGTAGCCCGATGCTCCGCCGTAGACGGCGGTGATGCTGTTGAGGCCGACGTTCAGCGCCGTTGTGGGGAAAATCGCCTGGTGCGCGGTGTTGACGGGAGCCGTGCCGAGTGTCGTTGTGCCGTCCAAAAACGTGACCGTCCCGCTCGGCGAGCCGAAGGTGGAAGTGACCGTCGCGGTCAATGTGACCGGCTGATCGAACGACGCAGAAGTCGGCGACGTTGTCAGCGTTGTCGTAGTTGGATCGGCGTTGACCGTCGGGTCCACCGCGGGGGATGTGCTGGTCGTGAAATCAGTGCTTCCGTCATAAACAGCCGTGATGCTGTCGGCGCCGAGGGGCAGCGCGGCCGTGGCCAGCGAGGCGGTGTGCGTGATTGAATTGACGACACCGGTACCGAGCGTCGTGGTTCCGTTGTTCAGGAATGTGACGGTGCCGGTCGGCGACGCGAATGGGGAGGTGACCGTCGCGGTGAAGGTGACCGTCTGTCCAAACATCGGCGAGGCTGGCGTCTCAGCCAGCGTGGTGGTCGTGGGGTCGGGATTGATCGTTTCGGTCGCCGTGGACACCACCCCGGTCGAGAAGTCGGTCGCCCCGCTGTACGACGCTGTGATGTTGTGCGCGCCGACGGCAAGCGTGCTGGTCACGAAGGTTGCCGTGTGCGTGGTGGCATTGATGGTGCCCATGCCGAGCAGCTTCGTGCCGTCGTCGAAGGTGACGGTTCCGGTGGGCGAAGCGTAGGCGCCGGTCACGACCGCGGCGAGCGTGACCGCCTGGGCGAAGTCGGCGGGGTTCGGCGCCGGCGTCAGAGTAGTGGTAGCGGGGTCGGCAACCACGGATTCCTTCACAGCCGCCGACGTGCTGGTGGCGAACTTGCTGGTGACTCCTTCGTACACCGCGGTGAAGCTGTGCGCGCCGACCGCCAGTGTGGACGTGGTGAAAGTTGCTTCCTGCGTGCTGGCGTTGACAGTGCCTGTGCCGAGGAGTGTCGTTCCATCCTCGAACATGACGCTGCCGGTGGGCGAGCCGAGCGGGGAGGTGACGGTCGCGGTCAGCGTGATCGGCTGCCCAAAGTCCGCCGAGGTTGCAGCCGGGTTCACCGCCGCCGTCAGCGTGGTGATCGTTGGATCGAGCGTGATGGTTTCACTCAGGGCCGGGGAGGTGCCGGCCGCGAAAGCGCCGGTGTCGCCGCCAAAAACCGCCGTGATGGCGTTCACGCCGAAAGGCAGCGTGGATGTCGTGAATGTCGCCGTGTTGCCGCTGATGGTGCCCGTCCCAAGGACAGTTGTCCCATCCTTGAACGTGACGGTGCCGCTGGGCGAAGCGAGCGACGACGTGTAAGTAGGCGTGACCGTTGCGGTGAACGTGACTGCCTGGCCCAACTCCGCCGGGTTTAGCGACGAAGTCACGCTGGTGACTGTTGGATCGAGCGTTATGGTTTCGCTGACGACCGTCGATGTGCTGGTTGCATACTGATCGAGCGCTCCGCCATACACCGCCTGGATGCTGTTCGGGCCAACGCTCATCACGCTCGTCGGGAGAATCGCCTTGTGCGTGGTGGTGTTGACGGCGGCGGCGCCGAGCGTCGCTGTGCCATCCAGGAATGTGACCGTGCCGGTCGGCGAACCGATGGTGGAGGTGACCGTCGCGGTCAGCGTGACCGGCTGTCCGAACGAAGCCGAAGTCGGTGACGTCACCAGCGTGGTGATCGTCGGATCGAGATTGACAGTCTCGCTCAGCGGGACCGACGTGCTGGTCGTGAAGTCGGCTGCGCCGTCATAGACAGCCGTGATGCTGTTGGGGCCAAAGGCGAGTGCGCCTGTCGCCAAAGTGGCCACATGTGTGCTGGCATTGACGGCCACAATGCCGAGTGTCGTGGTTCCATTGTTCAGGAATGTGACCGTGCCGGTCGGCGATGCGAAGGGCGAGGTGACCGTCGCCGTGAACGTGACGGTTTGCCCAAGAATAGGCGAGGCCGGCGATGCCGTCAGCGTCGTGGTCGTCGGGTCGGGATTGATCGTTTCGGTCGCCGTGGACACAGCCCCGGCCGAGAAGTCAGTGGCCCCGCTGTACGACGCCGTGATGTTGTGCGAGCCGACGGCAAGGGTGCTGGTCACGAAGGTTGCCGTGTGCGTGGTGGCATTGATGGTGCCCATGCCGAGCAGCTTCGT
>Ga0182024_10014478_pt1 | contig 15243 bp, 7 predicted proteins | sample P32metaG_FD_120480 | JGI IMG/M metagenome (GOLD analysis project Ga0182024, IMG submission 120480) | Permafrost microbial communities from Stordalen Mire, Sweden - P3-2 metaG (Illumina Assembly) | ecosystem: Environmental > Terrestrial > Soil > Wetlands > Permafrost | place: Sweden: Stordalen... | reverse complement strand
GCCGGCTCGGCCTGCTCGCCCGCCGCCAGGACAAGCTCGAGGCCCTGGCTCAGGAGATCCGCGCCGCCGGGGGCACCGCCGCCATCGCCCCCGCCGACGTTGCCAACCGGCAGGAGACCGTGGCCGCCATCCATGGCCTGCGCCGCGAACTTGGCCCCGTCGATCTGCTCATCGCCAACGCCGGCATCGGCCTGCCCACGCCGCTGGAGCCCTTGAACATCGACCAGGTCGAACTGATGTTCAAGGTCAACACCCTGGGCGTCATCTACGCCATCGAAGCGGTGCTGCCGGAGATGCTGGAACGCAGCCAGGGCCATCTCGCGGCCGTGTCCAGCCTGGCGTCCTACAAGGGCTTGCCGGGCGAGTCGGGCTACTGCGCCAGCAAGGCGGCGGTCAACGTCTACATGGAGGGCCTGCGGATTCAGCTACGCAAGCGGGGCATCGCGGTGACGACGATCTGCCCCGGCTTCATCAAGACGCCGATGACCGACGTCAACGAGTTTCGCATGCCGTTTCTCATGGACGCCGACCGGGCCGCTCGTCTTATTGTCCGCGCCCTGGGCAAGAAACGCAAGGTTTTCAACTTCCCGCTCCGCACCACGCTGCTGATGAAATTGACACGCTGGCTGCCGGACTGGGTGGTGGCCCGCAGCATGAAAGGCTACACCGGCGACCGGCCGGCCCCGTCGAAGTAGGTCAGGATTCCGATCCTGACGTGGCATACGTGGGTCAGGATTCCGATCCTGACGTACCGGAAATCAACGTCAGGATCGGAATCCTGACCCACATACTTGGGTGCCACCTGATCGATTGAGCCATAAAATTGAATCAGCGACCGGTGAGCGGGGGGCTAACGCCTAGCGCTCCGATCACTTGCCTTTCATACCAGGAACACCGATGACCGACCCCCTTGATGATTTCAAGCAGCGCAAAACGAAGATCCGCGAGCAGGCGCACGCCAACCGCAATCAGCAGGAAAACAAGGACGAGCTGAGCCGGCAAATCTGCGCCGCGTTCATGGCCTTGCCCGAGTACCAGGCCGCCGAAACGGTCATGTTCTACGTCGATGTGCGCAGCGAGGTGCGCACCCGGCATTCCTTGCCCGACGCCCTCAAGAGCGGCAAGCGCATCGTGGTGCCCTATTGCGTCAACAACGAACTGGAGCTGTTCCTGCTCAGCAACATGGATGAGCTGGCCATCGGCATGTACAAGATCCTCGAGCCGCGTGCCGAACTGCGCAGTCTGCCGGCAAAGAAAATCACGGCCACGGATCTCGATCTGGTCATGGTGCCGGGCGTCGCCTTCGATCGTGCGGGGGCGCGCATGGGCCATGGGTTTGGCTATTACGACAAACTGCTGGAGCACGCTCGCGGCGATGCCCCGCTCGTGGCCCTGGCGTTCGAGTGCCAGCTTTTTCCGGAGATTCCGACGCAGGCCCACGACATTTTCATGGACAAGATCATCACGGAAAAAATGATTTACCAGTGTAGTCCTCACGCTCCGCGTGAGGAAAGGGCGTAGCCCTCAATAACCCGCAAGTTATCGGATTAGGAATTCTGTCACCGGAATGCCGAACCTCAGAGCCGCCGGTTCGTTCATGTTTCCTGGGCAACGCCATGGTTTGCAAGGGCTGCGCCCTATCCTCACGCGGAGCGTGAGGACTACACTGTGCAGCGTGAGGACTACATTCGAGACCATCATGATCGCCGAAGTAGAAGACACCTACGCCGAGGCCTTCCGCAGCATTTACGCCGAGGTGCTGATCACCGCCCGCGATCGCGTCTGGCTGGACCACGCCGTCCAGGCCGCAACCGGCAACGCCTCCAGCACGATCCTGTGCGATTGCGAAGCGGGCCTCGATCGCTTTATCGGCCCCGGCGGCGACACCGATGAGCCGACGCCCGATGCCCGGCCGGGTGCCGTGGTCCAGTTTCATGTGCCCCGCTTTCGCAAGGATCGCGTTGAGGCTCTGGAGCGCTCGCTGCTCATGCGCATCAGCCAGAATGTGCTCACCTGTGCGACGACGGCGTGCTTCAATCTGCTCGATACGGACCCTTTTTACAAACTGGGCCGCAAACTGGCGTTCTTCGGCGACGGCCACCAGTTTCGCGCAATTCGCTTTGCTCGCAAGGTATGGGTGGTGCCGATCCTGGGCGGCGAGTTCGTCATCGATCGGCGCTTCGGCTTTCGCGATGGGCTGATGGGCGGCAATCTCTGGTTCATGGGCCGCGACGTGGATGCCGCGGTGCGGGCGGCCGAGCGGGGCGTGGCGGCGGTGGCGAAGACTCCGGGCGTGATCATGCCGTTCCCCGGCGGCATCGCAGCCAGCGGGTCCAAGGCGGGCAGCCGCTACAAGTTCATGATTGCCAGCACGTATGAAAATTTCTGCCCCACGCTGCGCGAGAAGCTGGGGGCCGAGTCGAAGGTGCCGCCCGGCGTCGGCTCGGTCATGGAGATCATCATCAATGGCCACGACCTGGACGTCATATCCAGGGCGACGCAGGCCGCCATCGCCGCATCGGTGGACACACCGGGTCTGGTCAAAATCTCGGCGGGCAATTACGGCGGCCGATTGGGCAAGAGCTTCATCTATCTGAAGCAGAAGTAGGGTGGGTCGAGCAACGCGAGACCCACTGTGCCGTGCAAGGACTACCCATGGAAATCCTCGATGAACTGGCCGTACATGCTCGCGACGCCGATGAGAAGTCCGTCTGGCCCACATCCAGCTGGCAGCTCCTCAATCAACTCGGCGGCCTGCGCTGGAAGGTCCCCAAGAAGTACGGCGGTGACGAGCTCAGCGGCGCCGAGCTGCTGGCCCGCTATGAAAGCCTGGCCGGGGCGTGCATGACGACGTGCTTCATTCTCACCCAGCGCGACAGCGCCTGCGGTCGCTTGCACGCCGCCGGCAAGGAACATCTGTCGGACCGGCTCTTTCCCGCGCTGGTGCGCGGCGACGCCATGATTACCGTTGGCCTGGCCCAGCTCACCACATCCCGGCAGCATGGCAAGCCGGCCGTCCTCGCTCGCATGGAGGGCGATCATGTCATCATTGGCGGCGTGATTCCGTGGGTCACCGGTTCGCCGCGGGCCGAGCACATTCTCACGGGGGCGGCGCTGGAAAACGGCGATCAAGTCGTGGTGGTGCTGCCGACCGATGTGCCGGGCGTTACCGTGGGAACGCCGATCGAACTGGCGGCGCTGCAGGGTTCGCTGACGGCTGAGGTTCGCTGCGATCAGGTTCGTTTGCCGCTCGATTGGCTGCTGGCGGGCCCCGCGAAGCTGGTGGTGATCGGCGAACGCGGCGGGCCCGGCGGACTGGAAACGTCGTGCCTGGCGCTGGGGCTGGCCCGCAGCGCCATCGGCTACCTGTTCGCCGAGATGCAGCAGCGGCCGCAACTGGAGCCGCACGCCCGGCGCTTGGAGAACGCGCGAGCCAGCTTGCACATCGAGCTGATGCAACTGGCGGCGGACAAGACGGGCATGGTGACCGCGGTGCAGGCGGTGCGCGCTCGGGCCAATGCCCTGGTCTTGCACGCGACGCAGGCGGCCCTGGCGGCGAGCAAGGGGACGGGCTTCGTGCGCTCGCATCCGGTTCAGCGCTGGGCCCGGCAAGCGCTGTTCTTCCTCGTCTGGTCGAGCCCCTGGCCGGTGACGGACGCCACCATGTCGCAGCTCTCGTCGCCAACGGAGCAGCAGGCACAGGTCCAGCCAGCGTCCGCCAAGCACGATTGACAAGCGCCGCTCGAGCGAGTTAACTAAAGCAAGTCGTGGCCTTGGATTTTATCCTCAACGTTCGGCCCCTTTGCAGGTGCACCATGCGCTACTCCATTGCCGCGGTCTTTTTGACGCTTTTGCCGACCGCGAACGGTTATGCCGACGGCCCGGTGTTGCTGGAGCAAGTGGTCTCTCGGCAAGACCCCGCCCTGAATGTGGCCCAGGCGCGTTTGGCGGTCGGCCTGGACGGCAACATCTACCTCGGCAGTCCGCACGGCAGCGGCGGGTACGTGCTGCGCGTCTCCGCCGATGGGCAATCGCGCACCGGCGGCAAGGTCGGCTATTCGCTCACGGCCCTGGCAGTGAACAGGGACGGCATCGTGGCCACGTCCGAAGCTCACTTCGCCCACCGCACCGCCTTCTGGGGCAAGGACTTTGCCGATCTCGGACATGTGCCCGATTTCCTGGTCAACGATACGGTGCAGTGGAACGCGCCCTCCGACGTTTGCGCCGGCGAATCGGGCAGCTTCTACGCCATCGACCAGCATCGCCTGCGCATCCTCAAGGTGACGCCGCCGGACAAGCTGGCCGCGGCCATTTCGCTGGAGCAGCTTGGCGTGCAATCGAAGGGGGCCACGGTCGGGCTGCGCGTCGATGAGAAGAAGCAGCGTTTCCTCATCGCCTGGCCCGGCGGCACCGTGTGGGCCGTCGGCTTCGACGGCAAGCCGCTCTGGAACATCAAGGTCCATGTGGCCGGGGAGCCTCCCGGCGGTTTCGACCTGAGCCCCGAGGGCAAACTCTACGTCGTCTCGGGCGGTCAGGAGACGGTGCGCATCTGGGACGCCGACGGCAAACCGGCGGGTGAGGTGAAGCTGCAGACTTCCGAAGTCTCCAAGACTTCGGAAGTCTTACCCGCGCGACGTCGCCCGTCCATCCACGATCTGCGCGTCCTGGGCGGCGAGCTGATCGTGCGCCGGGCGGACCCGACCATTTTGTTCGAGGTTCATGATCGAGCCACCGGCAAGTGGGTGCGATCGGTGCGGGCGGATGTGGACATCGTCACCGCCCGTTATCCGTCGGCCGTGTGGACTGCTGGGCAACCGATTCCGTTCGAGATCGCGTTTGACGCCGGTCCCCGGCCGACCAAGCCAACCTTCCGCGTATTCCTGCGCCCGCTTGGCACGCCGGAGTTCGGCGAGGTTCCCGTGAAAGAGGGGAAAATAACGCCGCCGGCCGAGTCCCGTGGGCTCTTCCAGTTGCGCGTGACTCCGGACATTCGCGGTCGAGTCAGCGATTATGTGCTGGATGGTTTCATCGAAATCCGCTCTCCCGGCACGGCTGGATCCGTGTCCATTTTTACGCCGCTGAACCGGTTCTATTACCGCGTCGGCGAAGAGATTCGATTCTCGATCCTGGCGCGCACACCGCTCAAGAGTAAGCCTCTGGCCGAGGTCACCTTGCGGATAAGCAACGCGCAAGGAGTCCTGTTCGAAAAAAAGGTGCCTCTGACCGATGGAAAAAAGGACGTTACCTTCGATGCAAAACGAGCTGGGGAGCTATCGATCGACGCGATTGCTCCTGGCTTCACCGTCGCTCCGCAATTTGTCTATGTCGGCTCAGGATCGTCGAACCGAACCGGCTTCCATGTAGTGCAGCATGGCGATTATTCGCTGGGCTTTCCCGCCGGCCCGCGACCACACGGCCAATTGCCGCGGCTCATCGACTTGCCCGAAACCGTGGACGATCATCTCCTCCGCTCGCACAAACTCGGCCTCAACCTGTTCGTCGATCGCCTCGGCAACCTTGGCAACGGCGTCACGGAAATAGCCCGCGCCGAAGCACTCATCGAGCGGCTCAAGGCCGATCCGATTGCCGTTGCCCCGGAAAAGGCCATGTTCGAAGGCGCAGTGCGGCGCACGGTGGCGGGCTATGGCGCCTACGGCATCGAGGAGCAAGCGATCCTCCTGAACATGGACGCGGGCCTGCCGATCGGCACGCTCTGGGACAATCGCAAACCCGAGCGGATGGACGCCGATTTGAAACAGGCGACCGAAGCCCTCAAGCCGTACCCCGCCTTTCGCGGCTGGAGCTGGGCGGCGAACTGGTGGCTGGAGAAACACAACGCCCAGGCGGCGCAGAATCCCGCGGAGGCCGCCGACTTCACCGCCGCCCTGAAAAAGGCGAAAGACACGGGCGCCTGGTCGCCGGTTCTCGACACGGTTTCCGACCGCACCTTCGGCCATGCCGTCGCCACCGAGAAGCGTTTCCGGGCCATTGTCAACGGCATCGTGCCCGGCAAGATCAGCACCATGACCGGTCCCTACCGGGCGATCCAGACGCATCCGCCGACCATCTTCGCAAATGCCGACGAGGTCGATTTGCACTACCAGGGCGAACAGATTCAGCCGCCGCAGATCACGCCGCATCACGTCGATTTCTACAAACGGCCCGGCAAACGGGCGTGGGGCCATCCCGAGCTGTGGAACGACGACGGCACCGGCGGCATGATCTTGCCGACGCTTTTGCAAATGGTGATGCGCGGTGCGGACGGCGTCGGTCAATCCGGGCCGGTCGGGCCCTGGGGCGGCCACGATCCCAATCGCAGCGATCCACGCTGCGGCGCCGCCGGCATCACCTCGGTTTATCGGGCGATCTACGAGCTATTGCGCCGGACCGGCCCGTGGCTCAAGGATCTCGAAAACGCGGACAAGGTTGCCATCGTCGTCTCGACGCGCATGCAGCGCATCGAAACCTGGGACGGCAAGATCGGCAGCGCCTATTTCGACGCGCTCTTCGAAGCTTTTAACGCCTGCCTTTACGCCCATCGCCCGGCGTCGTTCGTTTTTGTCGAGGACCTCAAACCCGATTCGCTGCGGCGCTTCAAGGCAATCCTGGTCGTGGGCCAACGGGTCGATCTGGATCCGCCGCTGGCCACGGCCCTGGCGAAAGCGCAGCAAGATGGCGTCAAGATCTTCCACGACGGCGGTTGCCGGCCAGAATTGGTCAAGGACTTCACCCCGCTCGGCGTGACTTTCGACCGCGTGCAGGCCGACCCGAGCGCCTGGCAAGACGACGCTGCCTATCAGCGCTTTCCCAGATACTTCAAGGATCATGCGGCCAATTTGCGGAAGGTGCTGGGGCCGATCGTGCCGCCGGTGGCTGAGTGCGACAATCCCGAAATCATGCTGACGGAGCGCAGATCGGGCAAAACCCGTTACATCTGGGCCGTGAACAACACCATGCTCGGCTGGGATCCGGGCCTGGCCTGGCGAACCACGCTGCTCATGAGCCAGCGCGTTCCCGTCGTCGAAAAACTGAAGCTGGACTTGCCGAGCGGTTACGAGGTTTTCGATACCTTTGCCGGCAAGTTTCTTGAGCCGGAGAACGGCGTGGTGACGTGTGATCTGCGGACCATGCCGGCCCGACTCTTCGAGATATTTCCCCACCGGAAACGCGAAATGCGGTCATCGGAGGACCTGTTCGGTCCGCACGTGCGTGACATCGCCCTGTCAAGCGACGGTAAGACCGCCATGCTCGACACGTTCAACTGGGACCACAACCTGTACGGCATCGACCTTGCCACCGGCGCGACGAAGTGGCGCGGCAAGGTCGGCCACGCATTCGCCTTCGAGCCGACGGCGAACTCCCAGGGTTTCGCGGTCCAGGGTTTCGACGTGCTCTCGGCGGAAGGCTATCACCTGTACGCGCTCGACGGACAGGGCAAGGTGGACAGGCGCTTCGCCCTGTTCGGCTTGCCAAAGCGGGCGACGGGTTGGGCGTCGGCGGCCGAGATTCAGGAGCCGGGCATCAACTCGTTTGCCGTTTCCCCCGATGGCCGCTGGATCGCGTCGGCGGGCGATCTGGGCCTGGTCGTGTGGGACCGGGCCGGCAACGAACTCTGGGCCGACTCCTGGTGGCCAACGACCCGCAAGCGCGTTCGCCTCCTCGCTCTGGATGATCAGACGCTGGTCACGCTCGACGGCACCAAGGCGACGGCACGAATTCCGGAAAACGGCCGGCAACTCTGGTCGCTCACGCTGGCCGATAACGGTGCACTCCGCGGCGGGACGGTGTCGCACGACCGCAAGACATTGGTAATTCACGCGGACACGTTGGGCGGCCGTTTGTTCGTCATCCGCGGCGGCAAGCTCGTGAACACCATCGCCACCGCCGCCGATGAAGTCGCGGTCTCGGCCGACGGTTCGTTCATCGCCGTCGCCTCGCAGCGTCAAGTGAAGGCCATCGACCCTATGGGCGGCCTGCTCTGGACCTACACCGGAGACGACACCTTGCGCCATCCGCGCATCGCGCCCAACGGCGAACGCATCGCCGTCGGCAGCGAACTGGGGACGCTGACAATCCTGGGCCGAGCGGGATCGGTCCTCCGCGAACTCGACATGCAATCGCTTCCCGTGCCGACCTGGCTGCCCAACACGGATCTGCTGGTCGCGACGTGGATGGGCCAGGTCACGCGCTTCGATTGGAACATGACCCCGAACTGGAAGGTCCGATTGTCGCCAACGCAGCAGTGGCAAGGAGCCGGCGGCGAATGGCGGCAGCCGGCCAGGGACGCCACCACAACGGTTCGCAAAACCGGCTGGGGAAACGCAACGGCCACGCCCTTGCCGCTCACGCCCAACTTGCTCGCCCAGTCGAAGGCGATCATCGGCGCCGTACACTCGCCCAGGACGCATGGCGATCCTCGCCCCTGGCAAAACAAGATCGAGCTGCTCACCGACGGTAAACCTGACGCCCCGCCCAGTCCCTGGCTCGAATGGACCGACATTGGCTACATCGACAGTGGCTGGCACGGCAAGCTGTCCCTGGAAATCGATACCTTCCGCACGCAGCTGCGCGTCACCGCCGTCACCTTCGTCGAGGACCCAGCCCATCCGGAATCCTGGCTGCGCGACATGCGGCTCGAGTGGTGGGACGCGGGCAAGGAAGTGTGGCGGCCGGGACCGTATCTGCTGTCCGACACGGCCATCCATTCGCACGTGCTGCCCAAGCCGATCGAGGCGGCGAAATTTCGTTTCGTCTCGAGCGGCGGCGGCACCTGGCCGGTCGGCAATATCCGCCTCGGCGAACTGGTCTTCCACGGCGAGGTGCTGGGCTCGTCGCACCCCGACGCCGTCGCCAAAAAGCCGGTTGCCGTGCTGTTCGACGAAAACGAGGCGGACCTGCGCTGCCTGAAACATCCGAGCGGGCTCTTCGAGTTCCGCTACTCCGGCGCCTTCTCGGGCGGCAAGTGCCTGGAGCTGAAGAAAGAGGGCTCGTGCGGCCCGGACTGGCGGCCGCCCTATGGTCACGCGATCCCCAACTGGGACTTCGAAATCGCGGAAAAACCGGAGCCGGGCCAGTATCGTTATCTGCGCTTCGCCTGGAAAGCGACGTCGGCAAACACGACCGGCATGAGCCTGCTGCTGGGCCGAGCGTGGCCCGGCGGCGGCGTCGCGGTTTCGGTCGGCGACGTCAAGTGGACCGAAGGCGTGATCGCCGAACGTCGCGACTCCGGCAAACCGCCGACCGAGTGGCGCGAGGAGACGATCGATCTCTGGGAGGCGACCAAGGGCAAGCCGCCGCGCATCCAGGCTTTGAGCCTGCGCTGCACCGGCGGCGGCGCCTTGTTCGATCGAATCATCCTCACGCGCGAACCGGCGAGCCGAGCCCCGTAAGGGCAACGCCGTGAACGATATTTGTTCGGAACATTCGGGGTTCGGCCCCCTCTCCCCCGGTACTCCGGGGGAGAGGGTTGGGGTGAGGGGGTTAGCATCCCGCGCGAAATCAGGGCGTTTGTGCAAGGTCGATGATACGGGGGCCTTTGGAATAAGAGTCGTATTGTGCGCGGGATACTAACCCCCCTCACCCCGACCCTCTCCCCCGGAGTACCGGGGGAGAGGGGGAAATGCAGGATTCCGGCATTAAGCCTGCCAAAAAATCGTTCACGGAGTTGCCGAAAGGGGCCGGGTGATACTGGCTCACTCACCCGGCCCCTTACGGGGCTCGGCTCGCCGAGCGTTCCACTGGCGGATAATCTCGGGCACCTGAACCACCGATTCAACGATATGCGAATGCGGCCGCGACAGCAACTGCTCGCGGCTAAAGGCGCCGCTGGTGACGCCGATGTTGAGCGCGCATCCGGCCTGGACGCCTTCTTCGAGGTCGGCCCAGGTGTCGCCGATCTTGGCCACGCTAAGCGCATCGCGAACATTCAGCCGGCTCATCAGCAAGCGAATCATGTCAGGATGAGGCCGGCCATGCGGCACCTCGTCGCTGCAAACGCAGCCGTCGATCACATCCGGCACACGCCAGCCCAGCCGCTCCAGCAGCACATCGGTAATCGCCCGGTTGAAGCCGGTGTTCAGTGCGATCTTGACGCCCATTTTGCGCAGGGCGGCGAACACGGCGGCAGCGCCCGGCACTTCGCGAATGTCCGGGGAGGTTGCATAGTATGTGCGCATGCGTTTGACGAAATCGGCGTGGATGGCGTCGATCGCGGCCGGAGCCGGCTCCCGGCCCGCCTCGATCAGCAGGATGCGAATCGCTTCCGGCTTCGGCAGTCCCATGACCAGGTTCACCCGCGCCGGATCGGATGCGACGTCCGCCGCCGCCAGGGCCGCGCGAAACGAATCGTTGACCGCGTTGCCGTCGTGGACGGTCGTGCCGGCCATGTCGAAAACCGCCAGTTCAATCATGGATCTTCTCCCGGGTGTTCTTTTGCCGCAATTCGCTCAGCGTCTGCGCCGCTTCGGTCCAACCCGGCTGAAGCCGCAACGCTTCTTCCAGATGGCTGATGGCCTCCGCGAGTTTTCCGCGGCCCGTGAAAATCTTGGCCATGTCGCCGTGAACGATCGGCAGATTGGCGTTGATGCCCAGGGCCGTTCTGAAATGGTCCAGGGCTTCGTCGTCACGGCCCGATGCGGCCAAGGCCTTGCCCAGTTTGGCGTGAGCATCGGCAACGTTGGGGTCGATTTTCAGGCCTTCGGTGAGCTGTTCGATCACCTTCGGAGTGTCTCTCTGCTCATGATAGATGCGCGCCAGGTGAAAGTGCGCCTTGGCGTTTTTGGGGTCCAGACGCAAGGAGCTGTTGTGGGCCGCGATGGCGTCGTCGAGTTGGCCCGTCGCAGCCAGGACGAGCCCGAGATTGTCGTAGATCTTCGCGTCGAAGGGGTCGATTTTCAAGGCCCGGTTGAAGGACGCGATGGCCTCGGGGAATTTGCCCATATCGACGCAGATGCCTCCTTTCAGGTTGTCCGAGCCCGCCTGTTCGGGATCGACGCGGAGAGCGTCGGCACAAAAGGCCAGCGCCTGCTCGAACTTCCGCTTGTTCCTGAGAACCAGGGCCATGCGGTAGTAGCCGTTGGCATTCTGGGGAGCGAGCTTCATGACTTTTTGCAAATGCGGCATCGTTTCATCGAAGAGGCCGCGCTGCAGCAGCAGCTCCGTGAGGTCCCAGTGCAGGTAGAAATCCCCATCGTCGCGCTCGAGGGCCCGCTCAAAGGCCGTGATCGCTTCTTGATAGCCGCCCGCACCGAGGCGCTTCTGCAGCTTTTTCAGCTGGCGACTGAGCCGTTGGTTTCGCTCGGCGCAGTCGAGCTGGTCGGTGAAGGGCGGCTGCTGGGCGATGTCGGAGATAATGCCGATGGCCTTGTGCCGTTTCCAGTCGCCAAAAGCCAGGCGCTCCATGCAGACCGAGCTGGAAGCGGGCACGGCGTGGGAGCCGCGCTTGCCGATCGACTCGGGCAGGATGCGGGCGACCTGCTCGAAGACGGTTTGGGCCAGCAGGTAGTTGCCCGCGAAGTTCATGTGGACGTGTTCAAAAAAGAGGTCCTCGCCGGGCGAGCCGCCGATGCTGGCCCTGGCGAAAGCGTCCTGGGCATCGGTCAGGTAAATGCTCTCGGCTTCGCGGCCGGCGGCAACGGTGCGGATCGCCTCGTTGATGCGCGAATCCGCGCGGAAGCGGAGCGCGTCCAGGTCCTGCGCCCGGACAAAGTGCCGATGGGCCTCGTCCGGCTTGCCGACGGCGGCCAGACAACGCCCGAGCCGAAAGTGCAGGTCGGCAACCGTGTCGTCGATGGCCGCGGCTCGCCGAAAGGCTTCACAGGCCGCGGCATCGTTGCTCGCCGATTCGAGCCGCACGCCCTCGTCGTAAAGCTTCTTCCAGGCCTCGGCTTGTTCGGGGACGAGGTCGGGGGACGCCAGCGAGGCGAAGGGAGCGGAATCCTTGAGGTTGGTGGCCACGGTGGCGACGACAACCTTGGCCCCGGCGCCCGTGCCCGCCTCGCAAATGTCGCGCAGGTTGCGGGCGAAGTTGGCATACACCGCTTCCATGCGCGGATCGTCGGCCCGCACCTGGCTTTTGGCGAACATTTTCATGCCGTCCCAGTCGCGCGGCGTCTCCGGCGAGCTGGCGAAGCGCTGCATCAGGTTGGCGATGAGCTGGCCCAGCCGCAGCGACTTGACGTGGACGCTGGCCCGAATGAGGCTCAGCCGCGGCGAAAATGGGCCCAGCACGCCGGCGGTTCCGTAAGGGCCGACCACTTCGTTGTTGCCCATGTAGACGACGAACAGATCGGGTTGGTGCCGGGCACAATCACGCGCGATCGGCAGAATGACGTGCGAGTTGATGGCCACCATCGACGTGTTGATCACCTCGAAATGCGTGTCGGGATAGCCTTCCTCGAGCATGACCTTGAGGATTCGGGCAAAGTTGACAGAGGAATCGGGATAGCCCATGGCAGCCGACTCGCCCAGGATGAAAATGCGATAGGTGCCGGGCGATTTTTGGGCGGGGAAGGTGCAAACCTCGGGCGTGCGTGCCAGGCCCTTCGGAAAGAAATGCCGGCCGAAGTAGCGATTTTCGACGTAGGCCGGACGACCGTCGATTTCGTGGCCAAGGAAGAAGCTCGCGGGGTAGCCATAGTTGCCAAGGCGCAGAATCAATTCGACGACGCCCAGGAAAACGGTGGGAACAATGGTCATCGTCAGCAGCCGGTACAGCCATTTACGTCGGCCCTTGGGATGGGCTTGTTTCAGGCTTTCTTGGTTGTTCGCTTTTGCCATGTGTTTCCGCCAAGCCTCAATCGCTGGATTCGTGGGGCAGGTTGCCAACCTGCCTGGCGAACGGCAGGTTGGCAACCTGCCCCACGAATTCGGTGAACCGGCATTCCTGAATAGAAGACAGCGGCGAAAAAAGCGAAAGGCCCCTGGATCGCGGGGCCTTTCGCCGACTGTCGTTGGGGAGATTACTGCGGATTTCGCCGGATCAATCGCTGCGATTGGCGCCCCAGTTATTCCAGTACTGGTCGCCGGCGCCGGCCGTCAGCGTGGCGTTGAGCGCCACGGTGGTGACCGTATCGCAGTGCCCGTCCACGTAGGCGATGTTCATGAGGCCGGTGGGCCCGCCGCCGTTGCCGCCCTGGCTAACCGGAGTTGGCGGCAGCGCGGGATGTCGAGCCTGGATGTTGACGTAGCTCACGCCGAAGGGCGAGGTGGCACTGTAGGTCCAGGGGTTGAGGGCAGTGTTGTCGGGTCCGCTGTTCATGACGTTTCCCAGGAACTCGCAGAACAGGACTGTACCGCTGGTGTTGCTGACCCGCCGAGTGCGACTGACGTAGTCGTTGATCGCATAGTCGGTGGTCAGAGAGGCGGCGTTGCCTACGGTGGGGAGGCCGTAGAAGTTCACATGGGACAGGCCCATGTACCCCTGGTCACCCCAGTTGGCGCAACCGGCGCCGTTACCGGCTCCCTGAGTACTACCAGTTTCGGCGCAGGCTCCTCCGTTGTTGTAGGACAAGATGGTGACGCAGTTACATCCAGGCCCAAAGGAGGTCAAGTTGACAACGTGAGGAGTGCTGTAGGCGCCGCCTCCGCTGGCTGCTGGAAATACATTGGCCACTCCTCCCGCGAGCGTCGGGTTGGACGGCGACGAACCATTCAAAGCGACACCTGAGTTCATGGCGGGGCATCCATTGGTCGCGGAAATCAGGACATTCTGCATGCCGCGTCCGGGGTAGGGGCAGCAGTTTTCATTGTAGTTCCACACCACCATCGAAGTGAATTCAAAGGCAGACGTGAAGCTAAATTGTACCCAACTACCATAAAGGGACGTACCGTTATTGTTGTTGTTGTCTCCCTGGCCGGTGAGCCACATGACCGGGGCGGTGTCGGGAGCTTGGTTGTTGTAGGTCATGCCGACCCCGGTGCCGGTGGGATCCGTACCGGACATCCAGCCGCCGGCGCCCACCAAGGAGTTGTTCGTGAGTCCCGACCCATTTCGGCCGCCCCAGTTGCTCGACACGCTCACGTTGATCCCGGCCGTGATCTGGGAGCCGATCACGTTCGCGGCGTTGTGAGTCACCGTCGGGCAGATCGTGGTGTTGGCGTTGTTCTCGAAATACGCGGTGAGCGAACATGAAACGTTGGATCCAATAACATTCCAGTTGCCCGGCGAACTGAAGGTGGTCGCGTTCGCCGTCCTCCAGTTGTTGTAAGCCAGGGCGAGCTGTTTCATGTTGTTGATGCACTGCGTGCGTGCCGCCGCATCGCGCACCTTTTGCACGGCGGGCACCAGCAAGGCGATCAAGATGGCGATAATCGCGATGACCACCAGCAATTCGATCAGCGTAAAGGCACGGCGCCCACGCAGGATCCGACCATTTTTCCACAACATCGATTCTCCCCTTTCAAAAAAAGATAGATTTCCAAAAACGATTCAACGGGTTTTCTCACGGTTTCTTGGCGGCATCAGAGCCATATTGCTGTTTCAGTCGGTCAAGCACCTCGGCGCGGGTCGCCTCCGGGTCGTTAGCCTTAAACTCGTCTCGTTTTTCGAAAGGCATATTCACGACCCTGGCCAGGCCTTTGAAAGCGATGTCGCGCACCGCGGGATCTTTGTTCGCCATGCCGGCGAGAAAAAGCTCCGCGCTGCCCGCATCGTTTCGTTGGGTCAAGCCGCTCAAAACGAGCTTCAAAACTTCCGGGTCGGAAGTGTCCCTGGCGACGCGGCGCATTTGCTCCAGCGCATCGGGGCCTTGCAATTGTGCAGCAAGCTCGGCGGCCGCCTTGGCCCGGTCGTCTCTAGACGCGGCCGACAAGGCGCGATTGGCCAGGCCCGCGGGCGAAACCGGAGCGCCCATCCAGCTAATCATCTGGTAAACGCCCAGGGTGACAAGCAGAACGCCCAGAATCACCCAGTACTTGAAGGGCACCACGGGCGCGTCTTCATCGTCAGCCTGCTTCGGCTTGGCCTTGGCGGGGGCGGCTTTCTCCTGGACCCCATTGCGGCCCGCTGCAGCCGGCGCGGCTTTCGCGGGAGCTGCCTTGGCCGGGGCGACCTTGGCCTGGGCGCCGGCCACCGTGGTCTTCGCCAGCACTTCGTCGAGATCCTCGGAGTCGGTGGATTCCAGGCCCTCGTCGCCGCCCATGACCTGGCTCATCAGCTGTTCGACCAGCTGCTCGTTGACGGCCCCCGTGTCCGCTTCAACCATGGCGCCGCAGTGCTTGAGCAGTCGCTGCTGCTTTTCTTCG
>Ga0182024_10014477_pt1 | contig 15244 bp, 17 predicted proteins | sample P32metaG_FD_120480 | JGI IMG/M metagenome (GOLD analysis project Ga0182024, IMG submission 120480) | Permafrost microbial communities from Stordalen Mire, Sweden - P3-2 metaG (Illumina Assembly) | ecosystem: Environmental > Terrestrial > Soil > Wetlands > Permafrost | place: Sweden: Stordalen... | reverse complement strand
GAGTCTCGGCGACCAGATCAAGGCGCCCATCGCGCCGCCAGCGCTTGATGTAGAGGCGCGCCGCGATGCGTTTGACCCAGGCCTGGAAGGTTCCCTCACCGCGAAATTCGCCGATTTGTTCGAAGGCCGCCAGGAAGGCGTCCTGGGCCAGATCGTCGGCCAGGGTCGGATCGGCGCCCATCCTCCGCAGCAGGCCGCGCACTCCCGAGCCGTGTCGGCGCACCAGTTCGCCGAAAGCGCCGCGCCCCCCGGTCGCCGCCAGGGCGACGAGTTCCAGATCGTGAGCCGAGGCGCGCGCCGCCGCAGTATCCGCCATGGCCCTGCTTCCCCTCCGCGGGGCTCCACTCTAGGCCTCGGGCCTAGGCCTTGGAAGCGTTGCGGCGGGTGGCCCAAAGCACGAGATAGGCGATGCCGATCAGGCCAGGAATGGCGCCGATGCCGGCCGTGCAGGCGCCGGAAATATAGGCCGCCATCTCATCCACGCTCATCAGTCCGTACCAGACGCCGTAGCCCAGTCCGCAAAAGCCCAATCCCACGGCGATCAGCACCAGGGCCCGGCGCAGGTCGCGCTCGGGCGTCGAGGCGACGCGGGGAGCGACATTGCTCTGCAAGGCGGCGATCAGCTCGGGCGGGATCGGCTGGCCCTTCTCATAGGCGAGGCGCAGCGTCTCGTGCATCCGCCCCCGATCGCGATATCGCAGGTACATCGGAACAATGATGATCGCGGCGACGAAGGCCCAGAAAAAGATTCCCATCACCAACCCCGTCATGTCGTGGAACCACATTGTCGTCTCCAATTCCGCTCGTCTCTGGGCGGCAGTGCGCCGCGCCATTCGTAGGTATTGAGGCGTAAGGATGCGCGTATGGATGCGTTCTGTTCAGTGAATTCGCGGTAAGGCAAGCGCACCTTAGCTTAGCCGTTCAATATCCCCCGGCCCGCAAACCGTAACATCGAGGTCGGTAATCACACCATTGGTCAGCGAATAGACCCAGCCGTGGACGCAGATCGGCTGGCCGCGGGCCCAGGCGTCCTGCACGAAGACGTCGGAGGCGACGTTCCTGACCTGGCGGATGACGTTGAGCTCGCACAGGCGGTCGAGCCGGGCGCGGGGACCATCCAGGGCTTCGAGTTCATGGCGGTGGTCATGATGGACCTCGCGGATCGGGTGCAGCCAGTGATCTACCAGGCCGCGGCGTTGGCCATCGACGGCGGCGGCAACCCCTCCGCAGCCGTAGTGCCCCACCACCAGGATGTGTTTGACACGCAGGACATCGACGGCGAACTGCAGCACCGACAGATAGTTGGCGTCCTGCGGCGGCGCGAGATTGGCGATGTTGCGATGGACGAAGAGTTCGCCTGGATCCAGATCGACGATCTCATTGGCCGGCACCCGGCTGTCGGAGCAGCCGATCCACAGATATTGCGGCGCCTGCTGGCCCTCCAGACGCTTGAAGAACCCCGGGTCGGCGGCGACCTTGCGCCTGGCCCACGCCTTGTTGTTGGTCTTGAGCTCATCAAGCATGCCGACCGCATACGATCGAAAGGCGCGGTGTGGCAAGCAATCGGCGGGGGGCCTGGGAGCTGAGGTCGCGCGGACGTGGCGCCCGACCGCCGCACCCTGTTCTCTGTCGGCTACAGCTTGCAGGCAGTTCTGTCGCGGATGGAAGCGCGCGGCCTGGTGGATGCGACGGGCAAGCCAAGGCGATGGGCTATCGCGGGTGCCGAGGTCTCGCCAAAGCGGTGGAGCGTGGGCTAGATTGCTGCAAGAGGGAGACGCCATGTTCAGCATGTTTCATACGGCGCCGAAGCATCGAGAGCCCAAAGCCAAGGGGAAGTCGAGTCCGGCCAAGCCTGGGCGCAAGCCATCGGGCAAAGGAGGATGATTGCGAGCGCAATCGCCGCCGTAGCATTGGCTGCGGCCCCAGGGGGCCAGCAAGGCGTTCTGCTTCTCTGTGTTGGCTACAACAAGGCGCTCGCCGAAACGATCCAGCACACCGTTGTCATTAGAGAGACCAGAGCCTCAATCGATGGGCGCCGATTCACAAAGCGAGAGATCACCGCTGCGTATTTGCTTCGGGGCCCGGTGACGGTCGGTAACGGTGACCGCGGCGCCACAGAAGAGTTCCACATCAACCGCGTGGACGGCTCCTATATGATTTTGGACGCCCGTCACATCGATCCGCGCACGCGCCGCATGGACGAAACGGGGATGGCAGAGGGAGCGCTCGAATGGTCACGCTCAGAAGACCCTGGGTGCACTATCGCGACGCAGAAATTCTAGCTATTTTGGGGTGACGGGCGGGGTTGCAGCCCCGCCGCAGTCGCATCATGAGCGCCCCACAGCGCCTAGACCCAATCTAGGCGACAAAGGTGCTTGTCACAATGGCCGACCCTCTCAGCGTCCGTCTCAGGTGGGCTCTTGTCAGCCTCATCGAACCTCAGATTCAGGCGCTCATAACCAATCGAATCTTGGCCTATCACAGACGCCTCGTGGCCGACGGCCTCATTTCTGACGGTTCAATGGTGGGCGGAACATTTCGACCAGATCGGCCACTGTCGCCGCCCGCTCCGCCGCGCCCGGCTCCAGTCGAAGATGGGCCACGATCGTCCTTGGAAGAGTGTTCTCAAAAAGTGAGCCGAAGCTTGCCGTCATTGCCTGATAAAGGTTCGCCCCTTCACCAAAATAAAGCGGTTTTGGCACGAACGCGGCAAAGGTGAACACGCCGGCGTGCCATGGAAGCGCTTTTGGGTTGGCCAGATCAACCAGCAGGAACTCATATGTGCGGCCACTTGCGCCTTGATACGTAAAGGCAATGCCCATCGTTTTCTCCTAGGTCTGTCTGGCGACGCCTAGGATAGGCGGGGAAGGGCTGGGCGTCATGCCCTGCCCGACCTTGCTCAGGCCGCCTTGTGGCGCTGCCAATAGCCCGAGAAGTCCACCGAGGGCTTGCGGGCCATCGCGAGTTGCGCGACGCGCGTCACTTGCTCGCCGTTGGCGACGCGGCGGCTATCCTCGTGCACGAGCCGGACTGACCTTGAGGGCGGCGACCAGCGCGTGCTTGCTCATGTTACGCACCTGAGCATTGGCCGCGCGCGAGGATCATACTCTAATGTTATGCGAACGGCCTTGGTGTCCTTCGCGCGAGCCTCAAGCGTGAACCGTTGGACGGTGCAGAGAATGTCTTTCGACCCCGAGTTGGGGTCTAGGTAACTCACCCCAAATAATTCGATCTTCTCCGGTGCGTCAGGATGCAACTCGTCCATTTCTAAAATCATCACGGGCTTCCGATAGGAGTCAGAGTGACCTTTCTGAGCGACCGCGATAATTATTTGAGTAAACCAGCTCTCTAAGGCTCTGATAGACACGTTTTCTAGTGTCCGCTGTCCCGAGTTTCGGATGAAAATATAATATCTCTCGCCTGTATCGCCGTACAGGGCGCCGGTCTTTTTGACGCATTTTTTATCTGAAGGATCAAAGGTAATTTCTATTGGTGAAGGCGCGTCAGGTTCCCCGTTCTCCGGGCGTGACTTGGGACGCCCAAAGATCGTGTCCAACCATACTCCGACTGCGAGCCCAATCAGGATTCCAGCCGTCCAATGAAACCAAGCCGCCCCCACTAGATCGCCCATCAGGACGACCGCCTGGGCTACTTTCTCTGACGGGTGTTTGTACCAGCCCCGTTCGTCCGCAAGGGCAACGAAGAATTGGCCGACGACTGGCAACACTGTGATGGCCGCCAGGACGCTGAACGCAATCCTAATGTGGGTCCATTTGATCCGCATTTTCCGATCATGGATGGAATCACGGCGCCGGGCGAATCCTTGCATGACGCCCAGCCAAGGTAGCAATCGACGGGCGCGACGCTTAGGGGCGTCATGGCGCTTCCACCGCCTGCGCCATGATACCGGGGATTACCGCGAATTATCTTGGCCGCCGGCGCTGGAGGCGACACAAGGGCGCGTGGGCGCGTCGGGGGCGACGAAACGAGCGTTCGTGGAGTTTTGATAAGTGTTCACCCTGCTCGCCGCCCTGGCGTTCACCGCCCCCAGCCTGCCCGCTCCGCCGCCGATACGGCGTGACGCCCAGATCACCTTTGTCGACCGAACCGGCGCCCTCTTGGGCGTGCGGGGCGGCCGCTATGGCGCGCCGGCCGACATCGCCAGATTGCCGCCCTTCGTGCCGGCCGCCTTCATCGCCATCGAGGATCGCCGCTTCTATTCCCACGCCGGTTTCGATCCCCTGGGCATGGCGCGGGCCATCGTCAGCGACCTGGGCCAGGGACGCGTGGCGCAGGGCGGTTCGACCATCACCCAGCAGCTGGCGCGCAACCTCTTCCTCACTTCCGATCGCACCATGGAGCGCAAGGGCGAGGAGCTGCTGCTCGCCGCCGAACTCGAGCAGACCTACTCCAAGCGCCAGATCCTCGGCCTCTATCTTAGCCGCATCTATTTCGGTTCGGGGTCCTATGGCATCGAGGCCGCCGCCCACCGCTATTTCAACAAGCCCGCCGCCGGCCTCACCCTGATGGAGGCGGCGATCCTGGCGGCCATTCCCAAGTCCCCCACGGCTTACGACCCGGCCGAACAGCCGGAGCGCTCGCGCCAGCGCGCCGGCCTGGTGCTGGACGCCATGGTCGATACCGCCGCGATCACCGCCGCCGAGCGGGCCCGGGCGCAGGCTCATTGGCCCAGGGTGTGGCGAGAGGCGCCCGACGCGCCGGCTCAGTATTTCGTCGATTGGCTGGCCGCTCACACCCGCGAACTGGCCGGGACGCCGAAGCAGGATCTGGTGGTCGAGACGACGCTGGATCTGGCCGCCGAGACCGCCGCCGCCGACGCGGCCCGCGCCACGGTCGAGCGCCACGCGAAACAGGGTGTCGCCCAGGCCGCCCTGGTGGCTCTGGATGGCGCCGGGCGCATCCGGGCGATGATCGGCGGCGTCGACTATGCGACCAGCCCCTTCGACCGGGCGGCGGACGCGCATCGCCAGGCCGGGTCGGCGTGGAAGCCCTTCGTCTATCTGGCCGCCATGGAGGCCGGCCGCACCCCCGACACGGTGGTCGTCGACGAGCCCCTGACCATCGGCAACTGGTCGCCGCAGAACTATGAAGGAAACTACCTTGGCCCGATCACCCTGGAACAGGCCCTGGCCCATTCGGTGAACACCGTGGCCGCGCGCCTGGCCAATGAGGTGGGCACGACGGCGGTGGCCGGGGCGGCGCGGCGGGCGGGGATCGCCTCGCCGATCAATACCGATCCGGCCATGGCGCTGGGAACGACGCTGGTCACCCCACTGGAAATGGCGCGGGCCTATGACGCCTTCGCCAATGGCGGCGACCGCGTCGACGCCTGGGGCATCGAGCGCATCCGCGCGCCCGGCGGAGTGGTGATTTATCGGCACGGGCCGCCGTCGGTCTCGCCGGCCATCGCCAATCCGCCGCTGGGCGAAATGGACCGCATGCTGCGCACGGTGATCGCCTCGGGCACCGGCGTGCGCGCGGCGATTGCCGGCTACGATCTGGCCGGCAAGACCGGCACCACCAGCGACTACAAGGACGCCTGGTTCTGCGGCTTCACCGGCGGCCTGACCACGGTGGTGTGGCTGGGCCGAGACGACGCGGCGCCCATGCGCGGGATCACCGGCGGCAGCGCCCCGGCGGAGCTTTGGCGCGGTTTCATGAGCGTGGCGTTGAGACGCTTCCCGGTGGGACCGATCCCGCCCGGACCTCCCGCGCCCGCGCCGGTTCAAGCTCCCGTCGAGGCGCCCGCGCCGCCGCCGACCGCGACGCCAGAGCCCGCGCCCGCACCTGTCACCCCCGAGCCCGCGCCGGGGGGTTAGCGAAGGCATCTAGCCTGCTTTCCCCGCGAAGGCGGGGACCCAGGCTTTTTTCGTCCGAGTGAGCGTGCGCGGAACTTAAGCGAAGAGTCCTTGCGCTGGGTCCCCGCCTTCGCGGGGAAAACGTAAAATGGCTCAATTCGCCAGCGCCTCGGCCACCCGCTCCAGGCCGGTGCGCGTCAGGGCCGGATCACCGCCCAGGCCCACGCGGATATGCTCGGGCCGACCGAAGAAGCGGCCGGGAACGACGGTGGTCTCGAAGCGGGCCTTGAGCAACTCGAGGAAGGCGTCCCCGTCGCCGACCCTCAGGCGTGGAAAAACGGTCGTGCCTTGATCGAAGACCACCTGGTCGAGGCCGGGGTGCTCGCCGAGGAATTCGCGATAGGCCGCGCGGTTCTCATCGAGCGTGGCGTTGGCGCGGGCGCGCAGGGGCCCCAGCCGGTCGAAGGCGATCACGCTCAGGCGTTCGGCGATGTGCGGCGGCTTCACCGCGAAGAGATCGTTCAGTCGCCACATGCGTTGGGCTGCCTCGGCGGGCGCGAGAATCCACCCGCAGCGCAGGCCGCTCAAGCCGTAGGCCTTGGTCAGGCTGCTGGTGACGACGATGTTGGCGTCCGGGCGAAAGGCGGTGCGCGCCCGACCGTCCCGGAACATCAGCTCGAGATAGACCTCGTCGATCAGCACCTTGGCGCCGACCTTGGCGGCCGCAAGAGCGATGGCCTGGATGGTCGCCTCGTCGGCCAGGGCGCTGGAGGGATTGTGCAGATTGGTGAGCACGACCAGGCGGGTGTTAGGGGTCAGGCGCGCGGCGACCTCGTCCGGATCGAGCCGCCACGCCGCCTCGGGGCGACGCTGGAAGACGCGCACCTTGGCCTGGAGATAACCCAGGGTGGAGAGGAGGAGCTCATAGGTCGGCTCCTCCACCAGCACCTCGTCGCCCGGCGCGACGAGGGCCGCCAGGGCCAGATGGTTGGCGAAAGAGGTTCCAGCGGCGGTGACCACGCAGGCGGTCGGAACGGCGAAACGCGCCGCGATCGCCTCGACGAGCGGCGGCCAGCCGTAGGCGTTGGCGCCGTGCAGCTCCAGGTCGGCCAGGGAAATGCCGAGGTCGCCCAGGGCGCGGTCGGCGACGCCGCTGGAGGCCAGATTGTACTTCGCCGCCGTCTCCAGCTTGGCGAAGGCCATGTAGTCCGAATGCATGTGGCGAGCGGCGGTCATGCCGGAGCCGACGGGCGGGGCGCGGCTTGGCGGCGCCAATAAAGATAGGGCGGCACGCCGGCCAGCAGGATGGCGTAGCCGATCAGGCTGTTCACCGGATAGGCCCAGAAGGAGGACGCCACGACGAGGACGCAGGCGAGGATGAAGGCGCCGGTGCTCCACGGATGCCAGGGGGCGCGAAAGCCCTCCGCGCCGGTCCTTGAGCCGGCCGCGCGTTCACGGCGGCGAAACACGAAGAGGCATGAAGCGCTGAGGCCAAAGAACAGGAAGTTCATGGCGATGACGTAGCTGAGGATCTGTTCGTAGCTTCCCGACAGCGCCAGGACAGCCGTCCATGCCGCCTGCAACAGGATGGCGATGACCGGGACGCGGCTGGCCTGGGCGACGTCGCCGACCTGGCGGAAGAACAGGCCATCGCGGGCCATGGCGAAATAGACCCTGGGCCCGGTCAGCATGGATTGGCTCAGAAAGGCGATGGCTGACAGGGCGATGGCGGCGGCGGCGAGCCTGGCGCCGGGGCCGCCCACCGCGCGTTGCAGGACGTCGGAGGTCGGGGTGAGGGTCGCGCCAAGGGCGCCCACGCCCAGGCCGCGCAGCATGGCGATGTTGACCAGAAGATAGAGGGCGATGACGGCGATCACCCCGGCCACCAGGGCGCGGGCGAGATTGCGCCGCGAATCCTTCATCTCCCCGGCCACATAGTTGGCCGTCTGCCAGCCGCCGTAGCTGAACACCACGGGGATCATCGCCGCGCCGAAGGATTTGACGAGATCGGGCTTTGGCGAACCGTCCAGCGTCGCGCGCGGCGCGGGGCCAAGGTGAGGGGCCAGCAACAGCCCGGCGACGACCACCGCGGCGATGACCACGATCTTCAGCGCGCCCAGGGTGGTCTGCACGCCGTTGCCCGACTTGACGCCCAGGCAGTTGATCGCCGCCAGTCCCGCCAGCACGCCGACCACCACGGCGGCCTGCGAAATCCCGCCGCCGGCGAGGACGTCGAGGTTCTTGGCGAATACGATGGCCACCGCGGCCATGCCGCCGGCCTGCACCACCAGGAGCGTCGTCCAGCCGAACAGGAAGCCGGCCAGCGGGCCATAGGCGGCGCGCAGATAGGCGTACTCCCCGCCGGTGGCGGGCATGCGCGCGGCGAGCTCGGCATAGACGAAGGCGCCCAGCAGGGCGATGACGCCGCCCAGCGTCCACGCCGCCAGAACCAGGCTCGGCGAATGCAGGCCGCGGGCCACCACCGCCGGGTTGACGAAGATGCCCACCCCGACGATGCCGCCCATCACCAGCATGACCGCGCTGGGAAATCCGATCGCGACCCGCAGACCCTCGGCGGTGGTATCCGGCCTTGGCATCGGTCGGCTTTAGCACGGGGCGCGGTGAGTGATAGGGCACCGTTCCGGGAACTCGAGCGACGTTGTCCGCACGGTTGCTAGATTGTCTCCTGTAGGTTACATATGCTCGTGATCGAAATTCGTCAGACCGACACATTCGCCGATTGGCTCAGGGAACTTCGGGATCGAAGGGCGGCGGCCCGCATCGCCGAACGCCTCCGCCGACTTGCATTGGGTTCCGCCGGCGACGTCAGACCCATCGGTCACGGTCTGTCGGAACTTCGGGTCGATTATGGCCCCGGCTACCGGGTCTATTATGTCCAGCGGGGAGCGGTCTTGTTCGTCATCCTTTGCGGCGGCGACAAGACAACCCAGCGCCAGGACATCACGCGCGCTCAGGCGCTGGCCAAGGAGATTTGACAATGGCGCTGCGAACTCGACCGTTCGACCCCGCTGAAGTTCTCGACTGCCCCGAAGCGGTGGCCGAATACCTGGTGGCGGCGTTCGAGAGCAGCGATCACGCGGTGATCGCCGACGCGCTCGGCATAGCGGCCAAGGCGCGCGGGATGTCCCAGTTGGCGCGGGATACGGGTCTGGCGCGCCCGGCGCTCTATCGCGCGCTCAGCCCGGATGGTCACCCAGAGTTCGAAACCGTCCTGAAAGTGCTGCGCGCGCTGGGTGTGACGCTGAAGCCCGCGGTCGTCGGTGAATTGAGCAAGGTGTCACCTTAATTCCGCGGCCAGTTCGATCGCCCGCGATCAAGGCTTCCGTGGCGTGGGTACATACGTTATGACTTGGGGGCCTAGCCGCCGATGAAGGCCTGACTGATGATCCAACTGAAAATCAACGCCGTCGGCAATTCGCTTGGCGTCGTCCTGCCCAAGGAAGCGCTCCTCAAGCTCAACGCCGGCAAGGGCGACGCCCTGTATCTCACCGAACTGCCGGGCGGCGAGTTCAAATTGAGCGCGCTCAACGAGGCGACCGCCGAGGAAATCCGCCTGGGCGAGGCCTTCATGGATCGCTATCGCGACACCTTCCGCGCCCTGGCCAAGTGAGCGCGCAGGCGCCGCCGCGCTGGATCACCAAACCTGGGATCATCGCCCTGCACGACCGCAGCCTCGCCCTGCATGGCGGCAAGCGGGGCCTGCGCGACGAAGGTTTGCTGGATTCAGCGCTCGCCCGACCGAGGAATCGCCACGACTATGAAGGAGCGGTCGGCATCGTCGATCTAGCCGCGACCTACGCCCTGGCGATTTGCGCCAACCACCCGTTCATCGACGGAAACAAGCGCTCGGCCTTTCTAGCCGCTGGCCTGTTTCTCGAGACCAACGGGCTGCGCCTGACGGCCAATCCCGCCGACGCCGCGCTGACCATGTTCAAGCTCGCCGCCGGAGAGATGGACGTCGAGGCGATGGCTGGGTGGATTGGGGCGAACGTTGAGGAATGCTGATCAAGCGAGAGGGTTCGGCAGCCGTCTTGAATCGCTCGGCGGCTCTCTCTGCCCCCTCTGGGGGAAACCTACCTCGCGCGCTTTCTTGCGCGAGACGAAGGGGGCGGCGACCGGCCGCCGAAGAGCCCCCTACCCCGCCTTCGGCGGTACTTCCCCCAGAGGGGGCAGAGAGCGTTCGAATTGAGCCTTGGTCATTTGGCGTCTCCATCGGCGGCGGCGCGCATGGCGGCCAGATCGAGTTTTTTCATGCTCATCATGGCCTGCGTGGCGCGGGCGGCGCGGGCCGGATCGGGATCGGAGAGCAGCGCGCCCAGCCCCCGAGGCACGACCTGCCAGGAGACCCCGAAGCGGTCCTTCAGCCAGCCGCAGCGGCTCTCCTCTCCGCCGTCGGCGGTCAAGGCGGCCCACAGCCGGTCGACTTCGCCGGCGTCGGCGGCGTCGATGGACAGGGAGACCGCTTCGCTGAAGGCAAATTGCGGGCCGCCGTTGAGGGCCTGGAAGCGCTGGCCGGACAGGCGGAATTCCACCATCAGGGCGGTTCCGGCGGGAAATGGCGCGCCTGGGCCATAGCGCGACACGGCGCCGATCGCCGAGTCGGCAAACAGCGAGACGTAGAATTTCGCCGCCTCCTCGGCCTGGCCGTTGAACCACAGGCATGGTGCGATCTTGGACATGGTCGCCGTCTCCCTTCAGCTCACTCACATTTTGGGCGCGGATGTCCCGTCGGACCAGTGTGTCACCGGCACCATGATCACGCTCAAAGCTTCCGGCGAATCCTGGAACTGTGGGTTCAGCATCGGCGGCGCGCCGGGCAGATCGGCGCCCCATGTTGAACCTCTCGCCCGCGGAAAATAGAACATGAGGTGCGGCACCCAGTTATGCGCCCCGTCGTTCAGATATTGCTGCTTGGACATCATGTAGGTCATCGCGCCCGATTCCAGAGGCGGCAAGGCATGACGTGTGATGGCGGCCTTGATCGCGGCGATCATCTGGGGCTTCGAACGCCCCGCCAGAACCAACTGCGTGCGCTTTATGGTGTACGGCAGGATCGAGCGCACGGCGGGGGGGTTATAGCAAAGCGGCCCGCGCATATGCGGATTCCAAAATTGCGGGAAGTCGTATTGCGACATCCATCCGCGCTCGACCGCGCAAACAAATCCGTTGCTGCCCTTGACCGCGGTTTCGTAGCCGTGGCGCGTCAGCACCAGGACCGTCGCCTTATCGGCGATGGAGGGCGGCGCGGCGCTCTTGGCCAGGGCGATTTCGGCGGCGGGAGCCATCATGTATTGATCCGGCGGCGCCATTGCTGGGTAACTTGCCGCGTGCGCGACGGATGCGCAGAACAAAGCCGCACAGACAACGGAAGCGTATCTCATCTCATTGACCTTTCTTGGCTTGTGAATTCCTTGAGCCCCGGGACACTCAGGCCTTCCTCGGGCCGAGCAGGCCAAACAACGCCCCCTGCGGGTCGCGCGCCTGGATCATCCACTCGCCCGTGGGCACCTCATGGGGACCGGTGGTCACCTCGCCGCCGGCCGCCTCGACGCGGCTCTTGGCGGCGTCGATGTCATCGACATTGACGTAGGAGAGCCACATCGGCCGATCAAAGCCCGGGCTGGGCATCATGCCGCCGATGGGCTCCGCGCCGCCGGCCGAGAACGTCCGATAGGTTCCCATCGGCCCCATATCGAAGGTCCCAACCTGTTCCCAGCCGAACCGCGCGCGGTAGAAATCCCACGCCGAGGCGCCGTCTTTGGCGTGCAACTCGTTCCAGCCGCGGTGACCCAGGCGGCCGGGCGCGAAGACGGTGCTTTGGCCTTCCCCGATCGGCTTCATCACATAGAAGGCGGCGCCTTGCGGATCGGTGACCATGGCGATGCGCCCGACGCCCGGAATGTCCGTGGCCATTTGCGAGGCGCCGCCGGCCGCCTTGATGGCGGCGACGCTTTCATCGACATCGGCGACATCGACGTAAGGCAGCCAGGCCGGCTGCATGCCCCCCGCCTTGGCCTCGGCGTCGATGGCCAGCAGGCCGCCGACGCCCTCGCCGGCGCTCTGCCACATACGATAATCCATGCCGGGCTGGCCGCTGGGTTGCGCGGTCCAGCCGACCACCGCGCCGTAGAATTTGGCGGGGGCGTCGACGTCGCCGGTCATCAGTTCATACCAGATGAAGTGGCTGGGCTTGCTGGACATGGCGGCCTTCCTTTCAGGTCGGGGAGGGTTGAAAGAGCAGGATGAAATAGCGCTTGAGATGGGCGACGCTTTCCAGCGCCACGGCCGGACCGCCCCGCGCCTTGGCCAGGATGAAGGCGCCCTGCAGCACCGCCTGGGTGTGCAGGGCCAGCGAGGCGGCGGTGAAGCCCGTCACCCCGTATTGCGCCATGGCCGCGGCGATGTCGGCCTCGAGTGTGCGCGCGTGGTCGCAAATGGAGGCGCCGCATGCCTCGCGGATGGCCGGGCTGGCGGCGAAGGCCTCCTGCACCATGGTTCCGACGAGGCAGGTGAAGGCTTCCACCGGACCGGCGATGAGGGCGGCGCGAAAATCGATGTAGCCCAGCACCCGATCGAGGGGCTCGGAGAAATCATGATAGGGCGCGGCGGCGAAGAGCGCGCCCGTCATCGCCGACCAGTGGTCGGCCGCCGCCACGGCCAGGGCTTCCTTGCTCGCGAAATGATGGAAGAACGCGCCCTTGGTCACTCCGGCGGCGGCGCACAGATCATCCACCGAGGTGGCGCTGTAGCCCTGGGCCCGGATCACGTCCAAGGCGGCGTCCAGCAGCTTGGCGCGGGCGTTGGGCGGTCGGTCTTCGATGGCGGCTGAAGCGCTCATACGTCGACAATACCGACCGGTCGGTATGTGTCAACTTCCCATGGAATGCCAAGGCCGGCCCGGGAATAAATCGCCGAGGCCGCGCGTCTAGATATCCAGGGGCGGGGCCGCGAGCGCGCGCTTTGCCTCGCCCGGCTGGAGAAGATTCCCATGAGCGAACGCAAAGGCCCCGACCTTCGCCATCACCTGCCGATGCTGGCCATCATCGCGGTCACGGCCTTCGCGGTTCCGGCCGCGGTGGCGACTTTCATCGGCTCGGGCCTTTACAACATCGGGGCCGACGCTCCCCACACCAAACCCGTCTTCTGGCTGATCGGCCAGCTTCGCGACCGCTCCATCGCGGTGCGCGCGCGAGGCCTCACGCCTCCCGCCGATCTGACCGATCCTGGCCGCGTCGCGGCGGGCGCCGGCCTCTATGACAAGCTGTGCGTGAGCTGCCATCTGGCGCCACAGATGAAGAAGACCGATCTGGCGCGCGGCCTCTATCCCAAGGCGCCGCCGCTCGCCTATGGGACCGACCTGACACCGGGCCAGGAGTTCTGGGTCATCAAGCACGGCGTCAAGCTCACCGCCATGCCGGCCTGGGGCCGCACCCACGACGACGCCGAGGTGTGGGACCTGGTGGCCTTCATCAGGAAAATGCCGGACCTGGACGCGGCTGGGTACAAGGCGGCCGCAAACGCCGCCCCGCCGGCGGCGGCGAAGTGAGCCTCTCTGCCCCCTCTGGGGGAAGTGGATCGGCGCGGTTTCGCGCCGAGACGAAGGGGGCGGCGACCGGCCGCCGTAAGAGCCCCCTACCCCGCCTTCGGCGGTACTTCCCCCAGAGGGGGTAGAGAGCGCGTCAATTCAATCGGCGACTGATCTACGCTCCTGGCCCGGTCAGGCCGCGGTGCTCGAGCATGGGGCCGATCTGCGGGTCCTGGCCGTAGAAGGCGCGGAACATCGGCCCGTAGTCGAGGGTGTGGCCGCGCGACAGGATGAGGTCGCGGAAGCGCTGGCCGTTGGCCCGGGTCAGGCCGCCGTGCGCCATGAACCAGGCGTAGGCGTCGTCATCAAGCATCTCGGTCCACAGATAGGCGTAGTAGCCGGCGGCGTAGCCGCTGCCCCAGATGTGCGAAAAATAGCTGGAGCGATAGCGGGGCGGCACGTTGGGAAAGTCGACGCCGGCGCGCTTGAGGGCGGCGGCTTCGAAGGCGTCCACGTCCGCGACGGGCGGCCCTTTGGCTTGGCCGTGCCACTGCATGTCGAGCTCGGCGGCGGCCAGCAGCTCGCCCAGCTCATAGCCCTGGTTGAAGGTCGCCGCCCGCCGGATCTTTTCGACCAGTTCGGCCGGCATCGGCGCGCCGGTCTTGTAGTTGACCGCATAGTGGGCGAGCACCTTGGGATCGAGCGCCCAGTGCTCGTTGAACTGGGACGGGAACTCGACGAAGTCGCGCGCCACGTGGGTGCCCGACAAGGTGGGATAGGTCTGCTCGGCGAAGAGGCCATGCAGGGCGTGGCCGAACTCGTGGAACATGGTGGTCACGTCGGAAAAGGTGATCAGGGCCGGCTGGCCCGCCGCCGGCTTGGTGAAGTTCGCCACATTGTAGATCACCGGCCGGGTTCCCAGCAGCTTGGACTGGCCGACGAGATTGGACATCCAGGCGCCGCCCGATTTGTTGTCGCGCTTGAAGTAGTCGAAATACATCAGGCCCAGCTGCGAGCCGTCCTTGTCGAAGACGTCGAAGACCATCACGTCGGGTTGGTAGACCGGAAGATCGGTGCGCCGCTTGAAGGTGACGCCGTAGAGCTGACCCGCGGCATAGAAAACGCCGTCGGTGAGCACCTTGTTGAGCTCGAAGTACGGCTTGATCTGGGCCTCGTCGAGGTCGTAGCGCGCCTTGCGCACCCGCTCGGAATAGTGGTCCCAGTCCCAGGGCTGCACCTGGAAACTCTGGCCGTCGGCGGCGATCATGGCCTGGATGTCGGCGGCCTCACGCGCCGCCTTGGCCCGGGTGGGACCAACCATCTGGCCAAGGAAGGCGAGCACCGCCTCGGGGGTTCGCGCCATCTGGTCTTCGAGATTATAGGCCGCGTAGCTGGGGTAGCCGAACAGGGCCGCCTTTTCGGCGCGCAGGCTGGCGATCTCGGCGATGGCGGCGCGGGTGTCGTTGGCGTCGCCCTTCTCGGCGCGGGTGATGGAGTGCTGGAATAGCTCTTCGCGCGTGGCGCGATCGTCGAGCGATTGCAGGGCCGGCTGTTGGGTGGTGTTTTGCAGCGGCAGCACATAGCCGGCGGCCCCGCGGGCCTTGGCGTCGCGGGCGGCGGCGTCGATGGCCGCGGGGCTCATGCCCGCGAGCCGAGCGGGGCTGTCCACGCTCAGCGCCCCGGCCTTGGTGGCGGCCAGGAGCTTTCGTTCGAACTCGGCCGAGAGCGAGGACAGGCGCTTGTTGATGTCGCGCAGCCGCGCCTGATCGACGCTGGAGAGCTTGGCGCCGGAGTGGACGAACTCATCGTAGACGACCTTGACCAGCTGGCGCTGTTCGGCGTCGAGCCCCGAGGTTTCGCGCCGGGCGTAGACCGCCTC
>Ga0182024_10014476_pt1 | contig 15246 bp, 9 predicted proteins | sample P32metaG_FD_120480 | JGI IMG/M metagenome (GOLD analysis project Ga0182024, IMG submission 120480) | Permafrost microbial communities from Stordalen Mire, Sweden - P3-2 metaG (Illumina Assembly) | ecosystem: Environmental > Terrestrial > Soil > Wetlands > Permafrost | place: Sweden: Stordalen... | reverse complement strand
TACAAGGATTTTTCTTCCGGCATATTCGACCAATGGCTCAGCCACGGCTGCGACCTGGTTCATCTTTGGACGGACGAGCCTTTTCCCTCGAGTGTGGTGGCGAATGGCGGCGTTTTCATCTGGAAAGATGGGCGTGAAAATCCCGACACTTGCGTTGCCGCTGTGACCTATCCAAAAGGTTTCCTGTATACCTACAAGACTACTTTCGGAAATAGTTACCGCAGCTTTTCACGCGTTCAAGGCCGGAACGGAACCATCGAAAATTACGGCGGCGAGGGTGCGTCGTTATTCGTCACCACAGAAGAGGGTGGAAGGAAGGAATTCGATCCCTGGGAATCTGGTCCGGTATATTCCGAAGTGCCGATTGTAGGACCGTCCAGCGACGCAGCAATCGAAGTGAAGGTTCCCGGAGCGCCGCCGCCTAATTCTCTTGGGCCCGACGATGACGATGTTGTCCATATGGTCGACTGGCTTGAGGCTATGCGAGCGCGCAGGGAACCGAATGCGACCGTCGATCACGGCTTTTCGCATTCCATTGTCTGTATCATGGCCGCGCAGGCCTACTGGACGGGAAAGAAATTCTATTGGGATCCTCGGCGCGAGGAAATTACTGATCAGCCGGTATGATTCATTCTCAACTCTGCGATCTGACAAAACAGCTGTAGCAACAACACTTCTCAATTCCATGGAGGAATCGGTGATCGGCTACTGGATCAGTCAAATGAGAATGGTGTACATGATCAGATTTGTGCTGCTACTGCTAACTGCTAGTGCACTTGTTTCTTCGGCGGCGCAATCGTTTGGCCATGAGCGGGCTTTGCAAGTGAGTGTGAACGCGGCGGACGGTAAGTACACCATCGCGATGCCAGGATCCACTTCTTACACCTTGCGCGCGGGAATCGGCGCGCAGGTGGATGGACAGTGGCTTCATGCCTCCGACTATCCGCGACCGGCGATCGAGCGCTCAGAAGGCCGAGGATTTCTCGGCGAAGCCACCGACTGGCAAGTTACCTACTCCGGATTAAAGGGCCAGCCCGACCTGATTTATCACTTGCGCGTCTATGCGAATGAGCCGTTCGGCGATATCCAGGTGACGGTCCGAAATACAACAGCAAAGCTGATTCACGTCGAGAGCATTCGTTCGCTGGACGCGACCGAAGGACCGATCGTTGACCTGGGAGGCCCAGTCCTTGACGATCGAGTTCTCTCCGATAGTTTCAGCGAAGACCGTCCCGCCATTACGATTCGCAATTTTGCGGACGCCGAAAAACAGATGCATCGCGCCGTTGGCAGCCAGCTTATCTACAATCGCCAAAGTCATCAGAGCTTGTTTCTCGGCGCTCTCACCTCGGACCGCTTCCTCACGATGCTACGGCTTCATCTCTCGGGCTCTGGCGATGCAACCCGAGTTGCATCCTACGAAGTCGATTCAACCGGGACCACCGAGATGGCGAAGCTAAATTCTCTCGAGCATTCCTCCGCGGAAGATCAAGTGGAGTTGAGTCTGCCAGTTGCTTCTGGCGCGGAGCTGTACTCGGAGCGTGTGCTATTCAGTTTAGCCACAGATTATCACCGCCAGATTGAGACTTACGGCTCGCTGATTCGGCAGATTCATCATGCGCGAATCTCCGCTCCTCCGCTGATGGGCTGGTGGAGTTGGACGGCATACTACTTCGGATTGAATGAGGGAGCAGCGCTTACCAACGCTCAATGGGAAGCGGAGCATCTGAAATCGCTCGGCTACAACATTTTCCACATCGATGAGGGCTATCAGTATGCGCGCGGAGAATACATCACGCCAAACGCGACGTTATTTCCTCAGGGATTGGCTCCGCTCGAATATAAGGTACGAGGCCTCGGGCTGACTCCGGCGATCTGGACGGCTCCGTTTGAAATCTCGGAGCGCTCCTGGGTTTATCAGAATCATCCGGACTGGCTGGTGAAGAACGCAAAAGGGCAGCCGATCCATGCTGGCACGGTCGTCGATAACAAAGATCAATTGTTCGTGCTCGATACAACGAACCCAGAGGCTCAAGAATATCTGCGAAAGACTTATTCCACGCTGGTGAACAACTGGGGCATCCATTCCATCAAGATGGATTTTATGGACGACAGCCTGATCGAAGGCTACTATCACGAACCCAATACAACTGCGCTCGAAGCCCAGAGAATCGGGCTGAAGATCATCCGCGACACCGTGGGCGACAACGTCTATTTAGACAAAGATGGAAGCGCCATGCTGAACCCGGTCGGTTACGTGGATTACGGTCGCATATCGCAGGACACGGGCCACACCTTCGATGCCAGTAAAGAAGCAGCGCCAGGAATTGCCGCGCGCTACTACATGAATCGTAATTTCTTTGTGGCCGATCCCGACGCGTTCACCGTATCAACCCAGACCATCGATGATCAGTCATGGCACGAGAGCAACAAGCCAGCTACTTTGGATGATGCCAAGGTTTCGATTGCGCTCGCCGCAGTATCCGGTGGAATGTTCGAGATCGGCGACGCGCTCCCGACTTTGTCGAAGGCTCCCGAGCGCCTCGCGCTGATTCAAAATCAGGATCTGATTAATATGATTCGGCTGGGGAAAGCATCGATCCCATTAGACCTCATGAATTTCGCGCCCGAGGATGCGCAGCCGAGTATCTTCTTTCTGAAAGAAGGTGACCGGCAAAGCATTCTGACTGTCTTCAACTGGACCGATAAGGAAAGGGATCACTCAATCGCTCTCGCAACCGCCGGCTTGTCCGCGACGGGTCAGTATGCGGTTACCGATGTCCTGGACAATCAGAAGATCGCGGCTGTTGCTTCCGGAGTGCTGGCCATTCATCAGCCGCCTCATTCAGTACGCGTTTTTAAAATTGTCGACGCACACGTTCCCGCCGTTGCTCCCGATGTGAAGACGGAACATCTTTCCGCTGGAAATGCGGGTAGTACGCTTTCGTTCGCCGCGCGGAGCCAGAGCGGCGATGCAGTGCTCTCCTATCACTGGGACTTTGGCGACGGTGTAACTACGGAGGGAAGTGATGTGAAGCATACCTATACCGAACCGGGTGAATTTAAGGTGCAAGTGACGGCCGCGGGGCTCGGCGGTTTAAGCGCGGAAGACCACTTCGAGCTACGCATCTCCGGCCACATGCCAACAACTTTCGAGCCTCAAAAGATCATGCGTTACGAACCAGAGAGGTGAGGACTCCTTCGATCTTCGAGTAAGGGTTTCCGCTCGGCTTTAACAATGGCTCTGCAGAAAACTGTTCCGATACTCCACGTCTCGAAACGCTTCCGTCCCTCCGGCTCGCGTAGTGGAAAGCGCAGCGGCAACATTCCCGGCATTTAGGCAGCTTTGTAGATCGCCGCCACGGAGGAACTGGTGCAGGAATCCGGCATCGAAGCTATCCCCGGCGCCAACAGGGTCCACAATTTCCACTGCGGCGGCCGGACTGGCAAAGCGATCGCCGCCGCGCTGCGCCATCGCCCCCTCCGCGCCGCGCTTTACGACAATGAGCGGCACCATTGCCGCCAGTTTGGAAACGGCGTCCTCGATGTTCTGCGTGCCAGCAATCTTCTTAGCCTCTCGCGCGTTTGGTAAGAAAATATCCACGTAATGCAAGGCTTCTTCGATATCCGGCTTCCATTCATCGTCCGGGTCATCATTCGGATCGAGTGAGATAGTGAGTCCGTGCTGTTTCAATTGGCGGAATAGATCTGTGACATGAGGCCGCAAGCCGCGCTGCAAATAAAATGACGAAAAATGAAAGTGGCGGGACGATGAAACATAATCAAAATCAATATTCTCCAGCTTCAGATCAAAGATCGTTCCCGGATAGGTCAGGATATTGCGCCAGTTCCCATGCTGCAAAATCACGGTGAGACCAGTCTGCATCGTAGGGTTTCGGATGACTTGCTCAACATGAACACCACTGGCGGAGAGGCGCTGCAGCGCGATATCACCGAAGGAATCGCCACCGATGCAGGAAACAAATCCCACGCGACTGCCCAGCGCAGCCAGATTGTGGGCCACGATCGCCGAAGAGCTTCCCAGCGTCAGCATCATATTCTCGGCAAGCAGTTCGCGTTCGGGAGGTAGAGTTTCAGGAAGTCCGTAGAGAATTAAATCAAGGTTGAGTTCTCCAGCTATTGTGACATCGAATCTTGACAATGAATCCTCCGTGACTGCCGCGCCGGTCGAGGAATGATTTGTCTTATTGGTCGCTTTTGTGCGCTCGTGACTTGCGGGCGCTCGCTGATGCCTGCCGCTGGCCAGCATGAACTTGAGTGACTTCGATACCAGCCTTGCGCATCTGAGCGATATCATTCTTGGGAGCAAGTCGATCCGTGATCACCCTGTGCACCGCCGACGGCGGCGCAATCATGGAAAGACTGCGACGGCCGAATTTGCTGGAATCGCATACGGCCACCACGATTCGCGCAACATCCATCATGGCGCGATTTACTTTTGCTTCCAAAAGATTCGGCGTGCTCAGCCCGCTCTGGACGTCGAAGCCGTCGACGCCGAGGAAAAGTATGTCCGCATTCAACCGGCGAAGTGTCTCCTCGGCGATTGGCCCAACCAGTGAGAAGGAATTTTTCCGCAGGGTCCCGCCGGTGAGAATCACTTCCAGAGAAGAGCCGGCCAGTTCCGCCGCGATATTTACTGCATTGGTAATGATTGTCAGATTCTGATGATGGCGGAGCGCTCTGGCGATGGCGGTTGTGGTTGTTCCAGAGTCCAGAATCACCACCTGCCCTTCTTCCACCATGCGCGCCGCTGCGGTTGCGATCTGAATCTTCTCCTTGCGATGCAGCTTCTCTTTTTCTCGCAGAGTGGGATCTTCAAGTGCGCCCTCATGGGCCGGCAGTGCCCCGCCATGGGTTCGATGAATCTTTCCGGTGGTGTGAAGAATTTCAAGATCCTTGCGAATGGTTACTTGCGAGGTGTGAAAACGCCGTCCCAGTTCCGCGACCAGTACGCGGCCGTCCGTGCGCAGTGTTTCTAGAATTGCCCGTCGACGCTCTTCGATCAGCATAGGCTGCACCCGCAAAAGCAGAAGACCATCCATTCGGTACAATTTGCGAGTATTCCTTTCTAACGTGAACGACTTTCATTTGTCCATTAAAAAACCCTCAGTCGTGCGCCGTTTGAGACGGGCCATATTTGCGCTTGACTTCTTTCCCAATCGCAAGTAAATGTCTATATGCGTAATAAAACGAAAGCTGGCGCGGAAGCTCAGCCTTCCGCCCTCGGGCGGCGTTATACGCAGGAGTATGTGGCCTTGAATGCTCTAGCTGAACTTCTCGAACTTTCGAAAGAAGCGAAGATCGAACGGGGTTTGTTGCACACTCCCGCTGAGATTGCGCAGCAGCCTGCCACCTGGGGCACAACATTTTCCATCTTTCAGGAGCAGCGCGGGAAGCTAGCCGACTTCCTCAGGGGCGCTGGGTTTGATGAATCCGCCGGTCCCAAGCCAACCGTTTTTCTCATCGGCGCAGGCACTTCCGACTATGTGGGTAGAAGTCTGGAGCTTCTGTTTCGTCGGCTCTGGCAATGTGAAGTCATTGCCATTCCCAGCACGAGCCTTCTCACCCACGGAGAAGAATGGCTGTTGCCCGGTCAGAACTACGTCTGGATTTCCTTCTCTCGCTCCGGCGAAAGCCCGGAAGGGGTTGCGGTTATAGAAAAGGCTTTAGCGAGTCATCCGGAGATTTATCACATTGTCGTTTCGTGTAACGCAGAAGGGCGCATGATTCGTAGCGTCGCCGGCAAACGACAAGCGTTCGCCGTTGCGCTGGACGATGCGGTGAACGACCGGGGCCTGGCGATGACCAGTTCATTTTCGAATATGGTCGTGTTTGGCCAGTGCATGGCTCATATTCATCAACGCGCGAATTGTGAATCTATGCTCACCCGGATTGTGGAAGCGGGGATCAGCTTCCTTCCGCAGGCTGCCGATGCCGCCGCGGCTTTGGCCGTAGAACCCTATGAAAAGGTCTGCTTTATCGGCTCTGGCGCGCTGCAAGGAGTGGCTGTTGAATCAGCATTGAAGGTACTCGAACTAACCGCGGGCAGGATCCTAACCGTGTCCGAATCTACGTTGGGACTGCGCCACGGTCCCATGGCGGCCCTCGATAATAACACACTGCTGGTTGCCTTTCTTTCGAGCGACGAGAAAATTTCCCGCTACGAAACAGATCTGTTGCAGGAACTCACGCGGAAGGGAGTGGTGAGGACTCAGATAGTGGTGGGCGGACATTCCGAACCGCAGTCGGATGGTTTCGCCGGGCGTTATCTTTCGCCGGAAATTCGCACCGCGGTGCCGGATGACTGTCGGCCGCCGGTCGACGTCTTGTTCGGCCAGTTGCTAGGGCTGTTTTTCTCCTTACGCTGTAAATTGATGCCAGACCGGCCGAGCCCTTCCGGCGTTATTAGCCGGGTGGTTCAAAACGTGAAGATTTACGCTTGATCGCTAGCGGGGAGAAGCAGCTAATCGATCACAAACGAACAAAATAATTGACACGCGAGCAAACTATGATAAATTCGCGCAATCGCACAACTTGCAGTTCGAGGCGCTAGTTCTCAGATTTTGCCTTGTCAACCGACCGGCCAAAATGCAGAGCCCGGTAGTTCGCAGGCACATTTGACTCACAGGGACGGGGGAAAGCTATGAAAAGAAAATCTCGGAACCTACTGCCGACGCCTTGGTTCATAAGTTTCGCTTCCGCAGTCATTCTGATTTTCGGATTGACGGCGCCGGTGTGCGCCCAATATACGACTGCGCGGCTCAGTGGGATCGTCAGCGATCCAAGCGGGGCGGTGGTGGCGGGAGCGACGATCACCGTGCAAGACATGGGAACGGGCTATACCCAGACGACCGTTAGCACGGCTAGCGGCCAGTATCTCTTTCCCAGCCTGCCCGTGGGCGACTATCAGATCACGCTTTCGATGGCTGGGTATACGCGTTATGTGCAGAAGGGAGTTGTGTTGTCCGTTGGGCAGGCAGCCTCTCAAAATGTTCAACTTCAGGTCGGCAAGGTCGAGCAACAAGTAGTTGTGACTGCAAATTCCTCGCTGGTTACCACGGACTCCGCCACAGTTGGCCAGTTGATCGATCAAAAGGAAATCAGCGAACTGCCGTTGAACGGGCGCGATGTGCAGCAGTTGGTCTTTCTGGCGCCGGGAACCACCAACGTGACCGCAAATTATTGCGCCGCGAACTGTGAAGGCGGCGTCTTTCCCAGCGAGCAGTACGCCAAGGTAAATGGCGGCGGGGCCAATGGAGTCAATTATTTGTTGGATGGCGTTGACGCGAACGACACTTACATCAATGCCAACGTTCCGTTCCCCAATCCTGACGCAATTCAGGAGTTCAATCTGATCACCGGCAACATGAGCGCCAGCTTTGGAAACGCGATCGGTGGCGTGGTGAACGTGGTAACAAAATCGGGAACGGACCAGATTCACGGTGATCTGTTCGAATTTCTGCAGAACAATGTCCTCGATGCCAGCAATTACTTTTCCGGCGGACTGGTCAATCCGCTGAAACAGAATCAATTTGGCGGCAGCGTCGGCGGTCCCATTATCAAGAATCGGCTATTTTATTTCGGAAGTTATCAAGGGACGCGATTCCGGACTGCTCAGAACGGTCAGATTGCCTCGGTTCCGAATGCGGCCGAACGTACGGGAGATTTTTCGGACCTTCTTCCCGCCACACAGTTGGTAAATCCCAATACAGGGTTGAACTACACGAATAATCAAGTTCCTGTCAGCCCCGTCGCCACTTATTTTCTGAACCATATCCCGCTTCCCAATGGACCCAACGATCAGCTTACGTTCAATGGCGGGCCGGACGCCCAGAATACCGATGAATATTTAGCCAAGATCGATTTCAACATCGGAAAGCATCATTTGAGCGGCCATTACTTCCAAATGAATTACACAGACCCAGTCTTTGTCCCGCCGGCTAACAATCTTCTGCAACTCCGTGGCGATGCCGAGCATCTGGTCCTCAAAAACATCAGCATTGTCGATATCTATACGATCTCGCCCACGTTTTTATTGAGCAGCTACTTCGGCTATAACAGCGAGAATGGCACGACTCTGTCGTCAGCTCCCTTCAGCTTCGCCGATGCCGGCTCAAATATAGCAGTGCCGCAAAACCTAGGAGGCGGTAACTCCGCCGTCTTAAACCTAACCGTCGGCGGAGACATTTTCCTTCCGGGAACGCCCTACGGGCTGTGGAATCGCGGCGATCAATCGCTGCGTGAAATCGCCACCTGGATGAAAGGGAAGCATGAGGTGCAATTCGGCGGGGAAATTTTACGAGTTCGCCTGCCCATGGGCAACCAGTACCAGGAGAGCGGAGTTTTCGATTTTGAGGATTTGACCGGCAGTCCTTTGGCAGACTTCGAAACGGGCGTTGTCTCCTCGTTCACGCAGGGTGGAGGACTTTATCTGGATGTCACCGGATATCGGGAAAGTCTTTTCGTGCAGGACAACTGGAAAACGACTTCGCGGCTTTTGTTGAGTGCCGGACTCCGCTGGGATCCTTTCTTTCCGTATACGGATAGTGAAGGTCGCGTAGCCTGCTTTGTGCCGGGAGCCCAGTCTCAGCGCTTTCCGAATGCACCAGTGGGCATGCTGTTCGGCGGAAGTCATCACGATCCAGGATGTCCCGCATCTTCCATTTATAACAACCCAAAAAACTTCGGACCGCGGCTGGGCTTTGCCTATCGGATTACCGAAGATGGCAACACCAGTATTCGCGGCGGAGCCGGCTATTACTATGAGGCTCCTAACACGGTTGCTTTCGAGGATGTGGTGGGCGTTCCTCCTTTTGCTCCTATTGTTAATCTGTCGAATGTGAGTGTCGCCGACCCGTATGCGGGATCGGGAGTCACGAGTCCTTTCCCCGCGCAGTTTGGTCCCATCAACCCAACTCCGAGTAATGCGATTTTCCCGTCTGGCGGCATCTCCTTCAGTCAGATATTTGACCGTCACTTCCGACTGCCGATGGTGCTGTCCTACAACCTGACGCTGGAACGCGGATTCAAACAGGACTGGATGTTGCGGGTTGCGTATGTGGGCAATAACGGACATCATCTCAGCGGGACGGGCGATCAGGAGAGCGGCCTACTGCAGTTGAATCCCGCGATTTATATCCCGGGGACAAATCCGCTGACTGGTCAGCCGAATTCGACGGAAGCGAACGAGCCGTCCCGCCTCGTTTATCCGAATTATGGCTCCATTGGTTCCATCAACTCCGGGGTCGACAGCAACTATAATGCCGCCCAGATTACGCTCACGAAGCGCATGACGCATGGATTCTCTTTTCTGACCAACTTTACATGGGCCAGGGAACTGGACGACTTCGCGCCTGCGGGTGGATCACCCTTTCTGACCAATAGCTGTTACTGCGGCCGCTATTTCGATTATGGTCCTTCGGATGACGATCTCAATAAGACTTTCAAGATCAACGGCGAGTATCTGGTTCCCCGTGTCGGACTTCCCAAAGTGATCGACAAAATTGTTAACGGCTGGGAACTCTCCGGAACCGTGACCTGGCAGACTGGGTTTCCGTTCACCATCTTCAGCGGCGCCGACAATTCGTTGAGCGGAATGTTAGGCGATCGCGCCGATCTTGCGGTATCCAGTGTCCAGCAAGCCGTCCTGGGTAGCGGCCGTTCCCATGCCGCTGAAGTGCAAGAATGGTTTAATACCAACGCCTTTGTGCCGAACGCCACCGGCACCTTCGGCGACACGGGAAAGAATATTCTTCGCGGCCCCAGATTTTTCGATGCCGATCTGGCTGCAGTAAAGAATGCCAAGATTACCGAGCGGCTCTCCATGGAATTTAGAGCCGAATTCTTCAACGCATTCAACAATGTCAATTTCGGCAGGCCGGATGGTAATCTCGCCGATCTCGGCACCACCTTCGGAGAAATTACTGGAATGGCAGGTTCGTCGTCCTCGAATACGTATGGAACGGCCCAACCCAGAATTATTCAATTCGCAATGAAGTTGGCTTTCTAAAGATCGAAATAAAGCGCCGCATCGGCAGCAGATCTGAATGACCGGTAAATTGCGAGCGATTGCTCAACTCATCTTAGGTCTCGGCGTAACCCTTTCTGCTGTGGCTCAAGCGCCGACGTCCGCATCTGCTCCGGCGGTCGGCGACGAAGGTGCTCTGCGTGCCTTCGCGGGGGTTCACCCCGTCGATGTCCACGTTCACGTCTTCAAGACAGACCCCACATTTCAGAAGATGCTGGAGCGGCTGAACCTGAAGCTTCTCGATATTCTCGTGACGGACGACACTGTGCCTTATCGCAAGCGATTGCAGCCGCAGATCGATGACGCATTGTCGCTGGTGCACGCAAGCCATGGCCACATTGCTTTGTGTACGACATTCGATCCATACCAGTTCGATAGTCCATCCTTCGCCGCCGATGCCATCCAGCAGATCGACCGCGATTTCGCGCAGGGGGCAGTCGCGGTCAAGATCTGGAAAAATATTGGAATGGAAATCAAGGACGCGCACGGCCAATACGTCATGGCCGATGATCCGAAGTTCGAGCCGATCTATGAAGACATCGCCAGCCACGGCAAAACGCTGATGACACATCTGGCTGAACCCGACGTCGCGTGGGGACCGCCGGATGCGTCCGATCCGTCATGGTCTTACTATCAGGAAAATCCGCAATGGTATGTCGCTAATCGGCCGGGATTCCCATCGAAGCAGAAAATTCTCGAAGCCCGCGATCATGTGCTCGGCGAAAATCCCAATCTACGGATGATAGGAGTGCATTTGGGCAGCATGGAGCGAGATCTCGACAACATCGCTCGTCATTTGGACAAGTATCCGAATTTTGCCATCGATACGGCCGCGAGAATGGAATACCTGATGCTGCTGCCTCCGGAAAAAGTGCGCGCATTTCTTATCAAGTATCAGGATCGCGTCCTCTACGGCACCGACCTCGATCTGCTTCCGGACGACAAAATCCCGGACACATTGAAAGAATGGCGTTCCACTTACGCGCGCGACTGGAAATTCCTGGCAACCGGCGAGGCTCTTAGCCTTGAAGGCAAGCAGATACATGGATTGAACCTCCCCGATGTCGTCCTGCGCAAGATGTTTCACGACAACGCTGCGCGTTGGATTCCCGGAATCTGACAACATAGGCCGCCGGCCGGCCTTGACTGAACTCGATACCAAAAGCTTGGCCAGCAAGTTACGGTTGGCGGTCGGATGTCGAAGCCGAGAGAAATATCCCCTGGCCGCATGCACTCGGCCAAGTTTCGCCCAAGAAACGAATAACTATTCACGACGCGTCAGTCCGCTCGAGCATCCAAGGGCAGAAAGCGAATGGGACCTTTTTCCGCTTTCGTAACAAAATCATCGACTAGAGTTGCGAACATTTCGATGTTCACATAGGCGAGCATCGTGCCATACAGCGTTCAGAATGAGTGATGCAAGAACAAAAGATGTGCGGTCCATCGAGTGGCTGACGTTCTTCTTGGCGGATGTTCAGACGGGGCTCGGACCATTCCTGGCCGCTTATCTTGCGGCGAGCGGATGGAACCCAGGCAGCGTCGGTTACGCGCTCACATTCGGCGGTTTGGTTTCCGTAGCGATGCAGACGCCGGCCGGTGCCGTGATCGACGCCACTCATCGCAAACGGGCCTTGATGGCAACGAATCTGACTGTTCTCGCCGCCGGAGCAGTCTTGCTGATGGGGCGTTTGAGTTCGATCCATGTGTACTCCGCGCAATTCCTGATCGGAAGTTCCGGAGCGTTTCTGGCGCCCACCGTAGCTGCCATTACGCTTGGAGTCGTGGGATCTGCCGCTTTTGATTCGCTATTCGGAAAGATTCAGGCGTTTAATTCCGCCGGTAATGTGTTCACCGCTTTGCTGGTCGCCTACATAAGTTACAAATTTGGCTACCGGATGATTTTCGCTGCGGCCGCAGTTCTCGCCATCCCGGCTGGCATATCGCTTTTCACGATCAACCCCAAGCGAATCGACTACGCGCAGGCACGAGGAGCAGTCGATGGAAAATGCTCTGGCAAAGGTGAAAGATTCTCGTTGCTTCTGAAAGACCGCGTCCTGATCGCTTTCCTTGGAACGGCATTTCTTTTCCACCTGTCGAACGCCGCAATGTTGCCCCAACTCGGCGAGTTGTTGTCGAAGGGCAACTCCAGAGCGGCTGCGCCGTTCATGTCAGCATGCGTCATTGTGACTCAGTTGGTAATCTCGCTATCGGCGCCATGGATTGGGAAACGGGCCGCCACGCACGGACGAAAGCCGCTCCTATTGCTTGGTTTCGGAGTGCTGCCTATCCGCGGCGTTCTCTACACCCTGACCCACGCCGCCGGAGCGCTGATCGCGATCCAAATTCTAGACGGAGTGGCTAACGCGGTTTTTGTCATAGTCTCAATTCTGGTAATCAAAGACAGAACCCGGGGCACTGGCCGCTTCAATGTTGCCGCCGGTGCCCTTGCCACCATGGTCGGGATCGGCGCGGCTCTGAGTACAACTATCGGTGGCCTTTTGATTCAGCATTTCGGCTACCGAGCGTCTTTCCTCGGCCTGAGTATGGTCGCTCTTGTCGCATTTGCGCTGTTGTGGACCTTGATCCCAGAAACTCTTTCACCGAAAGCTAAGGCGCAAGAAATCGGTAACGAAGGAGAGGCTTTCGCGCAGTGAGTATTTTGGCGACGGAGCTTAGTCCGGGCAACCGCACGAGTCGAGGCTCCGACTGCGGTGGTTTTGCTATTGTTGAAGGTCACGATGTCCATTCCGAGAGCCACGAGAACATTTTCAATTCTCATGACGCACCGTTTCTACAAATTCGAAGTGAGTGCTTATAGCTTTTTCGCGCTGGATGCATTTGCCTTCGATGGAGAGGGCAAGTCACGCAAGGATACGCTTTGCGTCTTGTACAATCGCGAGCAACTCCAGACCAGGGAAGCTCTTGCTCAAGGCAAAGACAACGCAGCCGCACCCGGGCCGGAACACGGAACGCTCGGCAATCAACTGGGGCCCAACAAAAACGGGAGCAGATGCTAGATGCTTTCCCCCGTGCTCGCTCATATCCTGCTTGCAACCATCGTCGCGGTGAGCGTCGCGATGATGCTGATCCGTCCGCGAAGTGTACCGGAGGTTTATTGGATTGGCGGCGGGGTTCTCCTGCTGTTGGGTCTTCGGCTCATAACTCTGCGGCTTGCGTTGCATGCGTCCGGCAAAGCGTTAGACGTGTGCTTTTTTCTTGTTGGCATGATGTTGCTTTGCGAACTGGCTCGCGAGCACGGCGTCTTCGATTGGCTTTCAGCCATTGCGGTAAGAAAGGCCGACGGGTCCTGTCTGAGGCTGTTTACCCTGGTCTATGCAGTTGGCACGGTGGTGACGGTGTTTCTGTCAAATGACGCAACTGCCGTCGTTCTAACACCAGCGATCCTGACCGCAGTTCGCAAAGCGAGAGTCCAGCCGTTACCTTATTTGTTCGTTTGTGCCTTCATCGCGAACGCTGCGTCGTTTCTCTTGCCAATTTCGAATCCGGCGAATCTTGTTGTCTTCCACGATGCCATGCCACCGTTGGGAAGATGGCTCTTCGCATTTGGAGTTCCTTCCTTATTATCTATTGGCGCCACATTTGTGGTACTGCGATGGGTATATCGCGACGAACTCTGCGAAAGCATTGATCATCACGTCGAAGCGCAAAGCTTGAGCGCGAATGGCAAACTGGTGCTGTGCAGCGCCGCCCTTATGATTGCGGTTTTACTCACCGCCTCGTCGCTGGGGAAAGACCTGGGGCTGCCCACATGCCTGTCTGCCTTGGCCATCACGGCGATTGTCTGCATCAAGGAGCGAAGCAATCCGCTCGTTCTTGCCCGCGGTATCAGCTGGGAAACGCTTGCGCTCGTTGCCGGCTTATTCGTGATGGTGGACGCGATCGAGAGTATTGGCACGATGCGTTACACGAAAGAATGGCTCAGCTGGGTGCAGCATCTCAGCGTTGCAGCCGGAAGTTTGCTTGCCGGTTTCGCAGTTGGCATAGCCAACAACTTGGTGAACAATCTTCCGCTTGGCCTTATGGTTGGGAGCACCCTTCATGTGGCGCAGGCCAAGGGGCCGATCGCCCAAGCTGTTCTGATCGGTGTTGATCTCGGGCCGAATCTCTCCATCACCGGGTCTCTGGCAACCATTCTGTGGCTGATTGCCTTGCGCAAAGAAAAGCTCGATGTCAGTTTTTGGGACTTCCTGATGGTTGGTGCGATTGCCATGCCACTCGCCCTGCTGGCAGCGCTGGGCGGCGCGATTTTAATGCAACTCTGGTTTGGAAGTTTGTAGCTGAGCGGCGATGAACGGACAACTACAAATACCGCGTATTCGTGGCTGAGTTCTGCGGTCTCATTCGCGCTGATCGCGTTCTACTTTAATGGTGCGCACCTGATCGTGCTCACGCTCCGCCAACAGGAAAGATCTGGTATCCCTTCCAGTCTACTTTGTGCTTTCAGCCTCCAGTTTGTCGTGGTCATAGTATTCGTAGGCTGACATCGGCTTCTCCCCACCTTTTTTCCAGATGCGGGAGTCTTCGGGCAGCTTGTTGAGCGCACGCGCCATTTCGCGGACGTGCGCAGCCACCGTGCCGCAACACGCGCCGATGTAGTTGATGCCCAAATCGCGAGCTTGCAAAGCATAATCGGCCATTTCCTTGCGCGTCAGCTGCAAAGGATCTAACGCGTAGGGAAACTCGGGCAGGCTGGTGAAGTCAGGCTTATCTTTCGGTGTGCGGTAAGCGACAGGTTGACAGGCCAGATATCCCGAGACAGATTTGCGCATTTGTTCCATCGGACCCAAGATGTGCTCGGGTGGACGCAGGCAGTTCATGCCGACAATATCGGCTCCGGCGTCGAACAAAGCCTTGGCCGCATCAGCGGCGCTCTTGCCTTCTGCTGTCTCATCCTTATTCTCGAAGCAAATCGTAACCATTGCCGGCAAATCCGTTTTCTTGGCGCGCTCGACGGCGATAAGCGCCTCACCCAGCCAGGAAAAAGTCTCGCCGATAATGAAGTCGACTCCTTCATCGACCTGGACGGCAAGCTGTTCGTCGAAAGTCTTTCGAACGCGATCGGATGCAGTGGGACTGCCCGGCTCGTACATCCACGTGAGGCTGAGGTTCCCAGCGACAAGGCATTGATCTCCCGCGACTTCGCGCGCCACGCGCACGGCTGCACGATTCAAGTCCTC
>Ga0182024_10014475_pt1 | contig 15246 bp, 14 predicted proteins | sample P32metaG_FD_120480 | JGI IMG/M metagenome (GOLD analysis project Ga0182024, IMG submission 120480) | Permafrost microbial communities from Stordalen Mire, Sweden - P3-2 metaG (Illumina Assembly) | ecosystem: Environmental > Terrestrial > Soil > Wetlands > Permafrost | place: Sweden: Stordalen... | reverse complement strand
CTGCTGCATCCGCGGCGGCTGGCGCAGGTGCTGTTTCCGAAGCACTACTCGCGGCGCACGATCATCCTGCTCGTGATGCAGACGCTCGACAACGCGATCGCTTTGCGTCCCCGCGAGGGGCCGTTCGGCTCGCTGTGGTTGAAGACCGAACAGGACCCCGAAAAGCCGATCCCGACGTTCATCCCGGTCGCCAACCAGGCGGCCGAGTGGTTCGCCAAGCGCACTGGCGGGATCGCCCAGAGCTCGACCACCGAGGCGCTGTTCAACATCCCCACGACCGCCCACATCCTCGGCGGAGCGGTGATTGCGCCCGACCCCTCGCGCGGTGTGATCGACGCCCGCCAGCGCGTGTTCGGCTACGAGAACCTGCTCGTCTGCGACGGCTCGGCGATCCCGGCCAACGTCGGCGTGAACCCGTCCTTGACGATCACCGCGCTGGCCGAGCACGCGATGAGCCACATCCCGCCCGCGGACGAACAGGTAGAGGTCGAAGAGCGCGCCTACGCCCTGTAGGGGTCGATCACCTTGTGATTGCAGCCCACGAGCTTCCAGGGGCGGTTCTGGGGCAGGTAGCGCATCACCAGCGTCTTCAGACCAGGCCCGTTGCAGAACACGGTGCCGTGGCCATAGACGAGCGCGACGTGGTCGTTGCCCGCGCCGGTCCAGATCTCGTTGTAGCCGTAGCTCGCATAGATCCAGTCTTCGCCCGCCCCGCCGTGTAGAAAGTCGCGCTGGCTCGTGGGCTGTTCGCCCGGGTGCGAGTCGCCCCAGATCACGTCGCCGTCGTTGCCTCCGTAAATCGTGTCGTTGCCGCCCCCGCCGAGCAGGTAGTTGTGCACGCCTTCCTCGCCCCGCATCACACCGCTTTCGTTGTTCGGGTGCCCCTCGTGATGTTCTTGGGGCGGCCAGCCCGTGTGGTTGGCCTCGGCGAGCGCGGTCGCGGCGCAGGCGAGCAGGGCACATCCAATCGCCGCGAGCAGCCGCATGAACGTCGGTGTCTGGCGTAACGATCTCATCTGCCGGATCACCCTATCGGCAGGTCCCCTCGTATCGCCCTCCGGACAGGGCGCCAGGTGGACCATCGGCGGTCCAGCGCGTGACCTCGGCTCACAGCCGGCTTCGCCCTGCGGGTACAACCATAGACTCGCTCCTCAGCGCACCGCTCTCCAAGCGCAAGTGCATGGCGCCACGGAGCTTGACGAGCGTATTGAGGACACCACTGCGGTCGGCGTCCAGACGCGCGATCGTCAGCCACACACGGGCACGCCCTTGGCGTTGCAACGAGACAGCCTGTCCCGGGCGCATCAGCAGCGCCCACACACGGACGTGCCCGCGGTCCACCCGCAGAGGGTCGAACGGGAACGTGAAACCACGCAGAAACGGCTTGGGAAGCGCGGTTTCGGGGTTACCACCCGCACCGGCGCTGTAGAGCCCCGCCGGGCGCTGGTATTCGACGATTCCACCCGTCGGCGTGTTCACGCGCTCGGCGGGGTATGGGTCGATCAGGAACTGCCAGTCGACCAGCCCCACCCCAGCGACCCACAGGCGGTGCAGGGCGCGCGAGATCCATGGAGCCTGCTGACGATTGGGCACGCCTCCAGACGCCTGCGGCGCGCTTTCCCAGTTGAGCTCTGTCACCCAAACCGGCTTTGCGCCGGCCGGCAGCGCGGTGCCCTCGTGCTCGGCTTGCTTCAACAGCCCCGTGATCTTCGCCGCGTCGGAGATCGAGACGTCCAGCGAGGACTCGGCCGGCAGATCGGGGTTGCCGACCGACAGCGGGTGAAAGGCCAGCACGTCGAAATGCGGCGGGTTTGGGCAGCGAACGTGGGTTTGCAAGCAAAGCATCTCCCGCAGAAACGTCACCGGCGCGATGCGTCCCTCGCCCGCGGGTTCTCCGTTGGGCGCCACGCCGGCCGCGACCACCACATCGGTCGGCTGTACGGACTTGACGCCGGCGTAGAACGCGTTGAGCAGTTGGCGATAGAGCAGTGGCGAAAAGGCTCTCCAGCGGCCGTCCGCGGCGACCCACTGGGGCGCCAGATAGCGCGCCAGATTAGGCTCGTTCCAGGCCTGGAACAACCTCACCCGCGGCAGCGCGTGACCAGGCATCGCGGGGTCGGGGAAAGAGCCGTCGTAACGCTGGGCAAGCGCAGCGGCGAATTCTTCGAGCGCCACTGGGTTTGGGGCCCAGCTGCCTAGGTAGGCGTAGGGCCAGCGATGCGGCGCTTCGGCGAAGGCGGGCGCGTGGGCGATTACGAGCAGCGGTTCGAGACCGGCGACCGCGACGCTCTTCACGGAGGCGTCGAGCCGCGCGAACCGATACGCGGGGCTTGCTGGGTCGCGCGCCTGAAAACCCGGGGGCGGCGAGGCGGCCACGAATTCGCGCCAGCTAACCGGGATGCGCGCGGTCCTCGCCCCGGTGTCGCGGATCCGCGTGAGCTCCAGTTCGCGCACACGCGCTTCTTCACTCAGGAGCGGTATGCCGTCGGAGACTCCGCGCGTCAGGCCACTGCGGGGAAACGGGCCGAAGAGCAGCGCACGGTTCTGCGCGCGCACCAACCCGCGGCCGGTTGGTGCAGGTTCAGCGCCGGGCGGTGGCTCGGCGCCGAACGGACGCGGTGGACCTTCCGGGCCGCTGCGGGAAGGGATGGGCAGCACCGGTGGAGGCTGGAGCCAGACGGTTGCGCCAGCCTTTGGCGCGCCGATCAAGGTGCTCAGTGCACCGGTGACGAGCAGTGCGAAGAGCGCCGCCGGGAGGGCTGGAGTCCGCACCGAGAAGGTGAGGCCTAGTGCTCGAGCGTAACCGAGCGACGTGCCAGGTTCAGCTTGGCGCCGGTGTTGCTGCGCAGCGTCGTCACCAGCACCAGCCGCACCTGGCTGCGGTGGCGGAGCAGGCGACGGCCCTTCGCGGTCACGCGGATCAGGACGCTGACCGTGCCGGCGCTTGTGGCCGCCGTCGATCCGCGTGCCACCAGCTGGGCCGGCGGCGGCTTATGCGCGTGATGCTTGCCCTTGTTGCTGGATGCAAACGCCGGCAGCTTGCCGTCCTGCAGGTATAGATCCTGGACGACCGTGCCTGGCTGGTTGATCGTCACCTCGTCGAGTAGGCCCGATTTCAGGAACTTCTGGATCGAGGTCCGCACGAGCTTGAAGACCGAGCCCTGCAGGGCCGGCGGTGGTGGCGGCGGGGGCGGTGGCGGCGGGGACGCTGGACATGCGCCGACGGGGCGGACGTTTTCGCTTTCGTAGGTGAAGACGGCTCCGCCTTCGAGCGGCGTTTCCAGCGACTCGCTCGCCCACACCGTCTCCCCGAGCGCCAGCGGAGTCAGGAAGCTGCCGCCGAAGGCCGAGCCTGACAGCAGCGTTATCTGAGCCTGACCCGAGTTCTTGCGTTCGAAGCGATGATAGGGGAGAGCCAGATCCGAGAAGTAGCCACCTTGGACCGTCTGGCCGGTCGACCGCTGGCCTGAGAAGTTGGCCGAGCCCGCGCATACCGTCGGATCAATCGAGGGCAGGCCGTCATACACGAACGACCCGACGATTTTGCCACCCGGGTAGCCGTTGGGGCCGGTCGGGGATTCCAGGTTCACGACATCGCCGGGGGCCGGGATCGACGCCATCCCGACATATTCTTCCCCGCTGCTCCTGGACACTTCGATGCCGCCGCGGATTATCGACACCGCCACCGAGGCGCTTGGATGGACGCTGCCGCTCGTCACGATGATGCTGTGTTCGGGCTGCGTCGTCTCGCCCTCCGTGATCGACAGCGAGTACTTCGGCGGCGGTGGCGGCGTGGCCCAGACTGGCTCAGCACCTACCCCAAGCGCGAGCAGCGCCAAGCACGAGACGAAACCGGGTACGAAAAAGCGGCGTGCTCTCATAAGAACGAGGTCCAATCGTTCGGCAGGGCGAAAAGATTTAGGCCAGGCGGGGAACTTGGACGCGAAGCCTAGAGCGAGCCGCGGCGGAAGATGTGCGCTACGAGCCCCCGGCCATCGCCGGGAGAATCACCAATGTGTCGCTCTCGCCGACCGCCGTCTCGAGGCCGTCGAGCACACGTACGTCCTCGTCGTTGAGGTACACGTTGACATAGCGATTGAGCTCGCCGTCGGCCGAGAACAGCTGGCTCTGCGTGGCCGGATGGCTGGCGGCGAGGTCGCGGAGAACCTCGCCGATGTTCGCGCCGGAAGCGCTGAGGAGCTTCTCGCCGCCGACCGAGGCGCGCAGGACTGGGGGAATCTTGATCGTGGCCATGCCGGGAGGCTATCCGGCGGCGGCGCAGAATGCCTCATAGTCGGGAAACACACCGAGCTCCTCGTCTGTGATCTCCTCGGGTGGGCGCGAGCAGATCGGGCAGTCGGGGTCGCGGTGGACCTTGACCTCGGTGAGCGTCGCCCCGAGCGCGTCATACAGGAGCAGGCGTCCGATCGCGGGCTCGCCGATGTCGAGGATCAGCTTGATCACCTCGGTCGCCTGCAACAGGCCCATCGTGCCGGGGAGCACGCCAAGCACGCCGTTGGCGCCGCATGAAGGAGCCAGCTCGGCCGGGGGCGGCTCGCGGAACAGGCAGCGGTAGCAGGGGCCCTCATAGGGCTTGAACACCGACAGCTGCCCGTCGAACCCGAGGATCGAGGCGGACACAACGGGGATCCGCAGGCGCACGGTGGCGTCGTTGAGCAGGTAACGAGTGGGGAAGTTGTCGACCCCGTCAACGATCACGTCGTAGCCCTCGATGATCTCCATGATGTTCGACGCGTCGATCCGGACGGGGTACTTGACAACGTTCACGTCGGGGTTGAGCGCGCGGATCGTCTCCTCAGCGGAGTCGACCTTCGGTACGCCGATGCGGTCGGTGCTGTGGATCACCTGGCGCTGCAGGTTTGACAGGTCGACAACATCATCGTCGACGATCCCGAGCGTGCCCACACCGGCCGCCGCCAAGTAGAGCGCGGTGGGCGAGCCGAGGCCGCCGGCGCCGAGCAGGAGCACCTTGGCGTCGAGCAGCTTCTGCTGGCCGTCCGCGCCGATCTCCGGGATCAGCGTGTGGCGCGAGTAGCGCTCACGCTGCTCGGGGGTGAGCATGCGCGGCGTCTCGACCTCGTAGCCGCGGTCCTTCCACAGCGTTATGCCACCGGTCATCGAGGAGACATTCGTGTAGCCGAGATCCTCCTCGAGCGTGCGCGCCCCATAGGCGGAGCGGTTACCGGAGGCGCAGTAGAGAATCACGTGCGCGTCGCGGTCGGGCACGACGCCCTCGATTCGCGTCTCCAGATAGCTCCTAGGCACATGCTTGGCCCCCGGCAGGTGACCTGAGGCAAACTCGTCAGTCTCGCGCACGTCGATCAGCGCGACGCCCTCGTCGATCAGCTCGTTGACCTCGGACGGATCAACCTCATCGATCTGAGACTTGACTTGGCGGAGAAGCTCCGCTGAAGAGCGGCTCATCGTGAAACTCCTAAATCGGGGTCAACATTCAGGGAGACTTCACAAAGTATAGCGCCCTAACGCTCAGGAGACGAGCAGATACGAGAAGCCGACAGCGCTGGGACTCGAAGTGCGGGACCCTTCGTATGTCGCCTTTGCCCGCCACTGTCCAACAGCCGGCGGCACAAACGGGATGCTCGCCGCGCCTTCGCTGACGAAGGCGGTTTCCTGCCGGTAGAACTGCCAGCCGAAGACGGGGTCGAAGCGTTCGATCTCGACCACGACGGGGCCGGAGGCAGCGGGCGAGACCTTCACGTCGATGCCGATCCCTTCGCCGGGCGAGGCCTTCGATGAGGAGAACGAGAGCGAGGTCGAGGTGATCGTGCGCGACTCGCGCACCAGCGTGAAGTTGCCGGAGCTGCCGTTGCGCACGGAGACGACCGCGTAGTAGGTGCCCGGCTGTAGCTGATGCTGCAGCGTCTGCGAGCCGCTGCCTTCGCAGTCGCATTCGATCACGTTGCCGCTCTGATTGCGCAGCTGGAGCTTGAATTCTGCGGAGTCGGGTGCGCTCAGTCGCAACGTGAGGTTGGAATGGCTCGTGACTTCCATGCGGTACAGGCGCAGCACCCGCACGCTGCGTCCGCTGAGATAGCCATGCGCGTGGGCGTAGTTGCCCAGCGTCAGGCCGGGCGCCGTTTCGGCGGGGCCGGCGGGGGCGACCTGCAGGTGGAAGCGCTGGATGCCCCGGTAGGAGGTGCGGGGGGTGATGTCGAGGCTGTAGCGGCCGCCCTGGCCCGGGCCGGGGGTGAACAGCCGGTAGCCGCCGCAGTTGATTTGCAGTAGCCCGGAGCCCGATTCTTCTTCTTCCCCGCCGAAGGAGGTGGTGCCCGGGGCGTACAGGGCACCGCTGACGCACGCGTGTTCGGTCTCGTTGGCGAGGCTGATCAGGTAGCTGACGCCCGCGTGCAGCGTGAACGAGTACGCCGCATTGATGTTCTGGATGCGGTCGACCCGCCCGTTGACGCCGCCGGAGGGCAGCGGCGCCCCCGGTGGCCCGATCGCGGGGGTCGGCAGGAACACTTCGAGCGAGAAGCTCGCGAGCTGCGAGTTCGCCAGCGCGGCCACGCGAATCAGATAGAGACCGTTCTTCGAGGCCTTGAACGAGAGCGAGGCCTTGCCATGACCTTCGGTCTGCTGACAGCCCACCGAATCGAGCTGCGAACGCACCGCGTGGTAGACGTCGATCGTGCCGTCGAGCTCGCCGCCGGCCGCCAGGTCGAGCGCGATCCGCTGAGCACTTTGCGCGCGCAGGCTGTACCAGACGGAAGCGGTGGTGGGAGGCATGCAGGCGGATTCGCGTTCGCCCGGTTCGGTCGTGGCGCCGACCGTCGTGCCGTTGATCGAGGCGGGCAGACTGCGGATCGGCTGCGCATTGGCCCGTTCGTCGTTCGCGGGGGCGGGCACGGCGGGCGCGACCGGCGTGCCCTGCGCAAGCGATGGCAAGGGTGATGCAAAGGTTGCAGTGGGGGCCACCGACACGATCGCCATCACGACCGCCGCAACGAGCCCGAGCGAAAGAGCCGTTGCTCTAGTGAGCCTTCGGTGGAGACACATCGGTTTCTAAGTACGCCGCCTCACTCGATATTTCCTTCATATTTGCGTCTAGCGCCGACCGAGCCTGCGAACCAACTCGGCGTCCAGCCCTCCCCTACCCTGAGCCAGGATGAATCGGCGTCCTCGGATCTTCCTGCTCGCCATCGCGACCGTCGTCGTGCTCGCGTTTTCGCTGGCGGTGATCCTCGAGCAGCCAGCGACACGATCGGCTGCGGGAACCTCGACCACTGGCGCGGGCGCGTCCGTCGCCGAAAACGCCCGCTCCTCCTCAGGCTTCGACGGCGCCCTGCTGCCCGCCACCGAGGCGAGGAACTTCACGCTCACCGACCAGTTGGGCCGGCGCGTTTCCCTGAGCCAATATCGCGGTCGAGTCACGATCCTGACCTTCCTATCCTCGACCTGTCACCCAACCTGCCCGCTGATCGCCCAGCAGATCCGTGGCGCGCTCGACGAACTCGGCTCCTCGGTCCCCACGCTGATCGTGAGCGCCGACCCAGCGGCCGATACGCCGGCGAGGGTGCGTCGCTTTCTCAGCGAAGCCTCGCTCAACGGGCGCGTCGAGTACCTCACCGGTACCCGCGCCGAGCTGCAACCGATCTGGCGCGCCTACGACATCGTCCCCGCCCAGCTGGGCAACGCCAACTCCCCTCACGCTGCTTCGGTCCTGCTGATCGACCCCGCCGGCCAAAAGCGAGACCTCTTCCAGGTGGAACAACTCACCCCAGAAGCCTTGGCGCATGACATCCGGAAGCTGGACGGAGATCACGCTCACCCCTGATACCCTAGCTGGCAGGTAGGAAATGCTCAGATGATGTTCTCAACCAAGGCCGAGTACGGCGTGCGTGTGATGGTCGAGCTTGCTCGGCGCGCTGGCGAGTGTCCGGTTCCCCTGGCGGAGATCGCCGCTCACGATGGCCTTCCGCTGGCCTATCTCGAGCACTTAGTCGCACGCCTGCGCAAGGCGGGACTGGTCGACAGCCGGCGCGGATCACGCGGTGGCTACATGCTGGCGAGACCGTCGAGTGAGATCACGATGGCTGAGGTCGTCGAGGCGCTGGAGGGGTCGATCGCGCCGATCGAGTGCATCTCGCAAAGCGCGGACGGCTCGATCGTCTGCTCGCGCGAGTCCGGGCGGGCGGGCTCCCAATCAAATGCCTGCCCGACGAAGCTGCTGTGGACGCGCGTGCGCTTTGCGATCGTGCGCACGCTGCAAGAAACCACGCTCGCCGACCTGGTCCTCGAACCCGCGCTCTTACATCCGACTCCTCTCCCGACAAATCAGACAGTCCCACCCCACCGCCAGACCGTCTCACCCCACGCCTCACGCAAATCCATTGACCGCGAACCACTCACGACCGGAGCCTGACCACAGAACATGGCCGACCTAGAGATCAGAGACCTGCACGTCCGCATCGAGGAGCGCGAGATCCTCAGAGGCGTCGACTTGGACATCAACCGGGGCGAGATCCACGCCCTGATGGGGCCCAACGGCTCGGGCAAGTCCACGCTCGCCAACACGCTCCTCGGGCATCCCTCTTATGAGATCACCGAGGGGACAATCGTCTTCAAGGGCGAGGACATTACCGAGGCAGCGCCGCACGAGCGAGCCAACGCCGGCCTGTTCCTGGCCTTCCAGTACCCCGTCTCGATCCCCGGCGTGTCGGTCGCGAACTTCCTGCGCATGGCGATCAACGCCAAGCGCGAGGAGCCGATCCAGGTCAAGGAGTTCCGCACCCAGCTGCAGCACGCGATCGAGCTGCTCGACGTCGACAAAGCCTTCACCTCGCGTCACCTCAACGACGGCTTCTCCGGCGGCGAGAAGAAGCGCGCGGAGATCCTGCAGATGGCGATGCTCGCCCCCGACATCGCGATCCTCGACGAGACCGACTCGGGCTTGGACATCGACGCTCTGCGGACCGTCGCCGAGGGCGTCCAGCGGTTGCACGAGGAGCAGGGTCTGGGCGCGCTGATCATCACCCACTACCAGCGCATCCTGCACTACATAGAGCCCCAATTCGTACACATCCTGATGGACGGTCGCATCGTCCTTCAGGGCGGCGTCGAGCTGGTCGAACGCTTGGAGCGCGAGGGCTATGACCAGATCCGTCAAGAGGTCGGCGCGAGCGCGACGAGTGCGGTCGCGGCCGGTGAGCGCGTTGTCTGAGCTGGACGACGCGGGAGCAGCCAACGTGGTCACCAACGGCGCGGCCGTCGACCAATCTCCGATCGGCAAAGTCAAGCCAGGTCGCCACCGTGAGGCGAGCCTGTACCACGCGCTCGCGGGCGCGGGGGCTGGCAATGGACGCACGCTCGAGCAGCTGCGCGAGGCAGCGCTGAGGACATATGAGACCTCTGAGCTGCCCGTGTGGCGGCGCTCGGGGTTCTGGACCACCAGCCTGCGCGAGCTCGATCTCGACGCGCTGCAGACAGCGGGCGCCGGGGACTCGATCGAGGTCGCGCCTGGCGTAGTGCCCGATGTCGTCACGCGCACGCTCCCCGACCGGTCCCACGCCGGACGGATCGTGCAAAGCGCGGGGTCGGTCGTCCACGTCGATCTCGACCCCGCCCTCGCGGAGCGTGGCGTGATCCTCTGTTCGCTGGAGGACGCCTTCCGTGATCACGGTGAGCTGGTCGGCGAGTGGTACTCCAAGCGGCTGACGATCGACCGCCACAAGCTCGAGGCCGGCAACGCCGCCTTCTGGCGCGGCGGGGCCTTCTTGCACGTGCCGGCGGGCGTCCTCGTCGAGGATCCCTTCGAGATCGTCTATGCGATCGACCGCCCTGGCATCGCCCAGTACGCGCGCACGCTCGTCCTCGGTGGGCCAATGAGCGACTTCCGCCTGCACGAGTACGACCTGGCGGAAGACTTCGAGGGCCAGTCTCTGCACGCTGGGGCCTTTGAGCTCTACCTGCAGGACGGCGCGCGCTGCCGCCTGGCTCAGCTGCAGGACTGGGGCTCTGGAGAGGTGTTCGATGTCTCGACTCGCTTCGTCGGGGTTGGTCGTGACGCCTACTGCCACTGGCTGCCGGCACTACTCGGTGGCCACCTGGTGCGCCAGCACCTCGAGCTCGCGGTCTCAGAGGCGGGGGGCGACATGGCCTTCCGCGGACTGCTGTTCACCGAGGAGCACGAGCATCTGGACGTGTTCGCCGTCGACCTGCACGAGACCGGCCCCTCGGGCGGTGACGTGCACTGGCGCGGCGCGGCCACCGGCGAGAGCCGCGCCAGCTTCGAGGGCCTGATCCAGATCAACCCGGGCGCGCAGCAGACACACACCTACCTGCAGTTCCACTCGATGATGCTCTCTCCCAAAGCGCGCATCGACGCGATCCCGTCTGTGCTGGTCTCGGCAGATGACGTGTCGGCCTCGCACGGCGGCACCGTCGGCGAGCTGGACGAGGCCGCGATCTTCTACATGCAGTCGCGTGGACTGGACCGCCCGGCGGCAGTCAGAGTGATCGTCGAGGGCTTCTTCGAGCCGCTGATCGCCGAGCTGGCCGACGAGGCGCTGGAGGAGCTCGTGCGCGCGAAGATCGCTGCCAAGCTGGCCGCGGCGCGCGATGACATCGAGGCCTATGCCACCAGTCGCTGAGAGCGCCCTCGGGGTCAAGTCAGACTTCCCGATCTTCTCCCGCCGCTTCGACGAGCGGGGTGGGCGGGCTCTCATCTACCTCGACTCGGGCGCGACATCGCAGAAGCCCCAGGTCGTGATCGAGGCGCTCGCCGACCATCTGCGCAACCACAACGCGAATGTCCACCGCGGGGTGTACGCGCTGGCCCAGGAGGCCGACGCGGCGTACGACGGCGCACGCAGACGAGTCGCCGCCTTCACAGGGGCGCAGCCGGACACGACGATCTTCTGCAAGAACGTCACCGAGGCGATCAACCTCGTCGCCTATTCCTGGGGCCGCGCGAACATCGGTCCTGGCGACGCGGTGCTGATCACCCAGATGGAGCACCACGCGAACATCGTCCCCTGGCAGGTGTTGTGCCGCGAGCGCGGCGCGGAGCTGCGCTACCTAGAGGTGGACGAGCGCGGTGAGCTGTCGCTGGATCAGCTGGACGTGGAGCTGGCGCGGGGCGATGTCAGGCTCGTGGCGATGACGCACGTGTCGAACGTGCTCGGCACGATCCTCCCAGTCGCGGAGATCGTCGCGCGGGCGCGGGCGGCGGGCGCGATGTCGCTGGTGGATGGCGCCCAGGCGGTGCCCCACATGGCGGTCGACGTCGCGGCGATCGGCGCCGACTTCTACGCGTGGACCGGCCACAAGGCGCTGGGGCCGACGGGGATCGGCGTGCTGCACGGCCGGCGCGAGATCCTCGAGCAGATGGAGCCGTTTTTGACCGGCGGCGACATGATCGCCTCGGTCAACTTCCAGTCGGCCACCTGGAACGAGCTTCCCTACAAGTTCGAGGCGGGCACACCTCCCATCGCCGAGGCCGTCGGGCTGGGCGCCGCTGTCGAGTACCTGAGTCAGCTCGGGATGGATCGCGTACGAACGCACGAGCGCGCGTTGACCGAGTACATGCTCGGGCGTTTGGAGGATGTGCCCGGACTGCGCGTCGTCGGCCCGCCGGAGGCTCAGGCACGCGGCGGATTGGCGTCGTTCACGATCGAGGGCATGCACCCCCACGACATCGCCGAGCTCGCGGACCGCGGCGGAGTGTGCATCCGCGCCGGGCACCACTGCGCGCAGCCGCTGATGCGCTGCCTCGGCGTGAGCGCAACCGCTCGCGCGAGCATCGGCGTCTACAACGAGCCCTCCGACATCGACGCGCTCGTCGACGCGCTGCTCGCCGGACGCGAGGTCTTTGGACTCTGATGGACGACCTCTATCGCGACTACATCCTCGATCACTACAAGCAGCCAAGGAACTTCGGCGAGCTGGAGCCCCACGATCTCGAGGCGATGGAGCACAACCCGCTCTGTGGCGACGAGCTGGGAGTACACATCCGGGTGAAGGACAACCACATCGAGGATCTGCGCTTCCACGGGCACGGCTGCGCGATCTCCCAAGCCTCGGCGTCGATCGCCTCCGAAGAGCTGATCGGCATGGAGCTAGAGCAGGTAGGCAAGCTGAGTGCCGACTGGATGATCGAGTTGCTCGGGATCCCCGTCTCCGCGACGCGGCGCAAGTGCGCATTGCTGAACCTCAAGGTCGTGCGTGGCGCCGTCACAGGCGACCACGCCTGGCCCGCCTGACGCAGGGCGTGCCCAGCGCCGCCTGACGCCCGCGATACAATTCCTACTTCAGAGCACAGGATTCGCAGAGCAACCGCAGCGAGGAGTCAGATGGCCACGACAGATCGCACCAGAATCACCAAGCCAAGCCCGATCGTCGAGGACGAGCAGGGTCAGCTACGCGCCCGCCAGGGCATCTCGCGCGAGGTGGTCAGCGAGCTCTCGAAGATCAAGGGCGAGCCCGACTGGATGGCCGAGAAACGCATCAAGTCACTGGAAATCTTTGAACGTAAGCCCGTTCCCACGTGGGGCCCGGACCTGAGTGGCCTGAACCTCGACGATCTCGTGCTCTACTCGCCCCCGACGGCGGGACGCTTCAACAGCTGGGATGAAGTCCCAGCTGAGATGAAGCAGACCTATGAGGACCTGGGCATCCCCCAGGCCGAGCGCGAGCACCTCGCCGGTGTCGTCGGCGTGTGGCGCCAGGAGCCTGTCTATGAGGGTCTGAAGGAGGAGTACGCCAAGCAGGGCATCCTCTTCTGCTCGATGGACACTGCCATCACCGAGTATCCCGAGCTGGTGCAGAAATACTTCATGAATAAATGCGTGCCGCCGCAGGACAACAAGTTCTCCGCGCTGCACGGCGCCGTCTGGTCGGGTGGCGCCTTCTGCTACATCCCCAAGGGCGTCAAGTGCGACCTGCCGCTGCAGTCTTACTTCCGCATGGAGGGAGCCGGCGAGGGCACCTTCGAGCACACGCTGATCGTCGCTGACGAGGGCTCTGAGGTGAACTACATCGAGGGCTGCACCGCGCAGACCTACAGCGTCAACTCGATGCACTCCGCGGTCGTTGAGATCTTCGTCCATGAGGGCGCCAAGGCCCGCTACACGACCGTGCAGAACTGGTCCAAGGACGTCTACAACCTCAACACCAAGCGCGCCGTCGTCGACGCCAACGGCACAGTGGAGTGGGTCGGCGGCTCGATGGGCGCCAAGTACGTGATGCTCTACCCCGGCTCGTTTCTGATGGGCGAGGGCGCCCGCGCCGATCACCTCAACGTCGGTGTGGCGGGCAAAGGCGTCCACAAGGACACCGGTGCCAAGGTCGTGCATCTGGCGCCCAACACGACCTCGAACATCCTCGCCAAGTCGATCTCCAAGGACGGCGGGATCATGGGCTACCGCGGTCTCGTCAAGATGGGCCCCAACTCCCAGGGCTCCAAATCCCGCGTGCAGTGCGACGGGCTGATGATGGACGGCGAATCGAAATCTGATACCTGGCCCGACATTCAGATCCAGAACCCTCATGTGACCGTGGCCCACGAGGCAACCGTCGGGCGGATCTCCGACGATCAGCTCTTCTACATGGGCTCGCGTGGCTTCACCGAGGACGAGGCGGCGGCGATGATCGTCAACGGCTTCATCGAGCCGGTCACCAAGGAGCTGCCGATGGAGTACGCGGTCGAGCTCAACCGGTTGATTCAGCTGGAGATGGTCGGCAGCATAGGCTGAGACGTGCGATGGGCGGCGCCTGGCTGCGTCCTCAGTCGCTCGCGTGCACAGCACGCCACGCGGGTGGGCGGGCTTTTATCCTTGCCATGCTTGCCCCTCGCACGTCTCAGCAGCGCAGTGACTAAATGAGAGCGCCCGTCGACACAATCGTTGCTCCGCTGTTCCCTACGGGCCTGCCGTGGACAAACGTGGTGGGCCGGCAGGCAAGCATCATCCAGCGCGGGAAGCCGATGCTGGTGGAGTTCTGGGACTTCTGTCGTCCAAACTCGCTGCGCACGCTGCCCTATCTGAAGGCCTGGCACGAGCGCTACACGGAGGATGGCCTGCGGATCGTCGGCGTGCACTCCCCCGGCTTTGCGCCCGCGCGCGACGAGGACGCGGTGCGTGCGGCGGTGACGCGCCTGGGGATCGAGTACCCAGTGCTGATCGACCGCGAGCTGGAGCTGTGGCGCGAGTACGACAACCAGGGCTGGCCGGCGCGCTATCTGTTCGATGGTCGAGCGCGCCTGTTCGAGTATCACTACGGTGAGGGCGCATACGCTGAAACCGAGCTGGCGATCCAGGAGCTGCTGGGAGTGGAGCGTGAGCCGCTGCGGCCGATACGCCCGGAGGACGCCCCCGACGCTCAGCTGCTCCCCCAGACCCAAGACCAGCAGGGCGCCTACTCGGGTCCCTACGAGGCAGGCGGCGTGTGGGCGGTGCTCGAAGGGCCGGGTACGGTGCGCGTCAACGGTAGCGAGCACGAGATCTCCCACGCGGGCGCCTATTCACTGATCGAGCACGAGCGCCATACCGTCGACATGCTCACCCTGGACATCGGCCCGGGCGTGCGGTGTTATGCGACCTGCTTCACACCGGGCTTGGCGTAGGGCGCTCGGCAGGCGCCAGCTCGGCGTGGGAGCGATCCAGCAGCAAGCGCTTCAGCAGCGGTGAAGTTGACGGGTCGTCCTCAACGAGCACGCAGCTTCCCGGCCAGTAGGGGGTCTCACCGGCGCCGCGGCCGAGAAACACGAGGTCGTACGTCCAGCAGCCGCAGTTCATCAACCGCGCGCCGCCGCGCCCGAGCCACTCGGACTCGCTGTCACCCGGGAGCGGCCCGGCGCGGTGTGTGTGGCCGAAGATCACGTACGCGCCGCCCAGGCCGAGGCGCTCGGCCACCTCGCCCATCGCGCGCAACCCCGCGCGGCGCAGCTCCTCAGTCGAGATGTCGGTCCGCAACGGCCCCAGCCCGGCGCGGTTGAGCGCCGCGACGGCGAGCGGGAACGCGCCCGCGAGCGCGAGCCCGCGCAGCTTGCGCACCCGCGAAGAGCCGCCCCCGTCACCTGAGAGCGCTCGCCACGCGCGGATCGTGTCGACCTTCAGAGCGTGACCCATACGGGCTTCCCGGGCGACGGTGTCTCGCCACGCGAACACCGGTGCCCCCACCGCCTCGTAGTCCTCGACTCGACTGAAGGACGCGGCCGGGAGCCCCAGCACGCGGCTCATCGCGGCGACGCTCAGGCGCTCGATCGTG
>Ga0182024_10014474_pt1 | contig 15248 bp, 11 predicted proteins | sample P32metaG_FD_120480 | JGI IMG/M metagenome (GOLD analysis project Ga0182024, IMG submission 120480) | Permafrost microbial communities from Stordalen Mire, Sweden - P3-2 metaG (Illumina Assembly) | ecosystem: Environmental > Terrestrial > Soil > Wetlands > Permafrost | place: Sweden: Stordalen... | reverse complement strand
TGCTGCTGCGCCCACTCGATCTTGCGTTTACCTGCGTCAGCCAGCCCGATATCTTTCACATCACCTTTTTTCAGTTCAGCGGTAGCCAATGAAATGCTCCTTAATTAAATTTTGCCGGCGAAAATTTCGCTTGAGGAAAGGGAATAAAAATTCTCAAACCACAAAAAACTTGAAATACAAAAATTACTGGCGCGCTCCAACTTCCGCGGTCGCATTCGCCTTGTTCGAGGAAGCACCAAGCCCGGCAGCCTCGCGCAAAGCGCTGGCGCGGTCCGTGCGCTCCCATGTGAATCCCGGGCCGGTGCGCCCGAAGTGTCCATAAGCCGCGGTCGGCTTGTAAATAGGCCGACGCAGGTCCAGCGCCTCAATAATTCCCTTGGGCGTCAGCGAGAAAAATTCGCGGATCAGCTTGGTGATTTTCTCTTCCGGCACTGTTTCCGTGCCAAACGCATCGACCATTACCGAAACCGGCTCAGCCACGCCGATAGCATAAGCAAGCTGCACTTCCGCTTTGCGCGCTAATCCGGCGGCCACGATATTTTTCGCGATATAGCGCGCCATGTAGCAAGCCGAGCGGTCCACCTTGCTCGGATCCTTACCCGAAAATGCTCCTCCGCCGTGGCGGCTGTAGCCTCCGTACGAGTCCACAATAATTTTTCGCCCGGTCACACCGGCATCCCCCATCGGGCCACCAATCACAAATCGTCCCGTAGGATTGATGTGGTATTTCGTTTTGGAATCCAGCATCGCCGCGGGAAGGATGGGCTTGATGACCTGCGTGATAACCGCTTCGCGAAGCTCTTCGTTCGAAACCTTGTCGTCGTGTTGCGTGGAAACCACCACCGCTTCAATGCGTGCCGGCCGTCCGTTACGATACTCAATGGTGACCTGCGATTTTCCATCCGGCCGCAGGAAATTAACTTTCTTTTGCTTGCGAATGTCTGCCAACCGGTGCGTCAAGCGATGCGCCAGTTGAATCGGCATGGGCATCAACTCTTCCGTCTCGTCGCAAGCAAAACCAAACATCAGACCCTGGTCGCCCGCGCCGCCGGTATCCACTCCCATGGCAATATCCGGAGATTGCCGCTTCACTGTGCACAGCACCGCGCAGGTTTCGGAATCGTATCCGTACTTCGCGCGGTCGTAACCCACGCCTCGGATCGTCTCCCGCACCAGTTCGTCATAATTCACGTGCGCGGTGGTAGTAATCTCTCCCGCAACCACCGCCAAGCCAGTCGTAACCAGCGTCTCGCAGGCCACGCGACCCATGGGGTCCTGCCGCATCACTTCATCCAGCACCGCGTCCGAAATCTGGTCCGCGATTTTATCCGGGTGACCTTCCGTCACGGATTCCGATGTAAACAGAAAATTGCGTAAGGTTTCGCTCAAAACAAATCTCCTTCGTGTGTTTTGCCGGGGACGGCTGTTAGGTGGCGCAAGCTGCGCGGCTTCTAATTATAATAGGTACCTTTGAACGGTACCATTCGAAAAGCGAAGAATCAAATTGTTGAATCCAAATGCGTTACAAGCCATGTGAACGGTAATAACAGGCGGTTGAGTGGAAGAGTCCTATCTTGGAGCCTCTTAGGCCACGTCCGCGTCGTCCAGCTGCACGCTTAACTTCCCCTTGGTCTTCTTGGCCATTAAATACGACCGGATAAACGGATCCAGGTCCCCATCCAGAACGCGATCCACGTCGCCCACTTCAAACTTGGTCCGGTGATCCTTGATCAGCCGGTACGGCTGCATCACGTACGACCGAATCTGGCTCCCAAAGGAAATATCCAGCTTGGACTCGTCCAGTTTGTCCGTAGCCGCTTGCCGCTTCTGAATTTCCAGGTCGTATAGCCGCGAGCGCATCATCTTCATGGCGATCTCGCGATTCTTGTGCTGGCTGCGCTCCGCCTGGCACTGCACCACAATATTCGTGGCCAGGTGCGTGATGCGCACCGCGGTTTCAACCTTATTTACGTTTTGTCCGCCTGCGCCGCCGGCGCGAAAGGTATCCACGCGAATTTCTTCCGGTTTCACGTCAATCTCAATGCGGTCATCAATTTCCGGAATCACGAACACCGAAGCAAACGAAGTATGCCGCCGCGCCGCCTGATCGAACGGCGAAATGCGCACCATCCGGTGCACTCCCGTCTCGCCGGTCAGCAATCCATAAGCATTTTCGCCGGTGAATTGAATGGTCGCAGACTTGATCCCCGCTTCTTCGCCCGGCGTTTCATCCAGCACCAGCGCGTTCATGCCCTTGCGCTCCGCCCAACGCAAATACATGCGCAGCAAAATAGACGCCCAGTCCTGCGACTCCGTGCCGCCGGCGCCAGGCTTGATGGTCATGATGGCGTTCAGGTGGTCATTCTCACCCGACAGCAGCGTCTTGGTTTCCAGTTCCGCGACGTAGGTCTCAGCGGCGTTCAGCTCGCGATCCAGATCTTTCAGCAAATCGTTGCGCTGATCCGCGTTGGTTTCTTCCTGCGCTAAATTGATGTACGTCTCGATGTCTTCAGACATCGACGCAAGTTTATCGTCCGCGCCCACTTGATCTTCAGCGCGCTTGCGATCACGCAGCACTGCCTGCGCGGCTTCTTGATTACTCCAGAAATTAGGGTCCGCGACGCGCGCTTCGAGGGATTTCAGGCGCTCGCGATGCTGCGGGGCGTCAAAGATAACTCCGCACAAGCGTGATGCGCTCTTTCAGACCTTCATACTTGTGCTGCAAATCTTCAATAATCATACGAGGGAACGCGAGGAGACCGGGTCAGGAACCACCTGAATTGGCGAAGCCAGAAAATCTACCGGTATCGGAATACTATCGCGCGAAACATTTCCTTTCCAGAAAGTTGAGGCCAACAGAATAGCGGAAACCGCCACGCAGAGCCAGGCGAACCAATCTCCGAACCGTGTGTAAATGCTGCGGTCGGTGCGAAAATCGTACGGCAAATCGGCGCTCGCGCGCACATCCGTCGGCAACGGCTCGTACATCCGTCCATAGGGGTCGACGGACGCCGTATATCCATTATTGGTCACGCGAAGCAGCCACCGGCGATTCTCCACTGCGCGAACACGAGCCATCAATAAATGCTGTCGCGCCGCAGCAGAACGCCCGAACCAGCCGTCATTCGAAATATTCACCAGCAGCGTCGCGCCATCCGCGGCGAAGTGTCTGATCTCCCCAGGATAAATCGCTTCGTAACAAATAAATACTCCCAGCGAATATCCGCCCGGCAATGAACCTACGCCGTACGTTTGACCTTTGCGAAATCCGCCCACTTCATCCGACACTCGATTCACCACTTCATGAATCAACGGGAAAGGTTCGTACTCGCCAAAGGGCACCAGGTGGATTTTGTCGTACGAAAAAATCCTTTGCCCTTGCGGATTGAAAAGCAACGCGCTGTTAAACGGAACCAATGTGGCGTGCGCTGTTGACGCCGCTCCATCCGCTGGCGGCTTCCACTCGATAACTCCCACCAGAAATGGATGACCAAAATTCGCCGCGAGCTTGCTTGCAAATTGCGCGAATCTCGGGTCTTGATAAGAAAATGGCGCCGGAGCTTCCGGCCAAATCAGCAGGTCCACGTCGTGGCCGTGGGGCGCAAAACTCAGGCGCGCCGCTTCCAGCATGTCGCTGGTGTGTTCGGCAAACCAGTTCGAACCATACTCAGGCGATTCCGGGAAGTTCAGTTGCACCGCCCGCGCCATGTGATTTGCTTGCGGCTGCGGAACAAGTCGCGGCCCAATCAACATCGCCGCTATCACGCATGTTGCTGCCGCAGCGAGTATGCCCAACCTTCGTCTTGCCGTTCTCGGCGGTCCGACTTCCGCCCACGCGAGTAAGGCATTGACTGCCGCCACCAAAAACGACAGCCCATAAATTCCCGTGATACTCGTCAGTTGAATAAGTCCAGGGTTCGCGGCCGCTGGATAACCCAACAAATTCCAGGGAAAACTTATTTCCGGTAAACGCGCGCGAACAAATTCCATAGTCACCCACACGAAGGGCGCCCCGATACAAGCCAGCTCAATGCTGCGCGTCGCGAGCCGCTGCACGATCCATGCGAATATGCCGATTAGAATTCCCCACACCGAAGCGATCAGCAGCAGCACGCCCCAGCCGCCAAGGCCAGACACACCGCCATGCACCGCCAGCACAGTAGCAATCCATGGCACCGACGTCAGGCAAAACACCAGCCCATGAAGAAATCCGCTGCCAAACGCCACCTGCGGACGCGCTCCAAAAAGCGAAACCAGCAGGATTCCAATGCAAATCCAGGAATAAATGCTGAGGTAAAAACCAGTGTAGGAGAAAGAAAGCGCTGCGCCGGAAACCGCCGCGATCACCAACCGCAAACTCGTCGGCATCCGCTCGCCCGGGCGCGGACGCAGATGCATTAACCAATTTCTTTGCGTCATCCGCGCTTCACGATAGCCCGGAAGCCCGCGCCCTCCAAACCCTTCTTGGCGGCTTCCGCGGATTTCTTATCCGAGTACGGTCCCACCTGCACGCGGTAATATTTGTTACCTTGCGGGGTCAAAACGAACGCGGGAAATTTATTTTTTTGCAAACGCTTGGCCAGGTCCAGCGCATCCGATTCGCGTCGCACCGCCATAACTTGCAATGTGTAACCCCCGGACTGCGGTGGCTTCGGTGCCTCAAAAACCGCGGCGACTGGCTTGGCGTTACCGTTATTTTGGGCTGCAGTTTTTGCCGAAGGAGAAACAGTCGCGGGTGACACCGGCTTAAGATGATCGCCCGATTCCTTCTGTTTGTCTGAGCTGTAAAACTCCCAGTCGGAATTAGGATTCGATTCCTCGGGCGCCGGCGTGGCAGTCGCTGGAGCAGTGGCAGAATGCTTCAAGCCGGAATCGGATTTCTTCACCATCGCGTCCGGCACATCATGCTGGGTACTAGCCGCGCGCACTTGCCCATCGTATTGGCTGCGGCCCATCACATAACCCAGCGTGAAAAATATCGCGGAGAAAACCAGCATCAGCAGGAACAAGCCGATGACGTGCCGACTCTCCAGCACCTTTTCGCCCGCGCCTCGTCTTTTTCCAGCTGCCATCGATTACTTTCTCTCCACCTATTTCGCGCTTGCCGGCCCATTGCCCAACGCCCGCGTCCACTGGTTAATAATATCGATGGGCAAAGGAAACACAATCGTGGTGTTCTTCTCAGTACCTATTTCCGTCAGGGTTTGCAGATATCGCAGCTGAATTGCGGTTGGTTGCGTTTCCAGAACTTTCGCGGCATCCGCCAATTTTTGCGACGCTTCGTACTCGCCTTCCGCATGAATAATTTTTGCCCGCCGCTCGCGTTCTGCTTCCGCCTGCCGCGCAATCGCCCGTTGCATCTGCTCAGGAATATCCACCTGCTTCACTTCCACCTTGGAAACCTTGATGCCCCAGGGCTCCGTGTCCGTATCCAGAATAATCTGCAGCTTGGCGTTCACTTTATCGCGTTGCGATAAAATTTCGTCCAATTCGAATTGTCCCACGATGCTGCGTAGCGTGGTCTGCGCCAGCTGCGAAGTCGCGTACTGATAATTCTGCACCTGCGACATCGCCAGGTTCGCATCCACCACCCGGAAATAACAAACTGCGTTCACTTTCACCGACACGTTATCGCGCGTGATGATGTCCTGCGGCGGCACGTCTAGAGTCTCGAGCCGCAGATTGATGCGGTACAGCGTTTCTATCGGCCAGAAAACCAGGTTAATTCCCGCCGTTTTGGCTTGCGGGAGCAAGCGACCCAACCGCAGCACAACTCCCCGCTCCCACTCCTTAATGATGTACAAAGAATTCCAAAACCAGATCAGCCCGATGCCGATAATCACCACGATTCCCAGGAAACCTATTTCCATGCTGTCCTCCCCAAGCCGGACGACCGCTTAACTGTGGCTCACTGCCGGCGACTGCGCCGGTTCGACATAAAGTTTCAGCCCTTCGATTCGCAACACGCGCACCGGCGCGCCTTCCGGGGCCTCTTGTGACGACACCGCGCCCCACAATTCCCCGTGAATCCGAATCATGCCCTCCACACCGGCGCGTAATGCCGACACCGCGACTCCCTGCTCGCCGATCAATTCTTCCATTCCTGTTGCCGCTTTCCATTTTCGCGAGCGCAACACCAGCCGCATCAGGAACACCGTCAGCGCCGCAAATGGCAGCGTGGCCGCCAACGCAATTCCCAAACTCACTCCGCCATTCGTCAATGGCGAGCGCACCAGAAACATCGCCCCCAACAACATCGATAGTATTCCGCCCAGCGCCAGCACACCATGGCTCGTGAATTTAGCTTCCAGAATAAAAAATCCCAACGCCAGCAAAATCAAAAATAGGCCGGCATAATTTACCGGCAGCAAGTGCATGGCATACAGCGCCAGAACCGCGCAAATTCCGCCGAAAACACCCGGCGCCACCACGCCTGGATGCGTAAATTCCGTATAAAGGCCCAAGACACCGATAAGCAGCAAAATAAAAAACGCATCCGGCTCCACGATGCGCGCCAGGAATCTCTGACGCGCCGACAATTCCAATGGCACAAATGTCGGATGCTCCAGCTGCAGCGTAACCTTGCTTCCGTCAAACCGCGTGATCGTTCGCCCATTCAGCTGCCGCAGCAAATCCTCGCGCGAGCTGGCGATCAAATCGATCATCTTGTTATCCAGCGCCTCTTTTTCCGTGAACGCTTTGGCCTCTGTAATGGCCGTTTCCGCTAGCGCAGGGTTTCGTCCGCGCCGCTCCGTGAAGCTGCGCAAAAAAGCCATCGCATCGTTATTTATTTTCTTGCGAAACGTTTCGTCGATCTGCTGCGCAAATCCGCCAATCATAATCACTGGGGACGCCGCGCCCGCGTGCGTGCCCGGAGCCATTGCCGCGATATCCGCCGAAAGCAAAATATAAAATCCCGCTGAAGCTCCGCGCGCGCCCGTCGGCTCGACATACACCGCCACCGGCACTGGGGACGCCAGAATGTGCTGAATAATATCTTTCATCGAATCGCTGAGCCCGCCCGGCGTATCCATGGTAATCAGCACCAGCGCAGCATGCCGTTGCGCGGCATTCGCAAGCCCCTCTTCCATGTACGTCGCCAGAATCGGTTCCACTTCCCCATTCAACTTCAGTTCCACCACCTCTGCCGCTTGTGGCGACGAGTGTTCTTCCGCAGCCGCCTTCAAACGCACTCCGAACATCAATGCCAAACACGCCACGCCCACAGCAGTCGCGAACACTCCAACGCGTCCAGATTTCTCAGGCCTCCGCATAAAAAATCCATTCGTGCGTTTCATTGCGGGCCCCCTTTCGGTGAAACGTCTGTGGGCCGTCCGTTTTGCAAATGTTCCAGCAGCTGTTTAGCTTCCGTATAGTTGGGTGCGAGCTTCAGCGCGTACTCCGCCTCAACGCGCGCCAGCGCAGGCTTTTTCTGCTCCAGGTAAACGCGGGCAAGCGTAGTGCGCACTACCGCCGAATCCCGCGCCTCCAGCGACAACAGCAACTCCTTAACCGCATCGTCCAACTTGCCCTGTCGTCGCGCAATTTCAGCCAGCCCCAGATGCGCAGAGGCATTCCCTTTATCGGTAGCCAACGTCACGTGATACTCGTGCTCCGCGGCATCCAGTTGCCCGCCGGAAAGTTGCTGTCTCGCGCGCCGCAAATGCGTAGCGGGCGTATCGCGCCCGTCTTGAGGCTCACTTGTTGCCGCGCGCGCTTCCGCTGACTCCATCTCAAACCGTAGTGTCTCTGGATCAATCTCCGTGGTCACCCGTTCGATATGCATCAACGAATCGTTCTTTGCATCCAGATGTGTAGTCGTCACGCCGTTGGGACCGAAAGCCTCCAGCGCTGCATTTCGCTCCTGGTCCGCTTCTTCTTGCTTGCCGGCTTTTTCCAGCGCCGCGATCAGCAGGGCGCGGTCTTCCGGAATATCCGGCTCGCGATGCGATGCTTCGCGAAACTGCGCTGCTGCGCCGTTAAAATCTCCCTGCCGTAAAGCGATTAATCCCAGGTTAAACGGATAGTCATCTTCATCCGAATCCAGTGCAGACGCACGTTTCAAATCCTCCTGCGCCGCAGCAAATTTATTTTGCCGCGCCTTCGCGATCGCCAGATTATTTAAAACTTCCGGAAAATCCACGCCGGGAGTGCTGCTGCTCCGCAATAAAGTCTGCAAAGCCGTAAACGCTTCTTCCGCCTGGTCCGGCTGATTCATCGACAACCTGCACACACCGATGGAAAATAGCGCCTCTAAATAACGATCGTGCGTCTTCGGCACCTTCGCATACCACGGCAACGCCGACGCGCAATCTCGTTTCGTGAAATAAGCTTCCCCGAGAGCGTAATTCGGTTCCACCCATTCTGGCTCCAGCCGCACCGCTTCGCGCAACTCACGCACACGCGTTTCATCATCGTTGGAGATTAATCCACGGATGTAATGTTCAAACGCATCCAGGCGCACGGCCTTATGCAACTGGCTGAATTCCGTCAGGCTCAACGGATACGCGTGATCGTTCTCCGACAGCATCCGCCACATCAACCGCGTGTGCAGGTCCATCACTGTTTCCAGCGGCCCGCTTTCGTGCACCGGCGGTAATAACGCTGCGGGATTCACCCGCAACAACCGGCTATCAATCGTCAGATTTTTTCCGTCGTAATTAAAGCTTCCGAACACCACGAAGTCGGCGTCCAGGTCCTCCGCCACATGCAACATCGTCGCGCGGCTCAGTTTCGCCGTGGTGGGAATGCCGTAGCGCTCCAGCTCCCCCAGCCGCCATGAATGCGAATACACCTGCTCGCCCGCGGACGACAGCCCCTGGATAGTCAGTTCTTCCAGTCCTTCAGAAAGCCAATCCAGACGCGACGCAGGCCCTGAATTTTGAAATGGAAAAACCAGATAAATTCCGTGCAACGACCCGCCTTTGCTGGTTGTCGCAGTACCTGATGAAGTGCCTGATAAAGTTCCAGATGATGTGGCGCCCGCCGCATTTCCCGCAGCGCTCCGCGAAGAAGCATTTTGCGATGATTGCGTACTTTGCGGTGAACAAAAATTCCAGGTGGGAAACAACAAGCTCGCAACAACAACAATTAAAAATTCATGAATGTAACTACGCGGCACCATGTTCGAACATTGTATCAGAGGGGAACCACTCTAAATGTTCGCGATGTTCCACACCTGAACACCCGCCAACACCCGAACGCCCTTTCCTCAATACCCTTCCACAATCCCGCGCCTAGCGTTGCGCGCTTTCCACCGGCTTGGGCGTAAGAATTTCCTGAATCTCAGGATTCTTCAACATGTTCGCAAAGGCCGGATCGGTCTTGGCGTTATTCAACTCTTTAAAACCTTCATCCTTGGCCTTGCGCAAATAAACGATGCATCGCTCAATATTCCCGGCTTGCGCGAAGGACTTCGCCAGCATGTAATAAAACCGCCCGCGATCCGTCACCGACCGGTCTTGCAAAATTGAACCATTCCTCGAGCCACTATGCTCAAAAAATGTCGGATCGATGGTCAGCGCCTGGTGAAAAGCCGCCAGTGACTGCTCGTATTTCTTATCGCCAAAATAGGCATACGCCAGATTGCTGTACAGCACGGCCATATCTTTGCGCACGTTTATGGCTTTTTGGTATGACTTGATGGCTTTCCCATATTTCTTGCGTTGATACCAAACCGTCCCCATATTGTTGAACGCATCGGCGTAACCAGGATCGACCTTCGCGGCCCGCTCGTAATACTTCAGCGCCAGCGTGAGTGCTTCTTGCTGGTGCAGCGCGATGCCCAGCTTATTCAAATACACCGCATTGCGCGGGTTCTCGTCCGTCAGCCGCTTGTACGTTTGCGCCGCTTCGCGATAGTCCTTGCGCACCATGTACAGATCGGCGAGCTGCTCCGTCGTGAGCGCCGGGCGCACCACGATTGCGGAGGAATCCACCCGCTCTTGCTGCATCGCGGGAACAGCCGAAAATAGTTCATTGCGATCGAAAGTTTGCCCTACGGAGGGAATGCCGAAACTTAGAAGGAGAAAGCTTGCTGGAACTGCCGCATGAAACTTCATCATGGGGAGTCTCCCTTCTCCGGCGGAGGCTTGGCCTTGTCGGGATCCTTCTTCTTGCCCCCAAAGATACCAAAAATCTTCTGTAAAGCACCCTTTTTCTTTTGCCCGGCCTCCCCCTCGGTACCGTCGGTCCCATCGCCAATGGCAGCTCCGTTAGCGTCCACCGGGGCCCCCGGCCCAGTCTGGCCAGGGACGATTTGTCCGTCGACACCCGTCGGCGGCGGCTTCGGCCCCCCTCCAAAAATATGAGATAGCCAGGACCCCCCATTCGCAGCCCGGCCGCCATGTAACTCGCATAACTGTGTCGGCGCGGAACCCGCCACGTAAACCTCCGCCCGCGTCGTCGGGCAGTTCGGCGTGGCCAGCTCGAGCGATTCCGGATCAATCATCACCGCCTGCACTCCGGACGGCATGACGAAATCCTTAACATCGTGATATTCAGGCAAAGCCGTCGCGCGGATCATAAAATCCGCCCACACCGGCGCAACCGCCACGCCACCTGTAAAACCCAGATCGCGGTTATCGTCAAACCCAATCCAGATCACGCAAACCAGATTCGTCGTGAAACCGGCAAACCAGCCATCCCGCGACGTTCCTGTTTTTCCAGCGGCCGGAAGCGTAAACCCCTTCTGCCGCACCGCCGCGCCCGTTCCGCGATTCAAGACGTCTTTCATTACGCTGGTGGTCAAATACGCGACTCGCGGATCCAGCACTACCCGCGTCTGCGGCTCAATTTCTTCTAGCGTTGTGCCGTCCGCGCCAACAACGCGCTTCAGGAATTCCGGCTCCGCCCGCGTGCCAATGGTCGCAAAGGTTGTGTATCCTGCGGCGACGTCAACCGGCGTCATCTCATAAGCGCCCAGCGCCACGGCAGGCGTCGGCTGAATGTTATTGCCCAGCCCCATCTGCCTGGCGATCTGCACGACCCGCCCGTAGCCAATCAATTCCGCAACTTTTACGGTTGCCACGTTCAGCGAATTCGTCAGCGCATCCCGAACCGTGACGTGCCCCATGAATCGTTCGCCGTAATTATTAGGCGTGTAGTCTTTGCCATCGAAGCTGAACGTCGTCGGCTCGTCATCCACCGTGGTCGCCGGCGTCACTATCGGTTCCACGTTATCCACCGCGTTGTCGAACGCCGCCGCATACACAAAGGGCTTAAACACCGACCCCGGTTGCCGGTGTGCCAGCGCGTGATTCAGCTGGCTCTGTCCATAATCTCGCCCGCCTATTACCGCTTTGATCTCGCCAGTCTTAGGGTCCAGCGCGACCAGCGCAATCTGGGCCTGCGGGATCGGTTCGTTTGGCGCGCCCTTCTTAGCCTTGGCCTTCCGCCACCGCTCGTATTTCTTGGCCAACAACTTATCCATATTCTTCATTCCCGCATCCACGGCGGCCGCCGCCGCGCGTTGCAATGCAGGATCAAGCGTGGTGTACACGCGAAAATTCTGGCTCACCAATTCGTTCTCGGAATATTTCGCCAGTAAATGGTCTTTCACCATGTCCACGAAATAAGGAGCTTCGCTGCCCGCCACCGAAGTGCGCACCACCTTGATTGGCTCCCGCTTGGCCTCCTGAACGTCCGCCTCGGTGATGTATTTATTCTCGAGCATCTGCGTCAAAACCCGGTCGCGCGCCTGCGCCCCCCGCTCTGGATGCCGGTCCGCTGCCGAGTAATAATTCGGCGCGCGAATAATTCCCGCCAGGTACGCGCACTCCGCCAGCGTAAGTTGCCGCATGTCCTTGCCAAAATACGCTACGCTCGCTTCAGAAAATCCGCGGATGCCAAAGCTCCCACGATTGCCTAGATAGACTTCATTGGCATACAGCTCAAAAATTTGTTGTTTGGAAAAGCGCTGTTCCAGTTCGATGGCCACCATGGCTTCGGCGACTTTTCGCCGCCAAGTGCGTTCATTGGAGAAAAAGAACGTGCGTGCCACCTGCATGGTAATGGTGCTGGCACCCTGATAATGATTGCTGCTGTGGCGCAGGTCCGCCCACGCCGCGCCGAAAATGCGCACAAAATCAAATCCACCGTGTTCCAGGTATCGTTTGTCCTCGGCGGACATGATGGCGTGTACCAAAGTGGGGGGCAGGTCCTGATAAAGTACCGGCCGGCGTTTCTCTCGCGCGCTGTCAAACAAATTGGTGATCAGCTCCGGCTCGATTTCGGCGCTACCGAAATCCGTCCCACCACTAAGCGGACGAATGCTCTTAATGGTCTTCCCCGCAAACTGCACACTCAAGCCGTTGGTAGCCGCAAAATAGGAAAGCTTTGAGGGGCGAATTTCCACCGTGTTTCCCTGCACCACAAATTGCCCCAGCGAATTGTCGTCTCGCACCGGCCGGTAACCGACCTTGGTGAGATAGGTGGTCATCTCCCCTTCGGACCATACTTCTCCGACAGAGATCTGCTGCGGCGCGGAAAAAAGTTGCGTGGTGTTTTGTAATACCCGCCCGGAAAGGCGCGCGTCAATCATGCGTGAATATTTAATGTAGTAGTAGGTGTAAACGCCCGCGGTGGTCAAAATTACGGCAAAAACAATGCCCAGAAGCGTCAGCCCAACAATAGAAGTGAAAAATCCCTTTTGCAGACGAATGCGCAAACGTTGGCTCCAACCCTTAAAATCCATTGTCTCGCAAGCGCCTCTACATACAAAGACGGACTTGGGGGCTCAAATGTTGCCCGCGGCGTCCCGAAGAGATGAGCTTCCACATGACTTCACGAAGAGTGGCCACAATTTCTAATAGAGCGCTCTGTTTTCGCTCGAGGGCGTGAAGTGCAAGTCCAGGTGATAGACAAGCAAATCGATCGGAACCGTGTAATCCACGGAGATCTTCACGATTTGATTACTTGCTTCGACCTTGATCGCTTCTCTTTTGACCGGAATCTCCAGGTCTTGCACAACTTTGAAGACATTGTCGCGAATTTGTTCGTCGGTGTAGCGGTTCACGACAGCGAAACGCGCTTGCTCCTGCATTTTGTCCGCTAGCTGATATTCCGCCGCGTATGGCGGCACGATCTTCACCGCCGCGTACACCGCAAAGGCGATGATTGCGGTAACGATGATGGCCTTTATCTTGCCTGCCCCACGCTGATGCGAGCGTATCCCCGGACGCGCCGCCGCTAGTGCGCACTGATCTCCGCGCTCTTGCCCCTGGATATGCGCCTCTCTGGTCTTCATACTTCGAAGCTAGCATCGGCCCTCACCGCTGTCTAGAACGCCTGAAACGCCTGTTTCCGGAATTGAACGTGTAAAACAGTATGAGGGGTGACTCTGGATCTTAGGTCGCTGAATATCGATCCGCAGGCCTCTTCGCCATGCGCATCACAAATCAATAAAAGCGGAGGGTGCCCTAGGCTCGCTTTATAGCCTGGGTCTTTCTTTAATTTTCCTTGCCTGTAATCTTCGTTGTCCTTACCGGGCCAACTGCTCAGTAAGCCCGGGCGAAAATGGCGCGCTCCGAAGCGGGTTTACCGCAATAAACGCACTTACCTGCATGCGCGCTCTTTTCATTGTCCTGGTCGAGTGGAATACACCGCATGGTAGCTCGCGTTTCTTCCTTGATCTTGGCTTCGCACTCCGCGCTGCCGCACCAGTCCGAAAATGCAAATCCCGTTTCGACCGCCTTTTTCAACTCCTCGTAGTTCGTGGCGTCCTGCGTGTGCGACTTGCGAAATGCCAGCGCTTTGTCATGAATAGCCTGCTGAATCTCGACCAGCAGACGTTCCACCGTGCTTGGCAGGTCCGCTAAAGCCGCGCTGACTTTCCCTTCCCTGCCGGGACGGTCGCGACGCGCCAGCACCGCCGATTGCTTGGCCACGTCCTTGGGCCCCAGTTCCACGCGCAATGGCACCCCGCGCATCTCCCAATCGTTAAACTTCCATCCCGGGCTGGGCCCTTCGCGTTCATCCAGCGTCACCCGAATATTAGCTTTTGCTAATTCTTCTTTGAGCTTTCGCGCCACGCCCTGCACGCTAGCTCTCTCTTCGTCCGTCTTATAAATCGGCACAATCACGACCTGGTAAGGCGCAAGCTTTGGTGGCAGCACCAGCCCCTGATCATCCCCGTGCACCATGATGATCGCGCCGATGAACCGCGTCGATAACCCCCACGAGGTGGTCCAGCAAAATTGCTGCTGCCCGTGCTGGTCCAGGTACTTCACATCAAAAGCCTGCGCAAAATTCTCTCCGAGGAAATGGGAAGTCCCCGCTTGCAGCGCTTTTCCATCGCCCATCATGGCTTCGATAGAGAACGTATGATCGGCGCCCGCAAATTTTTCCGCGTCGGATTTTTTCCCCGGTATCACCGGAATGGCTGCATCGTTCACCGCAAAATCGGTATAAATGTCCAGCATCTGCCGCGTTTCCGCTTCCGCTTCTTCGCGGGTAGCGTGCGCGGTGTGCCCTTCCTGCCAGTAAAATTCCAGCGTGCGTAGAAACAATTTAGTCCGCAGCTCCCAGCGCACCACGCTGTTCCATTGATTCATCAACACCGGCAAGTCCCGGTAAGACTGAATCCACTTCGACCACATGTGTCCGATGATCGTTTCGGAAGTCGGCCGGATCACCAGCGGCTCGGCCAGTTCTTCTCCCCCACCAATAGTCACCACCGCCAGCTCAGGAGAGAACCCCTCAACGTGATGCTTTTCCTTATCAATAAAACTGCGCGGGATCAGCATCGGGAAAGCCACATTCTGATGGCCGGTGGCCTTGAACCGCCTGTCCAGCGCCTGCGTGATGTTTTCCCATAAGGCCCAGCCATAGGGCCGCACCACCATGCAACCGCGCACCGGCGCGTAGTCGGCAAGCTGCGCTTTCAATACCAGTTGGTTGTACCACTCCGAAAAATCTTCTGCGCGGGTAGGAAGCTTTTCTTCAGCCATGCGGCGGTTGACCTGTTCTCCTGCTTTTCAAGGGTTCCAGCGGCTACCGTTTTCAGAAAAAATAAATGGTTAGTGACTACGAAGCGTAGCGAACGCCTCGCACACTGTCAACGCACCGACGCCGCGCTCCTGACCGAACGAACGCCCAGGCTGCCATTCCAAAATATTCGGTTGTGGCCAGTTTCCGATAAGTGCTGCGTTTATCAGGCACGTGGATTATTGCCTGGGTGCCGCGATTCCGAGCAATCCCGCCAAGTTCGGCATCCTTCTAAGCGGACTGGCAGTGTTGCCAGATCCTGG
>Ga0182024_10014473_pt1 | contig 15248 bp, 12 predicted proteins | sample P32metaG_FD_120480 | JGI IMG/M metagenome (GOLD analysis project Ga0182024, IMG submission 120480) | Permafrost microbial communities from Stordalen Mire, Sweden - P3-2 metaG (Illumina Assembly) | ecosystem: Environmental > Terrestrial > Soil > Wetlands > Permafrost | place: Sweden: Stordalen... | reverse complement strand
CGGGGCGCCTCCATTGAACTTGGTCGCGCTCCTCGCCGTCGCGGCGCTCGCCGCCTGGGTCTATCTCTTGCTCGGCCGAGGTCTGTTCTGGCTGGTCCGCGAACGCGATGACCGCGACGCGCCGTCCGCGTCGCCAGCTCATTGGCCCTGCGTCACGGCCGTCGTTCCGGCGCGCAACGAGGCCGATGTCGTCGCCCGCGCCCTGGGCAGCCTGCTCGCTCAGGACTATCCCGGCGACCTGCGCGTCATTCTCGTCGACGACAACAGCACCGACGGCACCGGCGCCATCGGGCGCGGTCTGGTGAAAGGGGACCGTCTCGAGGTTCTCGGCGGCGCGCCCCTCCCCGCCGGCTGGACCGGCAAGCTGTGGGCGATGCGCCAGGGCGTCGAGCGTGCGAACCTCTCGCCCGCGCGGCCCGACTTCCTCCTCCTCACCGACGCCGACATCGCCCACGCGCCCGACAATGTGCGACGCCTGGTGGAGCGCGCCCGCGCCCATGGACTGTCACTGGTCTCCCTGATGGCGCGCCTTACCGTGGAGACCTGGGCCGAGCGGATGCTCATCCCCGCCTTCGTCTTCTTCTTCGACATGCTCTATCCCTTCGCCTGGGTGAACGATCCGCGCCGGCGCACCGCCGCGGCCGCCGGCGGCTGCATGCTGGTGCGGCGCGAGGCGCTGGAAGCGGCCGGGGGCGTCGATGCGATCCGCGCCGAGATCATCGACGATTGCGCCCTGGCGGCGCGACTGAAGGCGCGCGGCCCGATCTGGCTGGGCCTGACCGACCGCGCGGCGAGCTTGCGGCCCTACGCCGGAGTGGGTGAAATCGGACGCATGGTGTCGCGATCGGCCTACGCCCAATTGGGCTTTTCGCCCTGGCTGCTCGCGGGGACGGTTGTCGGCATGGCCCTGATCTTCCTCGCGCCGCCGCTCGTGAGCCTCTTCGGTGACGGCGTGGCCCGGTGGGTCGCGGCGGCGGCGTGGCTGGCCATGGCCATCGCCTTCCAGCCCATGCTGCGCTTCTATCGCCGCTCGCCGTTATGGGGCCTCGCGCTGCCGGCGATCGGCGCCCTGTACACGCTCTTCACCCTCTGGTCGGCCATTCAGGTGTGGCGCGGGCGGGGCGGCCAATGGAAAGGCCGCGCCCAGGCCATGGCGCCCTCCTCATGAGCACCGCCGCCGCCGAACTGACCTCCGGCAAGGGCCATCGGGACGAGAACTTCCCGGTCGCCTCGCTCATGATCGCGCCGCGCCATCGCGCCGTGGTGCTGGCCTTCTACAAGGTGGCGCGCCTGGCCGACGACATCGCCGACCATCCGAGCGCAACGCCGGATGAGAAGCTCAGCCGCCTGGCGGGAGTGGAATCGTGCCTAACCGGGCTGGATGACGAGGTCCCGCCAGCCGCCGCCCTGCGCCGCGCTCTGGCCGAACGCGGCCTCACCGTCCGGCACACCCTGGACCTGCTGGAAGCCTTCCGCCGCGACGTGGTCAAGAGCCGCTATGCCGACTGGGCCGAACTGATGGACTATTGCCGTTTTTCGGCCGCGCCGGTGGGGCGCTTCATGCTCGACGTGCATGGCGAGAGCCAAACCACCTGGCCGGCCTCGGACGCCCTGTGCGCCGCCTTGCAGGTGATCAATCACCTGCAAGATTGCGGCAAGGACTACCTGGACCTGGATCGCGTCTACGTGCCCCTCGACTCATTGGCGGCGGCGGGTCTTGGCGTGGCGGCTCTGGGCGCCGAAAGCGCGGACGGCGCCTTGCGCGGCGTCTTCACCAAGCTCACCAGCCGGATCGCCGGCCTCCTCGACGAGGCCGGCCCCCTCGCCGGCTCGGTGCGTGATAGCCGCCTCGCCCTGGAGATCGGCGTCATCCGCCGCCTGGCGCTGAGCCTAAACAGGCGCCTCGCGCGCCGCGACCCGCTTTGCGAGCGCGTCCACCACGGGAAGATCGAGGCCCTGACCCTGGCGCTCCTGGGCGCCGGCGGCGTCCTTGGATCGCGGCTGGGGCTCGGCAGGAACCCCAAGGTGGGTCATAGGTGAGTTATGACCGCCGAAGCCGCCAGCCCGCGGAACCAAGCCTCGGGCAGTTCCTTTTACACCGCCATGCGTCTGCTTCCGCCGGCCGAGCGGTCGGCGATGTTCGCCATCTACGCCTTTTGCCGCAGGGTCGACGACATAGCCGATGATCCGGGCCCGTCGATGGGCGAGCGGCGGGTCGCGCTGGCGGCGTGGCGCGCCGATCTGGACGCCCTGTTCAGCGGCGCGCCAGGCGAGCGGACCTCTGATCTGGAGGAGCCGGTGCGGCGGTTCGCCCTGCGGAAGGACGATTTCCTGGCCATCGTGGATGGCATGCAGATGGACGTCGATGAAACCATCCGCGCGCCCGCCTTCGACAAGCTCGACCTCTATTGCGATCGCGTGGCCAGCGCCGTTGGCCGCCTGTCGGTGCGCGTGTTCGGCATGGACGAGGCGCCCGGCCGCGATCTCGCCCACCATCTGGGCCGCGCGCTGCAGCTCACCAACATTTTGCGAGATCTGGACGAAGACGCGGCCATGGGGCGGCTCTACCTTCCCGCGCAAGCCCTCGCCGAGGGCGGCGTCGAGACGACCGATCCGACCGAGGCCCTCGCCCATCCCGGCGTGGACAAGGCATGCCGCTGGGTCGCCGGCATTGCGCACCAGCGCTACCGGGCGGCCGATGACATCCTGGCGGCCAAACCGGCCGGTCGCCTGCGCGCTCCACGGCTGATGAGCGCGGTCTATGGCGAAATCCTCGTTCGTATGGAATCGGCCGGCTGGAACGCGCCCCGGGCGCGGGCCAGGATCGGCAAGGGCGCCCTGCTGTGGATCATGCTGCGGCGCGGATTGCTGGGATGAGGGCGGCCGTGGGGCCAGCCAAGGTCCCAGGAAAGGTCTACGTCATCGGCGCGGGCCTGGCTGGCCTCTCGGCGGCGGCGACGCTGGCGGGGCGAGGTGTCGCGGTCGAACTGATCGAGGCCGCGACGCAGGCGGGCGGCCGCTGCCGATCCTATGTCGATCCGGTCCTGAAGATGACCATCGACAACGGCAACCATCTGGTGCTGTCGGGCAATCAGGCCACCTTTGCCTATCTGCGCGCGATCGGCGCGGAGGATCGGCTGGTCGGCCCCCAAGAGGCGGTGATCGCCTTCCACGATGTGCGAGACGGTCGCGGCTGGGTGCTTCGTCCCAACGCCGGCCCGCTGGCCTGGTGGGTGCTGAGCCGGACGCGTCGCGTACCGGGTACGGGCGCCACGGACTACCTCGATCTGCTGACCCTTCTGGCCCCGGCCGGTCAGCGGCGTATCGATGAAGTCATCGCGTGCGAGGGCCCGCTTTGGGAACTGCTGCTCGAACCTTTCCTGCTGGCGACCTTGAACACCGAACCGAAGGCCGCTTCGGCGCGGCTGGCCGGAGCGGTGATCGGCCAAAGCCTGGCGCGCGGGGGCCGCGCCTATCGCCCGCGCATCGCCTCGCCAAATCTTTCCGTCGCCTTCATCGACCCGGCGTTGACCTCCTTGGCCCGCCAAGGCGCCCGTGTTCATCTCGGCCGTCGCCTCCGCGAGATCACGTTCCAAGAGGGGCAGGTGACATCGCTGCGGCTCGGCGACGGCGATGAGCTTCTGGCGCGCGGCGCCGCCGTGATTCTCGCCACGCCGGCCTGGATCACCGCGGGCCTCGTTCCAGGTCTGGTCGTTCCCGAGCGTTTCAGCGCCATTGTCAATGCTCATTTCCGCGTCGCGCCGCCGGCGGGCGCCGCCCCGATGGTCGGCGTCATCGCGGGCACGGCGCAATGGATCTTCGCGTTCGCCGATCGCTTCTCCGTGACGGTCAGCGGCGCCGACGCCATGGTCGACACCGATCGGGAGACACTGGCGGCAAGGTTCTGGCGGGACATCGCCGCCGTTCACGGCCTCGGTCCCGAGCCTCCGCCCTGGCAGATTGTCAAGGAACGGCGGGCCACTTTCGCCGCCACGCCGGAGCAGGACGCCAAGCGCCCCCCCGCCGCGACCGCCTGGCGCAATCTTTTCCTGGCCGGCGACTGGACCCAGACCGGCCTGCCGGCCACCATCGAAGGCGCCATCCGGTCGGGGAACAAGGCCGCCGCCCTGGCCCTCAGAGCTGTGCGCGGCCTGTGATAGTATTACGCCATGGACGACGCCTCGCCCCGCATCCTGGCTGATCCGCCCGCGAAGTCGCTCGCCGCGCTCGACGCCGCCGTGGCCCGCGCCGCGGAGGCTCTGCTGAACCGCCAGAAGGCGGACGGCCACTGGGTGTTCGAACTCGAGGCGGACGCCACCATCCCCGCCGAATACATTCTCCTGAGGCACTATCTGGGCGAGCCGAGGGATGTCGCGCTCGAACGAAAGATCGGCGTCTATCTGCGCCGCGTCCGGGGCGCGCACGGCGGCTGGCCGCTCTATCATGACGGCGCCTTGGACGTCAGCGCGACGGTCAAGGCCTACTTCGCCCTCAAGATGATCGGCGACGCGCCGGATGCGCCGCACATGACCGCCGCGCGCCAGGCGTTGCTGGCCAAGGGCGGGGCGGGCGCCTGCAATGTTTTCACCCGCATTCTGCTGGCGCTCTTTGGTGTCATCTCCTGGCGCGCCGTGCCGGAAATGCCGGTGCAGATCATTCTTCTCCCCAGATGGTTCCCGGTTCACCTCTCGAAGATTTCCTATTGGGCGCGCACGGTGATCGTGCCCTTGCTGGTGTTGCGCGCCATCAAGCCTCGCGCCCGTAACCCCAGCGGCGTGAGCATCGAGGAGCTGTTCGTCCGGCCGCCGATGAGCCTGCGGTCCCTGGCCAGGGGCGCGCATCAGAAGGAGCCCTGGGCGAGCTTCTTTTTCGCCCTCGACGCCGTACTCAGGGTGATCGAGCCCGCGTTTCCCAAAGCCTCGCGGCGCAGCGGCATCGAAAAGGCGGTCGCCTTCGTCGATGAGCGCCTCAACGGCGAGGACGGCCTGGGGGCGATATTTCCGGCCATGGCCAACGCGGTGATGATGTACGACGCCCTGGGCTATGGCGATGACCATCCGAACCGGGCCGTCGCGCGGCGATCCATCGAGAAGCTGCTGATCGTCAAGGAGGACGAAGCCTACTGCCAGCCCTGCCTGTCGCCGGTGTGGGACACGGCGCTCGCCGCTCAGGCCCTGCTCGAAGCGGGCGATCAGGTCGCCGAGGCGGGCGCGATTCGCGGCCTTGATTGGCTGGCGCCCCTGCAGATCCTGGACGTCGCCGGCGATTGGACGGAGCAGCGGCCCGCGGTGCGCCCGGGCGGCTGGGCGTTCCAGTACCGCAACGACCACTATCCCGACCTCGACGACACCGCCGTGGTGGTCATGGCCATGGACCGCGCGCGGCGCCGCGCCCAAATCGGCGGCGTCTATGACGACGCGATCGGCCGGGGCGCCGAGTGGGTAATCGGGCTGCAAAGCCGGAACGGCGGTTGGGGCGCCTTCGACGCCGACAACACCTTTCACCACCTCAACAATATTCCGTTCGCCGATCACGGCGCCCTGCTCGATCCGCCCACCGTCGACGTGGCCGCCCGCTGCGTCGGCATGCTCGCTCAGCTGGGCGAAAGCGTCGAAAGCCCACGCATGAAAGCGGCTTTGGCCTTCCTGCAACGCGAACAGGAAGGCGACGGCAGTTGGTTCGGCCGCTGGGGGGTGAACTATGTGTACGGAACCTGGTCGGCGCTCTGCGCGCTGAATGGGGCCGGCGTGGCGCCCGGCGCGGCGATCGTGCGCAAGGCGGCCCACTGGCTGGTGACCATCCAGAACGCCGACGGCGGCTGGGGCGAAGGGTGCGACAGCTACAGGCTCGACTATCGCGGTTACGAGAACGCCCCGTCCGCCTCGTCGCAGACCGCCTGGGCGCTCCTGGGCCTGATGGCGGCCGGCGATGCCGATCATCCGGCGGTGGCGCGCGGGATCGCCTGGCTCGCCACCCATCAGGACGCGAGCGGCGCGTGGCCGGAGGCCGCCTACACCGGCGGCGGGTTCCCGCGGGTCTTTTACCTGCGCTACCACGGCTATTCGAAGATCTTCCCGCTTTGGGCGCTGGCCCGCTACCGAAATTTGAAGCGGAGCAACGCCGGAGGCGTTGCGTTCGGGATGTGATTTGAACGCCTCACTTGGTCCCTCGCGCCATCGGGCCGACCACGATTGGGCGCCGCTCATCGTCATCGTGGGAATGACGCGCGAGGCGCGCATCGTCGAGGGTCCCCGCGTCATCGTGATCGTCGGCGGGGGTCAAGCTGAACGCCTCAGCCGCCAACTCGAAGTCGCCCTTGTGCGGGGCGCGGGCGGCGTGATGAGCTTTGGCCTGTGCGGCGGTCTCGATCCTTCACTCAGAGCCGGCAGTTGCGTGATCGGCTCGGGCGTTACCGGCGCGCAAGGACAAACGGCCGCCGATCGCGACTGGACGGACCGCCTGGCCGGCGCGCTGCCGAGCGCCGTTCGAGGCGAGATCGCAAGCGGCGACGCGATGGTCGCCCTCTCCGCCGACAAAGCCGCGCTTCGAAACCGGACCGGCGCCGCGGCTGTGGATATGGAATCGCACATCGTGGCGCGTCTCGCCCAGCGCCACGACACGCCCTTCGCCGTGTTGCGAGCGGTGTCCGATCCGGCCCACCGAACATTGCCAAACGCCGCCCAGGCCGGTCTCAGGGCCGATGGCGAGGCGGATATCGCCGCGGTGCTGAAGGCGTTGCTGGCTCGCCCCGGCGAACTTCCAGCCCTTATTCGGACGGCCGGCGAGGCCGCCGCCGCGTTCGCCGCCCTAAGAGACGCGCGCCACCTTCTTGGCCCTGGGTTGGGTTGTCCGAATCTCCTCCAGCATGCGGTCGACGTGACCTGAGAAGACGAACTTGGCCGGACGCTGGTTCTCGATGGAGATGTCGGCGGCCATGGGCCCCTCGGTTCGCACTCCGCGCAGGCTAACGCCGAGGGCCTTGAGCGGATGTTTGAGCGTGTCGGTGACCGCGCTGGCCTCGAAGCCGCTGTGGACCATGCAGTCGGCGCACTTTTCGTAGTTGCCGACTCCGTAGGCGTCCCAGTCGGTTTCCTCCATCAGTTCCTGGAAGCTCTTGGCGTAGCCTTCGCCCAGCAGATAGCAGGGCCGCTGCCAGCCGAACACGGTGCGCGTCGGATTGCCCCAGGGCGTGCAGTGATAGGCCTGGTTGCCGGCCAGAAAGTCCAGGAACATGGTCGATTGAGTGAACGACCACTTCTTGCCACCGTGCCCCAGCGCGAAGATGTCGCGGAAGAGCTGCTTGGTCTTAATTCGATTGAGGAAGTGGTCCTGGTCGGGGGCCCGCTCATAGGCGTAGCCGGGCGAGATCGTCGTCCCGTCCAGGCCGACTGCCTTCATCTCGTCGAGAAACGCCGCGACCCGCTCGGGGACCGCGTCCTGGAACAGGGTGCAGTTGATGCTCACCCTAAAGCCCTTGGACTTGGCGAGCTTGATCGCCGCCACCGCCGTCTCATAGACGCCGTCCAGACACACGGACTTGTCGTGCATCGCCTTGTCGCCATCCAAGTGGATCGACCAGGTGAACATCGGGTCGGGCGTGTAGTGCTCTATCTTCTTGGTGAGCAGCAGGGCGTTGGTGCACAGGATGACGTACTTTCCGCGGCCGAGAAATCCCTGCACGATCCTGGGCATGTCGCGGTGCAGCAGCGGTTCGCCGCCGGCGATCGAGACCACAGGCGTCCCGCACTCGTCCACCGCGGCCATGCACTGATCGAAGCTCAGGCGCTGGTTGAGAATTTCGTCGGGATAGTCGATCTTGCCGCACCCGGCGCAGGCCAGATTGCAACGGAACAACGGCTCGAGCATGAGCACCAGCGGATACCGCTTCGCGCCACTGAAATGCTTTTTCACTATGTAGGCGCCGATCCGCGCCACGGCCGAAATGGGGAGACCCACGCCGTACTCCTCTTAAATCCACACCGCCGCAGTATAGCCGAGAATCATGTCCTAAGCTCGGCCGGCAGACGAAACTCGATATCTTCCTTGACCCCGTCCATCGGTTCGACATCGACCGGGCCTAGTCGCCGCAGTGCGGCGATGACCTCCTGGATCAGCTCCTCCGGCGCCGAGGCGCCGGCGGTGAGCCCCACCGTGTGCTTGCCCTCCAGCCAGTCGGGATCGAGCGCGGAGGCGTCGGCGATGAGGTGGCTGGGTATCCCCTCTTCCTGGCCGATTTCGCACAGGCGGTTGGAATTGGAGCTGTTTTTCGCCCCGACGACGAGAATGACCTCGACCATCTTGCACATGTCGCGGACCGCCGACTGGCGATGCTGAGTGGCGTAGCAGATGTCGGAGGTGTCGGGCCCGATGATGTTGGAGAACCGCGCTTTCAGCGATGCGATCACGGCCTTGGTGTCATCGACGCTGAGCGTCGTCTGGGTGACGTAGGCCAGCGGCGTGTCCGACGGCATGCCGAGCGCCGCGACGTCCGCTTCATTGGAAACCAGATGCACCGGCGCGTCGATCTGTCCGATCGTGCCTTCGACCTCCGGATGGCCTGCGTGGCCGATCAGGATCATCGTGCGGCCCTGGCGCACGTAGCGCTTGGCCTGGGCATGGACCTTCGACACCAGGGGGCAGGTGGCGTCGAGGACCGGCAGGCCCCGCGCCGCCGCCGCCCTGACCACCGATTGGGCGACGCCGTGGGCGCTGAACACCGCGTGAGCGCCGTCGGGCACTTCGCTCAATTCCTCCACGAAGATGGCGCCCTTGTTCTTCAGGCTGTCGACGACATGGCGATTGTGCACGATCTCGTGGCGCACATAGATCGGCGACTGGTATTTCTCCAGCGCCCGCTCGACGATGTCGATGGCCCGAACCACCCCGGCGCAAAAGCCGCGCGGCTGGGCCAATATCACTCTCATCTCTCTGCTCCGCCGCGTCGCCGCCGGACATTTCGCCGTCTCGATAGCCCAAATCATGGTCGGCGGCACGCCCTGCTTGGCCTAGATAGTAGATATCAGCTAATGGCCAAATGTGTGGCCGCGACCGGCGAAGCGCCCGGCGACACTTTTCGCGCGGCTTTGGACGCCTTTCGTGGTATCTGAGCGCGGGGCGATAGCCAATCCAAGGATTCATTCTTGATCGTTTTGTTACACGCGGTCGGCTATGTGCTGTGCGCGCTGGCTGTGTGCGGCGGCCTCTATAGCGTCCTGGCCGCGGGCCTGGTTGCGCGCTTCATGGCTCATGCGGGGCCGATCAAAGCGGCGTTCCCATCGGTGACCATCATAAAGCCGCTGCACGGCGCCCCGACCGGGCTGGCGGACGCTCTGGAGAGCTTTTGCCGCCAGGACTATCCCGGAGCGATGCAGATCGTATTCGGCGTTCAGGACGCCCGGGACCTGGCGATCCCCGTGGTGCGCGGTCTTCAACGGCGCCACCCGGCGCTCGACATCGTGTTGGCGATCGATTCGCGTCTGTACGGGACCAACCGGAAAGTCTCGAATTTGATCAATATCGTTCAGCGCGCCGACCACGACGTGCTCGTGATGAGCGACGCCGATATCCTCGTGGGGCCGCACTATCTTCGCGATGTGGTGGCCGCGCTCGGCTGCGAGGGCGTCGGTGCGGCGAGTTGTCTCTACGTTGGCGCCGGAGGAGCGGACCGGTGGTCGAGACTTTCGGCGATGGCGATCAACTATCAGTTCCTGCCGAGCGTGGCGCTCGGCACGGCCTTTGGACTGGCCCGCCCCTGCTTTGGCTCGACCATCGCCATAACGGCCACTGTATTGCGCGAGATCGGCGGCTTCGAGGCCTTTGTGGACCATCTCGCCGATGACTACGAGATCGGTCGGGCCGTTCGGGCGCGAGGCTACCGGGTCGCCGCGCCGGCGCTCGTTGTCTCCCATCTATGCACTGAGGCCAGCGCGGGCGAACTCGTCGGTCATGAAGTGCGCTGGAACCGCACGGTAAGACGTATCGACGCGGCGGGCCACGCCGGCAGCGTGATAACCCACCCCCTCCCGCTCGCCCTACTCGGCGCGACGCTGCTTGGGTTTCCAACCTTGGGCCTCGTCCTGATTTCCACCATTGTCGGCGTGCGTATAGGCGGAAAATTCTTCATCGACGCCGCGACGGGCGTGCGGGCGGGCCCTTGGTGGCTCATTCCAGCCCGCGACGTGCTATCGTTGGGCGTCTTCCTGGCCAGTTTCGCGGGCAACACCGTGGGCTGGCAAGGCCGCCGTTTTCGCGTCGGGCGAGACGGCGTCCTCATCCACGCTTGAGGTCTTATTCGGTCATGCTTCGCACTTTGTTCCTACAGGCCCCGTCCTTCGACGGCTTCGATGGCGGCGCCGGCTCGCGCTATCAGGCCAAGCGGGAGATCAAATCGTTCTGGTATCCCACGTGGCTCGCCCAGCCCGCCGCTCTGGTCGAGGGCAGTCGACTGATCGACGCGCCGCCTCACCGCCAGAGTCTGGCCGACATCACTCCCCTGGCCAGGGACTACGATCTGGTGGTCCTGCACACCTCGGCGCCTTCCTTCGCCTCTGACGTGAAAACCATCGAGGCCTTGAAGAGCGTCAATCCCGACCTCAAGGCCGGAATGATCGGCGCCAAGGTCGCGGTGGACGCACACGGCAGCCTGGCCGGCGCGCCGGCGGTGGATTTCGTCGCCCGCAACGAGTTCGACTTCACGATCAAGGATGTCGCCGATGACAAGCCGTGGGCGGACATCGAGGGGCTGAGCTATCGCAATAGAGCCGGCGTGATCGTCCACAACCCCGACCGGCCGATCCTGGAAAACATGGACAGCCTGCCCTTCGTGACCCCGGTCTATCAGCGGGATCTCAGGATCGAGAACTATTTCATCGGCTATCTGAAGCATCCTTACATCTCGATCTACACCGGGCGTGGCTGCAAATCGCGCTGCACCTTCTGTCTGTGGCCTCAGACCGTGGGGGGCCACCGCTACCGCACGCGCAGCGTCGCACACGTGATCGAGGAGATCGCCTGGGCCCAGAAAGCCTTCCCTCAAGTCAAGGAGTTCTTCTTCGACGACGACACATTCACCGACAACCTGCCCAGGGCGGAAGCCATCGCCAACGAACTGGGAAAGCTCGGCGTCACCTGGTCGTGCAACGCCAAGGCCAATGTGCCCCGCGAAAACCTCAAGGTGCTCAAGGATGGCGGCCTTCGCCTGTTGCTGGTCGGCTATGAGAGCGGCAATCAGCAGATCCTGCACAACATCAAGAAGGGCATGCGGGTAGAGGTGGCGGAGAAGTTCACCAAGGACTGCCACGACCTCGGCGTCACCATCCACGGCACCTTCATTGCCGGTCTGCCGGGCGAAACCCGCGAGACCCTGCGTGAAACGGCGCGCTGGGCGGCCAAGATCAACCCGCACACCATCCAGGTTTCCCTGGCCGCGCCCTACCCCGGCACTTTCCTCTACAAGCAGGCGGTGGAGAACGGCTGGCTCGACGCCGAACACGCCGAACTGGTGGACGAGCACGGCATCCAGATCGCGCCGCTGCACTACCCACACCTCAGTCACGCCGAAATCTTCGAGTCGGTGGAGACCTTCTACAAGAGCTTCTATTTCCGGGCCGGCAAGATCGGCTCGATCGTCGGTGAAATGGTCCGCAGCCCGGACATGATGAAGCGCCGCCTGCGCGAGGGCGTCGAGTTTTTCGAATTTCTCAAGGAGCGTCGCGGGGCGGCCGCTTGAGAGGATTGATCGTCACCGCCGACGACTTCGGCGCGGCGCTGGCGGTCAACGAGGCGGTCGAAACCGCCCATCGAGAGGGCGTGCTCACCGCGGCCAGCCTGATGGTCGGCGGGCCTGCCGCCGCCGACGCCGTCACCCGCGCCCGGGCGATGCCGACCCTGCGAGTAGGTCTCCACCTTGTGCTGGTGGAAGGACGTCCGGTCTTGCCAATGGCCGAGGTCGGTCGGCTGGTGGATAGCGCCGGCTGGTTCCGCGCCGACATGGCGCGGGCGGGCGCAAGCATGTTCTTCGATCCGGCGGCGCGGCGGCAACTCGCCGCGGAGATCGAGGCTCAATTCCGCGCCTTCGCCCAGACCGGCCTTTGCCTCGACCATGTCAACGCCCACAAGCACTTCCATCTGCATCCCACCATCGCCTCTCTGATCGTGAAGATCGGCCGCCGACACGGCCTGCGAGCCGTACGCATTCCCATCGAACCGCGCGGCGCCCTGGCGCTGGCCGAACCGGCTGGCCGCTATCGGCGGGATCTCGTGGTGGATCTGTGGTCGGCCCTGGCGCGGCGGCGTTTTCGCAACGCCGGCCTGCTGGCGCCCGACCATGTGTTCGGTCTGCGCTGGAGCGGCGCCATGACGGCCCGGCGCCTGCGCGCGCTCATCGAGAATCTTCCCCAAGGCCTGAGCGAAATCTACCTGCATCCGGCGACGCGAGGCGGCTTCGCGGGCGCCGCGGCGGGCTACGGCTACAGCGACGAGTTGGCGGCCCTCATCGCGCCCGAGGTCCTCGACGCGGCTAAAACCGGGGCCATCCGATTGGGCGGCTTCGTGGACTTTGCCGGCCCGCGCGGCACGGCGCGCGGGGTCGCCGCGTGAGCGAGAGTCATCGCCGGGCCGCGCCGAGGCGCGCGCGGCTCGCTATCGCGCTAGCCGCGGTGCTGGGCCTTGCTCTGGCCACCGCTGTCATCGGCGCTTTCGGGCTTGCGTCTGTCCTCAGCGCTCTGGCCAGGATCGGCTGGCGCGGGTTCGCGTTTCTCACCGTTTGGTCGCTTATCCCCTTCGCCCTTCTGGGCGGCGCCTGGTTTGTGCTGACGCCCGGTCTGCCGCTTACGCGCTTAGCGCTTCTCACCTGGGCGCGGACGGTGCGTGATTCCGCGACGGAGGTCCTGCCCTTCTCGCAGGTGGGCGGTTTCGTGATCGGCGCGCGCACGGCCATCCTGCACGGCTTGACGCCAGTCACGGCTTTCTCGACCACGGTCGTCGACGTGACCGCCGAGCTCATCGCCCAACTGGGTTTCACCGGGCTTGGGGTGGCGCTGCTGGCCATGCGCCTGGGCGCACGATCAACGCACAACGCCCTGATCGGCGCGGGTCTGCTCGGCCTTGGGCTGTCGGCCGCGGGCGCCGTGGCCTTCATCGCGCTCCAGCGACGAGGCGTGGGCCTTCTGGAGAGGCTCGCCCGGCGATTCTTGCCAGGCGCGGTCGCCGGCGCCACGGCCATGAGAGAGGCCCTAAACGCGCTCTACGCGCGACCGCTGCGGCTCGGCGCCGCCACCCTGATCCATCTGGCGGCGTGGATCGCCAGCGCCGCCGGCGCCTGGTTTGCCCTGAGGTTGGCGGGGGTCGCCATCGGCCTCGTGGATGTGCTGGCCATCGAGGCCCTGGTTTGCGCCGTGCGCAGCGCCGCTTTCGTCGCACCCATGGCCCTGGGCGTGCAGGAGGCCGCCTACGCCCTGGTCGGCCCCCTGTTCGGCCTGCCCGCCGACATGTCGCTGGCCCTTTCGCTGCTCAAGCGGGCGCGCGATCTGGCCATTGGCCTACCGGCCCTATTGGTTTGGCAGGCTTTCGAAGGCCATCGTCTGGTCAGGGACTCTCAGAGCGGGAACGACCTGGCCCCGCGTCTCGACTAGGGGCTTCCGATGAGGGGCGCAGGACTTACTCCGCTCCGTGGCGGCGCCTCGGTCGGCGGCGGCGGCGATTGCGGCGGCAACGCCGGAGGGCTCGAATCGTCGATTTCCGGCAGGGGGGGCAGATTCGAACCGGCGTTATCGCCGCCAATCTCGCCTTGCCTGTACTGCAAATACACCGACCGCAGCGTGGCGTAGGGGTCGGCGGCGTCGCCGAGGATCGCCTTGAGCTGACCGTCCGCCTCGGCGCGGGTGTCCAATCCCCCCACGACCGTCGCGCTCGTGCCGATCTCGGTTCGATAGGGATAGCTGAGCCAATGGACCGGGTCGGCCGCCGTGTCGAAGCCGACGCCTACAAGGTCGCGTACGGTGGAGGGTCCGATGAGGGGGAGGAAGAGGTAGGGACCGGGCCGCACCCCATAGCGGCCCAGAGTGTCGCCGAAAGTGCTGTCGTGGTGGGCAATGCCGCCGTGGGCAGCCACGTCGATCAGGCCGGCGAGGCCGAAGGTGGAGTTGAACGCAAAACGGACGGTGGTCGCCGCCGCCCGGCGCAACCGAACCTGCAGAACGTCATTGATGAACACCAGGGGCTCGCTAAGGTTGGTGAACACGTTATGCAGACCCTTGCCGATCGGTCCGGGAGTCAGCGCCCGATAGATCATCGCCGCGGGCCGGATAAAATGCTTGTCGAGGAACTGGTGGATCGCATAGCCGCGCCGATTGAAATGTTCCCAAGGATCGTCGGCGGCCGCGGCGGCGGCGGCCGGCCCGGCGGCGGGTCGCGGCGAGGTGGCGCTGGCCGCGCCGGCCGCGCTGAGGGCCGTCACGCTCAAGATGACGGCGAAGATCGATCGGCGCACGCGAGGTTCCTTGCTCATGCCCTGCATAGGCTGGCGTCTGGCAATGATCCAATCCAAACCATGCCGACAGTCCCCGCGCCGCGCTGGAACAAGCATACTTGGACGGCGTTTGGGGCGGAGCGTCTGATCGGCTCGAAGAAGCCGGATATTGAGGAAGGCTCGGTCGCCCGATGACCAAGTCTGAACAGCTCTCCGCCCGCCGCCGCGTCTTATGCGTATCACCGCGGTATGCGCCCTCCTTCGGCACCTTCGAGTACGCCTACGAGTTGATGAACGGCGTCCGTGCGTTCATGCCCCCCCAGGGGCTGCTGGTCATTGCCGCCTGCTTGCCCGCGTCGTGGCCCGTCCGCTTCATCGACGAGAACATGGCGGCGGCCACCGACGCCGACTTTGAGTGGGCCGAGGTCGTGTTCGTCAGCGGTATGCATATTCAGCGCCGGCAGATTCACGACATTTGCGCGCGCGCGCATCTGGCCGGCAGAGCGGCGGTCCTCGGCGGTCCCTCGGTGTCGGCGTCCCCCCAGGACTATCCAGACTTCGACTACCTCCACATCGGCGAGCTCGGCGACGCCACCGACGCCTTGTTCGCCCGCTTGGCCGAGGATTGCTCGCGCACGGCCGAGCAGGTCGTGTTCACCACCGACATGCGCCGGCCGCTCGATGAGTTTCCGACCCCGGCCTACGAACTGGCACAGATCGATCGCTATTTCCTGGGCAGCATCCAATTCTCCAGCGGCTGCCCCTATCAATGCGAGTTCTG
>Ga0182024_10014472_pt1 | contig 15248 bp, 14 predicted proteins | sample P32metaG_FD_120480 | JGI IMG/M metagenome (GOLD analysis project Ga0182024, IMG submission 120480) | Permafrost microbial communities from Stordalen Mire, Sweden - P3-2 metaG (Illumina Assembly) | ecosystem: Environmental > Terrestrial > Soil > Wetlands > Permafrost | place: Sweden: Stordalen... | reverse complement strand
TGCCTTCCCCTTCACCGTGAGCACCACCGGGCGCTTGCTCTTCTTAAGCTGTTTCATGAAGTCGCCGGATCGGCGGCGGAAGGTCGTCAGCGATTGAATATCCTTGGTGATGTCAAGCATGGGGGCCTGCTCCTGTTAAAAGCACCTTATTAGGTGCCTATCAGAATAATCTGTCCGTGTAATATGGACAAGGCCTCGTCTGGACTGTTGCGGTTCCTAGCGTGTCTAAGATCAATCGATCAATCCGATCAATCACTGCTGAATTCTTACTTGCTAGTGATGCCGCTCTTCTTCCGGCGCGCTAATTGACCATTTCACACGGAAACTGTACTTGACCTGATGTCAATTCATGAGCACCTGCACTTCGCAGGTGAGACGCGAGCTCTAGGAAGTAGGTTGAACCAAAGGGCTGGAGCTGCCCAAGGTTTGGACGGACGGGAAGCACTTCGATGGTGCAACCTGGTTGCACAAAGCCCACAGATGCCCGAGGAAAAGGTTAAGCAGGAGGTCGAGAAGGAATTAACCGGACGGGAAACAGAACCGTGGGAGATTGTCTATTTTGAGTTGTACAAGAACCAGTTACCGGTCGTTGAGCAGGCGAATCGAAATGACGGCTCTGATGCTGGGCAGCGACAAATCCCGGGGCTACTGTCTGGAATTGATCTGCGCAGACTTCCTGGAGCGGGAGCGAACCCAGAAAATGAAAATCGCGAGGTGCTATTGCAGTCGGCGCTACGCTTTTTCAAGTTTCTTCCTGGAGAAGAGAGGCGGACATTTCTGCACCAGGTTGCCGAGCAGGTATCATGAATCAAGTACGCCCGAAACGTACGCCCGAAACGTACGCCCGTCCGGCTCGACCCAAAGCCGTATGAACAGCTACGAAATCAGGTGCTGCGCCGCGACGGATGGAGATGCCAACTGTGCGGCACAATGTCCAACCTTGAGGTTCACCATCAAGAATTGCGCAGCCAGTCTGGCGATGATTCAGAGCAGAACCTGATTACGCTTTGCGCTGAATGCCACGCCGTCCTGCATCGCGGATGAATCGTGATCACCGCTGTGGCGTCGCTTTGTAGCAAGAGAAATTCGACATAAAGCAAACGGTTCCATGAGGTGCAGCTTTCCGATGTCTATATCGAATTGCCTGATACGGTGGGAGTCCGCAGATGCGCTAGGAAGACCACTTCCAACGCAGCGGCAACTTCAGGGAGCGAGGTCAGAATACGCCGCAAGTTGGCACTTTCATCGACATTGGAAGGCCGATGCGGGCAAGCCATTCTTCGTGTATTGCATGGCGGCGGGAAGAAGTCGTATGAGTGAGTCGATTATCACATTGCCGACCCGTAAGATTCGTTCCTTACGAATGCCCTCGCGTTGAAGATTGATATCCGCATCTTCGGATGGAGTAAACAGGACGTCCGATAGTTGATCTGTGACAATGCGATTGATCTCTTCCGGCATCGTGCGATCAAAAGAACACAGCCCTGATTCGACGCCAATGCAGCGTGCGAACTGGGCCTGCGTCATGTCGAAACCCCTGAGTTCCGGATTCTCCCTGTGTGTTCCGGCGGGGAACATTGCGGCTTCCAGCGTAAAGTGTTTGAGCGGGGCCTCGGAAGAAGAATCCTCCCGAAAATCGAGATGATCTCCATATGGGAGCGTCTCTCACTGGAACGTCTCAGCCTCGCGAAACGGTAAGCCGAGTGCGTCTCTCGCGGAGACTGTAGGTTCGGCCTCCAGTTGCCAATCAACCTTTATCTCGGGATCATTCCAGGCCAAAGTGCGCTCACATTCGGGATGATAGAAATCCGTCGCCTTATAAAGCACGTGAGCGCCTTCTGAAAGCACATGGAAGCCATGGGCAAATCCGGGAGGAATCCAAAGCATAAGTTTGTTCTCTCCCGACAGAATTGCTGCGTGCCACTTTCCGAAAGTCGGGGAACTCCGTCGTAAATCCACTGCGACGTCGAAGACCTCGCCCAAAACTGCGCGCACTAATTTTCCCTGCGGATGGCGGACCTGGTAATGCAGTCCGCGAAGAACGTTTCGCGCGGAAAATGACTGATTGTCCTGAACGAAGCGTTCCCGAATTCCGAGTTCGGCCATAACCTTTTCGTTGTAGCTCTCCAGAAAAAAACCGCGGGCATCGCCGAAGACTTTGGGTTCGAAAAGCAGGACTCCAGGAAGTGAGGTGGGATTAGCTTTCATAAGAGTAGATCAACAATTTCGCCACTTTTTCCAGCTCAGAATACCTGCTCTTTCAGCAATTGCAGCAAGTACGCACCCTAGCGATTGTTCTTCATGGAGATTGCCGTGGCTTGAAGTTGCTCGGCGCCTATATACCCCAGACGATAAGCAATTTCCTCGGGACACGAAACCATTATCGCTCACAATCCTATTGGGCCTCAGGCGGGTGTCGCGGTCTTCAACGTACGCTTACGTTGAAGCGGGAGTTTTTTGTCTGAGGTATTGGAAGCCCGGGGGCCCGGTTCTAGGCGGGACGCATTTGATCAACGGCACGGCAATGCATGCATCCGCGTCACTTCGGCGGTGGGTTTGGCGAAGCATTAATCGAGTTTCTGCTGTAAACCGAGTGTGCCGGAGTTCCGCCGTGCCTCATGTCTTCAGCAAGTTTTGTCAGGTCGGCTTTTCCAATTTTCCCGCTTGGCGTCATGGGCAGGTTGGATACCAACACGATGTGTGACGGTCGCTTGTACGGGGCAAGGTGTTTGGCAGCGTATTCGGCCAGAGCAGTTTCCGTCAGATGCGAATCTGGTGAAGGTTGAACGAAGGCCAGAATCTCCTCATCTCCTTCGATCGTTCTGCCGATGACAGCAGACTGCGCCACTGCGGGATGTGCATTCAGCACGCCCTCGACTTCAGCGGGATAGACATTGAATCCGAAGCGGATGATGAGATCCTTTGTGCGTCCCACAATGAAGAGATTCCCGTCCTCGAAGCGGGCGAGATCACGGGTGTTAAACCATCCTTCTGCATCAATTGCCGCCGCTGTTTCTTCGGGCGCGCGATAGTAGCCTTTCATGATGTTGGGCCCGCGTACCCATAACTCACCCATTTCTCCCGCGGGCACCGGTTGACGGTCAGGTCCAACCAATTTGGATTCCACTCCGGGAAACATCGGGCCGACCGAATTATCCGTGCGTGGTGGCTGGTCGGGCCGCACTTGCGCCACGTTAGGAGAGCACTCGGTTATGCCATACCCGTGATGGAGGGGCAGGCCGAATAGGCGTTCCACCGCTGACTTGGTGGCAGGAGGCAGTGGGGCTCCTGAACAGGAAATGATGCGAAGCGCGGGAAAATCGAACGACTGTAGTTTTCTCATATTCGCGTATTGCAAAAACAGAGAAAACATGGAGGGCACGCCCAACATGACGGTTATGCGTTGTTTCTCGAGCGTCGCCTTTGCAGCCACCGGATCGAATCGAGGCTCAAGATAGATGGTTGCACCGCTGAGAAGTGCTCCCAGAAAAACTATCGAGAGCCCGACGATATGGGACAGCGGAAGAATGCCGTAAACGCGGTCTTCGGAGTTTAAGGACCGTATCTTTGCAGCCCCTCCCGCCGAGAACAGAAGATTATCGTGGGTCAGCATGACGCCCTTGGGAAGGCCGGTTGTACCTGACGTATAGATCAAGGCGGCAACGCGACTCCCGACATCAGCGTCGATCGGCTCAGGTTTTACGCTCTCGTTTAGAGGGCCCAGACTTATCTGCCCTACATCCGGCACGTCTTCTGTCGATGCTCCATGCCGATTCGCATGTTCAGTGGCATGGAGAGAGACACTCTTCGTGTAGACTACGCGGCGGGGTCCGCAGTGATCACGGATCGCATCGAGCTCGCGCGCCGACAAACGTGGGTTTACGGGCACCGGCCATGCGTCCAGACTGGCGACTGCCAGCAGAACAGCCGCAAATTCCCGGCAGTTTTCACCGACTATCATCACTCGATCGCCGGCTCGCACACCAGAAACGCGGAGCCAATCCGCAGTCTGCGAGATGACCCCCACCAGTTCGCGATACGACCAGCTGCCGTTCGGATCAACAACAGCTTTCTGATCGGGCAAACGGTCTGCCCAGGGTTTTACGACATCGGAGATGCGCATGGCTGCTGAAATGTTCGTCGAAAGCGGGGGATGTTGCTACAGAATTCGGTCTGTCATTTGCGGCGAAGCTTACCTTCAATGAAGGCAACGGTACATTTCACTGAGGCAAAGTTGTCAGTCACTTCCTCATCCTCTACTGTAATTCCGAAGCGCTCTTGAACGAACACGATGAGTTCGATCACCCCTTGGGAGTCGATCACATTGCCCAGCAATGGCGTATCATCATTGAGGGGTTCGCCTGATCCGAAAAGAAACGTCTCTGTGAGGAAGCTACGAACTTCTTGCTCGATCTCTGTCGCTTGTATTTGCATATATCCTCTAGTTTTCGTTGATAAAGTCTGCACGCAAAAGTCGAGTGGAAAGCACTTCGCCCTCCCCAGAGGTCCCGACTGTTTTAGCCTCTGGGTACATAATGAAGTCATATCTACTACGCAGGTTCACGTCGGCTTCGAGCTCTATCGGCCTCGACGGAATGTATCGCAATCGCAGGGCTCTGGCGATTGTCATAAGGTGAATCTGCATTTCCAGACGCGCAAAATGTTCCCCGATACAGTTTCTCGGCCCTGTGGAGAAAGGGATCGTCGCCAATCGATGCCGGCGACGTGCATTGTCAGGTCCAAAGCGATCTGGATCGAAGCGGTCGGGATCCTTCCATATATCAGGATGCCGCTGAATGAAGTAGGGTGAAACATAGATTTCGGTTCCCGCCGGAACGAAGTACTCTCCGAGTTGATCGTCGCGTAGCGCTTTACGGGTCAGTAACCAACCAGCTGGATATAAGCGCATAGTTTCGTCGATAACTTGCCGTGTATAGAGAAAGCGCGGCAGATCAACGAACTCAGAAAAGGTGCTCAGAGTGTTGAGTTCGTTCGATAGTTTCTTTTCAACCTCCGGGTGCTGGGAGATCAGATACCAAACCCAATTCAGAGTACTCGCCGTGGTCTCGTGACCAGCAACGATCATGGTCAGAATCTCATCGACCAGTTGGTTATTTTCCATTAATCGGCCGCTCTCAGGGTCACGCGCCTGCATAAGCATGCCCAAAGCGTCAGCGGACGTCACGGTTTTCTCTCGCCTTTGCTCGATGACCTGAAGAATCATCTTCCCTAAGGCTCGGAACGACATGGCAAATTCCATGTTGCGCGCCGGTTCCCGGGAGAGAAGATCGAAATGGAAACCAACCTGTTCGTAATCCTCGCCGAAGATGAAACGGAGCACGACCTCAAGAGACATGCCGCTGACGTCGCGAGTAACATTCACGCTCTCGTTTCTCTGGGCAGCCAGTTGCCAGTTGGCGAGGAGTTTCGTATTGACGATCGCGATCATTTTAGCCCAGCGCCCGATTGCTTCATGATTAAACGTTGGCTGTATCATTCGCCTCTGCCGCTTCCAGAGGTCGCCCTTACTTACCATGAGACCTTTGCCGAGGAGTAGGGCCACGCGTTTGATGACCTGACCTTTTACATAGTTCTGCCAGTTCTCAACCATCACATGGTGCGCAAACTCGATGCTCCTGACCGCATAGATGCTAGTCCCATACACGGTAGCTTTATAAATGTCTCCGAAAATTCCAAACTGACGACTCATCCAGTCCAGGAGATCATCACTGGCTCTGTATTCCCCTTGCGGGCCGGGCGGTATGCGTCCATGTTCGCCCTGCATATCTGGCCCCTTATCCCTCGGGTAAGCTTTCGACGGATTAACCGGTCCAGTCATAAACTCCTTAGTTCGAAACGTCTTTCAGGGTCACTTAAAACTCGCTATTACGCAACTTCGGCTGGCGCTTTATGCGCAACTTGAGGCCTTCTACAAACTCTTCGTATTGATATTCCGGGGTTAGCGGAACACTCGCAACACCCAAGGCTTCGGCGGGCGGAGGACCCCAAAAAGTGTGCGCCGGGACATTGCGGCTAACTACCGTACCAGCCCTGATCACCGCCCCTTCACCGATTCTGACATTGGGCAAAATGACGCAGTGCGGCCCAATAAAAACGTCCTTTTCAATGACAACTTTTGCGTTGTTGCTGGCTCTTCTGGGTCCTGAGTAAAAGTGAGAGATTATCGATGTTCTGAGGCCGATGCTGCAGTTATCTCCGATCGTCACGTCCGTTGGATGTATTTCATCAATGTACACAAGCTGGCCAATCCAGACATTCTTTCCGATCACAACTCCGCGCAACCGGTGCAGCCACGGACGCAAACTAAATCCTCCCGGCGTCAAAAAAGCGATTCTACCCACCAGCCTATTGAGCAGAAGTGGCAAAATCAACGGCTGCTACCTTTCATTTTAGGACTTGGAACGATGAAACGTTGATTCACTTTCGTCTTACCGCACCGCAGATCGTTTTGGCTCGACAATTTCAAGGGAAGCTGTTACTGCTGAAAACCCTGGCATGTCCGACTTCTTGGACACCAAGTAGTGAAGCCAGTTGCGGTAAATGGCCGTCGCGGATGATTGCCAGGTCTTCTCCAGTGTTCTGGCAAGGGCAGCTTCGGGGAAACCATCCATGAGTTCTTCCCGCCGGTCGGAGAGCACAACATCGCGAAACTCGGTCACGAGCTTCGCCGATACCGCATCGAAATAGCCTATCGGCATAGACGGATACGTCTCTCGCTCGTTTCTGAGAAATCTCCTTATGTCCCTCCGGTATTCCTTAAGCAGAGTCTGGGCGCCGTACTCCGGATGGCCTTGGAAATGCACAAACAGGCTGCGTTTTTTCTTCTTAACGAACGAGTCTACCCCGCCCTCAGCTGATTGGGTAAGCACAACGTAGCCGCAAGCAGTCAGTGCATCGGCCTGAACTTCGTTCCATCGAGAATGCGGGAAACGTAACCTTCCCCCAGTACCGTCGCTCAGTGGGTAGCTTGCACTTCTGGCAAACTCAAAGACACCGAATTGCTTGTCACGCAGACGGCAGCGCTCAATACCATCGCTATGCAGGACGCCGGCATGTGCCGCCAGGCACGACAACACCGTCGAGACCGTATTGCGCTCCGCCCAGTCGAGAACGTCTGTAAGCAGACCCCAGTAAGGTTCCTCGCGCAGATCAGGTTGACGGGGTTCGGTGCCGGTCATGATGAGCCCGTCAACCGGGCTGTCCCAAAGATCATCAATGCTGGAATAAAAGCTGTTTAGACGGCGCTGTCCGCGGTCCGTTCGGGGAATCCCGGTCAATGAATAAAGTTTGATGAAAACCGGCACGTCGCCGGACGCAATGTCCAGAAGCTCAAAGAACTGCAACTCTGTGTCTTCCAGCGCGGCGTCGGGCATGTTGTTAATTAGAGCGAGGCTGAGAGATCCCGGGTGTCGTTCATTCGAGATTTGCGGGCGCAAGTTTCTTTTTTCCGCCCAGCCACTCGGAACCCGCCCACCTTCGATAATCAGCGGCATTTCGGACCTCCTACGCTGGTGCGCATTTCTCTTTCGCCAAACATCCGTCCACTGCCTTGTCCAATGCCTGTGAAAGATCCTCAAGAATGTCATCGATGTGCTCAATGCCAACGCTGAGCCGGATCATTTCTGGGGTCACGCCTACCTTCGCTTGCTCCTCAGGCGTGAGCTGCCGGTGGGTGGTTGAAGCTGGATGACACGACAGCGACTTGGCATCTCCCATGTTCACCATGCGCTTGAACAAGCGAAACGCGTTGAAGCACTTTCGCCCGCCCTCATAACCGCCCTTCACGCCGAAAGTCAGCAGCGAGCAGAAGTTCCTGCCGAGGTATCGATGAGCCATCGGGTAGAGCGGATTATCGGGAAAGCCAACGTAGTTCACCCAGTCAACCGCGGGATGTGCGCGCAGAAATTCTGCTACCTTGCGCGCGTTCTCGACATGGCGCTCCACGCGCAACGCCAGAGTCTGAATTCCCTGCAAAAATAGAAACCCGTTAAACGGCGACAGCGTGGCTCCCGTATTTCTTTGGCAGACTGTGCGGCAGCGCGCGACAAATGCCGCGTCTCCAAAATGATCCACATACACCACGCCGTGATAAGCGATCTCCGGCTTATTGAACATGTAAAACTTTTCCGGATACTGCCGCCAGGGAAATTTTCCGCTATCCACAATCATTCCGCCGATGCTGGTGCCGCCACCGCCGATGAATTTCGTCATCGAATGCACCACCACGTCGGCACCATACTCAATGGGACGGAGCAAAATCGGCGTCGCCACCGTGTTATCGACCACCAGAGGGACGCCATGTTTGTGCGCCACTCGTGCCAATCCTTCGATGTCCGCCACATTTCCTGCGGGATTGCCAACGCTCTCGCAGTACACGGCGCGCGTATTCTCGTCGATCAACTTCTCCACATCTTCGGGGCGATCGCTGGCCGCAAACCGCGAACAGATTCCGCGCTTCGGAAATATGTGGGCCAGCAGCGTATAAGTAGCGCCGTACAGCTGCGGAGTGGAAACGACGTTATTCCCCGCTTCGGCAATGTTGATCAGGGCGTATTCGATTGCTGCCATCCCTGAGCTCACGCTAAGTCCATCGACACCCCCTTCGAGCGCTGCCATGCGCTTTTCCAATACCGTATTCGTCGGATTTCCAATCCGCGTGTAGATGTTTCCCTGAACTTCCAGATTAAAAAGAGCCGCCCCATGTTCCGCGCTGTCGAACTCGAAGGCGACTGTCTGATAAATCGGTACAGCCACGGCCTTCGTCGTAGGATCGCCGTCGTAGCCTGCGTGAATTGCGAGCGTTTCTCGCTTCATTCGGTCTGCTCAACCTTTCAAAACGATGGATTGCTTACTTTGCTGTGCTGGCAACTTTAGCGACTAAAGCGGATGCCGGTGCCTGCGCCAGCGCTTTGGTCATGGTTTGAGCGATACGACGGGCGGCGAACCCAGCTCCGAAGGCAAACCGCATGACTGGCCCGAAGCTGACCGCAGCGGCAACGCCCACAAAATAGATTCCCGGTACCGTTGACTCAAAACTCGACGAGAGCTTTGGGCTGCCGTCGACGGTTTTGATCTGCGAACGAAGTTCAGGGCTGAGGAATTCCAATCGTCCTAAATTCACCCGGTAGCCGGTCGCCGCGATAATATGTTCGGTCGCAATCTCTCGCTCACTGCCGTCCGCAGCCCGAACGGTCAAGTGAACTCTGCCATTCTTAACCTCAGCACCAGTTGGTGTGCATCCCAAATGCAAAGGCACTTTGCCAATCACTTTGTCGCGAATGAACCATCCGCCCGAGGGACCAAGCGTTTTGCGGACAGCCTCCACGCGAAAAGGTTCCGGCAAATAGTGAAACACTGCAGGCGCATTGGCAAAGAAGCGCGATCGCAACCCGGGACCAAGCCCGGACTGCGGATGCCGGATCTGCTGCCAACGCGAACGCGGTTTGCCAGTGGGCTGGCTGTGAAACTTCAATTCTTGTCTGCGGCTTACCAGTTCCACCTGGGCGCCAGCTTCGTGAAGCAATCCCGCCAAATCCATGGCCGATGAGCCGCCACCGATCACAACGACGTCGCGGCCGCGGAATGGTTCAACTTCGCGATGGCGGGCACTGTGCGATAAGAATTCCTGCGGCAGATGCGCCAGGCTCTCAGGCACGTAGTCGAAATGAGTAATGCCAACGGCTAATACAACGGCATGCGCTTGAAATGTTTCACCATCGGCGAGCTGCAACTCAAATCCATCGCGCTCGCGATGCACGTTCGCCACGAGCTTGTCTTCAAGCTCCGGTACCATTCGGTCCTTGAAGGCAAGTCCGTAAGCGGCGAAGGTTTCCAGGCGAACCGGCGTACCGGCGTCGGCGTACTCAATACCCCGTTCAGCACAGAACTTTTCTAAAGTGAATGCGCTTTCCGGATCATAGATGTTGGAAGCGAAGCCATCCGACTTAAGCATCATGCCCTTCGGCATGTGCGCCACCCAGCTGTCCATCGGCCGGCCAAAAATACGGAACGAAACACCTCTACGCCGCAAATGCGCGGCAACGGAAAGCCCATAAGGACCTGCGCCAATGATTGCAGTATGCAGCATCAGTGAACGAACACTCCTTCGCTGGATATTTACTCAACTACTGAAGAAACGGGGGACGCATTTTTGGGGAATCTGAGGGGAGGAACAAACTGAGGGAGTAACTAGATTCTACCACAGGCAGTTGAGGAAACCACGACCTCCCCAGCGCCTGTTATCAATGACATACAGAGTCTGATTGAATCTCGAGCGGTCATGGCACTCGAGGCTGCCATTTATCTGCTTGCCTCCGGAGCTACCGTGGTGTGAGTCTCGGATTTCGCTGCTGATTTCACAAAGTACTTCTTGGTGATTAAGTAAGGGAGCATCAGCAACTCGGCCAGAGACGGTAGCGGATCTTTTAGACAAAAGACCGATTCGGAGCGTGTATTTCTAAGAGAGCTCCAGTAAGAGCGCAAAGTTAATTCGCCATCCCATAAATCGGACGCGGCAGTGGGCAGATCTGTAACCATTCGAAGCCAGCCCACGCCGGATCGAGCTCTGCTCCGCTCAACGTTAATGGCAAGTTGATCTGCGTAGAGAAGATAAGGAAAGTCCACGCCCGCCGGCCCGCTGATGCTGTGAAATCCCCATGTCCGCGCATTCACATCTAAGAGTTTGAATCGGCCATCCCTTGGATCCTGCTTGAACTCAACCTCAGCCAGACCATAATAGTTAATGGCTCTGAGAAAGCGTTCCGACAGTTCTTCAATTTCCGGATGTTCGATGGTCTCAACGTACGTAGCTGCCCGGCCAAATTCTCGCGGATGCTGGCGCAGTCGCTTTGCAACCAGCGTGCTATGCGCTACGCCGTCACGGAAGAAGGCACAATATGAATATTGCCGCTCTCCGTCACCCGGAATAATCTCCTGAATGAGAATCTCTTCAGGTCTGATTTGCTGATTCGCCTTTCGAAAAACTTCGTCAAGCTGATCAGGCGTCTCCGCCCGCCATGCCTTGGCACCAGTGGCGTAGAAGAAATTCTCTTTTACGGATGGTTTGAGTGCCAACGGAAGGTAAGCGTACAAATCCCTGAGGTCTTGCTCCGTCCTGGGATTGAACGTGCGAGGAACTGGAATTCCCAGGTTTGCGGCAAGGTCGTAAGTGTTTTTCTTGTCCCACGCCCAGCGCACTGACTCCCAGCATCCTGTGGTGACTCGAAAGAACTGCGCAAGTCGATCCCGATGACGCGAGAATGCAGCCACAGTTTCATCTCTAGTCGGAAATAGAACCCAGCCTTTCAGACCGTAGCGCTCGCCGGCTTCCATCACACTATCAACGCTACGATTCTCATCCCGCAAATCCTTTACCAGCACGACCCGGGTTACATATTTGGAAAACTGAGAAATCGAGTGCTGATCATCAATAACGCAGACTGGAATGCCTCTTCGTCCCAGGCTTCGCGCCACTCCCAATCCTGGGTGCTCGCCTCCAATGACGACTGCTCCCACTTGCTCTCCGTTCGTATTGGGTTTCTGATAGGAAATTTTCATGAGATACCTGAACGGTCAGCGCATTTTGGGAAGGTGCGAGACTAGCTCTCGCGATGCGAACTCAGTGCCGGCCACGAAGTAGAGCAAAGGTCCGAAACTCCGCGCGGCGGTAGCACCAATGAAGTGCAGTCCGGATACGGAGCTGCGGAAACCGCTGCCTAACCTGGGATAGCCATCAAACTGCCTGATATCCTGAGTAAGTTCCTGCGGAAGAAAATCGTATCGCGATATATCTACCAGATAGCCGGTTCCAAGCACAATATGATCCACGCGCCGCTCGCTGCCGTCATCGAGTGTAAGGGCGACCTCGCCGCCAAGTGCTGTGGCTTGCGATATGGTATGTCCTGCAGTGATCTTCACCGCTGATAATCTTTCAGGCAGCCACCGAGCTCCCGCAGGCCGCACGGCGCGTTTTCGAATTTTGTCGCGTAGCTTTAGCGGAACATAGGACACGAGCTTGGGATAAGCCACCAGACGGCTGATCCCGATTGGCCCCACATCGTGCGACGAATAAAGCATCGACGAAATCGGGCCCATGTGATGTAACCACGAGTGCTGGCCAATCCAGCGCAGGTGGGATTCGCGCACTATCACTTCAACCTGAGCATTCGCTTCGTGAAGCAGAGCTGCCGATTCCAGCGCGCTCTGTCCTCCGCCGATAACCGCGACTCTTTTCCCGGCATACTGCCGGACGTTCCGACCCTCGTAGCAATGAATCGCTTGTTGCGGAGAAAGATTCTGGAATACTGCGGGCTTTTTCTTGAAGGGACCGATTCCTGCTGCAACCACCACAAAGGTTGCATGAACCTGTTCACCGTCTTGCAAAGTAAGTCTAAATCCGGGTTGGTCTCGGTCAACACGCGCGACCGCTCTTTGATCCAGGTCTGACCCTAGTTGGTGGCGAAACCACTTGCCGTATTCCACAAAAGTGTCGAGAGGAAGCGGTGCACACGGCTCTTTCCTCGACGCGGCCTCATAGGCTTCCAGAGTGAATGCTCGATCTGGATCGGACAGACTGGATGCTACCCGCGGCGAGCGTAGAAGCATGCCTTCCGGCATCTTGTGCGCCCAAAACTCCATAGGTTCACCAAACACACGCACCGCGACGCCTTTCGCCTTGAGGTGAACACCCGCAGAAAGCCCATAGGGCCCAGCACCAATCACTGCGACATCACAATGGGCTAAGCCTGGAACGATCCGGGTTTTAACGGACATTGCAACAACACCATTTGCTCTCACCACTGGCCTCCTCCTAATTGTGTCGATTAACTAAATTTGGGGGCTGGTTTTCGAGGAAATATGTTCTTGATATCTCAAACGGCTGCGACGTTTCGTGCATCGCTATGTTTGGGGTTGACTGCAAGTTGGCAGAGAATGTCGGCGATTCTGTCTCCGGCGTGGCCGTCCCAAAGCGGCGGTATAGAACCTGGCTTGGTTTTACCTTCAATAATCTTGGCGAGTTCGAAATGCAGTTTTCTGTTATCCGAACCAATCAGAGTGTTTGTCCCGTTAGTCACCGTGACGGGTCGTTCTGTATTCTCGCGCAATGTCAGGCAAGGTATGCCTAGATAGGTAGTCTCCTCCTGAATTCCGCCAGAGTCGGTGATGACTGCATTGGCCCCCAGCTGCAAAGCGAGAAACTCAATATACGGCAACGGAGTCAGAAGATGAAGTTTCGCACCACCTATTCCAAACGCCGAGATGCGCTGGCGTGTCCGGGGATGAACAGGAAAAACAACGTCCAGCTGCTGGCTCACCTGAAGCAGAGAATCGAGAATTGTTTTCAGGGTTGCGGGATCGTCTACGTTCGACGGTCGATGCAATGTTACGAGAGCATATCGATCAGGCAAGTCGTTCCTGGAACATTGCTTGGCAGAGGGCAAAAGTCGTATCAAAGAATCGATCATTACATTCCCGACACGGTGAATCTTTCCTGGCTCGACGCCCTCGCGTTGCAGATTGTCGTCTCCATCTTCCGAAGGCGTGAAAAGAAGGCTGGCGAGCCGGTCGGTCACGATACGATTAATTTCCTCCGGCATGGTTAGATCAAACGAGCGCAGGCCAGCTTCCACGTGACCGACCTTGATCAGTAACTTCGCACAGACCAAAGCGGCAGCGACTGTCGAATTAACATCGCCATAAACCAGAACAATATCGGGTTTCCGCTCCAACAAAACCGGTTCAAAGCGGGTCATGATCTCCGCGGTTTGCCGCGCATGACTTCCCGAACCGACCTCGAGGTTCACATCCGGTGCCGGCATATCGAGCTGCGTGAAAAAAACATCCGACATGTTGGCGTCGTAATGCTGGCCGGTATGAACTAAGCTCTGACGGACCTCGCGCCGACAGGCAAGAGCACGCATTACTGGCGCCGCCTTCATAAAATTTGGGCGCGCCCCAACTACGTGAAGAACATGCATGGATTACTTGTGCTCCGATCCAAAAAGTCATGTGCTGGCGAAGCACATGCCCAAAGAGCTTACCTAGTGTAATTTCTCTAGCCAATATGCCGATACAAAAGTTTCCCTGCGGTACTCAGAAAAGCATCGGGAACCACTGGAACAACCCGGCGGAGAATTGCTTTATCCCATTCGCCCGGTGTTGTGTGAGGGCTATATGGATACGTCCAGTAACTAAGCGATCTGCCGACCCCACCCCAGTGTTCTTTAAACGACATCAGGCCCAGGTTGTTATTCTCTGAACGTCCCATTTCAAGCTCTTGAATACCTTTTTCCTTGCTTTCTTGGATGGTGTTCCAGAATAGGAGTGCCATCCCGCCAAATCTATGAAAGCGGGCGTCACTGCATCCATATTTGTAAACCATGGACTTCTTGTGAGAGAGCGTGAGAATACTCGCAATCGGCAAATCATTCTTAGAGGCTATTCGGATTTTGAGGTCGTCGCCAAACGCATCAATAAGGGCGCGAAACCAGGACAAAGGTTGGGGTGGCAGGCATTGTCGGCGGCGGGTCGCCAACAGTAGCGCGTAAAACTTGTTGAGCAGATTTTCGGAGCTTCCTTCTTCGTATTGCAGTTTTTCCCGCTCCGCCCGTCGAACCTTTCTCTGCACACAGCTTTTGTGGAAATTCTTGTATAACTGCGACGTGCTCACTCGCAGGTCTAACCTATGCAGAGAGTACGCGACGCTCCTCTGAAACCCTGTTTGCTCCCCCGGCTGAAAGGCAGTCGGCCTGATCTCTATATATTTCCACTTCCCTGAGTCAACCCGACGTCTCACCTCGAAAAGTAAGTCATCGATTTCCGCTGCGCTGCTTGCTAACGGCTCGCAGTGGTCGGAGAAGGGTAACGAGACAAGGCGGCGTCCCGTCAACCAGCTCTTGATGCGGCAAAAAACCAGGCCATTGGTCAATGCAGTGCCAGGGGAACATGTCGTTATTACGATAGGCTCGTAGCCATATGCCGTGTGCAACGCCCTGAGCCAGTTCGTGGTATGAAAGACTGAAGCTTGAGGGTGATTCCTGACCAAAACCTTCCACCTGGGATCAGTTAGTGGATCAATCTCATAGACATTCACCGCGCAGGATGCAACTTTCGATGAAATAGAAATTTCTACACGGACATTAGATCGGTTTGCTGTCGCTCCGACACATTCGGTCATTTAGAATGTTTCCTTTAATGGTGCCGCGCACTTAACCTCACTTAACTGCTAG
>Ga0182024_10014471_pt1 | contig 15249 bp, 13 predicted proteins | sample P32metaG_FD_120480 | JGI IMG/M metagenome (GOLD analysis project Ga0182024, IMG submission 120480) | Permafrost microbial communities from Stordalen Mire, Sweden - P3-2 metaG (Illumina Assembly) | ecosystem: Environmental > Terrestrial > Soil > Wetlands > Permafrost | place: Sweden: Stordalen... | reverse complement strand
CGCCTGGGGCAGGTGACACAACAGGACACAGGAAGTTGGCAGGGTTATCTTTCCGCCTTGCGGAAGAGGCGCTTGGAGTTCAAGGCGCTTGGTTGCACGGCTACCGACCATGGCCATCCCACGGCTGCGACCGCTGATCTCAGCTCCGATTCGGCCGCCATGCTCTTTCAACGGGTCGTATCAGGAAATGCTGACCCGGGCGAGTGCGAGTTCTTTCGTGCCCAAATGTTGACCGAAATGGCGCGCATGAGCCTGGATGATGAATTGGTCATGCAAATCCATCCAGGGAGTTTCCGCAACCATAACGACCAAGTCTTCAGGCGCTACGGACGCGATGCAGGTGCAGATATACCGATGCCCACAAACTACGTGCATGCATTGGGACCCCTGCTGAACCGTTTCGGAAATGAGGCTGGACTTACTGTAATCCTATTTACGCTGGATGAATCGACCTACAGTCGCGAACTTGCTCCGCTGGCGGGCCACTATCCCTGCCTGCGGCTTGGCCCGGCGTGGTGGTTTCATGATAGTCCCGAAGGCATGATGCGTTTTCGCGAGTCTACCACCGAGACCGCAGGCTTCTACAACACGGTTGGATTCAACGACGATACGCGGGCATTCCTTTCGATTCCGGCTCGGCATGACGTTGCAAGGCGAGTGGATTGTTCGTTTCTCGCGCGCCTGGTTGCAGAGCATCGAATAGATGAAGATGAAGCTCATCAAGTCGCTTCGGACCTGGCGTACGGTCTCGCGCGCAAAGCTTATAAGCTATAGGCGTGCACCGGGCGGCCTGGAAGCATCTCTATCTTGCAGAGGAAACCCAGTGGTGAATGGCGGCTTCTTAGGTAAACTACTAGCCTGAAACGGACGGACCAGTTATGAATATAAACGCATGCACACTAGCGGCTTCTTTTGCGGTAGCTCTGGGTTTTATCACGTTTTCTTCCCTGGAAGCTCAGAACTCAAGTTTCCACAACGCCCCGGCATCGGCCAGGAAATTGAAAAACCCCTATGCGGGAAATAGTGAAGCCGCCAACGCCGGCCAGGATCTTTACGCCAAGACTTGCGCGTCCTGCCACGGAGCGAGCGGGCAGGGAACCGGCAGCATTCCGCCCCTCAGGAAAGGATCGATCCAATCTGCAAAACCAGGCGAGGTGTTCTGGTTCATCACCCACGGCGACGTGAGCGCGGGCATGCCTGCGTGGGAAAGTTTGGCGGAGCAACAACGTTGGCAGATCGTCACGTATGTGAAATTGCTGGGTAGCCCGGAGAACAGACAACCCATTGCGGCGAACACCGAGACGGCCAGCCCCGGAAAGCTGAATGCTCCTGCGCCTCAAGCGCCATTTACGGATTTTCGCTTCGAGGAACCCGGAAAATTCCGCAAAATTACTCCGCAAGATCTTCCTGAGCCCTTTGCAACCAAGTCCTCGGGCAATGGCCCTAACATCGTTCCGCGGCCAGGGGGCGCTTGGCCGAAGGTGCTCCCGGGCTTTGAAGTGGAACAATACGCAGTCGGGCTCGACAATCCACGCTTGATCCGCACTGCTCCGAATGGAGACTTTTTCGTTGCTGAAATGCAGAGCGGGCGGATCATAGTATTCCGCGGAATCACCCCCGATGGTAAAGCACAGCAGATGGAAGTGTTTGCCAAAGGATTGAAAGAACCCTTCGGTATTGCTTTTTATCCTCCGGGACCCGATCCCCAGTGGCTTTACATTGGCAACACCAATGAGGTCGTGCGTTTTCCCTATGAAAATGGCGATCTAAAAGCGCGCGGTCAGTCACAGCGCATCGCTGATCTACCCTCCGCCCGCCAAGGACACTCGACCCGTGACATCCGCTTCTCGCCGGACGGCAAGAAGATGTTCGTTTCAGTCGGGTCAGCGTCGAATGTTGACGATCCTGACACCCACCCCGGAGAGAAAAACCGCGCCGACATTCTGGAATTCAGTCCCGATGGGTCGGATATGCGCGTCTACGCCTACGGCATTCGCAATGCCGTAGGTCTGGCCATCAATCCCACCACGGGCGAATTGTGGTGTTCGGTAAACGAACGCGACGCACTGGGAGACAACCTGGTTCCTGACTACATTACTCATGTGCAGGATGGAGGCTTTTACGGTTGGCCGTGGTGGTACACAGGAGATCACCAGGATCCGCGGCAGGCAGGCAAACACCCCGAACTGAAAGACAAGGTCATTGTGCCGGACGTATTGCTGCAGCCGCATAACGCATCACTAGAGATGACCTTCTACGATGGCAAGCAATTTCCCGCCGAATATCAGGGAGATATTTTCGCCTCGGAGCATGGCTCCTGGAATAAAGCGGTTCGCGCGGGATACGAACTGATTCGTGTGCCGCTGCACCAGACGGGCCATGCCAGCGGGGAGTACGAAGACTTCATGACCGGTTTTGTGCTCGACAACGGCGATGTTTGGGGTCGGCCGGTTGGGGTAACGGTAGCCCCCGACGGCTCGCTCCTGGTTACAGACGATGGTTCGAACTCCATTTGGCGGATCAGCTACCTAGGGAAATGAAGGGAAACAGGGCCGGTGCCCGTTTTCCGGCAGTGGCAAGCCACTGCCTTTGAAGCTCGCCAAATGCCGACCGCAATCCTTTTTGGAGGAAGCCGGTTACTTCCGTAATATTTTGTCTTTCTCCGGTAACTCTACAATCAGCAGGTGGTGCTCCGCCTAAATGAGCTTACGAGAAAATGGTGCCTGGCCGCATCCGTGCTGGTTTGCTTCCACGCATTCCTCTCGCTGCGCCTGCCGCGCAGCTTCGCGCTGACGGCGTTTGGCGATCTTAGCCAATGTGTTCTGCTGTTATTGGCGACTCTGTCCATTCTTTCGCTTGCGCTCAAGTCCACTGGTAGAACAAGGCTCTTCTGGTCGCTTCTGAGCTTTGGTTTCGCGATGTGGCTGTGGTCGCAGGTTTGGTGGACCTACTTCGAAGTTTTCTTACGCCAGGAAGTCCCCAATCCATTCGTTGGGGACATCATTCTATTTCTGCACATCGCACCGATGATGGCTGCTCTAGCGGTGCAGCCCCATGTAAAGCAAGAGGGCCAGTCGGGCCGATTCGGATCGCTCGACTTCCTGTTGTTGTTAGTGTGGTGGCTTTATCTCTATCTCTTTGTGGTCATTCCCTGGCAGTATGTCTACCCCGTAGAGGCTTTATACGGTCGTAACTTCGACGCCTTGTATCTGGGTGAGAATTTAATCCTGTTGGTAGGCGTGGCTTTGGTATGGAGGCGCAGTGCTGAGCCCTGGAAAAGAGTTTACACGCATCTTTTTGGAGCTGCTGCCCTGTACGCTGCCAGCTCGGTTGCATCCGGTCTCGCAATCGACTTTCATCTTTACTACACCGGAAGCTTGTACGATGTTCCGTTAGTGGGAGCGATGGCCTGGTTTACAGGTGTGGGCTTGATTGCCAAAGATCGCGTGCTTGAGGTGCAAGCCCGCGAAAAGAAAGCTTCCGGCCCAAGCATTTGGCCCGCGCGCCTCGCAATGCTAGCCGTATTCTCAACGCCACTCATGGTGGTTTGGGCTGTTTTCAACGCACATACCCCCCCGGCGGTGCGGTTTTATCGGCTGCTGTTAACAGTGGGTACCATGTTGGTGATGGGTGTACTCGTGTCCCTGAAGCAGCACTTGCTCGATCGAAACCTGATGCATCTACTTCGAACCTCACACCAAAATTTGGAAGAGATGAGCCAGCTCAAAGACGATTTGGTGGACAAGGAAAAACTATTGCGCTGGCAAAGCATTGAGCTGCAGAGAAAGAACCTTGAACTGCAGCAAGTCTCGTTCACGGATGCTCTCACCGGCTTGTGGAATCGCCGTTACCTGGAGGAAACTCTTGCGGCCGATGCCGCACAGGCGACCCGGAGTTATCTTCGCGCCCAGGGTTCTCCAAGCGGCAAAGTGGATTATCGCGATCTCACCTTTGTCATGATCGATGTTGATTTCTTCAAAAGAGTCAATGACGACCATGGTCATTCTGCCGGGGATGAGCTGCTGCAAAAGATCGCGGAACGTCTGGCGAAAGTCATGCGCAAATCCGACGTTCTGGTCCGCTGGGGCGGGGAAGAATTCCTGGTCATGAGCCGGTCTGCGGGCCGTCCGGGAATGGCGGTTTTCTGCACACGGATACTGGACATCATGGCTTCCGAGCCCTTCGAATTATCGAAGGGAATCAAGGTGCGTAAGACGTGTTCCATTGGATGGGCGCCCTTTCCATGGTGCAGCAGCGCATTCGAGGCAATATGCGCGGAAGAAGCTTTGGAGCTGGCGGACTCTGCCTTATATCTTGCCAAGTCTCTGGGGAGAAACCAAAGTGTGGGACTCGTGCCTTCTGATGTTGCACTCGCTTCGCCAGACAGAATCAAACTCGAGAACCTTCGCGATGTACGTTCGGGGCTGGTCAAACTAGTTAGAACATTCGACAGCAACCGTGGCAAAAACACTATGTCAGATGGCGAGGACTTGCCCCTGCCGGTAAATCAAACCTCGCTCTTACCTTGATCTTCGGCGACTTACTTAGTTCCGGGTCCCGCTTGTTTCTGCAGCTCGTCAAGCGCGGTCAGAACTTCTTCGCTATGCTTGTTCGGATCCACGCTCGTGTACACCTGCGCGATCTTGCCCGCAGGATCAATGATGAAAGTATGCCGGGCGGCGATCTTTATGACCATCAGAGATCCGTAAGCCTCTGAGACTTTCTTGTCAGTATCAGCCAGCAGTTTGAAGTTTAATCCTTCCTTGGTGCAGAACTGCTTGTGCGAATCCACACTGTCCACGCTCACCCCGAGAATAACGATCCCGCGCTTCACGTACTCGGCTTGATCGCGCTGGAAGTTGTGCGCTTCAATGGTGCATCCGGAGGTGAAGTCTTTTGGATAGAAGTAAAGGACCACCCATTTGCCTCGAAAATCCTTCAGGCTGACCTGGTTGCCTTCCTGCGAACTCAGGGTGAAATCTGGAGCGGTAGTACCCACCGCTGGGGGCGAATCCGCAAATACCTGCCGGGCAACCACTACCAAGACGATGACCACTGCCAGGCCAATCAACAAACGTGTCCACATAGGAATCTCCTCCAAAAATGCCGGCAATAGCTATAGATGCAAATAATCTGCCGCAGTATTCAAAATCTGACCGTCATCGACTGAGCGGTATGGAAAAATGGAACACGGAACCGCAGCCCGGCTGGCTGGTGACGTCGATCTTGCCGCCGTGGGCCTCGACAATCGCTCGCGCGATTGCCAAACCCATGCCTGTCCCCTGCACCCGGTATCGCTGGTTCTTGCCGCGATAGAACTTGTCGAAAATAAGCCCTTGCTCCATGTCATCGATTCCAGCTCCCTGATCGGCCACACTAATCAGCAGGTTGTTGTCCTTCGATTCCGCAGTAACTCGAATGGGCGCCTCTGCATCCGAATACTTGGCCGCATTCTCCAGCAGCTGAATGACGACCTCTTTGATGCGGTCGGCATCCACCCAGACGGTCACGTCGTCGGGAACCCTAATTTCTACCGGATGTTTGCCGAGAACCTGTTTGATGTCTGCGACCGCCGCTTCCACGATTTCAGCAATTCGCCGGGGCTTGAGATTCAGCTGAAATTCGTGGGACTCAAGTTGCGCAACCTCAGCCGCCTCGCCGACCAGGCGGTTCAAACGATCACTTTCCTCGTTGATGACCGTCATCAGCTCCCGACGATCTGCTTCCGCCAAAGTCATGCCAGACATCAAGCTGGTGATGGAGGCCTTGATTGCCGTGAGCGGGGTTCGAAATTCATGCGTGATCGAGTCAAGAATTGCGGAACGCAGTTGCTCGCCTTCCCGCGCCGCCTCGGAGCGGCTCAAAGTCTCCACCGCGCTGGCGCGCTCGACTGCGATCGCAATTAAACTTCCTATGGCATCAACAGTCTGGTGTGAGAGGCTTCCGGTGATGCCAATCGTGCCCACGGACTTCACCCCCATTTTAAGCGGGGTGAAGCTAAGGTTGCGCTCCACGTCCACAACCGCTTCCCCGCGGGCGATTACCGATTTCAAGTGGTCAGCATCCAAATCGCGGGTCTCGATTCCAGAGCGATAAATGTCGCCCTTCCCGGGGATATAGATCGCTGCGGCTGACACTCCAAAGGAATCGATCACGTACTGGGGAATGGCGTTAAGCAGTTGCAGAATGTTGTCGGCGATCAACAATTGCTGGCTGAAACGGTAGAGCCGTTCAATATCGTGGCGCCGGCGGATCGCCTCATCCGTTTGCTTTCGCGCCCGCTCCGAGAGTTCACTGGCAATCACAGCCGTAGCCAGAAAGGCGAACAGAGCCACCCAGTTCTGCGTGTCCGCGATGTTGAAACTGCCAACCGGAGGAAGGAAGTAATAGTTGAACGCCGCGGTCGCGATGACTGCCTGAAAAAGCGAGCAGAGCAAACCCCATTTTGCCGACACCACCAATACCGAAAGCAGGAAGGTCAATGCAACTGTGGTTGGATTTACGTGGACCAAGGCCGTGTAAACGTAAACCACGGCCAATACAAGCGCCACACAAACCGCGAAACGAAGGACTACCTTGGCGATCGACGAACGCACGATCACAGATTGTATCTGACATCGACAAACTTGTGGTTGTCGAGGACAATAGTCGGCATGGCGAAAACCCCTGAGCAATGGCTCGAAGAAGCTGCCCCGGAGAAAAGAGAGGGTGGCATCTTTAAGTTATTCCTGGGCTACGCCCCAGGGGTGGGCAAAACCTACAACATGTTGAGTGAGGCCATCCGGCGAAAGAATCGCGGGGAAGACGTCGTCATCGGGGTCGTCGAAGCTCATGGCCGCAAGGGCACACTGGAACTTGCGGAACAGCTGGAAAAAGTTTCCAGAAAGAAAGTCGAGTACAAAGGCACCGTTTTCGAGGAAATGGATGTAGCCGCGATCTTGGCTCGCAAGCCTGCGGTAGCCCTCGTCGACGAGCTGGCCCATACCAACATCGAAGGCAGCAAGCATAACAAGCGCTATGAGGATGTTCTCGAGTTACTGGACGCCGGCATCCATGTGGTCTCGACCATGAACATCCAGCACTTGGAGAGTGTCGCACCGGCCGTACAAACCATTAGCGGTATTACTGTGCGAGAAACCGTGCCGGACTGGGTCATGAAGCGGGTTACCGAAGTCGTGATGGCTGACGTCACGCCAGAGGCTCTTCAGACCCGCATGCGGCGCGGCGATATCTATCCGCTGGACCGGGTCGAAAAGGCGCTGTCTAACTTCTTCCGTCCAAAGAATCTTATCGCTCTGCGCGAGCTCGCACTGCGAGAAGTGGCGCAGGAAGTCGACCGCAGCCTGGAAACCTATCTGGAGAAGGAAGAACCGGAACGCAATCTTGGAGTACGGGAAAGATTTGCGGTCTGCATCAGTTCTAATCCTTCGGCGCAGCATATTATCGCCCGCTCCGCGCGCATGGCGAAAAGGCTGGATGCGGAGTTGTATGTGGTTTATGTGGATATTGCGGTGGATGACGCCGAGGCCAACCAGCGATCTCTCGAAGCCAACATCCGTTTTGCGAGAGACGTAGGTGCGCAAGTAGTCCGTTTGCAAGCTTCCACCGTGGCCGAAGCCGTTGCCCAGTTTGTACGGGAGAAACACATTACGCAGGTGGTATTCGGTCGGTCCGCCGTGAAAGGCTGGAAGCGATATCTGTACTTGAACACCATCCACAAGTTTCTAAGAGACGCGCCACCCGTAGACGTCCACATTGTGACCCAATCTTCATAAAATCACATGGCTGACAAGAAGCGCATTCTCGTTGTGGATGACGAGTCGCAAATCACGCGTGTCTTACGTACCGCGTTGAGTGGCAGCGGTTATGAAGTCCGCACCGCCGAGGACGGTCATGCCGGCCTGCGATTAGCGCGGGAATGGCAACCCGACCTGGTGATCACGGACGTCTCGATGCCAAACATGACCGGAATCGAGTTGTGTGGCCAACTGCGCGCGGAGTCCGAAATACCGATTATCGTGCTCTCGGTCAAAGGTGAGGAGCGAACCAAGGTGGAAGCGCTCAACGCCGGTGCCGACGACTACGTCACCAAGCCCATCGGTATGGACGAACTCCTGGCGCGAGTGCGCCGGAACCTGGCGCGAGTGCACCCTTCCGAAGATGCTTCCCGAAGAAAGATTGAAATCGGAGACTTCCTAATCGATGCCGACATATTTCGTGTAATGGTGAAAAACCGCGAAATAAGGCCCACTCCCAAGGAATTCGAACTTCTACTTTATCTCGCCAGGCGCGCTGGTCGCGTGGTCACGCACCGGGCGTTGCTGTTCGCCATATGGGGCCCAAACAGCCTTGAACAACCGGAACACCTGCGTGTGCTCGTCGCACAACTTCGCAAAAAGATAGAGACTGAGGGAACACCTCATTACATCATCACCGAACCCTGGGTGGGCTACCGCTTCGAACCGGGCGGCGAATGATGGTTGCGGAATTGGCTTTAAATTCTGTTCCTTTCCGATTCCAACCTTCTGTTCGCATTAGCTCTAGAAGCTCTTCCCGTCTCTTATGAACTCTTTATGGAATTGTTATCCCATCTTTGCGGCTTGCCGCGACCAATGAATGCGGAGGCGGAAGAGCCGAAATTCATATGTCACTTATCCAACATATCTCTGCAGAGCAGCTGGCAAAACTCTTTCACCATTACCAGGAAGCCCTTACCCGTCACTTTAGTGGATACATGAAGGAAGATCCCATCGCTTCATGGGAAGACACTCCACAGGATGAACGCAAGGTAATGATTGCTGCCGCACGCTTGACGTTGCTCGAATTGGTTTCTCCACATGAAGAGAAGATAACCAGTAGCTATTTCGCGAAGCCGGGAGACGCAGAATGGGGCTGTTAGGGCCCTTTACGAGATAAGCCAAGTCGATTTTTATGACTTTTTTATGTAGTTCTTACACAAACCTTACGTTCCGAACTGTCCAATAGTGTTTGAGGTGGAAAGGGTTTGAGCAAGGCGATGAGGTGACAAATGCCCACTTTCCTGACAGTATTTGCCGATCCGGTGAAAGTTACTATGCTGCTGATTTGCATCTTCGGCACAGCGTTCATGACTTGGTTTCTTGTGGGGCTGTTCACTGACCGGACAAGGATGCGTGCGAGATATGTGGTTCGCTTTAAGCTTGGCAAAGATCGGTCAGACATGGCGTTTGAAGATCGGTTGTGCGAAGAACCGCTTTTTGACGAAGCAAGGCCCGACCAACGCCAGACCGATCGCACCAACCGTTTTCCTGTTCAGGTCCGGATAGAGCAGCGGTTCTAGCTCGGAAGGAATGAGTATGCGCGACATCATTTTCGTAGTTGCAGCAATTGCATTCTTTCTGCTTGCCATCGCATATGTGCGGTTTTGCGATCGAATTCGTTGAGGTGAAATGTCATGGGAATTGAATCGGTCATCATGCTGGTGGTGAGTGTGTTGATGATGGTCTACCTACTATATGCGTTGCTACGGCCGGAAAGGTTCTAAAGATGACGGTAAACGGCTGGTTTCAAATAATTCTGTATCTGCTTGTGATACTTGTTGTTACCAAGCCACTGGGTGTGTTCATGGCCCGCGTGTTCAATCGCGAGCGCACCTTTCTTGATCCTGTCATGCGTCCAGTGGAGCGTTTGCTCTATCGCGTAACTACCGTCGACGAAAACCACGAGATGCGCTGGACGGAGTACGCCGTTTCCATGCTGCTGTTCAGCGGCGTAACCATGCTGGTGCTCTACGGAATGGAGCGATTGCAGCAGCTTCTTCCCCTGAATCCGCAGAAGTTCGGGGCGCTAGCGCCCGATCTGGCTTTCAATACTGCAGCCTCGTTCACCACCAACACCAACTGGCAGAATTACGTGGGTGAGACCACGATGAGCTATCTCACCCAGATGGCTGGTCTTGCGTATCACAATTTTACGTCTGCCGCCGTTGGAATTGCATTGGCCATCGCGTTTATTCGCGGCATTGCGCGACGTGAGAAAGAGACTATCGGTAATTTTTGGGTCGACATGACCCGCACCACTCTCTGGATCCTGGTCCCGATGTGCATCGTCTACGCACTGGTTCTGGTTTCGCAGGGAGTCGTGCAGAACCTGAAGCCTTACGACACGGTGAAGTTAGTTGAGCCGCAGCAAGTGCAGAGAGTCGGGACGGACGGGAAGCCAGTCGTCGGCCAGGATGGTAAACCGGTCATGGACACCGTGAACGATCAGACCATCGCGGAAGGCCCAGTCGCTTCGCAGGAAGCCATCAAAGTGCTGGGCACCAACGGCGGCGGCTTCTTCAACGCCAATAGCGCCCATCCCTTCGAGAATCCGACCCCGTTAAGCAACTACCTGCAGATGCTTTCCATCTTTGCGATTCCTGCCGGTCTCACTTACACGCTGGGCCGCATGACCGGATCGCAGCGTCATGGCTGGGCCGTTTGGGCGGCAATGGCGTGCTTGTTCCTGGCCGGAGTGACAACCGCCTACTGGGCGGAGTCGCATGGAAATCCACTGCTGCACGGAATTGACCAACGTGCCATCCTGACTCAATCAGGTGGCAACATGGAAGGGAAGGAAGTGCGTTTCGGCATCGCCGATTCCACTCTATTTGCCACCGTCACCACCGATGCGAGCTGTGGTGCCATCAACAGCTGGCACGATTCCTACACCCCTCTTGGGGGAATGGTGCCGCTGGTCAACATCATGCTCAGTGAAACCGTGTTTGGAGGAGTAGGAGCGGGGTTGTATGGCGTTTTGATTTATGTCGTCCTGGCCGTATTCATTGCCGGACTCATGGTCGGCCGCACACCAGAGTATTTGGGCAAAAAGATTGAAGCCTACGACGTAAAAATGGCCATGCTGGTCACGCTGGTATTCCCCCTCATAATCCTGGTGCTTACCGGAATTTCCTCGGTGGAGGGGTTCGGCACTGCCAGCATCAGTAACGCGGGTCCCCACGGCCTCACGCAAATCCTTTACGCCTTTACTTCCATGGCTGGCAACAACGGTTCTGCTTTCGCGGGGCTCAATGGGAACACTCTCTGGTACAACACTGCGGGTGCCGCGACCATGCTGGTGGGGCGCTTCTTCATGATCCTTCCCATGTTGGCGATCGCGGGCAATTTGGCGAAAAAGAAATATGTTCCGCCATCGCTGGGCACATTTCCCGTGACCACACCGTTGTTCAGCGTTCTGCTGGTCGGTGTGATCGTCATCGTCGGAGCTTTGACGTTTTTTCCTGCTTTGAGCCTGGGGCCGATTCTCGAACACCTGCTCATGCAGGCTGGCAAGACCTTCTGAGGAACCATGACGCAAAAGAGTAAATCGAAAGCCATCTGGGACATGAAGATCGTACGCCGCGCGGTCGTCGACTCCTTAGTCAAGCTGAATCCCAAGAACATGATGGGCAATCCGGTCATGTTTGTGGTCGAAGTCGGCAGCGTGGTCACCAGCGTTCTCGTGGTTCGCGACATTCTGAACCATCAGGGGAGCTTTGGCTTCAACCTCCAGATCACGCTCTGGTTATGGTTCACGGTCATGTTCGCCAACTTCGCCGAAGCCATGGCAGAGGGCCGCGGCAAAGCGCAGGCCGAATCGCTTCGCAAGGCCAGGGCGGAGACTGTCGCTAACCGAATCGCCGCGAACGGGAAAATTGAACAAATTGCCAGTTCCAAGTTGCGCTCTGGAGACTTCGTGAAAGTGATCGCCGGGGAGTTCATCCCCGGCGACGGCGAAATTACCGAAGGGATAGCGTCGGTGGATGAGTCCGCCATCACTGGCGAATCGGCGCCTGTGATTCGTGAAGCTGGGGGAGATCGTTCCGCGGTGACAGGCGGCACGCGCGTTTTGTCGGATTGGTTAGAGATCAAGATCACCTCGAACCCCGGTGAAACCTTTCTCGATCGCATGATCGCGCTGGTCGAAGGCGCCGAGCGTCAAAAGACGCCTAACGAAATTGCCCTGAATATTTTGCTCGCCGGGCTTACGATTATTTTCCTATTGGCAGTTGTCACTCTCCAGCCCTTCGCCATCTACTCGGGTTCTCCGCAGACAGTCTTCGTGCTGGTGTCGTTGCTGGTCTGCCTTATTCCCACGACGATTGGTGGGCTGCTTTCGGCCATCGGTATCGCTGGCATGGATCGACTGGTGCAGCACAATGTGCTCGCCATGTCTGGACGCGCGGTCGAAGCTGCCGGCGATGTGAATACACTGCTGCTAGACAAGACCGGCACGATCACTCTGGGCAATCGCCAGGCCGCCGAGTTTATTCCCGCTGCCGGCATTTCCGAAGAGCAGTTGGCCGATGCCGCCCAGCTCTCATCTCTGCCCGATGAAACTCCCGAGGGTCGTTCTATCGTGGTTCTGGCAAAAGAAAAATATGGACTGCGTGGACGCGAGCTGGCTTCGCACGAAGCGCAATTTGTGCCCTTCACCGCGCAAACGCGTATGTCCGGAGTTGATCTCGATGGTCGCGAAATTCGCAAAGGCGCCGCCGAGGCCATCGCGAAGTACATTTCAACTATGAGCGGAAACGGACTTCCGAAAGATGTGCAAGCTACTGTCGAACAGATTGCCCGCTCTGGCGGCACTCCGCTTGTAGTTTGTGAAAACCGCCGCGCCCTCGGCGTCATTTACCTGAAAGACATCGTCAAGGGCGGCATCAGCGAACGTTTTGCCCAGCTCCGCGCCATGGGGATTCGCACCATCATGATCACCGGCGATAACCCGCTGACGGCCGCAGCGATTGCCCGCGAAGCTGGAGTCGATGACTTCCTGGCTCAGGCCACGCCCAAAGACAAGATGGACCTCATTCGGCGCGAGCAAGCGGACGGAAAACTCGTCGCCATGACCGGCGATGGTACCAATGACGCTCCCGCGCTGGCACAGGCCGACGTCGGGGTAGCCATGAACACCGGCACGCAGGCTGCAAAAGAAGCCGGAAATATGGTCGACCTTGATTCCAATCCCACCAAGCTGATTGAAATCGTGGAGATCGGCAAGCAGCTGCTAATGACGCGCGGCGCACTGACTACGTTTTCTATCGCCAATGACGTGGCCAAATACTTCGCTATCATTCCAGCCATGTTTGCCGGAACGTTTCCGGTGCTGAACGCGCTGAATATTATGCACCTGAAAACTCCCGGGTCGGCGGTACTATCGGCCGTCATTTTCAATGCGCTGATCATCGTTGCCCTGATCCCGCTGGCGCTGCGCGGTGTGAAGTATCGCGCCATGGGTGCGGCTGCACTACTGCGTCAGAACCTGTGGATCTATGGCGTGGGCGGCATCATTGTGCCGTTTGTCGGAATCAAGCTGATTGACATCGTCATTACCCGCATCGGGCTGGCCTAAAAGGAATTTATGAAAAAGAATCTCGTAATATCAGTGCTGATGACGATCGCTACCACCGTTCTTCTGGGATTGGTATACCCACTGGTAGTCACCGGGCTGGCGCAGGTCTTATTTCATGACAAGGCCAACGGGCAATTGATCACGCGCAATGGCACCTTGGTTGGATCGCACATCATCGGCCAACCTTTCGTGAGCGCTGGTTATTTTCACTCGCGTCCTTCCGCGGCGGGGAACGGCTATGACGCTGCGAATTCCAGCGGCTCAAACCTCGGACCGACCAATCAAAAGCTCCTTGACCGCATTAACGCCGATGTTGCTACCGACCAGGCAGATAATCCAGATGTGCCAGTCCCGGTAGACCTCGTCACTACCTCTGCCTCGGGACTGGATCCGCACATCTCTCCCGCTGCCGCCGAATATCAGGTAAAACGCGTAGCCAAAACGCGCGGCGTCAGTGAAGATCAAGTCCGCGCGCTCATTGCACAGCACACCGAAGAGCGGCAATGGGGATTTATGGGCGAACCGCGAGTGAACGTCCTGGAACTAAATCTCGCCTTGGACCAGGCTGCGGCGCAGAAGTAATTTTCATTCCACTCGATCGTATTATGCGCTTGCAGAAGGCATCGCTGCTGCTTGCCCCTTCCATGCGTTCCCGATAGCCTTAGGTGAAGTTCATGCATTCCAGGGGGCGCGACGTCATGTTCTACCGGAAGATTGTTTCTGCAATGTGCTTAGGAGTGGCGCTCTTCGGGGCTATGATTTGTTCTGCTCAGGAAATCACCGTTGCCGCCGCAGCTGACCTGTAGTTTGCCATGCAGGACATCACCGCTCGCTTCCAGAAAGAGACTGGAAAGACCGTCAAAGCCATCTACGGCTCCTCTGGCAATTTCTTTCAGCAGATTCAGAACGGCGCGCCTTTCGACGTATTCTTTTCCGCCAATCTCGACTACCCGAAGAAACTCGAAGCCGCCGAGCTTACTGAAAAAGACACCTACTACCGATATGCCGGCGGGAAAATCGTGCTTTGGGTCCCCAATGAATCGAAGCTGGATTTGAATGCAGGCTTGAAAGTGCTTTTGGACCGTGCGGCCAAGAAAATCGCCATCGCGAATCCGCAGCATGCGCCTTACGGTCAGGCCGCAATGGCCGCCATGCAAAAAGAAAACGTCTACGACAAAGTCTCGGACAAGCTGGTGTTGGGCGAGAACATCTCACAGACAGCGTCGTTCGTGGTTTCAGGCTCGGCAGACGTGGGCATCGTCGCGCTGTCACTCGCCCTGTCGCCCAACATGAAAGACCATGGACGCTACGCGGAAATCTCCGCCGCCGATTACCCGCCCATCCAACAAGCCTGCGTTGTGCTGAAGTCTTCGAAAAATAAGGACGTCGCGCGGCAGTTTCTGGCCTTTCTGAAAACCCCCGTCATCGGCGACCTTTTGAAGAGTTATGGATTCGACGTGCCAGCCAGTTCTTCAGTCCCGAACCGCTATTCTAGCTGGCTGGCGAAAGACTATGATTTTGGGTGGAGCAGCGCTTTCAGCGCGATCAAGGTGTTGCGTTTCTGTACAGGCCTTTAGATTAGCCCCTGAGGGCCTGAACCCGGGTGTTCCGGCGCTAGAGATATGCAGTCGTGCTCTCTCCATCGTTGGGTCTCGAATGGTCGCCGGAAAAGTGGAACTGCGGCTATGATCGGCTATCTCAGCAGGCCGGCCTGAAAGGTGTAAAGGATGCCCAGGCTGAGTGCCGCTACGGTTAGCGCGCCAAGAAATATCTTGCGGAAACGCCTCTGCGGAGGTTTGCTGTCAACGGCAGATCGGTATTTCTCGATCCAGGGCTGCTCGCAATCCAGCGAAAGAAGGCTTGGCGGCGCAAGCT
>Ga0182024_10014470_pt1 | contig 15250 bp, 15 predicted proteins | sample P32metaG_FD_120480 | JGI IMG/M metagenome (GOLD analysis project Ga0182024, IMG submission 120480) | Permafrost microbial communities from Stordalen Mire, Sweden - P3-2 metaG (Illumina Assembly) | ecosystem: Environmental > Terrestrial > Soil > Wetlands > Permafrost | place: Sweden: Stordalen... | reverse complement strand
TCGCCCTGCGTGCTCCGTGATCGCCTCCTCGCTGCGCTGGAGGTCTTCCTGGTGCTTGACCGCCGCGCCCATGGTCTCGCGCAGCGCCGCGGGCGTCGCCTCGGTGTGGCCGAGGGCTGCGAGCGCGCGTGCCCAGTCGACCGTTTCTGCCACTCCTGGCACTTTGTAGAGGTCGAGGCCGCGCAGTCGCTGGGTCACCTCCGCGACCTGGCGTCCGAGCCGTTCCGAGACCTCGGGCGCACGGACGCGCACGATCGCGACCTCTCGCTCGAGGTCCGGGTAGTCGATCCAGTGGTACAGGCAACGGCGCTTGAGGGCGTCATGGACCTCACGCGTGCGGTTCCCGGTCAGGATCACCAGCGGGGGATGGGTCGCCCGGATCGTCCCGAGCTCGGGGATGCTGATCGCGTAGTCGGCGAGGATCTCGAGCAGGAACGCCTCGAATTCCTCGTCCGATCTGTCGATCTCGTCGATGAGCAGCACCGGCGGCACCGGGTCGTGGTTGTCGATGGCATCGAGGAGCGGCCGGCGCAGGAGAAACTCCGGCCCGAACACGTCCTGTTCGGTGCGGACCCGGTCCTCGCGCTCGCCGACCAGCCGGATGTGGAGCAGCTGGCGCGCGTAGTTCCATTCGTATGCGGCGTGCGCGAGGTCGATGCCCTCGTAGCACTGCAGCCGGATGAGGCGAGCGCCGAGGCCGGTGGCGAGCGCTCGCGCCGCCTCCGTCTTGCCCACCCCGGCCTCGCCCTCGAGGAAGAGCGGCTTGCTGATGCGCATCGAGACGAGGATCGCGGTCGCCAGGCGCCGGTCGCAGAGGTAGTCGTTGGCGGCGAGGAGGTCGACGACGGCATCGACCGAAGCGGGCTGCGCGGTTCCTCCCGGTGCGTTCATGAGTTCAGCCTGACGCGTCCGCGTGCCGGCGGTCAAGCCGCGCGGCACTCGACGCCGACGGCGATCACACCGAGTAGACGTCGATCTCGGTTGCCTTGACAACAGCGAAGACCTCGCCACCCTCGGCGAGGCGCAGCTCCGCAGCCGCCGCCGGCGTCACCTCCGCGACGAGGGGAAACGGCCCCTCGAGCCGGATACGCCACCGGTCGCCCTCGGGATCGACGCCGGCGACCGTGCAGCGCAGGACGTTGCGAGGGCTGCCGTCGGGTGCCTGCCGGTAGAGGGCGACGGCGCGCGGCTGAATGGTCGCCAGCACCGGCCCCTCGATGGCGGTGGCCACGGTGAGCCGCGATCCGTCGTCGACGAGGATCGATCCATCGGACACCACGCCGCGAAGGAGGTTCAAGCCGGCCATGCGCGCGATCCAGGCGGAACGAGGTCTCGATGACACGTCGGTGAACCGCCCCTCCTGGGTGATGCGGCCATCCTCGAGGACCACCACGCGTTCGGCGAGCGAAGCCGCTTCGAGTGGGTCGTGGGTGACGACCAGTCGCACGCCCTTGAAGGTGGCGAGGTGCCGGCGCAGCGCGCGGCGCAACTCGAGGCGTCCTGTTGCGTCGACGGCCGCCAGTGGTTCGTCGAGCAACAGTATCTCAGGGTCGGTGACCAGGACGCGCGCCAGCGCGGCGCGCTGCGACTCGCCGCCGCTCAGCGCCGAGGGGCGCGATGCGACGTGCCTGGTGAGGTCCACGCGTTCAAGCCATTCGTTCGCACGTGCGTGGGCGGTCGCTCGATCCACACCGCGTGCGCGCAGGCCGAACGCGACGTTGTCGAGGACGCTCAGGTGGGGGAACAGGCCGTGGTTCTGGAACACGAATCCGACGCGGCGAGCCTCGGGTGTGAGCCACGTGCGGGTCGCGGTATCCTCGAACACAGTCCCGTCAACCTCGACACGGCCCTCGTCGACGGGGATCAGTCCCGCGACGATGCGCAGCAGCGTCGTCTTGCCGGCGCCGTTCGGTCCGAGCACGGCGACCGTGACGTCGGACTCGACGGAGAGATCGCAGTCGAGGTGGAGGCTTCCCAGCCGGGTGCGGACCTGCGCATGCAGGGTCACCGCAGCGCACCGAGCCAGCGGTCGCGCAACACCACCAGCACGAGCACCGAGATCGCCAGCAGCAGCAGCGAAAGCGTGATCGCTTCGCCCACCTGACCGGAGCCCTCGAACGAGCTGTAGGCGGCGATCGGCAGCGTCTCCGTCGTGCCCGGAAAGCTGCCCGCGAATGTGATTGTCGCGCCGAACTCGCCGAGCGCCCGGGCCCAGCAGAGCGCGGCGCCGGCAGCGATCGACGGCGCGGCCAGCGGCATGGTCACCTGCCAGAACCGTCGCCACGGCCGGGCACCCAGGGTCGCCGCCACCTCCTCGAAATGATCGTCGCGCTGCCGGAGCCCTGCCTCGACAGTGATCACGAGGAAGGGGAATCCCACGAAGGCTTCGGCGATCGCCGCCCCGGCGGTGCTGAACGGAAGCACGATCCCGAAGTGATCGAGCACCGTGCCGATCGGGGTGGTCCGGCCGAGGGCGGCCTGGAGCGCGATCCCACCGACAACCGGCGGCAGCACCAGCGGCAGGGTCACCAATCCGCGGATCAGGCGCCGTCCTGGCAGGGAGGTCCGCGCGAGCAGGTAGGCGAGCGGGACCCCGATGACGAGCGCGATCGCGACCGCGATGAGCGAGCATTCGATGGAGAGGCGGAGCGCCGTGAGCACGTCGGTCGACACCAGCTGCGACGGCAGGTTGCTCCAGTCGACATGGACGAGCAGCCCGATCAGCGGCAGCGCGATGAACAGCACGGCCAGGGCGGCCGGGATGAGAAGCCCGAGGAGGGGGCGTCGCGTGACGCCCCGGGTCACGACACGTTCAGGAATCCGTCTTCCAGCAACTGCGCATGAACGTCACCGGAGACCGCCGAGGTCACGAACGCTGCGGCCGGCGTCTGATTCGCGCTCGCCTTGACCACGGCGATCTCGTACGTGCCGATCACGTTCTGCGCATCCGGTATCGGGACTCCGGTCACCTTGCCGGCCGCGGTCACCACATCGGTGACGAATACGAGGGCCGCGTCGGCGTTCCCCGACTCGACCTGCTGGACGACCTCGGCGTCATCGAGCTGGAACGACTTGGGAGTGAGGGTGATGTGCGCCGCTTTCAAGGCCTTGGCCGAGTAGTCGCCAACCGGGACGCTCGGCGCGGCGAGCACCACCGACAGCCCGGGCATGGCGAGATCGGCGAGGGTCTTGATGCCCTTCGGGTTGCCTGGCCCAACGATGATCTCGAGCTTGTTCTTGCAGAACGCCTGGGGGGTCTCGACGAGCCCGGCGGTCACGAGTTGCATCATCGTCGACGTGTTGGCGGTGGCGATGACATCTGCCGGTGCGCTGTTGATGATCTGGGTCACCAACGTCTGCGAGCTGCCGTACGAGTACTGAGCCTTGAAGCCGGGGTGATCGAGCTCCAGCCCCTTCTCAGCGGTGTTGAGCGCCGAGGTCAGCGATGACGCGGCGAACACCGTGATCGTGCCGGTCAGTGGATCAGGCGATGCGGAGGAGGCGGCCGTGGACGTCGAGCCGCACCCCGCAAGTGCAAGGGCGGCGCTGCCAGATACCAGGACGGTGCGTAGTCCGATTTTCATTGCTTCCCCGGCTGTGTCTCTGTGGGTGGGGGCAATTCGATCACCACGTTGGTTGCTTTCACGGAGGCGACAGCGAGCATCCCGGGCTCCAGATGGAGCTCGCGGACAGCCTCGGAACTGATCAGCGAGCTGATCCGGAACGGTCCAGCCTGGAGCTTGACGTGCGCCATCACCCCGTCGGTGGCGACGTCGGTGACCAGGCCGATGAAGTGATTGCGCGCCGACTCGGTCACAGGCATGGTCGGGTGGGTGCTGGCCAGCTCCACCGCGAACCGGGCAAGTGCGACCCCGTCCACCAACCGGTGGCCGCCATCGGTGCGCCCCGTGGCGATCCGGCCCGCGTCCGCCCAGCGGCGGACGGTGTCAACGCTCACACCGAGGAGCTCCGCGGCCTGGCCCATCTTGTACGTCGGCATGGGCCGTGACCTTAGCGCAAAAGCGGCCTTCTTCTCAACCAGGCCTTGCGATTGCGGCTTAGTTCAGCAAGAAGCTACTCGTGCGCCACCACGGTGATCGCGTGGGTCACGTCTGTCACGAAGAGCGGGGCCGGGTAGATGACACGCACGTAGCCCTGGGGATCGATGACATCCAGATAGTTGGTCTTGGGCGGCTCGAGGGGCTCGCCCCATTTCAACCACGTGATCTTCAGGGTCGAATCGGGTCCGAGCAGCCAGTGCCATCCCGGGTCCCATTGGGCCGTGAGGTTCGTCTTGATGAACTGGGCCACGTTGGCCGCGGTTCGATCGGGCATCACGCTGACGATGAGCAGGACCGGCTTGATCGTCTTGGGCAGGGCCTGCTCGACCGCCACGATGTCGCGGCCCAGGATCGGGCAGAGGTTGACGCAGAGCGGGTCCATGAAGGCGAGAAGCACGACGTGGCCCTTCTCGTCCGCCAGGGAGACCGCCTTGCCGTTCTGGTCGACGAGCCCGGTCAGCGGAGGAGTCGGCTGCCGGGTGAGAGGCGCGCCGATCACGTTGGCCGACGGCGTGATATTCACCTGTACCGCGGTTGTCGTGGCGCGCGGGTGCAACGTCAGCGACATCAGCGCGCCGATGCCGAGCCCACCCGCGAGCCCCAGCACGACCAGCAACGCCTGGCCACGCTTCGATCGAGTGATCGCTCCGAGGCTCCCCGAGGGTTTCATCCACAAACCTCGCTCTCGGCAATGGTTGTTTGAAGGCTGCATCCGCACCCACCGGCAATCTTCCACCCACGAGCGCGGCGCCAATTATGGCTCGATCGAACCGCCCGTGTGACGCGTCGCGATGGCCGACGTTATGCTCGCCGCGTGATCCAGGATCGTCGGGCGAGGGTTGCTGCATCGGGCGGTGTCCTTCTCGCGCTCATCGGACTGTTCATCAGCCACACGCTCGAATACCTCCGCGTCTGGGGTCCCCAGGGCGTCGTGGATTCGAAGACCAACCCGGTGCATGCCTACATGCTCCCCGTCGCGGGCGTGCTCGTGGTGCTCAGCGCCGTCTTCGCGTTCCGGTTGGCGCGGGCCTGGCAGGCGCTCAATCTGCGGCTGGACCGCGCCGCCGCGGGGGTGCGCCGGCTCTGGCGTGGAGGTCCCGGTGGAGTCGCCGCCAACCGGCAGCCCGGATCGACGGCCGGAACCCGGCTGACCGCGATCTGGCTGCCGCTGGCGGCCGCCCAGATCGTCCTCTACCTCGTGCAGGAGAACATCGAGGCGATGGCGCGGTCGCAACCGGCGCCCGGCCTCGGAGCTGTCACCGGAATCCACTGGGCCGCCCCGCTCGTCCATCTCTATGTGTCCCTGCTGCTGGCATGCCTGGTCCGCATTTGCCAGGTTTTGTTCCACCGCCGCGAGGTGGTTGTCGAGCGCGTGGAAGCCCTCCTGCGCGCCATCGTCCGGCGCCGCCTGAGGGCCACTGCAAGCGTTCGCCGCCCCGCCGTCGCGACGATCGCTCCGATCGACGTGCTGGGCGGACACCTCTGGCGAAGACCACCACCGCTGCTCCTCGACCACTGACCGGACGTCCGTGAGCCACGGCTCACCTTCGATCGTTCAATCACGAGGAGATATCACGTGGGGAGAACCACCCTTCGAGCGTCAGCGGTTGCCGCCGCAATGCTCATTGCTCTTGCGACATCATTCGCCGTCGCCTCGGCGCACTACGTCTTCACCGCGGGGAGATACCGCATCGCCATCGGCTGGCAGAACGAGCCGTCGTCCGGTACCGACACCTATGTCGGTGCGCAGAACGCCATCCAGGTGTTCATCGACGTCGCGTCGGCGAGCGATCCGAGCGGAACCCCGGTGGGCACGCTCAACCAGGACTGCACGCATCCCGACTTCCAGGTGACGGTCACCGTCGGCAGCACCACGAGCAGCCCCTTCTGCCCCGCCGCCGTCTATGACCACGACACCGGAAACGGCCGCCTCGACGAGTACGACTATCCGTTGATCCCGACCGTGGTCGGCGCGTACACCTTCCACATCTTCGGGTCGATCAACGGGACGCCGATCGATCAACGCATCACGTCCGGGCCGACGACCTTCGACTCGATCGCGGATTCCAGCTCGGTGGAGTTTCCGGTTGCCGTACCTGCAGTCGCCCAGCTCGCGACCAAGGTCGGCGCGGTCGATCAGCGGGCGGCGGCCGCATTGGCGAGCGCCCAGGCGGCGTCGACGGCTGCCGCGGACGCTCGTAGCAGCGCGTCGGGTGCGATGGTGATCGCCGTCATCGCGCTGATCGTCGCGGTGCTCCTCGGCGCGGCCAACGTGGTGTTCGGACTGCGGCGCCGGAGCGAGTAATCGTGCAGATCGGGCGTGCCCTTGCGGTCGCGGGAGCGCTCGCCGGAGCGGCGGCCTTGGCGCTGGCGCCGGTGGTGTCCGCGCATGCCCTTCCCCAGAGTGCGACTCCCGCCGAGGGATCGGAGGTGCAGACCGCGCCCGCGATTGTCGAGATCACTTTTGGGGAGACCCCCGACCCGCGCCTCTCGAGCATCACCGTCGTCAACGGCTCCGGACTGAGCGTCGACGCCGGTCCAACCGCCGCGGCACCGGGACATCCGCTCGAGCTCGAGGTGCCACTCAAACACATCGGCACTGGCGTGTACACGGTGACCTGGAAGACTGTGTCGGAGGTGGACGGTCACCTGGCCACCGGCGCCTACGCATTCGGTGTCGGTGTGTCGGCGACGAGTGCCAACGCGCACGCCGCGCGGTCGGTCGTGTCGCCGGCGCCATCGATTGTTGCCGTGCTGAGCCGGTGGTTGTTCTTCATCGGTTTGATGGGCATCGTCGGCGTCGCGTCGACCTGCCTGATCGCGCTCCGCACCGTGCCTGCGTTCGCGACGCGTGCCCTGATCGCCCTGTGGGTGGTTGCGGCACTCGGCGTTGCAGGCGTCATCGAGGCCGAGCGCGCGGCGGCCGGCGTCGCGTGGGCTTCGGTGCTCTCGACGTCATTGGGCACGGTGCTGATCCAGAGGATCGCCGCGCTGCTGGTGACCGCTGTCGGGGTCGCCGCGGTTGTCGCTCTGCGCGCGAAAGGGAGGGACGTCGCGGTCGCCGTCGCCGGCATCGGCGCTGCTGCGTCGATGTGGGTCGACGTCGCCGCGAGCCATGCGGGTGCGCAGGCCCCGGTCGCCGCCAATCTGCTTGCCCAGTGGGCGCACATCGTTGCCGGCGGGGTCTGGATCGGCGGCCTGCTGGCCCTGATCGTCGCCGTTCGCGGCCGGCCTTCCGAGGTGAAGGGACGAGCAGTGCGACGCTTCTCGGCGACCGCGGGCGTGGCGATCGTGGTGGTCGCGCTGACCGGAACATTCCGAGCCGTGATCGAGGTGGGATCGATCGGACAGCTCTTCTCCACGGCCTTCGGCATTCTCATCGTGGTGAAGGTCGCGCTCTTCGTGGTCCTCGCTGCGCTCGGCGCCGTCAACCGTTTCGGCAATGTGCCGCGGGCTTCGCGGGTGCTCCGCGGGTTACGTCGCGTGGCGTCGACAGAGATTGTCATCGGCACGGCCGTCGTGCTGGTCGCGGCCGCTCTCGTGAATGTCGCCCCTCCGGTTGCGTCCGCCGCGGCGACGGCAACCGCGCAGGCAACCCAACTTGTGGTGAGCGGGAGCGACTTTGCGACGACGGTGAAGGTGCGTCTCAGCGTGTCGCCGGGGACAGCGGGGTTCAACGACTTCGCGGTTCGCGTCACAGACTACAACACCGGCTCGACGGTGCAGGCGAGCTCGGTGCAGCTCGAGTTCACTCAGCCGCTGCGCCCGCAACTCGGCCAGTCGACGCTCACGCTCAAGCGCCGATCGGACGGCACCTTTGCCGCTCGTGGGGGCAACCTTGCCGTGGCCGGCATCTGGGAGGTCGCGGCGATCATCGAGAACGCCGACAGCTCCACGGAAGTCCACCTCCAGCTGACCACGATCACCCCGCCGCCGGTCGTCACGGTCACGCGCTTCGCCGGACTCCCCACGCTGTACTCCGTCCAGCTCCAGAACGGCTGGCTCGCGCAGGTCTACGTCGATCCCGACAAGGCAGGTGCCGACGAGGTTCATGTCACCTTCTTCACGAACTCGAACGAGACCGGTGAGATTCACATCGCGTCGGTCACCGTGGGCATGACTCCTCCTGGACGTCCGCCCACCATCCTGGTCACCCGCCGGCTCGATCCGATCGGCCATTTCGTCGCCGATGCAACGGTTTCCGCCGGTGCCACCCGCTACGACGTCATCGCGACCACCAGCACCGGCGTGGCCATCGCGACCTACGTGACCATCACTCCGGGGCCGTGATCCGCCTCAGCTGATCGACGACCTGATCAGGTCCGCCACCACTGCCGGTTGTTCGAGATAGGGAAGGTGCGCCATTCCTTCGAACATCTCGAACCGCGACAGCGGCAACCAGTCGGCGAGCTCCTTCGAGCGAGCGATCATGAAGGGAAGGTCGAGGCTTCCACACGCGACCGTCACTGGCACGGCGATCTCCTCGAGCCTCGACCAAGCGGCCATGCCGCTCTTGCCCGATTCCTCAGGGATGTCGTTCTTCAGCGCGATCGCGTTCATCGCCAGCGCGAGATCTCGCGCCGGGCCGGAGACACGGCCCTCGGATGCGCTCGGGCCATCGAGCCAGAGCCACATCTCGACGCGGTTGATCTCGTCGATCTCGCCGGACGTCTGCGCGGCCTCCCACATCCGCACGAGGCGGTCGGTGTCGGCGTCGAAGACGGTCGGCTCGGGAGCGCCGCTCACCGCCGGGGCGAGCAGCACCAGGCCAGCCACGCGGTCCGGCGACGCCAGGGCGGCGTCGATCGCGAGCTCGCCGCCCATCGAGCTCCCCACCAGCCAGACGGGGCCGGAGGCCACCTGGTCGAGCACCGCGTTGAGGTCCTCGAGGTGCGAGAACCCGTAGGTGACCCCGGACGTCTCGCCGTAGCCGCGCATGTCGTATGCGACCACGCCCATGGCCGGCGAGAGCGCGTCGGCGACCGCATGCCACGACCTGCGGTCGGCCACACCGGCATGGAGCAGCACGGCGGGTTGTCCATCACCCGGCCAGCGCTCGCCTGCCAGGGTGGCGGTGCCGCGCTGCACGGTGAACTTTTCGGATGCCACCGGCCCATTCTGACCCGATAACCCGTCGAGAACGTGGATCGCGTTCCACTCCCCGACGCGCTGGTTCGCCACGCGCCATCCGGCGTTCCGTGAAATCGTCACAGGGCTGTTGAGAAGAGAGCGCGGTTGGCCGACGCAGCAAGCCGGTTCTCCCTTCGGTGACATGATCTGGTGGTGGCAGTCGACGAAGCCGAGGCATTCAACCAGTCGCTCCGACCGGCGCAGGGTCAGCTGTCGTATCTGCAGATCCCCGCGCTCAACGTGCAGCGATCTGCGGAATTCTATTCGCGAGTTTTCGGCTGGCACATCGAGCACCCGCATCCGGGTTTCGATGCACCCGGCCTCATCGGTCAGTGGACGACTGACCGGCAGCCGACGCGCGATGCCGGCCTGCTGCCGTGGCTGAATGTCGACAGCATGCTCGAGGCGATGAAGCTCGTCCGGACCCATGGCGGAGAGGTGCTGGAGCATCCGACGCCGGACGGGCCGGATCGGCTCCTCGCAACCGTGCGCGACCCGGCCGGCAACGTCATCGGCCTCGTGCAGCTCATCAGCCGCTGACCGCGGGCCGGCTCAGACCGCGAAGAGCGCGCCGGGATGGGCGTAGTGGCGATGGCCGCAGGCGATGCACTTCAGCTCGGCGCGCACGGGGCGGGTGTGGCGCCGCGACTGCAGGTGCTCCGCTCGGGGGAGGTGGACCGTCAGCGGGATGAGCCGCGACTCTCCGCAGCGGGCACAGCGGATGGCTCGCTCGCCGTCCAACTTTTTCACGGCGGGTATTTTCCTACTGCGTCTGGGCCGGATGTCAATGGACCAGGGCTCAGACGGGACCTCCCGCGAGGGCGATGACCAGCCCGACCACCCCCGCGATGACGAGCCCGCTGACGACCCCACGACAAATCACGAAGAGCCAGATCAGCGCGCCTGCGAGCACCGGGATCTGCCAGCTCGCGTGGAAGGCGAGACCGAGCGGAATGGTCGAACCCGCGATCGCACCGATGACGGCGGGTCCTGCGCCGGTGAGAAACGACTGAATGGACGCGTTGGTCCGGATCTGATCGAATCGTGGGCCGCCGGCGAGGACGAAGATGAATGAGGGGGTGAAGGCGACGGCCACGGCGAGCAGTCCACCGGCGATGCCGGCGGCGGCGTACCCGACCACCGCAACCGTGAGGACGACCGGCCCCGGCGTGACCTGACCCAGCGCGACGGCGTCGAGGAACTGCGGTCCCGTCATCCAGTGGTAGGTGCTGACCGCGTCGTGCTGCATGAGCGGGACGATCACGAAGCCGCCTCCGTAGGACAGCGCGCCGACCTTGAAGGCCACCCACGCGAGTGCTCCGATTCCGCCGAGCGCCACCGTGTGAATCAGCGCGGTGGGGAGGAGCGCGATCGGCGCTGTCGGAGTCCGCCCCTGGTATCGGATGGCCACCTCGATCAGCCCGCACGCCAGCAGGACGAGGACGAGATACGGCCCGATCGTCGCCGAGGCGACGCCGCCGGCGAGCGCGTAGAGGATCCAGCGCAGCTCCTGTGTACGCCGTGCGCCGATTCGGCGCCAGCTCGATGGCGTCAGACCCCAGGCCGCATGCAGCGCAACGGCCGGAACCGCGGCGCCGGCGCCGGCCGCGGCACCGAGGATCCAGAGCGGTGGGTGGCTTGCGAGGAAGACCGCGGAGAGCGCGAGGATGAGCACCATCCCAGGCGCGATGAAGCCGATCCCGCCGATGATCGCGCCGGCGACTCCGCGCAGCCGCCACGCGCAGAAGATCGCGAGCTGTGTCGACGCCGGACCCGGAAGCAGGCTGGTTGTCGAGATGCCGTCCTCGAATTCCTGGGCGTCAAGCCAGTGTCGCTGCTCCACGCACAACCGGCGCAACAACGCGATGTGCGTCGGCGGGCCACCGAACCCGATGCACCCGAGACGCAGCCACTCACGAGCGATCGTGGCGAGAGGCACCCCGCCGGGCACAGCCGCACGGTTGCCCTCGAGCACGTCGCGCAGCTTATGGAATCCCGACGCCGGACTCTCGCGAGACTCTTCCTAAGCCGGGGCGCTGAGCGTCGGCTCCTCCCTCGACGACCAGGATCGCTGTCGATCCTGCGAGTCGATCGCCCACTGCAGGGTCTCGAGAACGTGGCCGAGGTGCTCCGCCATCGCGGCGTCGCAGGCGTCGGGGTCGTGGGCCGCGATTGCCGCGACGATCGCCTCGTGCTCCCGCAGTGACTGAGCCGGGCGGCCGGGGCGGAGGATGGTGCCGTACTGGAATCGGATGCTCTGCGACTTGAGCGTGACCAGCACCTTGATCGCCACCTGGTTGTCGGAGATGCGCCAGATCCGCCGGTGCAGCTGCGGATTGAGCTGCATGTAGCCGAACGAATCGGACTCTCGGAGGCGCTCGGCCATCGCGGCGAGGATGGCCTGCAGGTCATCGAGATCATCACTCGCCGCCCGCTGCGCCGCGCTCCGTGCGAGAAGCCGTTCCAGCGCGTTGCGCACGTGTTCGATCTCGAAGGCCTCGCGCGCCGAGATCAATCGAACCCGGGCTCCTCGGTTGGGCTCGCGGACGATGAGCCCCTCCTGGTCCAGGGTGGCGAGCGCAGCGCGGATGGCCGTGCGGCCGGCGCCGTACCGGAGTGAGAGATCCGCCTCGACCAGACGTTCATTGGGTTGGAAGTCGCCGCTGACGATCGCGTCGCGGAGCCGGTCGCAGGGGTCGTTGAGCAGGCGCGAGCGCTGCTTGATCGATGGGGAGGAGGGGGCTAGATTGTTCACAACACTGTCGCTATTATTGTCGACAATCTTCGCCAGCCGCGCTACGGGCGCTTGGAGGCATCTGATGCTCGCAAGCCATCACAGGGTCGGCAAGGGGGCGGGGGTCCTCTTCGCGACGCTCTCGATCGGGCTCGCCGCGTGCGGGAGCCCGACCACCGGAGGAGGGTCACCCAGCTCGTCGCCGCTGCTCATCGGCGTCATCGCGCCCTTCACCGGCGCGGACGCCGCTCTCGGACCGGCGTACTTTGCCGCGTGCCTGCCGGCGGCACGAGCCATCAACAACGCAGGCGGTGTCATGGGGCACATGGTGAGCTGCCAGGAGTTTGACACCCGTGGGGAGCCCGCGGATGCGGTCCCGGCCGCGCAGCAGATGGTCGCGAGCCACTCGAATCTCATGGCCGTGGTCGGCTGCACATCCGACGAGGCGGCGAGCGTCGCTCCGATCCTCAACCAGGCGCACATCCCGATGTTCTGCATGACGGGTCAGTCGGAGTTCAACAAGACGACGCTCACCTACTTCCACCGTCTCGTCCCTCCCGACGAATTCGACGCCTTTGCAATGGTGGGAAGCGCACTCGACCACTTCAACTACAAGAAGGTCGCCCTCGTGTTCGGCAACGACATCGGTTCCCAGGCCTTCGTCGGCCCGGCGATGACCGCACTCCAGCATCTCGGCGCCACGGTAACCATCAACCAGGCGATCGCGCTCGGTCAGCCGTCCTACCGCACCGAGGTCACGGCGATGCTGGCAACCCATCCCGACGTGATCTTCACCGAGGCGCTCGGACCGACCGATGCCACCTACATGGCCGAGGTCAAGCAGCTGAACAACGGCGTCATGCTCCCCTTCATGGGGACGTCGGCAACCATTGACCCCGTGTGGTTCAAGGCGGTCACCGGAGCGGTCGGCGTCCAGACGGTGGTTGACAAATTCACCGCCGTCGACCTCGGCGTGTCGTTCAGCGGACCGGGATACGACGAGTTCAAGACCAACCTCGACGCCGTCGCCTCACAGTTCCCTGCCGCGCCGACGTATTCGCAGCGCGGCGCCACCCTCCATCTATACGACGGCATCATGCAGGCCGCACTGGCCATGGACGAGACCAAGAGCACCGACCCCACCGTGTACAACCCGGTGATCCGTGACGTCGGGAATGGCGTTGCCGGATCGACGACGGTGAACACCTATGCAGCCGGCGTGGCCGCCATCAAGAACGGCCAGAAGGTTCGCTGGGTCGGAGCCGGCGGTCCGACCAACTACAACCAGTACAACAACTCCCAGCAGGGATACATCCTGGTCCGGTATGACGCGTCGGGCAATGAGATCACCATCGGCACGCTCACCCAGGCGCAGACGGCAGCCATCATCGCGGCGGGCGGTGGCTGAGGCACACATCGGTCGGGGGCGGCGGCGATGAGTCTCATCGTCGCCGCGTTCGGCTTCGGCCTCGTGTCCATGTCGATCATCGCGATATCGGCAGTTGGCTTCACGATGCAATTCGGCATCACCAACATGATCAACCTGGCCTACGGTCAGGTGATGATCGCGTCCGCGTACGCCGCCTACGCGGTGAACAACGCGGGAGTGAGCATCTGGCTGGCACTGCCGGTGGCTGCCGTTTTCGGTGCCCTCTTCTCGTTCCTGCTCAACCGCCTCGTCTATGCGCCCTTCCAGCGCAAGGGAACCAACCTCATCGGCATGGTGATCATCTCGCTCGCCGTATCACTGGTCATCGCCAACGTGATGCTGCCGATCGTCGGGTACTACAGCGTCTCCTACCACCAGAATCCAGGCACGACGTACCATCTTGGATCCATCGCGGTGACCGGGGAGCAACTCGCGATCATCGGGGTGGCCGTGGTCGTGATGCTGGCCATCCACGCGCTGCTCCGACTCACCCGCCTGGGCAAGGCAATGCGTGCCACCGCCGCCAATCCGACCCTCGCCCGCAACTGCGGCATCCCCACCGCGAGGGTGATCGATCTCGCCTGGCTCATCACCGGGGCGCTGTGCGGCATCGCGGGCGCCGTCGCCGGCATGAACTCGGACTCGTTCTCGGTGGCCAGCGGCTCTGAGTTTCTGATTCCGATCATCGCGGCGTCGATACTCGGCGGAGCCGGGAGTCCCTACGGGGCGATGATCGGCGCGGTGATCATTGGAGAGATGACCGAGATCAGCGCCGCGATCATCTCTCCTGAGTACAAGCAGGTCGTCGCCTTCGCCGTCCTGGTGCTGGTGATGGTGCTCCGGCCCCAGGGTCTGCTCGCCAAGCGGGGCGCACTCGCGGCTGCCGGGTGACCTACTACCTCACGACCATCCTCGTCTACGCGGCGGTCGACATCCTGGCCTGCCTTGCCATCAGCCTCCAGTTCGGCGTCTCGGGGATCGTCAACTTCAGCTTCATCATCTTCCAGGCTGCGGGTGCGTATACCGCGGCGGTGCTCTCATTGCCCCGTGACACCGCGAACGGCGGTTTCCAGAACTACATCCTCGGTCTCAACCTGAGCTTTCCGCTGCCGTGGATCGCTGCGACGGTTGTCGGCGCGGTTATCGCCGTGCCGATCGGACTCGTTGCCTTGCGGCGGCTGCGCAGTGACTACCAGGCGATTGCGATGCTCGTGCTCTCGGTCATCGCCAGCCTGGTGGTCACCAACACTCCAGCCTTCCTCGGCGGAGCCGCCGGGCTCTCGCTCGTCCCCCAGCCACTTTCAGACAAGTTCAACCCATACTCGGATAGCTACCAGTGGGCATTCACCATCGGTGCGCTGATCCTGGCGGTCATCGTCTTCTTCCTTGTGCAACGGGTGATCAACTCGCCGTATGGACGCTCGCTACGAGCCATGCGCGAGAACGAGGCCGCGGCGAATGCCCTGGGCAAGAATGCGGTCGCGCTGAAGATGACCGTGTTCATCGCCGGCGGTGCGATCGCAGGCCTGAGTGGCGCCATCCTCGTCGGATTCATCACGATCTGGGCGCCATCCACATGGCTCTACCCGGAGACCCTGATCCTGTTTGCCGCGGTGATCGTCGGTGGGCGCGGCAACAACTACGGCGCAGTGCTTGGCGCGCTGCTGGTCCCGGTGGGATTCGAGGAGGCGACCCGTTACATCCCGCCGTTCGGTCCGCCCGGCCTGATCCCGGCGCTCGAGTGGGTGTGCATCGGCGGCCTGATCCTCGGTTTCCTCTGGTTCCGACCTCGTGGCGTTCTGCCCGAGCGGCGTCGCGTGTTCCCGCCACGCCGGCAGGTCGCGGAGGTGGGGAATCCCAGTGCCAGTCGAGACTGATGCGGATCCGGTGACCCCG
>Ga0182024_10014469_pt1 | contig 15250 bp, 12 predicted proteins | sample P32metaG_FD_120480 | JGI IMG/M metagenome (GOLD analysis project Ga0182024, IMG submission 120480) | Permafrost microbial communities from Stordalen Mire, Sweden - P3-2 metaG (Illumina Assembly) | ecosystem: Environmental > Terrestrial > Soil > Wetlands > Permafrost | place: Sweden: Stordalen... | reverse complement strand
GTCGGCTCGTAAATGTCCCAGCGCAGCCAGATGGGTTGCACCACGATGCGAATGTCCTTGTTGTTCTCCAGGGCCAGCTGGGTGAAATTTTCGATGCCGGCGTCCGAGAAGAAGATCGGCGACAGGGTCAGCACATCGACCTTACCGGTCTTGAGCGCTTCCTTGGCCTTGTTCTTGTCATCGGGAATTTTCCAGTGCTCAATGACTTTCGAGCCGCCGATCTGCGAGATGCCGATTTGCACGTGATCGGGGATGTCGGCCTTCTTGGCGAGGTCGGTCATGATGCCGGGCACCCACCAGTGGAAGCTATGCCCGCAGGTGAAGATGCGCTGGCCCTTGACGATCGGTGCGGCCAGTTTGTCGTCTTTCTTGTCCTGGGCCGCGGCCTGGGTGAACGGCAGGATGGCCGTGCTCAGGAGAGCGAGGATCGAAAGGACTGCTCCACGATGGAAGGTCGTTCGGATGCGGGTGAACATGAAGAGGACTCCTTGCTAATGCGAATTCGGAAGGAAGGTCAACGCTTCGGCCCCATGCCGTTTAGGCTACGCGGGCGGGACGAAACGGCCATGGCGGCGTGGGTCAGGATTCCGATCCTGACGTGGCATACGGACGGTCAGGATCGCAATCCTGACCCACGGCTCAATCCCCATCGATCAACCGCACCGCATACTCGCCCGCCCCGCGCCGCGACGAAACCCAAACGGTATATCGCCCCGTCTTCGGCAGCTTGATGGCGATCAAACTGCCGGTCGCGGCGTTGCCCTTGTTGTCGGCGGCCAGGTGCACGCCGTCGGGACTGCGCAGGCTGACCGTTGGCTCAAACGCGGCGGAGCGAACGCTGAGGAACACGGTCTTGTTTTCCTGGCCGGCAAAGGTCCAAAAATCGGTGGCGCCGGGCTGCACCGTCCCCTGGCCGCGGCCGCCCATCGGCAGTTCCTTGAGCTTCGTTTCCGTCAGGGCCAGACGGAAGTCGCCGCTGCCGCCGTCGCCGAGCGAGGAAACTTGCAAGCGATAGAGCCCCTCCTTCACGACCATGTGCGAGATACGCCCTTCGAGACCGCCGGCATCGTCGCCGCTGCTGCCCACCAAAGTGCCATGAACATCGAAGAGGCGCAGCACCGGCGCGAACTTCTGGGAAGCGAGGCTGGCCTGAAAGAGCTGGCCCGGCGTCGCCTGGAAGCTGTAGAAAGCGGCCCCGCTTACGGGCAGACTGCCGGCGACCTCTTTACCCCACGGAATGGGCACGCTCGGATCGTCCGCGGAAAGCTGATACGAGGCCGACGACTCAGCCAACAGTTGCAGCTGGTAGCGACCTTCCCGGCCCAGGATCGCGGCGAAGCGCAGCTTGCCTCCCCGGCTGGCGACCGGCAGAAAGGCGATTTCAGGTCGATCGCCAGGCCTGGCGATGCGCTGCTCGCTCTTCTTCTCCAGCGGCGCGAACTTGAGCCGCGCAACGATGTCTCCTTTTTTCTCGACCTCCAGCAGGCGAAAATCGCCGGGCTTACCCTGGAAGGCGAGCACGTCCAGTTCGCCCTGTTGCAAGCTGCCGGCCAGGGGCTTTCCCGCGGCCAGGTCCTGCCGCCGGGCCACGCGAACCAGAAGGTCGTAGCGATAGTCCGGCTGCCCGGAAACGACGAGGCAGCACTCGCCGGTGTCGCCCTTGTCGCCGGTTTCGTCAATGAGCACGCTGCCGGACCAGTCCGCCATGTCGCGGCCCTTGAAGTCGAGCATCTTCCACGCCTCGGGAGACGCTCCCTTCAGCTCGGGGATGAGAATCTGGTCCTTCGTCACGGGGAAATAATGATAGCTTTTGCCCTCGCCGTCGAAGGTGCCGATGGCGGGCTTGCCGAGTGCGAGCGGTTTGGCGTGAAAGCGTTGCACGGTGAGCGTGTAGTTGCCACCGCCCTGGAACTTAAAGGCGTGGATGCGGATCTTGTATTGGCCCTTCTCCGGCAAGCGGAAGGAGAAACGGCTCTCGTTGCCCGGGTCGTCCACTTCCAGGAGAACTTTGTCGTCCGTTTTTTCCGTGCGCGACAGCTCGAGGATCGGGTCGAACTCGTTGCTGATTACGTGGGCGATGATGGTTTCGCCCTTCTCGCCGTCGAATACCCAGCGATCGATTTGGCCCGGCGTCAGAAACGCGCCATGCTTGCCGGGGCTGCGCAGGTCGTGCACCGACAACTGGGCGCGGGCGGGGACGGCTGACAGGGAAAGAACGATGAGCAGCGAGCACGTTTTCGCGTTCATGACGGTCTCCTGGGTGGCTGGTTGAGAGATGGGGATTCGCCGACTATCGAGCATTGTACTCATATGCCGGACCGGCTAAACTATTCTCACCAGGACTGATGGAGGAATAAGTCATGCCGCGAACGAACAAAGCCCAGCCTGTTCCGGCTGCGCAAATCAAGCCGAAGCCGGTCACGCTGAATGGCACCCCGGAAGAAGTGCTGACACTGGCGGAAACGGCAGCCTACTTGCGGCTTCCCGAGTCCGAAGTGGTTGCTTTGGTTCATGGGCAGAATTTGCCGGGTCGCGCCTCGGGCGACGAATGGCGATTTCTCAAGTCCGCAATCCAGGACTGGCTGCGGAGTGGCCGAGGGCTGAAGTCCAACAAGGAAGCCTGGATGGAACTGGCCGGAGTTTGGAAGGATGACCCATACGTCGAAGAAGAACTGAAAGAGATTTACCGACGTCGTGGTCGGCCGATTTCAGAGGACGAATTATGATCGTCTTCGATACGGACACGCTCACGTTGTACTTTCGGAATCATCGGCGGGTACTTGAGCGGGTGCAGCAGGAGACGGCGCAAATTGCCATCACGATCGTCACTCTCATCGAAACGCTCCGGGGGCGTTTCGATTCCCTCTTGAAAGCTGCGGACGGGGCCGAACTCCAACGCGGACAGGAGCGACTTGATGAGGCCCAGGGCGACCTTGCAAGAATCCCCAAGGTGCTTTTGATTGACTCCGCGGTGGCCGCGGAATTCGACGGTTTACGGCAAAGCAAGAAACTTAGGAAAGTCGGCCGCGCCGATATGTTGATTGCGGCCATTGCCCTGGCCAATCGGGCCACGCTCGTGACCCGCAATGTAAAGGACTTCCGCCTGGTTTCTGGCTTGCGGGTCGAGAACTGGGCCGACTAGTCGAAGGCGCCTCATTCATTTGCAAGGGGCCAGACTTCGCTTGGTGCGAAAGTGGCGAGGGCCCTGCGCACCGTCAAAGCCTCCGCGGGTCGCCGGCTCGGAGAACGGTCGAGCATCGCTTGAACGAGATTTTCCAGTTCGGGCGGAGCATCGGGGCGCAGGATCCGCAACAAGCGCGCTGGGGTTCGCTGCAAATTGTGCAAAGCCTGCGACATGGAGCGAACGACAGGATAGGGCGCCTGCCCGGTCAAGAGCCAAAATAAACAGGCGCCCAGGCCATAGATGTCCGCGGCCGTTCCCACCGAAGATGCATCCTGGCTCTGTTCGGGCGCCATGAATTCAATCGTTCCCAGGATGGCGCCGCGTTCCGTAAGGCGGTTGTTGAATTGCTGCACCAGGCCAAAATCCGCGATCTTGACCTGTCCCTCCGCGCTGAGAAGCAAGTTGGACGGCTTGATGTCGCGATGAATCAGCCGATGATCGTGGGCTTCTTGCAAACCATACGCCGCCTGACTAATCCACTCGCACGCCTGTTCGATGGAAACTCTGCCATTTTCGAGCACATAGCTCTCCAAATCGCATCCGTCCACGAACTCCATGGCCAGGTACAGAAGCGAGGGTTGACCCGGACCCTGCGATGGCACTCGCCCAGCGTCGTAAGCCATCACGATGTTGGGGTGGCGCAGCTCTGCCAGAACGGTCATTTCCGAAAAGAAGCGGGAAAGCAACATGGTTGGACAGTCGTCGTCAACGGGCAAGACCTTCACGGCCACCTGACGCTTCATGAACAGGTGCTCGGCCCGGAAAACCACGCCCATGCCTCCCGCTTTCAAGCGATCGAGAACCCGATGGTTGCCAAGCACCAATCCATGAGAAGTGCCGGACATGACTCGATCCAGCTGGTACTGGGTCAGCACTCCATGTTCGATGAGCGCCTTGCCAAGCGACGCCGCGCTGTCGTACGTCGCCAGTTGGCCGCGGCATTGTTCCAGGAAACATTCCGCGGAAGCCAGGGGCAACAGCTGAAGCTGGAGCAACTCGTCGAAAAACGCTCGACCGAGCCTTGGCAAGCACTCGGCCAGGTCAATACTTGACTTCACCTCGCAGGCCCGATCGGCCGTGAGAGTTGGCGCCAGACCGATTTCGTCCGTTGCGAGCGACGATGGCTTTGCGTGCAAAGACTGGATCATGGTTTCCTCCGATTCTTGCTGCCTTGCCAAAGCGTTTGGCCAGAATGAACCTACGCCGAGCTCGCACATGCCTGGAAACCAGGATGATTGGTGCGCGGCATGAACAGTGTGAATGTCGTGCCCTGGCCTGGTTCACTGGTGACCTCGATGTGTCCGCCAAATTCCCTGACGATGTCCGCGACCGTGGCCAGGCCCAGTCCGGTTCCCTGGCCCGGCGCTTTGGTGGTGAACAGCGGTTCGAATATCCTGATCTTCGTCTCTTCGTCCATGCCGCAGCCGTTGTCCGTGATGGCGAGCATCGCGTACTCGCCGGGGGGCATTTCCGGTTCGATCGCAGTCGGCGCCTTTGAAACGTGGCCTGTCTCCATGACAATTTGGCCATTTCCGTTCATGGCGTCGCGCGCATTGATGGCCAGATTGATGATGACTCGCTCCATTTGCACGGAATTGGTCCGCACATATATCGGTTCAGGAGAGAGTCGGGTGACGACGCTGACGTTCTTGCCAAGCAAGCCGCTTAGAAAATTCACGGTGCCAGAGACAATTTCATTGAGGTCGAGCGTGCTCGTGATCGTGGGTTTGCGTTCGCGGAACGTTAGCAGCTGCCTTACGAGTTCGGTCGCATGTTTGCTTGCCAGGAACATTTCCTTGATCATGGAACGCGTATCGTCATCGAATTGGCGGTCCTTGAGAAGAAGCTCACTGTAACCGTTGATGACCGTCAGGACGTTGTTGAAATCGTGGGCTACGCCACGCGCGAGCAAAGCGACGGCTTCGAGTTCCTGGGATCTCCGCAGCTGTTTTCTCAGGATTTCCATGTCGGTGAGATCGCGGATGATGTTGAGGACAAAAACTTCCCGGCCTTTTTTGACAAGGCCGAGCCGGACCTCCATGGGGAACTCTTCGCCGTTGCCGCGCCGGCCGCGCGACTCAAAGCAGAGCGGCGCCCACGGACGTGCTTTGACAAACTGGAAAAACATGCGGGCAAAGTGGCCGCGGAAGCGATCCGCGACGAGTTCCATCACTTGCATTCCCAGGGCGTCGTTCGGACTGCAACCAAAGGTATTCTCCATACCTCCGTTGGCATACACGATGTTGCCTTCTTCGTCAGCGCAGACCAGTGCTTCCGGGACAGTCTCAAGAATGGCTTGTTCCGTGAATCCGAGACCACGGTCTTGCTGCAATCGGCCGGCCGGAAGCATTTCCAAGACCTGCAAATGGCTCGACAAGAGGTGCGCATGGTCCATGGCAAATCTCCAGTTCTTGCGGTGCGGGAGCTTGGTCCGCCCAGACGAGGGGCCATGCTGTCTTGGGGAAACAAATTCCGCGCAGGACGACTTTCAAACCGCCTCAACAGAGTGGAAAGACTACCATCCGTGCAGGGACAGGATGAACAGGACAATGACAAATGAGTTTGGTTCGCGATACTTGAAAAAAACCACGGCCCGACGTGAGGCTGAAATGCATAGCCGCCTAGCGAGAGCGGCGATGAAATAATCATAGATCGGCCCTGGGGAAGAGTCAAGTCTTGAGGTGGGTTAATTCGCGTTCGTGACCCATGGGCGACGATCGGTCATCCAGACAAGCGGGAGCAGAAATGGCGATGAAGCATCGCCATCATTTCGGAATCGGCGACGATCTCTTCCAGCTCTTTGCCCTTGGCCGCCGCCTCCGCCGGCAGGTCGTCAACCTGCTGGGCACGCATCTCCGCGTCAACAGCGGGGACGCTGTCCGGAAACATCGCGTTGATCTCGCGCAGAACCTGGGCGGCTTGCGGTGAGCCGATCTTCTCCAGAGCGTCGGCCAATTGGGCGGCGTGACGGCCAGGCGGGTTGTAGTAGATCATGAACGTGCCGCTGCTGCCGAGCTGGTCGATCAGGTAGCCGACCAGGTAAAGAATCTGGTTCTTCGGGCTGAGCGACTCGATGCCCTTGTCCTCGCCGCGTTCGAAGATCGGCGGCCAATGTTCGTCGAACCATTCCTGGGGATCCTGGGCGGGGTCGGTCGGCGGACCGGCGTCTTCCGCGGCCTTGGTCGATGTGACATGACGGGTGATTTCCGTGACGCCCTGGTTCTGCAGATACTCGGCGATGTCGCGGCGGCGCCAGAAGCGGGCGGCGGCGAGGGCGTTGCGGGCCGGGCTGCCGCAGCAGATGTCGGGATCGGCGCCGCGTTCCAGCAGCAGACGCGTCAGCTCCAGCCAGCCGTGCGACACAGCTTCATCGAGCGGCGTCGGCGCGAGCGGATCGGCCTGGGCGTTCACGTTGGCCCCGTGTTCCAGCAGACACGCCGCAGCCTCCACGGCTCCCTTATGGGCCGCACTGCCAAGCGGGGTTTGGCCTTCGTTGGCGCCGTTGACGTCAACGCCTGCATCTAACAGTATTCGCAGAATTTCCACCTCATTGTTGCCGGCGGCTTGGCACAGCAACTCCTCGCCGGTTTCTTCGAGCAGGTCGGGATACTCGGCCAGCAGGTCGCGCAACGTCGCCAGGGCGGCGGTGTCGATGGCGGTTATGGCATCCTGGTATGGCGTTGTCATGGTGGTTCCTGGATGTTTCTCGTTCCCAGGCTCCGCCTGGGAACGAGGTTAGGTTTTTAGCAAACTGCCCACTTCGCGGCACAGCTTTTCGGCGTCTGCGCGTAGCGGCGCTTCGGCGATGACGCGAACGATCGGCTCGGTATTGCTGCCGCGCACGTGAACCCAGCTCCTGTCCCAGTCGAGGCGCAGACCGTCGATCCGGTTGGCTTTCGCATCGGGCCAGCGCTTCGTCAGGGCTTCCTGGAGGCTAGGCAGTCTCTCGCGCGGCACCGTGTATTTGTCCTTGACAATAGCGTAGCTCGGCAACTGAGCGACGAGTTCGCTGACTTTCTTGCCGGTCTGAGCGAGAAGGTTCAGGATCAGGGCCATGCCAATGAACGGATCGCGCACCCAGCCGACGCGTGGATCGATGACGCCGCCGTTGCCTTCGCCGCCGATCACGGCATTCTGCTGGCGCATCAGCTCGACGACGTTCGCCTCGCCGACGGCCGAGCGGTGACAGGTGGTATTCGCTTGGCGGGCCAGGTCTTCGACGACGCGCGAAGTGGACATGTTGATGACGACGGGTCCGCGCTCCTGGCCCAGGCGCCAGAGCACGGCCAGGGCGAGGGTCAGCTCCTCGCCGATAAATTGGCCCTTTTCGTCGATGATGGCCAGGCGGTCGGCGTCGGGGTCGAGAACGAAGCCGATATCCGCTTTGCAGGCCGGCACCATCGGCAGCACAGCTTGCAGGTTCTCGGCGAGCGGCTCCGGTGGATGGCTGAAGACGCCGTCAAGTTCACCGCCTTGGACGACGGGATTGGTTTGCAGCGCTTCGAGCAAGGACCGGCCCAGCGAGCCGCCAGCGCCGCCGTTGGCATCGAGGAATACTCTCAAGCCGCGGCGGCGGATGAGTGGCACATCGACGAGTTCCAGGATGCGATTCAGGTGCCAGGCCTCGGCTTCGGGGCAATCGCTGACCCGGCCGAGCTGATTCCAGGCGACCCGGCGGAATCGGCCCTGGTCGTAGATCTGTTTGACCTCGCTGCCATGGCTGGCGCTGAGCACGCCGCCATGTGGGCCGAAGAGCTTAAGCCCGTTCCATTCGGCGGGGTTATGGCTGGCGGTGATCTGCACGCCGCCGGCCGCCCGCAAACGCTGGATGGCCACCCCCACGGTCGGGGTCGGCGTGACGCCCAGGTCCAGCACTTCGCAACCGGCGTCCAGCAAACCAGCGAGGACGGCGTGTCGCAGTACAAGTCCGCTTGGCCGGCTATCGCGGCTCAAGACGACCCGGGCTCCCTGGAGGTAGGTGCCAAGTGCCGAGGCGAACGCGAGGGCAGGGGCCGTGGTCAGGCCCTGGCCGACGATGCCGCGGATTCCGGAGACGCTGACGATGAGATCGCTCGAGGCTGACATGAGGTTAGTGTAGTCCTCACGCTCCGCGTGAGGAAGGGCGATGCGGGCAGCGCTAAGTTGTTTTCGTTTAGCGTTCGCGCCATCGACACAGAATGATCATTCTGTGTCGATGGCGCGAACGCTAAACGAAGGCACATCCCGCGCTGCACTTCGCGTTCGACCGGTACGGACTACACTGGCAAATACTTGCCCTTGTGTTCCTTCGACTTGCCCGGCGGAATCGTGAGCCATTGCCAACCGTCTGTCGTCAGCAGCCGAGCCAGGTAGACGATCTGGCCGATGTGGTTCGTCGTGTGCGCCAGCGTGCGGTCGATCGCCTGCAGGACCGTGTGCTCTTCACCGCGAATGACAACCTTCTTCAGAAGATCTTCATCGTGCAAGGCCGGCAGCGTGCCAAGAAGGGAGTTCCAGCCGGCGTTCCAGGCGTCCAGCAGGCTGGCCCTCGTATCGCTGGGACTGATGACAAACTCGCTGTCGCGATCACGCCATGATTTTTCGCCGTCGGTGGTCAGGAAGTCGGTCCAGCGCGACACAAGGTTGCCGGCCACGTGCTTGACGATGATCGCGATGCTGTTGGATTGTTCGCCCGGCTTCGCAAAAAAGTGCTCATCGGAAACCTGGTTAAGCGCCTTCTCGGTCAGGTCCCGCTGCTTGTGAAGCGTGAAGACGACGTCGTTCAGATAGTGTCTGGCAAGGGACATGGCGTGCATCCTCCGCAAAAGCGTTAAGGCTTCCCCAGTCAACGGCCGATGATGGAGGAAGCGGATTATCGGACGATCATGCCTCCAACTTTAGTGGAAATATGAAGTCTGGGGAAGGGCCGTTGACCTGGCGAAGCTGCAAACCTACCCTGTCGAGGGGCACGGGCTCGAAGCCTGCGTTGGCTGGGTTCGTGGGCTGGCTGAGCTGCTTCTTCTGCATCGCGAGCGCGGGTTGTTTCGTCCATCGCCAGGACGTCGAGCATCATCTGCAAGCGAAGCGGTTCATTCAAAAGCGCAATCAGGGCGTTGCTGAGAATTATGTCATGGGCTGTCCGGATGTGCTGCAGGTGAGCCTCGCCGCGCAGGCGAAATCTGCCGGAAAATTTACCATCGGCGCGGATGGACGCATCGAACTTGGGCCGAATGTGCGCGTTCGTGTCGAGGGACACACGCCCGGAGAGGCGGCGGTGGAAATCGCGGCGGCGATCGGCACGGCACCGACGAATGTCGCGGTCGAAGTGGCCGAGTATCACAGTCAGCACGTCATTCTGTTTGGCCAGGTGATCGGCTGGCAGCGCGTCGTGGCCTACCAGGGACAGGAAACGGTGCTGGACCTGTTACATCGTGCCGGCGGCATCGCCCGCGGCGCCGCTCCGGAAAGCATCTACGTGGTTCGCACTCATGTCGAGGATGGGCTAAGACCCGAGATTTTTCACGTCAATTTGCCGGCCATCGTGCAGAAGAATGATGACCGCACCAACATTCGCATCCTGCCCTACGATCAGATTTATGTCGGCGAGACGCGGCAAAGCCACATTGAGAAGCTGGTTCCGCCGTGCATTCGTCCCTTTTACCAGATGTTCTGGCGCACCTTGCCCGATCACGGCGCACCCGGCGGCGGATAAGGAATCGTTTAGCCGCTCGCCTCTGGCGAGCGCGGCTGTGCCCCCGCGCGCGCCGATATTGTAGAATAACGTTGACCGCCCCACGGGGACCCAGCGTTGATCAAGCACCATGAGGTTTGAGAATGGCCATGAAGCGACGGCCCGCCGACGAAGACGATGACGAACGTCCGCGCCGGAAACGCGGCAAAGATGAAGATGACGACGAGGACGAGGATGAAAGCCCTCGGCGCCGCCGCTCCCGGGACGAGGAGGACGAAGACGACGAGGACGAGCGCCCATCGAAGCGTCGCAAATCTCGCGATGAGGATGATGAAGAGGACGAGCTCCCGGCCAAGCGCCGCCGATCGCGCGACGAGGATGAAGAGGACGAAGAGGACGAAGATCGGCCTCGCAAGCGCCGCAAGCCCAGGGACGAGGAGGAAGACGAAGACGAAGAAGAGGAGGACGACGAAGACGAACCGCCGGCCAAAAAAGGCCCCAAAAAACAGGATGAGAAATCTGCCAAACCCAACGCCGCCAAGCCCGAGTTGGCCGACGACGAAGTGGCGTACGCGGCCTGGCAGAAGAAAAAGGCTGTGGAGCGCAAGCAGTACCTGGCGCTGCAGTCCGGGCTAGAGATGTTCAGCAAGCGCATCCAGGTGTTCATGGGCTGTTTGGCCGGCGTGATGGCTACTTGCATGCTGGCCTATTTCATGATCGATTTGCTGGGAGTCATGTTCCTGTACGTCATCTACCTGATGATCGTCCTTTTCGGGGTGTTGCCGCCCATGATCGGCATGCAAGCGGCGAACAAGTGCAAACTGGGGCCCCCCAAGATCCATGGTGACAAGTATCTTGGTTTCGAGACCATTATCGGCATTGCCATCATGGCGCTTTTTGCCCTCGCCGTGGGCTGCCTGTTCCTTCTCCCCGATCCCCTGTCGCCAGAGGAGCTGAAGGCGTTGCCCAAGACCGAGGCTGAGAATCGCGAATCCGAGTTCATGACCTGGGGCGGCGCCGGGGGCGCGGGCACGGGCTTGGGCTACTTCGCGTACATGGTGTCCTTCATCAACGAGCTTTTGTATCTGCAAACCTTCGCCAAGTTCATGAAGGACAAGATCTCGCTCAATCGAACGAGCTTGGCCATCGCGCACTTCATCAAGTTCGGTTTCGTCGCCGTACCCATTGTGGGCACGGCTGGCTATTTCATGTCCTTTACGAACCTGGGCTTGCTCGGCAGAGCCTTGACCGGCGTCCTGGGAGGGATGTGGCTGATCATGATGTTCAAGGGATTCATGGACGTCAAGAGAGTCATCGAGGGTCTTTCCTTGACCATCGGCAAGAAATTGACGGCGGATGACAAGCCAAACTGGTAGCCGCGTTCGCAAGAACGCGGGTTGTACCCTCGGTCGCTACATGCTCCCCCCCGCGTTCTTGCGAACGCGGCTACGGCGAAATCATGAATCGCTACGTGTATGAAACAGCCCACGCAGCCGGGCGCCCATTGCGGTCACCGTTTGGGCCAACGAGCGCTGCGATTGCGGCTCTTCGCCCTCCGGCAGCACCAGGTAAGCGCCGTCACACGCGGCAGCCAGGACGGTGAGGTCGCTGCCGGTCTCGAGCGAAGGACCATCCACCAGGATCAGATTGAAGTGCTCGCCCAGCCAGGAAAAGAGCCAACGCACCGCCTCAGCTCGCAGCGGAACGGCGGCAGCGCTCGGCTGGGCCGGGACGAGGTACAGTCCCGTGATCGTGGTCTGGACGACGGCCTGTTCGAGGGCGAGCTTTCCCTGAAGAACGTCTTGCAGCCCGGCCGCGGAAACGTAGCCGAGCCGCTGGGCCAGACTAGGGTGCCGCAGCTGGGCATCGACGACCACGACCTTGCCGTTGCCTTGCTGAGCGGCGGCGACGGCCAGGTTCAGCAGCACCGTGGACGTGCCGACCTGGGATCGGCAGCCCGTGAACAGCACGACGCGCGGCTGCGTCGAGCTGGGCCCACCCTGCATGCGGGCGATCAAGGCGGCATATTGTTTGCTGACGGCGTGCTCGGGATGGTGGAAGGTGATGATCTCCGGAGCGATTCCCTGTCCCAGGCGGGGCAGGGCGGGCCAGGGCTCGAAAGCGACGCCCAGCGGTTTCGCGGATTGCAACTCGGCATGCATCGGCTGGATCTGGGCGATTTTTTCGGCAGGCTGATGCGGCGGCTGCATGCGCGTCTGGGCGGGATGTTTGAAGGCCATGACCTGCGTGGAACCTTCGACCTTCTTGTTCGGGCCGACCTCAATAAAGGGAATGCCGTCATCCACGGCCGGCGGCGCGTCGGCGCTGGGCACGTGCTCGAAGGTGTCTTCGAAGAAGGGGCGATCCTTGAGCCGCGTGGCTTCTGAGCTCTTGAGTGCTTCCAACATCCTGCCCATGGTTGCTCCAGCCCAGAAGGGCGATTCAAAAAGTACCCATTCTTTACCCCAAAGGGGTTACATCCCAAAGCCCAGGGTCGCGCTAGCGCACCCTGGGTAGGAAATATGCGACGGTTGGTTACCCCGAAGGGGTTTCATCAGAGTGGTCCTTTGGTACGGGAACCCCTTCGGGGTAGGGGAGTTGGCTGCATGCTACGCCGGCCGGCGCGTTTCCTCCGCCAGGCGAACCGGCAAATCCTCCGGCACTTTCGGATCGAGATCGAGCGGCCGACGTCGCTGCATCAACTCTTCCTCTTCGTTCTCCTGTGTGCGGCCCTCTTCGAGGCCAAGCATGGCAAGGGCCTCCAGCGCGGCTTCGGCATCGACCTGCGACAGCTCGCCGGCGTCGGCCAGGAGCAGGGCCTGGTGGGCGGCCTGATTCAAGAGACGGGGCACGCCCTGGGTTCCACGCGCCAGCACTTCCAGGCCCGCCTCGTCGATGATGCGTTCCGGCCGACCACCGGCCAGGCGCAAATGATGCAGCAAGTAGTCCACCGATTCTTCCACGTCCAGCGGCGGCACCAGCAGACGCATCGCCAGCCGTTGACGCAGGGCGGCCTGCTGGGGTTGGCGCAGCAAATCGAGCAGCGACGTTTGGCCGAGCAAAACGACATGGAGCGCCCGACGTGGGCCGGCTTCCAGGTTGCCCAGAAGCCGCAGCTCTTCCAGATGATCCGGCAGCAGGTTCTGGGCCTCATCGACCAGCAAGATGGTCTTCTTGTTCTCTTTGCAGTTGTTCAAGAGATGCTCGGTCAGCCGCAAGCGGAGCACCTGTTCCCGGCCGCCTTCATAGGGAAGGCCAAGGTCGTAGAGGATGGCCTGGAGCAGGCCGCCGCGATCGGGGAAATGGCTGTTGGTCAGGAAGGCGCTGGCGACGTTGGGGCCGAGCCGTTCGAGCAGGTTCATGCCCAGCAGGGTCTTGCCGGTACCAGGGGCGCCGGTGAGCACCGCGAAGCCGTCGTTGTCCGCGATGGCCTGCTGGAGCCTGGCGAGCACGGCCTCATGCTCCGTGGCTGGGTAATATAGCGAACTGTCCGGGGTCGCCGGAAACGGCCGTCGCGTCAGGGCAAAGCGCTTTTCGTACATACAGAACCCATCGGCTAGCCTGGGCGAGAAAGTTTAGCAGCGCTTGGATTGACGCAAAAGCGGTAATGGAGCAGAAGAGAATGAAGAATGAAGAATCAGGAATTAAGAATTGTCGCAGTGGACTCCGTTCTTGATTGATAACGCTGATTCTTAACCGGCCGAGCCGTAACCGGCGACCAAATTGACAACTAGCAATTGGAGATTGAAGACATCCGACGGGTGGTCGGGAATTTGCAATTGTCAATTGCTAATTGTCAATTGTCAATGTTTTCCCCGCATGTTGCATAGATCATCAGCGGAAAGGGCCTAATTCTTCATCTCTTTACGCTCGTCTGTCGTTAACTCTCAACCGTTTGTCGCGCGAATCATTATGCCGCTTTCTCCATGGGAAGCGTCGTCGGCTCCGGTTCCTCGATGAGCTGCCGGGCGATGCGTTCGATTTCCTCTTTCATGCGGCCGAGCTGTTCTTCCACCAGTTGGCGTTCCGACTCGGCGCTCTTCAGTTCCTGTTCCAGCCGTGAATCCTTGACGGCGGCGAGAGTTTGCTGATGTTCGAAGGCCGTTTGCTTGTCGGCCAGGTCGTGCTCTTCCTGGACGACTTGCTGCTGCCGTTTGACCCATTCGGCATGGCGCGTCTTGAGCCCGGCCAGCTCGGCCTGGAGCGTCTCGCGTTCCTGGGCGACGTTGCGCAGGGCGGCGGCGTTTTCCGTCAGCCAGCGGCGGCGCAGGCGTTCGACACGGCGCTGCGCATCCGGTTGATCGACGCGCACGAACAGTTCCTGACGGTATTGCTCGAGGGCTAGGATTTTCTCGGTCAGCTTGCGTTTGTTCTCTTGCAGTTCCGCGGTGCGCTCCAGCAGATCTTGCCGCAGCGTCTGGCATTCCTGCACGAGCTGGTTGTGGGCCGCGGCGTCGGCATGCAGTTGCGTCAGGTCCTGACGGCGTTTGCGGGCCCAGCGGCGGCGCAGCTCAGCCAGGGCGTCGAGATGTTGGCGCACGCCGTCCTCGCGATGGTGCACCTCGGTCAAAAGCTGGGAGCGTTCGCCTTCCAGAGCGTTCTCGCGCGTTTTGAGCCTCGCTCGCCAGGCCACGAGGTGCTGCCGCAGGTGCGTCAGTTCACGATGCCGCAGTCGAAATTGATGCTCGGCCTGTTCGTAAGCACGTTCCCGCTGGGTGAGAGATTGTTCCTGTTCTTGCAGACGCAAGGCCAGGGTTTCGAGTTCGTTGGCGACCTGGGAGCGCTCGTCTTCCCATTGCAGCCGGGTTTGCACCACGCGTTGTGACTGTTCGAGCAGCAACAGACGCTGATCGGCCAGGTCGCCGGCCAATCGATCCATCTGGCCGAGCTGGTGCTGCACTTCCTGGGTCCAGTCGCGCAGCCGGACTTCGTTCTCGGCCAGAGGCGGCGACACGATCGAGCCGACGATTTCCACCGGGATGACGGTCTCGGTCTCGTTCTTGGCCGCGCGGTTGCCTCGGCCTTGCTTGCCCTTGGCCCTGGCGGGAACGGGACGTTCCGGCTGTTTCTTGTCGGTGGCTTCGCTCGGTTGCAGCGGCAGAATCGCTGCGCCCGTGAAGGGGACCAGAGCGGTGCTTTGGCTGGGAGCTTCCTGATGCAAGCGGACCAGCGTGTCCAGGCGATTGATTTCCAGCTGCTGCTGAATGACGCGCTGGCGCTGATTGCGGCTGCGGACGTCGAGGCCGTCGATTTCCTGGCGGAGCGTCACGTGGCGGTTCGCCCAGTCTTGCTGATCCTGGGCAAGCTGCTGCTGTGTCTGTGCCAGGAGATACTGTTTTTGGGTCAAGTCGCGTTCGCGATTCTTGAGGATCAAGCATTCCTTGGCCCGCCGTTCG
>Ga0182024_10014468_pt1 | contig 15251 bp, 8 predicted proteins | sample P32metaG_FD_120480 | JGI IMG/M metagenome (GOLD analysis project Ga0182024, IMG submission 120480) | Permafrost microbial communities from Stordalen Mire, Sweden - P3-2 metaG (Illumina Assembly) | ecosystem: Environmental > Terrestrial > Soil > Wetlands > Permafrost | place: Sweden: Stordalen... | reverse complement strand
GTTGGGTGCGGGGCGGGCGCGGATCGTGCGGCAATTGCTCACTGAGAGCGTGATGCTTTCGGTGCTGGGTGGCGCGCTGGGGATTTTATTTGCGTACTCGGGCGCGCACACGATTATTTCATTTGCGTCGAGCAATCAGACGCGGCCACTGGGATTTGCGACGGGCGTGGACTTGCGCGTATTGGGATTTACCGTGGGGGTTTCGCTCTTCACCGGGATACTTTTCGGCGTGGCGCCGGCGTTTCGCAGCGCGCGCGTGGATTTGACGCCGACTCTGAAGGAAGGAGAAGGAAGTTCGGCAAGTGCGGGGCATTCCCGCGGTAGGTGGTTTAGCGCTGGAAACGCGCTGGTGGTGACGCAGGTGGCGCTGGCGGTGGTGGTGCTGGTGGGCGCGGGACTGCTGGTGCGGACGCTGCAGAATCTGCGCAGCGTGGACATGGGCTTCGACGCGCACAACATTTTGATTTTCGGAATTGATCCGACGCTGGCGGGTTACAAAGCCGCGCAGGCGGACAACTTGTATCGCGATTTGCAGGGCCGGCTGGCCGAAACGCCGGGGGTGAAATCGGCAAGCTATTCGATGATGCCGCTGTTAAGCAACGGACTGATGATCACCGCGTTCCATTGGCCCGGCACGCCGGAGGATCAGACTGCGGAGTCGGACGCTCTGGACGTGGGGCCGAATTTTTTCGAGACGCTGCACATACCGTTTCTGGCGGGGCGGGAATTCAGCGCAGCGGATTTCGAGCTGGCGGCTGCCAACGGCGGCGACAAGCCGACTTCGGCTCCGACTCCGGTGATTGTGAATCAGGCTTTCGTGCAGAAATATCTGGGGAAGGAAAATCCGATCGGGAAGGCGTATGGCGCAGCCGCGGCCGGGCCGTTGGGCCCAGCGAGTCCCGGGTACGAAATCGTCGGCATCGTGCGCGACGCGAAATACAACGACCTGCGGCGCGAAATCCACCCAATGATGTATGCGCCGCATCACGTGGGAGTCGCGACGTTCGAGCTGCGCACGGCGGCGGATCCACAGGCTTTGCTTCCGGCGATTCGCGAGGTGCTGGGGCAGGTGAACGCGGACTTGCCGCTCTTCAACGTAACCACGCAATCGCAGCAAATTGACCGGCTGCTTTTTCAGGAGCGGCTGGTGGCGCGGCTGGCGGGATTTTTCGGCGCGCTGGCGCTGGTGCTGGCATGCATCGGATTGTACGGATTGCTTTCGTATGAAGTATCGCGGCGCACGCGGGAAATCGGGATTCGGATTGCGTTGGGAGCGCAGCCAGAAAGAGTGCTGAAGCTGGTGCTGCGGCAAGGAATTGCGCTGGCTCTGGTGGGCGCGGCGGCGGGGATTGGAGCAGCGCTGGGTGTGACGCGTTATTTGGGCTCGATGCTTTTCAATGTGCGCGCAAGCGATCCGTTGACGATGAGCGCGGTGGCTGTGCTGCTCGCGCTGGTGGCGCTGGCCGCGTGCTACATCCCCGCACGCCGCGCCACACGCGTGGATCCGATGGTCGCGTTAAGATACGAGTAATCCCACGCGGGGCGGACAAGCAAAAAATTTATTCGTAGTGCAGCGCGGCCATGGGGTCGAGGCGCATGGCGCGGCGTGCGGGGAGGAAGCAGGCGAGGAGCGCCACGGCGCAGAGCAGGAGCGCGACGCTGGAGAAGGTGAGCGCGTCGGTGCTGGTGACGCCGAGTAGCAGGCTGCTGAGATAACGCGTCAGTGCGAATGATGCTGCCAGGCCCAGGGCCACGCCAACCAGAATCAGCCGCAATGCATGACCGAGCACCAATCGCAGAATGTCCTCTTTATTTGCGCCTAGCGCCATGCGAATGCCGATTTCATGGGTGCGCTGACGCGTGGTGTAGGCCGTAACGCCGTAAATTCCCACCGCAGCGAGGAGCAGCGCGAGCAGGCCGAATGCGCCGACAAAAGTTCCGGCGATGCGTTGCGGGAAACTGGAGATTTGTTCGCTCGCTTCGAGCGAGGTCACATCGAACACCACCAGGTCGGCGTTCAGGTCATGGAACGTGTGCTCGACCGTCTTGCCGTAGGCCAAGGGATCTCCGGCCACGCGCGCATTGACAATCATGGCGGCCTGGTAAACCTGGTACAAGGGCAGATATACGAAGGGAGTCGGCTTGTCGGCCAGGCCGGTCATTTTGCTGTCGCGCGCCACGCCTACGACGGTGCACCATTCATGCGTCACACCCTGATTCAGCCGCTTGCCGAGCGGCTGCTGATGCGGCCAGTAGCGATTGACGAATGCTTCGCTGACGATGACCGCGCGCTGGGAATTCCTGGAGTCCTGGAGCGTAAAGTCGCGTCCTTGCACCAGCGGAATCTGCATGGTCTGAAAATAATTTGGCGTGACGAAGGCCATCGGCATTTCCGTTGATTCGTTCGGCTGCGGCACGTAGCCTTCGGGCTTCACGCTGGCGGAGCCCGGGGAAAATCCCGGCAGGCGGCTGGCCAGGGCCACCGATTGTATGCCGGGCAGCGATTCCAGTTTAGCTACGAGCTGGCGATCGAATTCCGCTCCGCTGGCATCCGAATATCCCGCGGGGAACAGATCGTAGGAAGCAATCACCATATTGCGCGGATTGAATCCCAAATCGATTTGCTGCGCGCGCAGGAAGCTGCGAATGAACAATCCCGCGCAAATCAGCAGCAGCAGCGATAGCGAAATCTGCGCCACGACCAGCGCACTCGCAAGGCGCACCTTGCGCGGTCCACCCGAGGCGCTGCCCGTGTCCTCTTTCAACACCGCCACCGGTGCAATGCTGGAAGCTCGCAGCGCAGGCAAAATTCCGAAGATGACGCCGGTGAGCAGCGAGATCAGCATGGTCGCGAGGAGCACGTTGCGATCCGCGCGCACGATGAGCGAGATCGGGAAATCCGTCGCCGGTAGGAATTTCATCAGCGTTCCGGCGGTCCAGAGCGTGATCAGGAGCGCGGCCGCGCCTCCTGCCAGGGCCAGCATGATGCTTTCGACCAAGAGCTGACGCACCAGGCGCCAGCGGCTGGCCCCCAGCGACATACGAATGGCGATTTCGCGCCGCCGCCCTACCGAGCGCACCAACATCAGATTGGCGACGTTCGCACACGCCAGCAACAGCACCAGCCCCGCGATGGCCATTAGTGTGGGAAGCAGGACGGAGAAAAAAATATTGAAGCTAAACGGGTTTCGCCACAGCGGGTACACCGTGACACTGTCGTGCCCTTTGTGCTCCTCGGGATAATTCTTGGCCTCGCGTTTCAAGAGCAGCGACATTTCCGCTTGCGCCTGCTGTAGCGTAACGCCCGGCTTCAACCGCCCGAACGCGAACAGCCAGAAATTGTGATGGTCATGTAGCAGGTCATCCCCGGGAATCAATTGCGGCGCCATCATGATCGGAACCCAGATTTCCATGCGCAGTCCGGTCTGGCTGCCCTGAAATTCGGCTGGGGTTACGCCCACGATGGTGTAGGAGTGTTGATTGATTTCAATGTGCTGGCCGACGATGTTCGGATTCGCGGCGAAGTGCGTTTGCCAGAGGCGGTAGCTGACCACCGCGACGGGCGCGCCTGCGGGCTTTTCATCGTCCGCGGGACGAAAGCCGCGGCCGAGGATGGGATGCACGCCGAGCACATCGAAATAATTGGCGGAAGCCACCATTCCCCAGACGCGCTCCGGTTTACCTTTGCCCGTGAGGCTCATGGGAGTGAAGATGCAAGCCGTGATGTCGGTAAAACTCTGTTGACCGTCGCGCAGAGCCTGGATATCCGGATATGAAAAGCCCAGGTAATCCTCGGGCTTGCCTTGCGTTAGCGAGACGACCTCGCGGGGCTTGGAGAGTCCGGGAACCGGATTGAGGAGCGCGGAATTGATCCAGCTGAAAATTGTGGAGTTTGCGCCGATGCCCAGCGCGAGAGTGAGGATGACAAGTGCAGCGTAGCCCGGACCTTTGGCGATCATGCGCAGGCTGTAGCGAACATCTTGCCAGAACGAGACCATCAGGACACCTTGCTCTAGATCTTGGTATTACAGAGCATGTTTTGACCCAACCGAAGTTCCCCATAGCGGATTGATGATGCGCAACTTAGCCGACGTGCCGTCAGTGCAATCGAGCGCTACTGTCCGATTCCGGGACGCGACTGCGGCGGGATCGCGAATACGGGGTGGACTTGGCTGACATGACATTTTGAGGAAACCCAGAAGAGGATTAGTGACCGAGATGCGGTGCTCGGATCCAACAAATCTCTCAGATGCCAGCACGCCAGGTATAGCCTGCGTCTGCAGACGCGGAGCCCAGTCCCTTCCCTGCACCCTTCAGATTGTCGGTGATCGTGAGGTGGTTGGGGTGAGAGATCATAATTTCGAATCCGCTGACGAGCAGTGCGAAAAAACACAGAGTGCTGATCCAGTGAGTGACGCGAACGAGGGTCGCGTGCCGCGGGGTAGCCGTAGTCGTTGCGACGGCCGAGGCGGAAGTTGGGACGCAAGCTGGTAGGGGCACCAGCGCGGATTCCATTCTCGCCATTCCTAGCCTCCCGTCGGCATCGCTGATTTCTTTGTCTGGATGGGCGCTGCATTACCACGCTGCTGGGGGGTGAGGCGGATACGTCCTGGATTTCGGCACATTGGAAATAATCCACGGCCCCGATTGACGTGGTTACCAGAGACTAAACTTCACAGGTGAGACTTGTCCTGCTGGGGGACGTTGGCGCCGGAGAGCAGGGCGGTGTCGTTGTACCCGGGCTTTACGAGGATGTTGCTTTGCTCGCGGAGTTCGGCGAGGTAATCGCGTATGAGGGGTTGTATTTTCTGGGCGTGGATGGCGTTGCGGATGTCGGGTTCGACTCTTTCGAACGGCTGCAAACCCGCCGGCAGATGATCTTCCACTTTGAAGAATTCGAATCCGGAGCGGGTCTGGATTACTTCGGTGATCTGACCTTTGCTCATTTGGAATACAATCGCTTCGATTTGCGACGCGAGTTCTCCTTTTTTGAAGGAGCCTAGGCCGCCGCCGGCTTTCGCGGTGCTGCCTTCGGAATAAAGGGTCGCGACCTGGTTGAAATTGTCGCCGTTGAGGACGCTGGTGCGCAGGCCCTCGACTTTGCTGCGCACGGCGGCAAATTCTTCCGGTTTCTTTCCGTCGGTGCTGAGTGAAATTTCCGAAAGCGTCACACGCTCAGGCAGCGTGAATTCGTCGGCGTGGGCATCGTAATATTGCTTCACTTCATCCTTGGAAATTTCCACGTGCGTACCGACTTCGCGGTGCACGACTTCTTTCTGGAGCAGGCCGTTGCGGATAGTGGTCTTGTAATCTTCCCAACTGAGGCCGGAGGCTTCGACACCTTTTTGCAGATCGTCGAGAGTGGCGAGGCCATTCTGCTGGCGGACTTCGTCGAGGCGTTTGTTCAAGTCTGATTCAACGTTGACGCCCATGTCTTTGGCGCGCTGGATCATCAGGGATTCATCAATCATGCCGCGCAGAAGATCTTTTTGCTGTTCTTTGAACTGGGCGTCGATTTTTTCCGGCGGGCAATCCGCGCAATCGCGGGTTACTTCGGCGCGCAATTGCTGTTCGGCTTTCTGATAAGCCGCGAGGGTGATGACGTCGTTGTTTACGCGCGCGACAATTTCCGCGTCAGCCGCAGGTTTGGCTTGCGCGCGCACGCCTGAGGGACCAAGCGCCGCGAGCGACGCGAGCGCTCCCAGGGTCAAGCTCAGGACGATGCCGGACGCAAGATTGCGATTTTTCATGGTGTGCGCTCGCCTCAAGTATTGTCACCACGATTGTAGCTGGAATTTAAGATTCCGGCGCATATCGCGCAGGTTGTCCGTGGCGGCTGCGTGCGGCCGTGAATTTGCGGAAGAATAAGGATGGCGCGGCTGCAGAGGAGGAATCAGCGCAGGTAGCGCACGTCTTGAACGGGTGCTGGGATGCATTTCTGCAGGCCTTCTTGAATCGCGGGGTCGAGATCGTAATGCGGAACCGGAGACATTTGCGCTTCTTTGAAACATTTTTCGGCGCGCTCGGGGCTGGCAAGATGGGCGATGCAGATTTGTCCAGCTGAGACGAGCGCAGAAGCTGCAGCGCGCTCGGCGGGAAATGCGTGGGCGAGCTTTTCGTATTCGTCGACGGCTAGTTCCCAGCGCTGCTCGCGCTCGAAGTAGCGGCAAAGTTCCAGCCAGACGCCGCGCGGCAATTTCTCGCCGCCCAGGTTCCTATACTTTTCGTAATCGGCCGCAGCGGCTTCCAGTTCTCCAGCCGTTACGCGCAGCCGGCAAAGCATGGCGAGAGTTTCTTTTTGCCCTGCAAGATCCTTTCTCCGTTCCTGAGCTTTGAACAAGAGGTCCCAGCCATCTATTGAGTCTGGCTTTTCCTGAAGATGCTGGTGCAGGGTCGCGATCGCGCCGGCGGGATTGTTTTCCTCGAGCGAGTCGGTGGCGCGAACGATCAACGGGTCGGCGGTCCAGCTGACCCTTGCTTCGATGGCGCGATCGGCGGACTGCTCGAGGCCTGATGTGCGCAACAGGAACGCTCCGAGGGCACCGAAGGCGAAGCCACCGATGTGCGCCCAGTACGCGATTCCAGCCTCTGCTCCGACAAGTCGAGCCAGCAGGCCCGATGACAAATTCATGAGCAGCCACAACGGCAGAAGGACGTACGCCGGAACGTTGAATTTTATAATTTTTACCCACAGAACCCAGCCTAAGCGGATGCGCGTGGTGGGAAAGCGGACCAGGAAAGCTCCCATCAAGCCCGCGATCGCTCCGGAGGCCCCGAGCGCGGGAATGAAACTGTGCGGAAAGACGGCGCCATGTACGGCCCAGGCGAGCGCGCCCGCCGCGAGGTAGAAAATCGGATAGATGATGCGCCCCCACAGATCTTCCAGAATCGTTCCAGCCAGCCACAGGAACCACATGTTGAAGATGATGTGGAGCCAGCCACCGTGGAGGAACGTCGCGGTGATGTAGCTGCGCGCGTACGGATCCACGGAGTGAAAAGCGTAGTTCCAGGCAATGGAGCCCGCCTGCACCTGCGCGAGCTGCGAGCAGAGTTCATTCATCTGGGTATTTGCGTCGCTGACGGAAAAGCCGTCTGAATGAATCTGTTTGTCCCATGCGTCAATGAAATGGTCGCGGTCGGGATCTTCCATTTTGGAATAGATGTTCATGTGCTCGAGCTTGTATGCGCGCACGATGTGGGACGCCGCGGGAGTCATGGGCGCGTCGGGATACAGTGCACTCAGCAGGACAAGGTGGAGTTGAACCTGACCAGTCTGGGCCATCTGCTCTTGCATGGGGCTGTAGGTGACCAGGAAAATGGCGGAGCAAAGCACGATGATGACGGTGGTGACCCAGGGCCAGCGGCGGCCGCGCAAATTTTCATGGCCAACGGGAATGATCATCGCGCCAATCTCCTGTCAACCGTAGTTCGGCCGTGGCTGGGGCGATGCTTGGGCGTTGCTCAAGCGTTGCCAGAGCGCGCCAGCGTCCGGGATGGTGCAAACCGGAACAGGCGCGGCGAACGGTGTACTCAATTGTTATGAGAACCAAACGATAAAGCCAATAGGACTCCGGCAGTTGTGCGTGTTTAGACAGTAACCATTTCAAGGGAGGCGACTGGAATGTGGCGCCGCGCGGCGACTTAATTACTAGAAGATATTTCTACTTCTTGACGTCGCGGAAAATTACCGCGTCCGCGGTCCTCTTGACTCGAATGATCCCCAGTTTTTTCCCATCAGGAGACCAGTGGAAATCCTCGATTCCTGCGGTGTCGTCGTAGTGCGTGAATTGTCGAGGTGGTGCTGCATCAAACGGATGCACCCACAAATTCTCTTTCCCGTCCACGACCGCTTCAAATAGGGCGCCGTGGCCATCCGGCATAAAGCGCACCATGTTTCGGACGCTCATGGTTGTTCCCATGCGGGCCGTCCACACTTCCTTCCAGTCCTTCGTGGAAATCAACTGAAGTATCGGGTCGCTCAAGCCGTTCACGTCCTGCGCATCAGTAAACAAATTCACCAGCTTCGTTCCGTCCGGCGACAGGTCAAACCAACCGCTCTTGTCACCGATCTGCACGGGTGTGCCTCCGTCAGTCGGCACTCGCATCAGCCTCCGGTGCGCGCCCTCGTAGTACACAACCCATTTGCCGTCCGCCGTGCACTGCGGGTAGAAATCGGCAGAGCCGCTGGTAAGCTGCTTGTAAACTCCCGTAGTCAGATTCAATTTCCAGACGCCCCACGGGCCGTCGGCGCTCGCGGTGCCAGAAGCAACCACGTCATCAGTACCGCACAAGCTTGGCTCCCAATGTGTGTGAGCCGGGTCTGTACGGATGCTGGTAGTTTCTCCGGACGCGAGATTCGCCATCTTAAGTTCCATGCCCCGCGTATTGACGAGGACTTGATCGGGGCCGCTCCACCAAAAATACAGCGGGTCCTTCACATTTTCCGCGATCTTGGAGTTTTCGGGTTGATCCGAACTCCGGATTTGCAGTGAACTCAAAACTTCCCTTTTCAGCGAAGACAGAATCTTTCCATCGGATGAGACAGCCACGGCGCCGTAATCGTTCAGATCATTGGTTATCCGCCGCTCGTTCCCGCCGGGATAATCTACCTGGAACAGCTGTGCATGGTGAAAGCCCGGCAAGGTCATCTGAGTGAAGATGACGCCCGGCAGGTGAGGGAGTGGCGCGATGGATCCAATCACGACATCTTGCTGTTCGAATTTTATTAGCGGTGCGGGTTTACCGTTGGGAAGTCCGGCAACAGAGAGGTTGTTTTGCGTGTTACCGAAGGCTTTCAAGATGGCCAAAATGGCGGTAGTTCCGTCCGGTTTGCACACCACTGGATAGGGCGTTCCGGCGCCGTACAGCGACTTGATTTCCGCACCCGTCTTCGAATCTCGCAGAATAATCTCGAAATCCAAATTTTCCGGATCTCCCGCGCTCCGGGAGAAACATAGCGTTCGCCCGTCGTTCACGAAACTGACTTCGCTGTCCAGATTTTGCACTACGATTTGCGGTTTGCCGCCAAAGATGGGCACCCGATACAGGTCGTTTCGCTCTCTATTCCCTGTCTCCGGAGTGCGATAGTAAATATAGGATTGCTCCGGCGAAAAACTGAGAGCATGAACGGGTTCGATCGCAGAAACTACTTGCGTGTCATTGTTGGTCGAAAGTTGCCGCAGCCAGAGACTTCTGCCTTTTCCCGTTCCGCCCCGCACAAAAGCGAGATACTTCCCGTCCGGTGAAATCGCCGCGTTCTCCACGTCGCCGAAGTCCGTAACCTGGCTCACCGCGTAATTCTCAAACACGCTGTGTTCGCGGCTTCGCGCAAACTCGTAAATCCCGTAGATAGCAGCTGCCACCAGAGCCAAAACCACAATCATCAATGCTGCGGTTCCGATGCGATGCTCTCTTGCTGTTGCCAGAATCGCGCTCGATCCCGGCTTCGTCGCGGCCACGTTCGAAGTCATCGCGCCCACCGCCACTCCGTCTCTTGATTTTTCTTCTTGTGAACCAACTCGTGTTTGTTTTCCAGGAGTGATGTCGCGACTGAGGCGCTTCAGATCGGCGCCCAGATCTCCCGCATGCTGGTAACGCACCTCGCGATCTTTCTCCAGGCACTTCTCGATGATTCTGCCGACTTCCGGCGCAAGCGCAGGATTCACTTCGCTCGGCGAGATCGGATCTCGATTCAGGATCGCGTCATAAACCATCGCGCTCGTCTTACCCGCGAACGGGTGTACGCCTGCCGCGAGCTCGTACAGCACAGAACCGGCAGAAAACAGATCGCTGCGCGTATCAATTTCGTCTCCCTTGGCCTGCTCCGGTGACATATAGGCGACGGTGCCGACAGCAATGCCGGGGCTGGTAAGGTCTGCGAGCCCGATCACGGGCGCGGCAACGCCCAGCGTCTCCGCATGGCTGGAGTTATTCACATTCCGGGAAGCGAGCTTGGCCAAACCAAAATCGAGTATCTTCAGTTGGCCTTGACTGTTCACGAAGAGGTTCGCGGGTTTGACATCGCGATGAACGATGCCTTTGGAATGTGCTGCTTCCAGGCCTGCCGAAAGCTGTATTCCGATGTTCGGCAGCCTTTCCAGGGCAACGGGCTTGCCTTGCATCTCCGCATCGAGGCCGCGGCCTTCCAGCAGCTCCATAGCAATGAAAGGCTGGCCATCACTTTCATCAATTTCATAAATGGTGCAGATGCTGGGATGATTCAGGGTGGAGATGGCGCGCGCTTCGCGTTAGAAGCGATCGAGGCTCTGCGGATCTTCCGAAATTTGTTCGGAAAGAAATTTCAGCGCAACGACGCGGCCCAGTTTCACATCTTCGGCGCGGTAAACGATTCCCATACCGCCGCTGTCGAGCTTGTCTATGATGCGGTAGTGCGACACGGTATGCCCAACACGTGCTCGCGAATCGCTCATTTGACGCACATCTTAGGTTGCGTCCAGAGGCAAGTCAACGAGTGGAGCTGAAGCAGCCTGCGTGGATGAGCGGATTTGACCGCAGCGAACGGCCCCCGCTAAACGCGACAATCGGAAGCTAGACTCAACCTCCGGCTATGCGACGAATCCGGACTTACAATCGTTCAGGCGTTGGTGCCACCGTCAACGGTGAGATTCGCGCCGGTGATGTATGACGCTTCGGGACCGGCCACGAAGGCTACCAACGCGGCGACTTCGTCAACCGTTCCGTAACGGGCGAGCGCTGTATTGGCTATTTGCGGCGCGGCCCACTCGCCCGCGGCAGGATTCAAATCCGTGTCAATCGGACCGGGCTGGATGTTGTTGATCGTGATGCCCCGGGCCCCCAATTCTCTGGAGAGCCCCTGAGTGAACATCTTGATGGCTCCTTTCGTGGCGGAGTAGGCCACCAAGCCAGGCGTCATCATGCGCTCGCCGACGCATGAGCCGATCATGATGATGCGGCCTCCGTTCTTCATGTGCTTCAGCGCTGCTTGCGTCGCGACGAAGGCGCCGCGGATATTGAGGTTCAGCATGTGGTCCATTTCTTCCAGTGTGGTCTCTTCAAACGGCTTCGGAATGGCTGTGCCGGCATTGTTGACCAAGATCTCGATGCGGCCGAAAGTCGCGACAGTCTTTTCGACCGAGGCGTTCACGGCGGCGGCATCGGTCGCGTCCGCCTGAATCGCGATTGCTTTTCCGCCGGCGCGTTCGATCTCCTTGACGACTGCCGCGGCCGCGTCGGCGCCTTTGGTGTAGGTGATGGCCACGTTCGCGCCGTCCGCGGCCAGGCGCTTGGCGATTCCCGCGCCGATGCCGCGTGAGCCGCCGGTAATGAGTGCAATTTTTCCCTCGAGTTTTTTGGTCATTCTTTTTCTCCTATTTTTCTAAATTGTTTTTTGGCGACCCAGTCGCGGTAGAAGCTAGACGTGGGGAATTTGCGAGACATTCCAGCCGCCGCCGAGAGCTTTGACCAGCAGGACGCTGGCGGCCAGGCGACGGGTGAGAATATTTACAGCGGTGACTTCATCGGCGAGCGCGGCGCTCTGCGCGGTGGTGACTTCCAGATAATTGGTGACGCCGCCGCGGTAGCGAGTGATTGAAAGCGAGAGGGAGTGCTGCGCGGAGGCGACAGCTTCGGCTTCTTGATTGGCTTCATTTTCGAGGATGCGCAGCGCGGCGAGATTATCCTCGACTTCCTCGAACGCGACCAGCACGGTCTGGCGATAATTATCAACCGATTGGTTCCACGCTGCCTTGGCTTGTTCGGATGCGCCGCGGCGGGCGCCGCCGTCGAACAGATATTCGGCCGCTTGGCCACCGAGCATCCAGAAACCGCTGGGTCCCTGCAGCAGCGTAGTGAACGCCGTGCTTTCGAAGCCGCCGGTGGCGCCGAGAGTGACCTGAGGAAAATACGCGGCGCGGGCAACGCCGATCTGTGCGTTCTGTTCCTGCACGCGCCTTTCCGCGGCGGAAATATCGGGCCGACGTTCGAGCAAATCCGACGGCAGGCCCGAAGGAATTACGGGCGGCGGCGCGGAGAGCGGAATTTGCGGCAGGCTGAACTGCGATGCGGGCTTACCGATCAGCACCGCGATCGCGTGTTCGAAGGCGGCGCGCTGCACCCCGAGGTCGGTAGTTTCGGCGCGCGTGGTGTCCAGAATGGTCTTGGCCTGGGCGACGTCCACAGCCGAAGCGAGGCCGCCGTGAAAGCGGCTTTGCGTCAAGTCGAGCGCCTTTTCGAAGGCCTCCACATTGGAATCCAGAAGTTGTTTCTGCGCGTCGAGGCCACGCAGCTGAAAATAATCGCCCGCCAGTTCGGCGTGAAGACTGAGACTGACGTTGGCGAGATCGGCGCCGGTGGCTTGCGCCTCCGAGCGGCTGGCTTCGACAGTGCGACGCACACGACCCCAAAGAGCGGGCTCGTAGGAAACGTCCACGGGGATGGTGAAGGTGTTGTAGTCCTTGGATTCCGTGGGAGGATTGAAGAGCGGCTCGTTCGGAGCGAGGTGGGTGCGCGAGACCGACGGAGTGGTGCTGACATTCGGGAACAGGTTCGAGCGCGTGATGCGCAGCGCGGCGCGCGCCTGGGCAAATTGTTCCTGCTCGGCTTTCAGAGTTTGGTTAGAAACGTTGATCTGCTCTTCGAGTTCGTTCAGCTGCGGGTCCTGATAAATTTCCCACCATTTGCCTTTCGCGACGGCATCGCTGGGCTGGGCTTGTTTCCAATTAGCGGGAGTTTCCTTGAAATCGGTAGGGACTTCGGCGGTGGGACGGACGTAGTTCGGCCCCACAGTGCATCCCGCGAAAAATAAAATTGCCGCGGCGCACGACAACGCGAGCTGGGCGTGGCGCGGCATGCCGGGACGCGCGTGCGTGAAGTTGTGGCGCGCGTCAGCGAGATGGAGGTTGAGGCGATGCATTGCCGGAGCCTCCTTGCTGGTTCGCTTGCGCGATCTGCACTTGCTCACCGTCCACAAGCGAATCGGGCGGACTGACGATCACTTTGTCCGCGTCCGTGAGGCCGGAGACGACTTCCACTGTGGCGCCAAAATCACGGCCCAACACAATCGTGACGAGCTTGGCGCGATTGCCGTCATCAACGGTAGCGATCTGTAAACCTTGCGCGCGGAAAATGAGCGCGTTCACCGGAAGAATGTAGGAGGGAATCTCCGTGGGCAGCTTCAAGTGGACCTCGGCGAAGGCGCCGGGAAGAAGCTCGCCGGTGGCATTATCAACGTCCACTTCGACGAGCAGCGTGCGGGTGGCGAGGTCAATAGCGTTTGCGGTGCGCACCAATTTTCCCTGGAAGGTGCGACCGGGAAATTGCGCGAGGCTCAGGTCCGCGACGATGCCGGGCTTGGCCGCGACGGAATCTTGCTGCGGGACGTTGATGTAGACGCGCAGCGTACGAATGGCTGCAATGTGAAAGAGTTCTTTGGCGACGCCGCCCGAGGAACCGGAATCGATCAACTGGCCCACGTCCGTATTGCGCGCGGTGATGACGCCATCGAAGGGCGCGTAGATTTTCTCGAAAGATTGCAGGTCTTCAAGCCGGTTCACATTGGACCGCGCCGAATCCACGATGGCCTTCTTCGCCGCATAGTCCCCTGCGGCGTTGTCCACATCTTGAGTGGAGACGGAATCGGTATTCTTCAAGCCCTCAAACCTGTTGAAGGTAATTTGGGACAGATTTTCGTTCGCCTGTGCGGTGTTCAGATCGGCGCGCGCTTGGAGAAGTTGCTGATCCACTTCGGGCGTTTCGATTTCGGCCAGCAGCTGTCCTTTTTTCACACGCGCGCCGATGTCTGAAGTCCAGGAGCGCAAATAGCCGTTGGTGCGGGCGTAAATGGGCGCGTCAATGAAGGCTTGAATGTTTCCAGGCAGGATGATTTCCTGCGCAGTGGAGCCGCGCTTGGGCTGAATCACCTGGACTTCGGGGACGGCGAGCGAGTTCGTTTCAATGCGCAGGGCGGCTTTCGCGCGCAGGCGCGGAACGACTCCGGCTACGACGATGGCAATCACGACGATCACCGCGATGATGGTGATCAGTACTCCGTGGCCGGATTTCTCCGCGCCAGTGTGCTGTGGATTCGGCTGCGGCGGTTTGTATTCAGTTGGCTCGGTCATTGCGTCCTCTTGAGCTTTCGCTTCGCGATCTTGTACGAATGCGCGTTGGTTTACTCTACTGTCGGTTCATTCTGCGCGGCGCCTGCTTTCTTTTCGCGCGCGCCGTGCACGATGCTGAAAGTTACCGGCACGAAAAACAGCGTCGCAACGGTGGCGAACATCAGGCCGCCGATCACGGCGCGGCCCAGTGGCGCGTTCTGTTCCCCGCCCTCGCCCAATCCCAGCGACATCGGCAGCATGCCGATGATCATCGCCAGAGCCGTCATCAGCACGGGACGAAAGCGCGTGAAGCCAGATTCCGAAGCGGCTTCCGCGGCCGTCTTCCCTTCACCGAGGCGTTCTTTCGAAAAGCTGACGACCAGAATGCTATTCGCGGTGGCCACGCCCATGCACATGATGGCGCCGGTGAGCGCCGGCACGCTGACGGTGGTGCGCGTGATGAAAAGAAACCAGACGATCCCCGCGAGCGCGGCGGGCAGCGCCATGAGAATAATAAAGGGATCGAGCCAGGATTGAAAATTCACGACGATCAATAAATAAACAAGCACGATGGAAAAGGCCAAGCCCCAAAGCAATCCGGAGAAGGACGAGGCCATGGTGAGAATTTGCCCGCGCACGATTATTTGCGCGCCGCGCGGCAAATCTTTTTTGCTGTTTTCGATGATCGGCGTGATTTCGCGAGAGAGGCCGCCGAGATCGCGGCCCTGCACAGCGCCGTAAATGTCGATCACCGGCATGATGTTGTAGTGCGACACGACGCCCATCTCCGAACCGCGGCTGAAAGAAGCCACGCTGGCCATGATTTCGGATTGCGGCGTGCCCGGGCCAGTGACCGGAATATTTTCCAGATCCTGCAAGCTGTCAACAATGTACTGTGGCGTTTGCGCCGCGATGTTGTAGCTCACTCCGGTGCGCTGGTCGAGCCAGTAGGTGGGTGAGGTTTGAAAGCTGCCGCTGAGTGAAATAAGCACATTATTGGCTACATCGCGCGTGGAATAGCCCACCTGCTGCGCTTTCGTGCGATCCACTTCGATGTGCAATTTGGGCTGGTCGAAGGCCTGCTGGATGCGCAGGTCCACGGTACCGGGAACGAATTTCAACCGATTCAGCAGATTATCAGCGAAGACGCGATTGGCCACGAGATCGCGCCCG
>Ga0182024_10014467_pt1 | contig 15251 bp, 29 predicted proteins | sample P32metaG_FD_120480 | JGI IMG/M metagenome (GOLD analysis project Ga0182024, IMG submission 120480) | Permafrost microbial communities from Stordalen Mire, Sweden - P3-2 metaG (Illumina Assembly) | ecosystem: Environmental > Terrestrial > Soil > Wetlands > Permafrost | place: Sweden: Stordalen... | reverse complement strand
TTAGTGACTACCCGCCGCGCGAGGTCGTTGGCCGACACTGAGCTGTTGGGAACGGACTGAGGACGCGCGGATACGCCGAGCAGGATGATCGTCAGTATCAGGACTACGGAGTTGCGTTTCAGTGTCATAGGCAATGACAACGCCAGACGTCCATCGCGACTTCGATACTTGGAGTCCCGGCTATCTGATGTTCCTCGCCGGCATGCACAACGGCATCAGCCGCCTCTACGAAACCTTCGGCAATGGTGGCGCCGATACCGAGAAGCGCATCCTCCAGCCTGAAGATTACTCGCGCACGTGGTACCGTCAGAATCCTCCGCTCCCCTTGGTGACTTGGTCGCAGCGCGACAATAACAACTATGAAGAAAGTGCTCTGCTCTCCACGCTCTCCTACTTCTCGCATAACACCCGCCATTTCCTCGAGAACTACTACCTCAAGAGCAAGCGTGCCCTTCGCTCCGATTGGCCGTTCTTCCGCGCTCGAAATCATTAATGGCATCCCCATGTGGAACAATGCTATGCCCTGGCAGAAATCCGATCTAACCCCGAACCTCGGCGCCATCGACAGCACTCCTGACGTGCGCCCCGGCTTGGGTTACGATGGTCTCGCTCATCTGAAAAAGTTCGTGGAGCAAGGCGGTCTTCTCATCACCTGCGAAGACACCGCTCAGTTCGCCATCGACACCGGTCTTGCCCCAGGCGTCAGCGTTGCTCCCCACGACGATGCACGAGTTGTCGGCACCGTGATGAATACCGTCTTCGTCGCCCCAGACAATCCAGTAGCATTCGGCTATGGAACCAATGTCCCCGTCATCCGTGCCAGCGGTATGGCCTTCAACGTCAGTAATACCCTCGGCCGCGCGGCATTCCGCGTTTTGATGGACCCCTTGTCCGATCCATTCGACCCCTACGCGAAACGGCCAACCGGCCGCGGCAGCGTCGAAGATAGCGACGAGCCACAGGGCAGAAAGGTCGCGGAGCCGGAGCCGCTCGTGAAGCAACACCCATGGGAACCCAAGCAGTTGAATGAGGAACAGACGCGCAATAATCCGCAGGTAATTCCGGTTCAGAGCCGGCCGGATGTCATCTTGCGCTTCTCCGACGCCAAGACGCTCCTACTCGATGGCCTTCTCGACAAGCCCTCATCGATCGCTGAGCATGCCGTAGTGGTGAACGCGCATCTGGGCCAGGGAAACGTGCTACTCTTCGGCAACAACCCAGTCTATCGAGGCGAGACCATAGGCAATTACGCCCTGGTGTTCAACGCAATCCTTAACTATCAGAATCTCGCACACAAGGACTCGCCTCCGGACAAGCAGCCATAACCTGGCCCGCGTTCATCGCCGATGAATCGGATTCGGCCGGCTGTGAAAGGCTTTTACAGCATACGTGCTACATTCAACGCAAGAGTTAGAGATACGAGAGACATATGAATTTCTTGAAAAAATTCCATTTTCCTCTTTGTGCTCTTTTTATTGTTTTGCTGCAACTCGGCTTCACACAAGAGATCAGCTTCCATATCACACCTCTTCGTCCAGTGGAGGAGTTGCGCGCTGCAGCGCTCAAGCAGCAGCCACCGCGCGAGCAGCGCGCGTTCCTCAAAGCTGATCTCGTGGAATTGGTCAAGCTCGATCCCACGATCAAGCTCGATATCCGCTATGCCACCTCGAACAATTTTCTGGGCTCGCCGCTATACACTCAGGCCCGGGCCTTCCTTCAACGGCCAGCAGCGGAAGCGTTGCTCCTCGCCCACCATGAACTCAAGGCTCAGGGATACGGTCTGATCATCCACGACGGCTACCGCCCATGGTACGTCACCAAAATCTTCTGGGATGCCACGGCCGACGACAAAAAGATTTTTGTCGCCGATCCCCGAGAGGGCTCGAAGCATAACCGCGGATGCGCGGTCGATCTCTCACTATACGATTTGAAATCGGGCAAAGAAGTTAAGATGCCCAGCGGCTACGACGAAATGAGCGATCGCGCCTATGCCGACTATGCCGGTGGCACAACCGACGAGCGCGCCCGCCGTTCCCTTCTGCGCCAAGCCATGGAAAATCAGGGTTTCGCGGTTTATCCCCAGGAGTGGTGGCACTTCGACTACAAGGATTGGAAACGATATCCGATCCTCAATCTAAAGTTCGAAGATCTCGGACAGTAGCGAGTTGCCGCTGCTCAAAGCGGGGGAGCGTTGGGCGATTCACGAGCGATCGGGGCGTTCCGAGTGCTAGGAAACGTTTTTCAACAAGCTGCTAGGCGATGGCGGCCCCGCTGCTTTCATTGCAACACCCTTTGCCGAATAAGCGAGGGCGCGGTTGATGGTAGTCCACCGCAAACCGCATTCGTCGTTCGCGAAAGCGGCAATCACTCCTGGGGTAGAGGCCGTGGATGTCGAGCAATTCGCCCGAGAGCTCAACGGTAGCCAGTAACCAAGACCTTATTCATCGCGTCAAGCACGCACTCACAGGAGAGAGAAGCGACTCTCCTCTGCGGCGTCGTTGCAAGCGCTCGAGTCGATCCAGAGCGCGGGTAAGACTTCGGTCGGTGGGCTGCGTCGTAGCGAAGAAGCCTGTCGAGATCATCACTGTTCGGAATTAGGTGTTTCGCCGTCGTAACTTCCAGAATGGAGATTTCTCTCCTTTGCGTGAACTGTTCGATAAACGCGATGGCCACTAACACCGTAATCCGTGCTTTTGACAACCTGATTTGGCCCCGCCTTGATACTCACATTTGGCCCCACCTGTATTAATAAGGATGGCTGTCCGGTCTTGCGGTTCCAGCCAGGATGGGGTGCAGGGGAAGGAACGGCGTTTTGGAGTTCCTTCCCCTGCCCAGCGCTATAGAAGCAGCCGCCTACGATGCTTTCTTTTTCTGTCGCACCTCCAAGGTTCTGCGAAAGCGGTAGGACTCGGCACCGGTTTCGATGATGTGCGCTCGACTGTGATGCGGTCCAGCAACGCCTTGCACAAGCGCGGATTCGGAAACACCTGCGTCCACTCGGAAAACGGCAAGTTCGTGGTCACGATCAACGTAGCCCGCTCGGCGCGTTCGGCGATCACTTGGAACAAGAACTCAGCTCCGATGTCGGCCAACGGCACCCATGCATCTCTTCGGTCACACCCGCGATCATGATTACTACTTCGAACTATGGGCGAAGGAAGGTCTACGTTAAAAGCTTTCAAGACAAAGGCCGCACGGTAAGTGGACCAATACGTCAGACGGGCGTTGTCTCGCTGTGAAAATCAGCAACATGGCGATCAAACGCTCGTTGCAATCGCAACCACGAGGTCATCTGGTAAATCCGCCAGCAGCAGATCGAATGCCCGCTCCATCACTGTCTCTTTCGTTTCTGCGGTTGATCCATAGTTCCGTGCTTTTCCCGCAGGACGATCTCATCCCCTCGCCGAAAGATCTCTACTTCCTTGGTCTTCAGTCGAAATTGTTTCGGCAGCCGGACCGCCTGACTGTTTCCGGAACGAAAAACGCGCGCCGTGCTCATGCACTAAACCTCTAACAATGTATACACGCTAAGTAACACGCACGTTATCTCGGGCTACAACGGCGCATTAGACGATTTCCGGGGCGTGGAAATCCGCAGCCAGGGAGCCGACCTGTCAGAGTTCTTGCCATTAGTTCAGTGCAGCGGGTTGCGCGATTTTCCACTAAAACTGGCAAAACCGATTGGTCGGCGAATTCCCTGGTGACCGTGCCAGGGCGGCAACCCCATTAACTCGCAAAAAAGGATGAGCGAATCCAGTATTAAGAACTGAGGACGCTCAGGTTGGCGTCCATTTCACACCAAGGAGTTAACCATGATGTCGGATTTCACTAGTAACCACCATGCAATCAAAGAAGTATTTTGGGTTGGCATTGCCGTCGGGGCAACAGCCTACATGTACCCGCTTTTCTCTCATAGTCATTTCGAAGCATTGCTGACGGCAGTGACTGAGCATCGGAGAGCAGGGCACCCGCTGCCCGCGGGTACTTGCTGCTACGTTGATGGTCTCTGTCACGACCGCGCCTGTGAATGTGGCGGCAAGATTCGCACAATAAAGTACATCACCCTATCGACGACGAGCGGAGCTTCCAACACCACCGCAGCCTAAACCCTCGACTCCGAGGTCGGATCCATGGGCTCGCCGTTCCCCCTTTTATTGGTCATTGCCTAGGCGGCATCGGCCAGGAGGAACTGCGAGTCCCCCTGGCCGCCGACTAAGCCGCTTCCTTTACTTCACTTGTCGGAGTCGAGTCTTCTCCGCTCGCCACCACCGTGAACCCACTCGCCTGCCCACCTTAAGCGCGGGCCCGAACGCACCAGTGTTAACCAGCAAGGAAATTACGGAAATTTTGGCAAACTTCGGATCGGCTGGAACTGGATGCCGGAATGGCTGGGGGCATCCTGGACCGACATCGTCCCCGCCCCACGACACACGAGCCTCTTGAAAAATAGGCGGAGTCTCTGCAGAGCACCTGGTGGAGACAATTCTACCGCCATCGGCAACTTTCGAAATCGTCACCAAGCCTTTCGGAGCGCGGCAAGTCCTTGGAGATAATCCTCATCTTCGATCCTGTTCTCCACCCTGAATTCGGTCAACAACGTCATCATCTGCCCCACGGGGACTCCGGCAAGCTCGGCCGCCCGGCCCAGCGATGCTTCACCCTTTTTGTACCTGTCCACCGCGAGTAAGACCCTTCCCCGGGTGACCATATCCCGCACGGCCTTCGAAAGATCACTCTTTTGTTCTTTTGAAAGCTCGGTCAAAAATTCGAAATTCTCACGATCCATTCGAATGCTCATCGTCTTCGTCATGCCGCTGTCCCCAGTTTCCGCCTGGCGCCTTCAAGAATTGACCTTTTGTAACGCCCATGCTTTGCCAGACCCTCAAGTTTCACGAGGGACTCGTTCGTGGTAAGTAGTCACTTCTCGCCCATTCGCACCAAGATGCCTATCGCCGTCGTAAACGCAACGCCAAGCAATTTGCACGCATTGATCCCATTCTTGTCGTCGATGCCCAAAACCCGAGCTTCCTCCGCTAGTGGCAGGACGATGGCTTCCGCTTCACCGCCGCAGGAAATAGACTCTGTCGGTCCAGTCCCAATTCCCGGTTTCTCCAGCAAGTTTGGTCAAGGCCCAGACCAAACCGCCGATATCGGCGGGCGAAATCGTCCTTTCGTCCACAAAAACCACGCCGCCGTGCGTTCGCTCTTCTTCCGCCCAAGCTTTAAGGAGGGGAGGAATCGTCCTCCTGTCATAGGTGACAAGCGTTAGTCCCTGGGCGGCGGCTTCCCGTAGACAAAGGGAGTCCTCCTGACCCAGGAAATGCCCCTCTTCCCATTCCACCATATAGCGAACTACTATCGCGCGATTGCGGCGACGCAGACCATTCGCTACGTCCGGTGAGATGTGCTCATCGAGAAGAAGCTTCAGCATTTTGTCGTTTTCTTGGGAACGAATTCCACGGTCCGCGGCAGCATGCGCTTCAGCGCTTCAAAATCCGTCGCCGCATTGTCAGCCATTGCTTCATTGATTTCTTCGTGAAATGCTTCCGCATAGTTGATAGCTGCCCGGACCTTCACTTCTGGCCACTGGAGATGTGCTGCTACGGCCGACACATCTCTCTTATAACTGTTGACTAGCAGCATGACCTCCCATACGGCGAGTGTGCTCCCTTGAAGGCAGGCTTGCCGGCCCGCCGGCGAATCTCGAAAGTCGATGAATCCAAATTCCGACCGGCGCAAGCCTTCCTCCACCAAGCGCGCACTGGCGTCGCTGGGGGTCCATCCGTGCCGATTCGCCATACGTTTGAGACGCTTTCCGCTCTCCGCCGGCAGGCGCATGCTGATGACCATCGAACGGGTTGATTTCATGGTAACCTCCAATATGTAACTATTGTAAGCATTGTAGCACCAAAGAGCTTTTGTATGCTCAGACGAAGCGATCTCGTATGCATAGAGAAGGCAAACTGTGACCGCATGTCAGCCGATAAATTTTAGACTTTAACGAACAGTCCAGTTCGCGGTCGCGTGCAGCGTCATAAATTACAGCTTTATATGGTTTAAACAGTCATACGCTAGAAGGCCGTCAAGGTATCCTGGGCGGAATTACGACTGAACAATGGCGGCGCCGTCGTTCCCCAGGACCGGCGCTTTAATATGGCGGGAAGGCGGTAATCCGAATCTCGTCGCCACGCCCATGAAAAATTAGCGCCGGCGGTGGCTGCGTTGTTTCCGGAACATTCGCGGATCATAGCTGAGCGGCTCCACTTCAGGCACGACGATCTTCTTGGAGTCGGGATGCTCGGGATTGATCAGCTATGCAAAAGAGGACCGGCGATCACAAATCAGTGGGAGTTGCAAAGGGGTTCTCGATACGCATACCTGCGATCACTTGTCCTGCGTTCAGATCTTCCGAGAGGATCCGATGGGCACCACTTTTAAGAGCGGATGCGACAATGAGAGCATCCCAGAAACCGATCTGGGATTCGTCCTCGATTCGAAACGCAGTTGAGATTTCAGCAGGTGTCGTGTCGACGCACCAGATTGCGTAGCTGCTCACAACAAGGCGGGCCGATTCTTTAGATATCGGATGTGGAATCTTTCGCGTAACATTCACATAGAATTCCTGCAGCACCTGCATGCTGAGAACGCCAGTCCGTTCGCTCCAAAGCTCGTGGAGAACAATCTTCGCGGCTTCATGCTTCGCTTTCGCATCGACGTCGTGAGCGTAAATCAACACATTCGTATCGACAAAAGTCCTATCGCTCATGCAATTCGTCCCGACCCGCTCGGATTATTCCGCCCATATGAAAGCCTTTGTCGAGAAGCGCCCTAGCCTGCCGTTCGGCGCGGTCGTACGCCTCTTCGTCGCCAACGAGGAACTCGATCTCCTGGGCAAGGAGACCACTGATCGAAGTTTCACGTCGGGCAGCGAGAATCTTGGCCTTCTTGAGCAACTGCCGACTCAGACTTATCGTGACGTTCTGCTTCTCCCCATTTCGTGAAGTCGACATGGTTGCCTCCCAGGACACGTAGAATACGTGTAGCACGTATTTAATGTGGAGTCAAGGGAGTTTCCCGTCTGGAGGCGACGCAGCCGCGGTTCGTCGATGGTGACAGTCTCACAAACAGCCGGCAGCTGCCAGGGAGCGCCAGCTCTCCGCGAGACCTCGGGAGGTCATTGCGAGAACTTGGCGCCTTCCTTCTTGTTGCTCCCAGAGTCAGCATATGCGAACATAAGGCGAACATCAATTGAACGTTGCAGGAATTTGTCGATCAGGGAACGTTTTCGATGGCGAGACCGGATGGCCCGGACTCCGGCCGTCCACGAACGAGTCTCTGCTCTGGATCGGAAACGCATTCATTGGCCGTTCTCGCGCCTGGAATGCGAAGGCCGATCAGCAGCGCCTTCGGCTGTGCCCGGCGGGATTCCTCTGCCGAGAATGGCGGCATATTGTCTCGTAATGTACCTGGCCGAACCGACATGTCTAACGGTTCGATTGCGGTGCTACCATCATGGCTGTGAAGAGACAACCTGCCGGGTTCAAAAGACGTAAGCTGTCGGCTGTGGTGAGAAAGGCGATCACCTCCTACTATACGGATCAAGAACAGTTGGAGATAGAGCAGGCAGCAAAGCAGCAGAAGATCAGCAAGAGCAGCTTCGTAGCATCCGCCGCTCTAAAAGAAGCCCGCCGATAACCCACTGATCTCCCTCCCATTTTAAAAAGATCTCTCTTAAATTGTTTCCGCCAGGATCTCTAAAAGATTTTGCTTTACACTTGTACTGTGTACTTATACATTATACTTGTGATGTGCGAACTGTTTAAAGCACGCAATAAACGACCCAGGAGGCATTGATGATCGCTGCAAAAGACTTGATCCGACAGAACATGCGATATGCCAAATTGCGCTGGGGAGGACTCCTAGGACGAATCGCTTTGAGGGCGTTAAGAAATTTAACGGAACAGTTTCACTTTTCCATTGCTAACGGTGACCTCCTTTTATTGAACGGTGGCTGGTACGTCACCCATTCGGGACTCACAAGCCTGGCGCGCCGGAATCGTTGCGCTGGCATCCAGGTTCAACCGGTTCAGTCTTTCTGTGACGCGTCGGTAACAACGCTGGGCATTCGCGGCGATGGTCTATAAATCGAGGACGTGCAAAGGTTTTGCCGGCTACGGCGATGCCGATCCTTCCAACGTTTCTTCTCTCGTCCGCGGCGCAGAAATGCGCGTGGCCGAGACGCGAGCCGTCAACCGCGCCCTGCGCAAGGCCTACGGCATCGGCATCTGCTCGATCGAGGAGGTCGGAACAATTCCGAATCCCGTTGAAAAGCTTCCTCCACAAAAGGCGACTAACAACGGAAACGGCATCGGCCTAAAACGAAAGTTCGTCAAACAGACCAAGGTCCACTCCAGATTTGCGGATAAGGCCGGCTTCGATCAAGGTCGGTTTGACATCACGAGGGTGGCATAATTTTCTTCACGATCGCCCTGATCGGCGTTTTCGTTTTGCTCGGGATCTTGAGGCGGCAGAAGGAGGCAGAGCGGGACACCCGCTTTGTAGAGCTTGGAAGATATCTGTGCGAGGTGCTGCCCAAGCTCAATCGCAAGCGAGCACTGTTTGTCCTCACCAAGGCCGTTATGAACAAAAGTAGGGGATGAACCCCACGCACCGCGGGACGATCAACAGTACAGCTGAACCCGGCTCTTTTTCCCCATGTTCCAGCGCAGAGAGGTAACTTTGCGTGACGCCGATGCGGCGCGCGAACTGGACCTGCGTCATGTCGAAACCCCTGAGTTCTCGGATTCTTCTTCCGATGGCACGGAGGTCGATTTGCGCTCTACCCTTCGATTTTGTTCTTGTTCGAGACATCTCTATTGAGATAAACGTCCGAGAGCCACTGCCCCTTGCTGGGAAGTGGAAGACGGGCTATCATAGAGGAAAGGTAGAAGATTGGTACAGAAGGCTAGAAGCACCATGAGCCTCAACGTCAAGGACCCGGAAGCCCACCGTCTCGCCCAAGCGATCGCCCAGGCCACCGGCGAAACGATGACCCGCGCCGTCACGGAAGCTCTGCGGGAGCGCTATGAACGTCTCCAGAGGCGCGATCCCGAAACGCTCGCCGCCGACATCCGGGCTATCGCCAAGCGCGCAGCCGCCCACATCAAGCGTCCGTATCTCGATCATGCTGAGCTCCTGTACGACGAACACGGCCTTCCCAAATGATCCTCGACTCCTCACCGCTCGTCGCCATCCTGGCGGAAGAGCCGGATGCCGAACTCTATATCCAAGCCATCAGCCGCGCCCCGCGCTGCCGTATATCCGCCGGGAATTTCATCGAACTCTCGATTGTCATCGAAAGTCAATTCGGCGTTGAGGTCGCCCAGCAATGCGACGCACTGTTTCGCCGCATTGGCATTGTGATCGAACCCGTGACTGTCGAGCAGGCGCATCTCGCGCGCCAGGCCTTCCACGACTTCGGCAAGGGCCGCCGCGCGGCAGGGCTGAATTTCGGTGACTGCTTCGCCTATGCCCTAGCCAAACTCACTGGCGAGCCTCTCCTTTTCAAAGGGAACGACTTCAAAAAGACCGACATCGTCCCCGCCCTATGACGCACCAGTCTCCTGAAAAATGACCGTATAGGCGCGCCTGCCACATGTAAAACAGAATCGACCGGATTCGACAAGCTCTTGCGGACCGGTTCTTTGGCGATCCAGATATCTCTGCGAGGTGCGGGCAGGACAGTACTGGAGGCTGGAGAATCTGAAGTCGTTTGACGAGTTCCTGGCGAGGCGGTTCCCGGAATCGAGACGAAAGGCGTACTACCTCATGTCCATCCACGAGCACCTGCCCGCCGCAGGCGAGGCGCGAACTGAAAGAAGTGGGATGGACGAAGGGGCTGGAACTAGCGAAACTCGCGCGCCGGGACGGTCAGCACTTCGATTGTGCAACCTGGTTGCACAAAGCTCGTGCCCTGCCGAAGGAGGACTTTAGGCGGGCAGTGGAGAAGGAACTGACGGGAAGGGAAACCGAGCCGTCGGAGCTGATCTACTTCAAAGTCTATAAGAGCCAGACTCCCATCATCGAGCAGGCGATCGAGACAGCAGCCCTGATGCTGGGAACGGACAAATCACGCGGTTACTGTCTGGAGATGATCTGCGCCGACTTCCTGGCTGGGGCCCACCCGGACAATGGCAACCCGGAAATCCTGCTCAACTCCATCTCACGCTATTACAGAGTTCTTGCCCGGCGAACAGCAGCAGGTTTTCCTCGAAAACCTGCGCGAGAAAGCGTACTGAGAATGATTCGCCCCAAAGCCGTTCCCTCGCGGCTTGACCCCTTGTCATACGAAAGTCTGCGCCAGCAGATCCTGCATCGCGACGGCTGGCGGTGTCAATCGTGCGGCACCATGTCGAACCTAGAAGTCCATCACAAACAGTTTCGGAGTCACTACGGCCACGACTCCGAAGAGAACCTGATCACGCTTTGCTCCACGTGCCATGCATCCGTTCACCAGTCTCGGAACACGTGGGAATATTGAGTGCGTTGAAAAACCACACGTCTCTTCCCTTTTTGTGCCGTTGCATCTAATCCGATGCGAGCCTGAGGAAACGACAGGCCTCGAAAATGATGATCAAAGCAATCGCGGCGCCGGCAACATCGATTCCGCAATCGACCAGGGAAGCATTTCGACCGGGCACAAACCTCTGATGGAACTCGTCGGTAAGCGAGTACAGGCCGACAATCCCGATACACCACATCGCTTGACGCAGCCTCCACCGAAACGGTTGCTGCTCCGCGAAGCTACCATAAACAAGAGAGGCCAAGATTCCATACTCCGTGATGTGGGCCGTTTTTCGCAGGAGAACGTCCAAAACATGGAACGTTCTAGGTGAAACGCCGATGTGGAGCAACGTGAGCGCATGGGCTACCAGACCCCCAGAGAAATTGGAACCGAATCTTTCTGTGGAGAGGTAGAAAACCACTACAGCCCAAGCCAAAGTTGCGAGGCACAAGGCCGCCCGACGCTTCGAGAGATTCAGGTCAGCTACCGCCACGGAATTGTTCATCTCGCTCGATTCACCCTTTTTTATGAGATCGTGCTGCGGGCGCGTTCGGATCGGACCCTTTGCATTTCCAATTGGCGCCGAACACAGGCGGAATGCTCGTCCGGTCCCGCCTCGCCAAGCCTAAAGAATCATAATTCCGGCGACCTAAAAAATCGGCCCACGCCAGGTCCTGTCGACAGCTGCTGCTCTGAACGCTACAACCGCTACGACACTCAGGTTAGCCATAGGGAATGAGATAGGCTCCTGGAATCTTTCCGTCTAGAGTCGCAAGGACCCCTCCGTTCGCGCTCGCAAGCTTCGCCAAGTGGCCATCAGTAGTCTGCTTTGGGGTCTTGACCCAGGTTGGAAGATGAGAAACATCGTGATCGTCCGGGATAAATGTGAGCCGTGACACGTCGGCCTCTTTCAGCCGAAGCAACAGAGAGCGCGCTTGTGCGACCGTGAATCCGTATGCCGGCGCCTGCGCAAGGACTCTTATAAACCCCAGCTCAGTGATCGAACAGGTCGCCAGCGTCGGGAACTGCTGCGCTCGCACCCACGAGGCCACGCGAGCGTGGAATTCGTGATTAACGAATCCAAGCGCAACCAGCGCGTTTACGTCGAGCAGATATCTCATGGGAAGTTTGTCAAAATTTCTTCGACTTCTTTGCTGCTCAACACGGGAGCGTCCGAACCCGCGCTAAGAACAGGAAGTCCAGTGATGGGATCAATGGCAATCTTGACCTGGCGTGGACGCTTGTCACGGGGCGTTAACACAATGCGTCCGCCCTCGATTTTGGCCTCGAGCGGATCCCCAGCGCGAATGCCAAGCCGACGGCGCAGAGGACCGGGAAGTACAACCTGCCCCTTAGTGGAAACCTTGGTTTGCATGGTAAGACAATCTTACCTTCGGCGAGGGCGCGGCGCAAGCCTAGAATTCCCGGCCGAAGGGAGAGAATAGTTGACGCCGGACAGGCGCCCGACGCTTCAAGAGATTCACGTCAGCTGCCGACCCGGAATTGTTCATTGTTCATCGCGCTCGCTTCACCCTTTTTATGAGATCGTGCTGCGGGCGCGTTCGGATCGGGCCCTTTGCATTTCCAATTGGGCAGAACCCACTTGGGTTACCCAGTATACGCAGACCTTCAACGAACACTGGATTGAAGAGGGGCGCCCATCGCCCTACGAGCCTTTCCCAGACCTTCCGTATCTCAAGCCCGTATTCGAGATTATGGATCTAAAGCGGATTGTCTGGATTGAGAAATCCCGCGACATGATGATTTCGTGGGCCTGCGTAGCCTACCTCACTTTGCATGCCATGCGCGTGGCCGAGCGCGGCGTCATCTTTCAGACTCAGAAGTACGAAAAAGCCATTGACCTGGTCAACTACGCCAAGTGCTTATATCGACGCCAGGCGCCGTGGTTGAAAGATATCTTTCCTTTGGCCAAGCCGCTCGATAGCCAACCCCAAGATCGTCTTGAATTTGCCAGTGGCGGCTACGTGCTTGGCATCCCGGGAGGTGCCGATCAAATACGTGGTCACCACCCCTGAGGTTATCTCAACGACGAAACTGCTTTCCAGCCGGAGGCCGGTGAGTGTTACAACGAGGCTCTCTCCGCGGGAGACGGGATAGGTTTTCAACGGTCCGTTTCTGCATCCGGAAAGGAAGCGATGGGCAACTGTCGACCTTATGTATAGTGATAGTATACACTATACAGGATGATCAAGAGCTTCCGACATAAGGGTGTCGAGCAGTTCTTCAAGACAGGGTCTAAGGCGAAAATTCAGCCGAAACACGCGGATAAATTGAAACTGCAACGGCCGCGCTGGATAACGCCAATCCGAGAAGGACATGAACGCACCCAGCTGGAGGCTGCATCCCTTGCACGGCGATCTGAAAGACCACTGGTCGGTGGATGTCAGCGGCAACTGGCGGCTGACGTTTAGTTTTTGAAGGTGAAGATGCCGTGCTAGTGGACTATCAGGACTACCACTGAGAGGTTTTTATGCGCATGCACAATCCGCCACATCCGGGAAGAGTTCTGCGAGAGTATCTGGGGACGGTGTCGGTCACAGACGCCGCCAAGCACCTTGGGGTGACTCGGGTTGCCCTGTCACGCATCTTGAATGGTCGGGCGGGAATTTCAGCAGACATGGCGCTGAAGCTGTCCGATGCCCTGGGCACCAGCCCCGAACTATGGATCGGCATGCAGACCCAGTATGATCTGTGGCGAGCCTCACAGCGCCGCCATAAGAGGGTGACGCCATTGTTTGTAGGAGCACGGCACCGACGCCTTGGCAAACCGCTTTCAAAGTCGGGCGGAACGATCCGTGCCCGTGCGGCTCAAAGAAATGCTGCGGTGGCGCGACCATAAACTGACTCGTATTCCTGGATTCGGGGGATGGAAGGGCCCCGGCTCTGAAGAGCGCTCATCGCTGCGCGACGGGCCTCGGACTGCGGTCTAGTTCACCCGTCCGAGCGCGAGCGCTCTGAGGTAGCCAATTGTCGGGTGGCTCCGGACGGCCGACCTCGCCGTCCGGTTCTTTGGTGATCCAGGTCCGCCCCAAGGCCGTCTCAGGTCGATCTTGGGGACCTTGGCCTTCTGCTGTCCCCCTTTCACACACGCCAAATTCAAATCACAAGGAGTTAGATAATGTCAGAAACTATTCAATCCACCAGTGCTCCGGTCTCAAGCGAGACTGGTTTTCTTGTTGACTCAATGTAATATATCGTGGTATATATCACATTTAGGAGAATACTATGCCGCGCACCGCAAAGCTCTTTCTCAATGGCCGAAGTCAGGCGGTTCGCTTGCCTTCCGATTTTCGTTTTGAAGGCAGCGAGGTCTTTATCCGGCAAGACCAAACTACCGGAGACGTGATTCTGTCACGGCGTCCGGAATCGTGGGACAGCTTCTTCAAACTCCGACGGGAAGCAAATGTTCCTGATGAGTTCATGGCAGATCGTCAGGATGAAGCGCCGCAGAAACGCGAGTTGTTCTGATGGAGATCCGCTACCTGCTCGACACCAATATCGCGAGCTGCATTATCGAAGGGAACAGTCCGGCTGTAGATCGTCGTTTGGTGAAAGTTGCGATGGCACAGATCGCCATATCTGCGGTAACTGAAGGGGAGTTGCGATTCGGAGCCGCGCGGCTTCCTCACGCCACACGCTTGCACTCCGTGATCGAGGATTTCTTTCTGCGCGTGGCGATCCTGCCTTGGGATTCCGATGCAGCCCAACAATACGGCCAGCTTCGGGCCACGCTAGAACGCGAGGGCCAGCCGATGGGCAATCTCGACACGATGATTGGTGCTCACGCACTTGCGTTGGACGTGGTCCTCGTCACCAATGATTCTTCCTTTGCCCGTATCAAAAAGCTGAAAGTCGAAGACTGGACGAAAGGGCCGCGCCAATGATCAAGATCATGCATTTTTGAACCTAGCCTTTTGCTTGGCGACCAGGCGCTGCATGAACTTGGCCTTTCCTTTTGTAGTCCTCGACTCCTTCGTGCAGCAGCATCTCGCCGACTTGGATTCGGTTGGTCGTCGCTGTGCAACCGGGTTGCACAAACTTGGGGCTCGGTGCCCTGTTCCACTCAAAACCAATGCCGACGAACACGGCCGCATGGGTTGGAGCCACGCTCGGGTAAAGATCGAATACAAATCGAGCATGGCGGGAGAAGGGAACGGGGCACCCTTAGAGCGCCGTAACTAGAGAGTAAACATTGTGAGTGAACGTTAAATTTCCTGGGCGCAGGGCGCTGGCGCTGACTTGGAGCTGAGTTGAGCAAACGCTGCACTCTGGGCGCTGGCGCGCACGTGAAGTTGAGTTGACTAAAGTTGCAGAAGGACGTTGAGCTTGAGCTGAGTCAAGTTTGATTGAGCGTGAACTTCACGTCCAAGCCCCCGCCCCGCGAGTCGCCAGTGTCACCACCCTTCCATCCGCACTCTTGGTGAGAGATGTTTTATTCGCTCGGTGCCAGTTGGGCGTTCTCGTTTCAGCCGGTGCTGCCACCTGTTAACATCAACTGTCCCATCCGGCGCTTACAAAATCCGCTTTCGTCCAAGGCGGATTGCTGTCGCGGTAGGGACGACCATCACTGATCGCCCCCCGCACAGATCCGTACGAGCGCGTCTACGCATACGGCTCTTACGAAGGATGAGTGGCGTAGAAGCGTGCATCGGGATAGGGGTGCAGA
>Ga0182024_10014466_pt1 | contig 15251 bp, 12 predicted proteins | sample P32metaG_FD_120480 | JGI IMG/M metagenome (GOLD analysis project Ga0182024, IMG submission 120480) | Permafrost microbial communities from Stordalen Mire, Sweden - P3-2 metaG (Illumina Assembly) | ecosystem: Environmental > Terrestrial > Soil > Wetlands > Permafrost | place: Sweden: Stordalen... | reverse complement strand
TGTCTTTTCCATTGCGTCTTCTCTGTTCTCGGCAGAGAGAGGCGGCACTGTGAAGACCGCGCTCGGTGAGGAGAACTCCTAATTGGTGTAGCACGCGCAGCACCACAACCCGTTCCCACAAACTTCAGCGCATCGGCCCACACCTGGTCACCGGCAAGCGTGGGATGCAGCTTGTCCGCGGCATTCATCATCCGGTCGTAGAGCCTTCCACTTGGATCGGCGAGCCTTCCATTGATATTCAAATACCGGATTCCGCGGCCGTCCTCCATCTTCGCGAGATTTGCGTTAATGGCATCGATCTCGGGCATCACCGCGATATTATCGTTGCGCGGGAAGATGCCCATCAGAATGAGGCTGCGTCCGGTGCCTTCGCCCGCATCACGCGCAGGACCGCCGCAAGCCCCCTCGTCATATCGGCGGCCGCAGCGTCTATGCCATCGGGCGGTACTCTATTGCCGACATTATTCGTACCCGCCAGGAGCACGATCGCCTTTGGATTGACATCGTCCAGTTCACCGTTCTCAAGCCGCCACAAAATGTTCTCGACGCGGTCCGCACCCCATCCAAAATCCGCCGCGTTCCAGCCCGAGAAATTCTTCTTCCAGTTTTCGAGCAGTTGCGGATAATCGGTCGCACCCCAGCGCCGCGTAATGGAATCGCCCTCGAAGTAGACATCTATGCGGCCTTGTTTTCTCCTGGCAAGAAGCTGTTCGTGCGCGATCTGCGAATTTCTGTCGGTTCGAGCGATGAGTTGATCGGCGGGCGTCCGCGGTATAGTCTGAGCCGGCAGAAGCGAAAGGATCGCCATGCCGGCAAGCAGAGTCTTCATGGACGAGCTGGCGGATCCGTATGGTGCAGGAATTTGTCTGCCCAGGGAATGAAGTATTTCCAATTGGGCGCGTCGGTGTGTCCCCCGTCGTGCTGCCGCCAGGCGAGTTGGCCATCCAGAAGTCCTGTATTCACGGGCGGCATTTTCGCGGTGTGGTAGTCCGCGGGGACGCCGAGATCCCGCGCTCCGAGCAGACGGAAGACTGGCTCCGCTGCCACTGCAGCCATGAAGCTGCCCTGATGGTCAAGCCACCTCGCGTCGCCTTTTTCGGGTACTCCGTAACTGACGAACGTGGGGCGAGGCGCGCACAGCGCAATCAGCTCGTGCGCGTCGACAGGGAGATCGCCTGGCGTCCTGCTGCCGAACGTGGCCTCGGATGCTCCATACTTCAGGAAATTGCCGGCCATCCAGTGATACTCGCCCGAGCCAGTGAGATTCTCGACCGCCTCGCCCCAGTTGCGGCGATGCAGCTTCGCGCCACCCTCGCCGGACGAGCCAATCAATACGACGGCAAAGCGCGTGTCGAACGCCATCGTCACAAGGGCGGCTTTGCCGTAGCGCGACACGCCTTCAATGCCGACCTGCTTCGAATTAACCGCTTTATCGGTTTCGAGGTAGTCAAGAGCCCGCGACGCTCCCCATCCCCAAGCCCGTAAAGCTCCCCAGTCATCGGGTTTGCGTGGCTGCCCTTTGTTGACGAGCCCGATGACACCTTTGGTCAGCCCTGCGCCATTGTCGGCCTGAATGCTGGTGGGATTCAGCGACGCAAACCCCCAGCCATCGGCGATGAGCTGTTCGATTGCCGGCGGGTCGGCATTCGCAGGCCGCGGTATTGGTCCGGCCCCCGCACGTCCAGGGAACGACGGTGCGGGAAATGCGATCTCCGGAATGGTGCGTCCGCCGAACATGATCATCACCGGCACTGGCCGTTTTGAGTCCGCCGGAACTACCAGCGTCATCTGAATATCGACCTTGATCTCGGGATCCATGCCATTATCGACATGCCCGACCAGTTGCTTTCCGATTACTGAACGCTCGCCAAGTTTTGATTCAACAGTTTTCGTGACTTCCCAGCTGACCTTGGGAACATTCGCAGGGATTCGCCCCAGCACCTCACGCTCAAAGTCTTCCACAATCTCGGGCCGCCGCTGGTTCCACCACATCGCCGGAGTAACGACTTTCTTTCCAGTCTTTGTTGTCAGGACGTCCGGCAGATTCGGATACGGATTCGCCGCAGCCTCGTCGTAGTTCGCGTGATTCGGGGCGCTCTCATTGCCGCTCGGACCGGGGCGCAGGGCTTTGATGCCGAGCTGGTCCATCATGTTCTGGTGGTCTTCGGCCGCGGTCCAGCTCTTCGGTTGAGGCTCAATGACGGCGCTCTGCCCGAACAGCATGGGAACCGCCAGAAGCATCCCTGCGGGAATCCTCCAGTGACGTAAATGAGCACGCAATATCCCGGCAGTCATAGACTCTTTCTATCACAAGCGCATATCAGGGGATATGCAGCTACAGCCGCGTTCTGCCCTTACTGTGCAACGCGCCTGACCGGCGCATGTCCAACTAAAGGCTGACCAGCTTCGCTCCTGCCAGATCGTCCATGGGCTCCCGATGCCGCAGCGCATCCTCGAAATTTCGTCGCGCCACCCGCGCATGTTCCCGCGCCACGCTTTCCGCGCGCATACCCTCGCGGTTCGCGATGGCATCGACGATTGCGCAGTGCTGATCGGCTGAGATCAGAAACAACTCCCGGAGATCGTTGGAAATATATTGCCGGTTGAGAAACGCGCTGGGAGACGCGAACGGCAGGCAGCAGGCGCGTTCAATGGCGCGGCGGAGCATGCGGCTGCCGGCCAGATCGAGCAACGCGGCGTGAAATCTCGCGTTCAGCTCGATATACCGCGTGAACACGTCGATCGTCATTTTCGATTTGCGAACCAGCGTCAGGATATCCCGGCTCAACGTCTCGATCGTCGCCAGACTGCCCGGGTCCTTCAGCCGTTCCGCCGCCATTCGGGCAGCGGCGCCTTCGAGCATGCCGCGCAGTTCGATGGAATCGTACATATCTTCCACCGTGAAGCTCTGCACGCGGAAGCCGCGCTTTGGCAGAATCTCGAGAAAGCCTTCGTTCGCCAGGCGTTCCAGCGCGAGATGCAGCGGGATGCGCGAAATCTTCAGCTGTGCAGACAGGGGGACTTCGCGGATTTTTTCTCCCGGGCGCAATCGGCCCTGCACCAGCATTTCCCGCAGCGCCAGCGTTGCGCGAGCCGTCTGAGATGATGACCCGGATTCTTTGACGCCGGGCAGCCTGCGTAGCTTGGGTTTCGGCATATCCTTATCTCGTTCCCGAACCTGCGTTCCCGCGGATGTTCATTAGGGTGCCGGCAGGGCTTGCGTTGACAGCCAATCTGCCTCAGGTATAGACTGTAGCACGATAGTAAATTGCATGCATTTTCAAAAATGCGTGTCCCGTGCCGGCCGAAAATCAGTGAAAGGCAATCGTTCGATGAGCAAGAAAACACTCGCCACTGCAACTCTGCTTGGGTTGTTGGCATCGCTGACTCCGGGGATACTGAGGGCGCAGGCCGCCAATCCCGACGCGTTCGCGCGCGGCGCGGCCCAGGGGCCCGGCCGCGGCGACGGGGCACCCACCGGACCCGCACCCAAAAATGCCGGGGGCAAGCCGGACATTTCCGGCGCCTGGGAGCCCAATGCCATCCGACAGAACGTGGATATGGTGGCCACCGGAGTCCACCCTCCCTTTCAGGCGTGGGCTGAGAAAGTTTATAACGAGCACAAGGCGAATATCTCGAAAGACGACCCCGAAGCCCGCTGCCTGCCGCCAGGCGTGCCGCGCATGAGCACAACCCCTTACCCGTTCCGCATTATGCAGACGCCGGGACTCACGCTCATCGTTTATGAAGGCGGCGCGCACATCTGGCGCCAGATTTTCACCGATGGACGGCCGCACGAAAATGATCCCAATCCCTCATGGCTGGGCGACTCAATCGGCCACTGGGATGGCGACACGTTTGTGATCGACACGACCGGATTCAATGGCAAGAGCTGGATTGACGAATCCGGCCTGCCTACCACCGACAAGCTGCACGTGACCGAGCGCATTCGGCGCGTCGACGCGGGCCATCTTGAAATCGAGCACACCATCGACGATCCCGGAGCCTATACGGCGCCCTGGAACTTCACGACGCATCCCAGATTGCTCAAGGGCGAGATGATCGAGTACATCTGCCAGGAAAACAACCGGGACGTGGAGCACCTGGTCGGCGGCGGCAAGTAACAGGCAATTTAGCCGCCGATGAACGCAGAGGAACGCCGATAAGACGAACTTAAAGCTTCTTTCATGACAGAGAAAAATCTCGAAGCCCTCTTACAGACCACCACCCCGGTGAAGCTGTTACGAAACTCGGAAATTGGACCTTACGTTTATCCCGTTGTTCAAAGCGAATACACAAACTGGCGGGACGAGCAGCGCGCATGGCAGCAGACGTGTGTTTTGTTTAACCAGTCGTATCACATGACCGACATGTACGTGGAGGGCCCGGATGCGCTCAGGCTGCTCGCCGATCTCGGCATCAACACATTTAAGAACTTCGGCGCGAACAAAGCGAAGCAGTATGTGGTCTGTAATTATGATGGTTACGTAATCGGCGACGTCATCCTGTTCGGACTTGAGGATAATCTATTTAACCTCGTGGGCCGGCCCTCAGTTCATAATTGGGTCCAATACCACTGCGAGACGGGCGGCTACAAAGCCAAAGTGACGCGCGACGAGCGCGCTGCCGCACAAAAGGGTCCCGTGGTGCGCAAGGCGTATAGGTATCAGGTACAAGGCCCGGGCGCACTGAAGGTGATGGAAAAGGTGCTCGGCGGGTCCGTTCCGGAGCTCAAGTTTTTTCAGATGACGACCTTCCGGATTGCCTCGAAAACGGTCCGAGTGCTGCGTCACGGCATGGTCGGCCAACCGGGTTTCGAGTTGTTTGGCCCATGGGATGAGGGCGAAGCGGTGAAGGCAGCGATCGTCGGGGCGGGCCGGGAATTCGGGTTACGACTGGTGGGCGCGCGGGCGTATTCCTCGAACACTCTGGAATCGGGCTGGATCCCATCGCCGCTTCCCGCCGTTTACACCGGTCAAAAAATGAAAGCATACCGTGAGTGGTTGCCTGCCAACACCTACGAAGCCATCGGCTCGCTCGGCGGAAGCTTTTACTCGGAGAACATCGAGGACTACTATCTGACTCCCTACGACCTTGGCTACGGAGCGATGGTCAAGTTCGATCATGAATTCGTGGGCCGGGAAGCGCTTGAAAAGATTGCGAAGAATCCGAGGCGCACTAAAGTCACACTGGCGTTGGACAGCCAGGATGTGATGCAGGCGATGGGAACCATGTTCGATAAAGGCCCTCGTGCCAAGTTCTTTGAGTTTCCATCAGCCGTATATGCCACTTGGCCGTATGACAAGGTCGTGAAGAACGGCAAGACGATCGGAATCTCCACTTGGGTTGGCTACAGTTCCAATGAGGGCAAGATGCTCACCCTGGCAATTCTGGACCAGGAGCACGCGAACATGGGCAGTGAAGTCACCTTCGTATGGGGAGAGCAGCCCGGGACCGGATCGAAGCCAACCGTCGAAAGCCACGTCCAGAAAAAGATCCGGGCCGTGGTTTCCCCGGTGCCTTACTCGGAAGTTGCGCGGGAAGCATATCGCACGACGTAGATGAAGCGAAGCGAGGGCGAATGCATCCGCGACTGGTCGCCGATCGCATCATTCGTTATGCGGGGATTGTCGGCCCGGAAAACGTGATAGCCGGCACGGATTGCGGCTTTGCTCAACCGGATGTGATCGAACGCGTCCCCGAACCGGTGATATGGGCCAAATTCGAGGCTTTGGTCGAGGGCGCCGCGCTGGCCAGCAAAGAGCTCTTCCGGTAGCACCGGCTTCAGCCTATGGGTGGTTCAAGCCCTACTTTACAGGCGCGGGTGCTGCTTGCGAGTATCTCCAGGAGCGGTCGTCGACCGCGGCTTCTGCATCGACGTTCGGTCAGTGCGAGCCGATCAGACGGTAGTTATTGCCGTTATGACGCGTCACGATGGGCGAGTAAGTAACGCATTGATAAAACGTAGGAGGCTTTATCCCGAGCACACCCGACTGCGAAATGAGTTCCGAATTGGCCATGCAGCCATCGTTTTCCAAGAGCAACTGAAAAATGTCGCGCTCCGTTTTATTGAGTACTTCGGCGCATTCGATGCCGGGATTTGCGTAAATCATGTCTCCCTGCACCGACAGCCCGTCTATTTGCCGGCAAAATGCAAGGAGCGTGTGCTCGGGCGCGAGAGGCGAGCCCATCCGGCCAAGGCCGGCGCGAAGTTCGCTTACTGCCAGGGGATTGGCCACGGCGAGCATCTTGCGTACACGGCCCAGCGCACGATTACGCCGTGTGCCGGCGAACCAGAACCAGCCCGATTGGCTGTCGAGCCAGCGAAAATCGGACTGGCCGGACAGAACGGCCGACAGGATCTCCGTCTCGCCCTGAGCGGCTGCCGCGGAAGACGAGTCGCACCCGAAGTCCGCGATTCTGGCCATGCCGTGCCGGCGGACGTGCCGGCGCGCCCGAGCAGGGAAATCCCGCAGCCGCGGCCAGGAGGCGGGAATTACGAACCGAGTCTTATTCCAGGTCTCGATCCGAAACGGGACGGGACGGCGGAGCAGTGCGGCCACATTGAAGATTCCTTCGATACGGAACGGCTTTATCGAAAGCCCGGCGAGGTGGAGGTCGCTTTCAATGTCCGCCGCCGGCGCAGGGAGACCGGCGACAATCGAAGCGACCACGCGATCGAGGGTGGGCAAACCATTGGGCAGGATTTGACGGAGGGGGTCCGAATCAGAAATAATCTGCCGGACTCTCTCGCGAGTGAGGCCGAATTCATTGCCCGTGCGCTGGAAGTCGGCGCCTCCACGCCCGTCGAATCCATAGTGGCGCGCCACGATGCAGTCGTTCCGGTCGACTTGCGGTTCACTAAACACCGCTCTTTCCAGAGGCAACATCGAAAGCTCCCCCTGCAGAATGCGGGTTGCGGCTCGACGCCGAACGCCAGCCAATTCCGGCAGTATACGCAGCTTAATCGGGATGCGGCGCGAAGTCGATAGAACGGGGGCAATAGTGCTCATCAACGGGATTGATGGGCACCATAAGGATTATGCATGCATTCACAATTGAGGCAAGGGGATCGCACCAACCCCACTTTGGGGAACGTGCAGCGAACACCGGTTGCTCCGGCGTCACAGTACAGGCCCAGGATTGACAGTCAGGGATGGCAGATGTAAACTGATGCTCGAACATAAATGCATGCATTTTCCGGCGTTTTGATGTTCGGCCGGCCAGCACTCACAGACTTGGGGGTCGAATGCAGGGCAGCTGCCTGCAGGCATGACGCATGCTGAAGAACATCGACCTCAGACTCGTCTCCCTGATCGGCGAGTTGAACCGGACAAGGAGCGTGTCCGCCGCGGCGCAGAAGCTCTCGCTCAGCCAGTCGACCGTGAGCATGGCTCTTGCGAGGCTGCGCAAGCATTTCGACGATCCCCTGTTCGTGCGCACCTCAATCGGCATGGAACCGACTCCACGCGGAGCAGAACTGATCGAGGTGATGAAGAGCGCCGAGTTCTACCTGCATCAGGCACTGGAGCACAGGCCGGTTTTCGACCCGCTGACGTCAACCCATGTATTCCAACTTTGCTCGACCGACATCGCCCAACTCACGCTTCTGCCAGCACTGATGAACCGCCTTCGCCAAAGCGGACCTTCCATGAGCGTGACGCTGCAAAACATCTCCGGCCGGACATACACGCAGCTTGAGTCGGGCGAGGTCGATCTCGCCATTGGATTTATCCCTGCCAGGGGAGCGGGATTCTGCGGTCAAAGGCTTTTTCAGGATCGCTTTGTCTGCGCACTGCGTTCCGATCATCCCAGAGTGGACAAGACTTTATCGGTCGAACAATTCGCAAGAGAATCCCACGTCGCCGTAACGACGTTGGGCACGGGCCACTCGATCGTGGAAGAGACGATCGAGGCAAAACGCATCCGCCGCGATGTCGGCCTCCGCGTGACCAGCTTTACCGGGCTGGGCCCCATTCTGGCAAACACCGATTTGATCGCAATTCTACCGGAGCAACTGGGGGCGTTCTTTTCCCAGGCCGGAAGGATCAAACTGGTGGAGCTTCCCTTCGAGATTCCGCCGTATCACATTTATCAACTCTGGCATGAGCGGCTGCGGCACGATCCGGCAAACCGGTGGTTCCGCAGGCTGATCGCCGAGTTGTTTATGAGCAAGAAGGATACTCCTCCGGTCGTACGAGCCATCAACGCCTACACAGCGGCACGCAGATAGCGGAGCGTCATTTCGCCGGGGAGGTTGGACGGTTTGGCTAATCCTTCCTGGCGATTGCTTTCAGTTCCGCGCCTTCCAGTCCACCCAGCTTGCGGATCAGCGCGACTGTGCTGTCGTGCGGGACGGGAAGCTGGCCGACGATGCTCTTGCCCATGGCGACGTCAAGCGGTGTTAATTGCCGCTTCGTTTTCACGTCCAGCTTCGCGCCATGTTCCACGAGAAACTGAACGATGGTGTCGGCGCCTCTCAGTGCCGCGCCGTGAAGCGCAGTCTCGCCGTTGTTATTGGATTCGTTGATATCGGGATGTTGATCGAGCGCCACCTGCACCGCTTCCAGCGCCTCGCTTTCCGATCCGCGTGTATTCTTGTCGCGATAACCGACGCCCGCAGCGAACAGGAACGCTGTGGTGCCGTCCCTCGTGGTGAGCTTCGGATCCGCTCCCTTTGCCAACAGAATTCGCATAACGGATGCATCGCCCGCGCGCGCGGCGCGCATCAGAGGCGTGGCGCCTTCGTTCAAAGCCGTGTCGCCGGAATCCATACCGCTCCTTCCGGGCAGATTCCTCGTCAACCGGGCGTTGGGGTTCGCGCCGCGATCCAACAGAGCTTTGACGATTTCGAGGCTTGGCAGCGGGTCGTCGCCCTGGCGCGCCGGCATGGCCGAATAGTCCTCGTTGCGGATGTCGATGGCTGCGTACAAAGCGGCTCGTCCTTTGACATCGGCAAGATTCGGATCGGCTCCCCGATCCAGCAGGAATCTCGCAAAGCTGTAGTGCTGGTTCATGATGGAGACGACCAGCCCGGTGGTCCCATCGACATCCACCTGATTGATATCGCCGCCAGCCTTAAGAATCGCCTGCGCCGATTCGATATCTCCCTCTCGCGCCGCGAAAAGGAAGGCCGTCAAACCTCCGCGCGCCATCGGTGTAACCGAGGAAGCCGCGCTGAGCTTGGGCATCCTGGTGTCCCGGTCCAGCGAGAGAATCTTCCAATCCGCGCCGTGCTCCAGAAGTACTTTTACAACGTCCGGATGGCGCTCCGCCGCTGCCCACATCAACGCCGTTTGGCCGCGATAGTTCTCCCTTGCGTTGACGTCCGCGCCGTGGCTCAGCAGAACTTTGACAGCTTCGATATTGCCGGCGCGGGCGGCGGTCATCAGCACGGTCTCACCGCTGGTGGTGGTTAAGGCTTTCGGATCCGCCCCCGCGCTCAGTAGTGCTTCGATCATCGCCGCATTCCCCAGCACCACGCCTTCGGAGAGCGGGGTTGCGCCGTAGCGATTGGCTGCATTCGCATTCGCCCCGGCGCCAATAAGCAACTTCACGGCATCGAGATCGTTCCAATGCGCGGCCCAGTGGAGCGCGGTGGTGCCGTCCGGCTGCGGCGTATTCACATTGGCGTGCTGCTTCACCAGCGTCCGCAAGGCTTCGGTGTCGCGATTTTGAGCTGCATCGGCAGCATCGAACCCCGCACCATAGCTCGCGTGCGCGAAACCCAACCCGGCCACGAGGAGGATTGCCCAAGAGCGCTGTCTTTTCATAACAATATCTCCGATCGTCAGCTACACGTCCGAGAGCAGGCCAGTGCTGTCGCCGATACTTTCCTGCGGGCAACCGGCTTTATCCAGAATCGACAGGAGCAAATTCGCCATAGGCGTTTCGTCCGGATTTTTCAAATGACGGCCGCCCTTCAAGCGTCCGGCGGCACCGCCCGCGAGCAATACCGGCAGCGGCGAATGATTATGAACGTTGCTGTTGCTCATGCCGCTGCCATAGAGAATCAGGGAGTGATCCAGCAGGTTGCCGTCGCCGTCAGGCGTGGCCTTCAACCGCTCCAGCAGGTGGGCCACAAGGCTCACGTGATAGGTGTTGATTTTAGTCAGGTTCTCCAGTCGCTCTTTATTGTTCTGATGATGCGACGCCGGATGGAAGCCTTCGGAGATACCCAGCATCGGGAAGGTCCGGTAGCTCACTTCGCGCGCCATCATAAACGTGGAGATGCGCGTGATATCGGCTTGGAAAGCCAGGGCCATCAGATCGAACATCAAGTTGGTATGGGTCTGGTGATCGTCCGGAATCCCGCTGGGGGATGCCGGCACCGCGAGGCTCGAATTGCTGTTCTGCTTCTCGGCGAGCTGAATGCGGCGCTCAATCTCGCGCACGGTGTCCAGATACTCTGCCACGCGATTACGATCGTTCGCGGCAAGGTTGCCTTCGAGGCGCCGCACCTGTCCGGTGACGGCGTCCAGGATGCTGCGCTCCTGGCGGATGCGTTCCAGACGCTCATCGGCCGTGGCGCCATCGCCGAACAACCGGTCGAAAACGATCCGCGGGTTGATCTCCATCGGAAGCGGCGTGGTGGGTGTCCGCCACGAAATCGTGTTCATGTAGGCGCAGCTGAAACCTACATCGCACGAGCCGACCAGTCCGCTGTAATCCTCGGTAGCCAATTCGAGCGAAGGCAGCGGTGTTTCCTGGCCCATCTTTAGTGCGGCCATCTGGTCAATGGTTACGCCTGCGCGGATATCGGCGCCGTCGGTTCGCTTGGGATGCACGCCGTTCAGGAACACGGAAGGGGACCGGGTGTGGTCTCCGCCGTTATCGCCGGGGCCCGCCGGAGCGGCATTCTTGTGCGCCAGGCCACTGACCACCACCAGCTGATCCCGGAACGGCGCCAGCGGCGCGAGCGTTCGCGAAAGCTTGAAATCGGTGCCATCGCCGACGGGAGTCCAGTTCGCCATCACCGCGCCGTGCGGGATGAAGCACAATCCGAGACGGATTTGCGGCTGGGCGGCCGTCTTCGCCAATGGTGTTTGCGCCGGGACCATAGAGTCCAGAAGCGGCAGCGCCATCGTTACGCCCATACCACGCAGGAACGTTCTTCGCGGCAGATGCTTTTTCGTCACGAACGTCATTGGGGCTCCTTAAAAGCAATCGTGGCGTTGCCCGGTTGCGATTTCTTAACTTTCATTTCAAACGGTGCGCTCTTGACAATACCCATGATCAGAGATGAGAACCGGTAATCGTTGTTTCCCGCAACGCTTCCCGCATCGCGGACGATTTTGCGCACGGTCGGCATATCGTAATACTCCACACCGCGGCCCAATGCGTAGGTCAGAAGCTTTTCCGTCATGACACCGACGAAAGTCTCCGGCCTGGCGGTAAGCATGTTTCGCAGCGCCGCGGCGCCGTCGATTTTGGCGCCCGTGAAGAGCGTGCCGGAGGGGTCGATTCTCGCGCCATCGTCGGTGGTCCGCCATCGTCCGATAGCATCGAAATTCTCCAGCGAGAAGCCGATCGGGTCCATTACCTTATGGCACCCGGCGCATACGGGGTCGGAACGGTGTTCCTCCATGCGCTCGCGCAACGACCGCGGCTTGGCGTTCTCGCCGTTTTCCTTCAGCTCCGGCACATTCGGCGGCGGCGGCGTAGGAGGTGTGCCCAATACATTGGTCAGAATCCATTTTCCGCGTTGCACCGGAGATGTCCGGTTGGGATACGACGTGATGGTGAGAATACTGCCCTGTCCCAACAGCCCCCGGCGCGTTTCATCGGTGATCTTAATGCGCCGGAACTGGCTGCCATAAACATTGGGAATCCCGTAGTGACGCGCCAGCCGTTCATTCACGAACGTGTAATCCGCAGTCATCAGGTCCATCACGTTGCGGTCTTCGTGGATGATGCTGGAGAAGAACAGTTTCGTTTCTTCCCTCATGGCCTCGCGCAGATTATCGTCGAAATCGGGAAACGCGTCGAGGTTGGGAGCCGAGGTCTTCAGGTTGCGCAGGAAAAGCCATTGCTCCGCGAAGTTATCGACCAGGGCTTCAGAGCGGCGATCGGCCAGCATCCGCTTCACCTGCTGTTCCAGGATTGCGGGGTCTTTCAATTTCCCCTGGCTGGCAAGATTCAGCAATTGCTCGTCGGGGATAGTGCTCCACAGGAAAAACGACAGGCGCGATGCCAACGCCATATCATCCACTCGATACAACTCGTTCGCGGCAACATCGGGCGGATCGGGTTCAAAGCGGAAAAGAAACTCCGGGCTGGCGAGAATGAGCTGAAGCGCGGACTCGATACCCGCTTCAAAACCGCCCTTATTATTGCGCCCGTGCTGGTAGAAACTGAGCAGGGTTTCCAGATCGCTGTCCTTTACCGGACGCCGATAAGCGCGGCGCGCCAGCGCGGAAACGATCGTGCGCGCGCACGCCAACTCATCATTCTCCGCAATCGGCCCGCCAATTGGCCCGCTGGTTGGCCGACAAACGAAGATCTTGCGGCGCGATGCAGTGTTCCCCGGGCTTTTTTCGCCGAACGGTCCTTCAATACTGAGGCGGTCCACGGAAGGGTCGCCGGTAATATCCAGCCCATCGACAGTCGTCCGCAGAAACGGTTTGACGAGATCGTCCTTCTCCGCCTCGCTTCGCAGGATCGTGGCGGCAGAAACGGAATGTTCGCCCGCCTTTACCGGAATCCGGACGGTAAGGCGCTGGTCGAGATCGGCGCCGAAATCGCCGGGGTTTTGGGCCATCCTGACAAAATCGTCCTTGCCGCCCGCCGTTACCAGGCGAAGCCTGGCCCCATCCAGGCTCATTTCGATCTGATGCGGGTCTTCCATTCCACGCATGAGGTCGAAGGTATTTCGCCACAGACGAACCTTGATGATGTACTCGCCGTCCACGGGAAAGTTGTGCCGCACAACGATTCCACCGCGAGTACCCAGCGGCAGACCATCGATGTGCTGGTCTTGAGAGAGGTCCGGTCGAACCCGGTAAGTAGAGGTCGCAGGAACGATCGTCGTGTTACCCACCGCCAGGCGGCTGATGTTCCACGAAGCCGACAGGTATCGCTCCATGAGGGATGGCGAAACTCTCAGTACGTCCGCGATGTTATCGAAGCCGCTGCTCTCGTCATCGGGAGGCAGGAGCGCGGTCGCATCGATGTCCAGGCCGAGCAGATCGCGAATGGAATTGGCGTATTCGGCGCGGTTCAGACGGTGCATCGTCGCGCGTCCCGGATTCGGTTGGGCGGCCGCGGCGCGGTCCAGCGAAGTTTCGAGGAAGGTGGTGAGTCCTTCCAAAGCGGTCTTATCTGGCCGCGGCAGTCCTTGTGGCGGCATGGCTCCGACGTGCAGTTTACGGATTACCTTTTCCCAAGTCTCGGCGTTTTTGGGGACGTCGTTGAGGTTCGCCGCCTGTAGCGACAGACCACCGGTGCGCAACTTGTCGTTGTGGCAGGTTACGCAATATTTGTCGAGGAGATCCGCCTGTGCCGCTGGGCTTGGGTTTGACTGGGTGGCGCTTGTCTGGGCGCTGAGCGGCTCCATACAAAGAGTCAGCAGTACAGCGCCGGCAATCGCGAAAGACGTGTTCCCAAACTGGCCGCGCATCACGAACAAGATTATATCTGTATGGGAGGCGGTTATGACGCGATCATTTGGCCTTTTCAAGGCTCGCGGGTGTTGTATAAGGTTCTACGAGTCGATCGCGGAACTGCTGTCAATGCGGTAAACGGGAAGGCTTGCTTCACGGACTGGACGTAGCCAGCGGCATCTCGTTTGCCACCCAAAACTGCACTATCAAAATCCGCGATAGTATCTATCAAACCCCCAACATAGACCTCGCGGCCCCGGACAGATACACTAGCTGCCCATCAGGTGCTTTCGAATCGAATTTAGTCGGCTCATCTATTCGAAATCCAAGGGGGAACGGGCAAGGGTCCCGCCTTCCGGACTAAGAGGGGAAAAATCGTGAAACGCTCAGTTCTGAGTTCCGCTGTCATCGGTTTAACAATGTATTTAGGGCTCGCCTGTCCGGGGTTCGCACAGGTGAATGCCACCGCGGGTGGAACGGTATCCGATCCTTCGGGCGCGTTCATTCCCATGGTCACGGTCACAGCCAGGAATACCAGTACGGGCGTCACCACGAACTCGGTCACCAATGGCACCGGCGTTTATGAGTTCCCCAGCCTGCAGCCCGGCACCTACACGATGTCGGCCACGACCGCAGGCTTCCAAACCGAGACGTACAAAGACGTTGAGCTCGGCCAGGGCCAGCAAGTTCGCTTGAACTTCAACCTCCAAGTGGCTGGTGGCGCGCAATCGGTGGATGTGGTGGTTCCGCCGTTTGCCTGGCACAAGGATAAGGCAGGACAACATGAAAGCCATCATATTCACAGTGGGCGCGTTGGTGGCTCACCGCTATACGCTGACGACGCACCGCTGATTGCCATGTGCACCTGTACAGCGTACGCAGAGCACTGGCTGGCAGGAAAAAGGAATCTGGTGTTTCGGCCTGCGCTAACAGCCTCAATGCTGACCGCTGTTTTGTTGGCGCTGAACATCATAGGCTGCGGCTCGAAGGAACTGACCCAACAGGACGCAAAGGAAATCATCGAGCGCTCGGCTTTGTATAGGCTTGGCAAGCAGAAGGTCACTATCACTCGAATGGGGGCAAATGCGCTGGTAGCCCTGGGATACGCAGCATGGGTGGGTATTGATGCCTCCCGGCAGGTTATTACAGAAGCAGGGGAACCATTTTTCGATAGCGTATCAGGCGGAGCAGGGGTGTCCCGCAGCTCGTTCACTTCGCCGCTCACGGTGGTTCCCAAGTTTCCGCTGAACCGCAAGATAGTCGAGATTACGAGCATTAGGAGCACTTCGGACGCAACAATCGTCGAATATAGATGGTCTTGGGATTCAGACGAACAACCAGCGATATTGAAGCAACTATTACCAGAACTAGCCGACATCAGAGAAGATAAGGCTACGTTCAGAAACTCCCGAGACGGATGGCAAGTGTCCTGGCAAAATGAATAGGTCGGGCCCCCGCCGCGATCCACGGAACGTTCAGCACGACCCGCCAATGCGTTACGACCAATTAAGCAAATCTCAGTTGGCGTTCGAGTGAATCCGCTTATGCTGTTCGAGTTCAAAGCGGGCGGCCGTCGAAGCGATCCGGGCCTCATGGGCGATGGCTCTGAGCCTTGTGTATTCGATCGTCGTGCAGAGGCCGGATCGCGTG